>Ga0209607_1000036_pt1 | contig 112434 bp, 115 predicted proteins | sample AD_UKC117_MetaG_FD_184413 | JGI IMG/M metagenome (GOLD analysis project Ga0209607, IMG submission 184413) | Active sludge microbial communities of municipal wastewater-treating anaerobic digesters from Hong Kong - AD_UKC117_MetaG (SPAdes)... | ecosystem: Engineered > Bioreactor > Anaerobic >... | reverse complement strand
TGTTGAAAACGGAAAGGTCCACATCCTCTGATGTTCCTCCGGAGATACCGATGGTTAGTATATTTCCGGCCAGTCCCGAGCCCGAAATGTTTTGATTGTCCGTATTGTCCAAATACCCGGAGAGGTCTACGCTTCCCCCATCCTCTAGGTTCAAAATATTGCCCGAAAGGGAAATCTGTTGGTCGTCGGTCCCCGGGTTGTTGAAAACGGAAAGGTCCACATCCTCTGATGTTCCTCCGGAGATACCGATGGTTAGTATATTTCCGGCCAGTCCCGAGCCCGAAATGTTTTGATTGTCCGTATTGTCCAAATACCCGGAGAGGTCCACGCTTCCCCCATCCTCTAGGTTCAAAATATTGCCCGAAAGGGAAATCTGTTGGTCGTCGGTCCCCGGGTTGTTGAAAACGGAAAGGTCCACATCTTCGGAAGTTCCACCAGAGATGCCGATGGTCAGTATATTTCCAGCCAGTCCTGAGCCCGATATGTTTTGGTTATCGGTATTGTCCAAGTAGCCAGAAAGATCTACGGTTTGGGTAGCAACCCCATCGTCTTCCAATGACAACTCGAGGTTGTTCCCATTCAACTGAAACACGTCAGCCACTTGGTTGTCTGTGTTGTCCAAATAGCTAGAAAGGTCTACCGTTTGTGTGGCAACCCCATCATCTTCCAATGACAACTCGAGGTTGTTCCCATTCAACTGAAACACGTCAGCCACTTGGTTGTCTGTGTTGTCCAAATAGCTAGAAAGGTCTACCGTTTGTGTGGCAACCCCATCGTCTTCCAATGACAACTCGAGGTTGTTCCCATTCAACTGAAACACGTCAGCCACCTGGTTGTCTGTGTTGTCCAAATAGCTAGAAAGGTCTACGGTCTGTGTAGCAACCCCATCATCTTCCAATGAAAGCTCGAGGTTGTTCCCATTTAGTTGAAATACATCAATAGTTTGGTTGTCTGTATCAACAAGGCCCCCATTCCAGGTAGTCCCATCCCAGGTATATAATTGTTGGTCTTCGGTATCGTAAACAATCACACCCACTTGGCCAGCCCCCAGGGCCGTTCCAAGCGCTGTGCGTTGCGCATTGGTAAGCCGATTCAGCTGTAATCCTTTGTTATTCGCTCTTAACTCTACAGAAGCGTTTGGATTTGAAAACCCGCTGTTTGTATTCAATCCAATTCCCACATTTCCTACTGAACCTATGGTTAGCGCTCCTCCTTGGGTATTTCCTTGAATCCTAAAAGGCAAAGCACTGGCATTGGTTACATCCCTTATAAAAAAGTTTGTTTCATTGGCAGCAACATCCCAAGTGTGCGCTGGATAGCCGCCCGAAAGATCTTGTTCCAGACGGATCCCAGGAGTGTCACCATCGGTTATTTGCAATTCCAATACGGGATTGGCAGTACCAAGCCCTACGTTTCCACCATTGCTGCTGAGTACTAAGGCATTGTTTCCTGAACCTGCTTGTACACGAAAGGGAACATTTCCGGCAGTCACATCATCGATACTGAAATAATTCGCCCCTCCATTGTTTTGGTCATTGGCAGTCAATCGCCAATCATTGGAAGGAAAAGCACCGGTGGTACTCGTGTCCCAAAAATAAATCCGAAGGTTGTTTTCGGCAAGGACAAAGGTATCTGCCCCATAATTGTGGTTGTTGGGGATGTCTACCCCAATCCCTAAAGAACCTGTAATTTCAGAATTACCGGAATGGACAATTGTGCGCTGTGGCACATCTTGATCGTCAAGGGAATAATCGGGCATGTTTTGTGCAAGTCTTGCAAAGGGTGTTTGTGAAAAAGCACCAATACTAAACGCACAAACTAAAATAGTCGGAAGTAATACTTTGAATTTCATGAGAACATCATTTGATTTAATTAGACTAACAAGGTAATCAAATTATCCTCAAGGTGTTCTTCCACTTACGTTAATTTAAGTGTCTGTGTACGTGATGATACTATCATTCGGTAAGTTTGTAGGATAAACTTTACAAGACGCAGCTTTCACAGGTCTAAGCTCCAATTCCTGGGACCTGGGAAGCACTAGTTTAGGCAATACAATTTCGTAGTACTCAGTCTAATAAAGGCTCAGAGTAACGAGGAAAGGTAATCGCGGACATTGGTTTCGATCCGTTCCTCAAGATTGGAGACGTCTGCTTTAAAGAAAGGTTCGCCCGTAATGTTTTCGTAGAGTTCGATGTAGCGTTCCGATACCGTTTCGATGTAGGCATCCGTCATGTTTGGAACTTTCTGGCCTTCCTTTCCTTGGAATCCGTTCTCAATAAGCCACTGCCTTACAAACTCTTTGGAAAGCTGCTTTTGAGGTTGTCCTTTTCGCTGCAATTCCTCATACCCTTCGGCATAAAAATAGCGGGAGGAGTCTGGGGTATGGATTTCATCGATCAACACGATGCCCCCATCTTTATTTTTTCCAAATTCGTATTTCGTGTCCACCAATATCAGGCCTCGTTCGGCTGCAATCTCACTACCCCTCTTGAAGAGCATGCGGGTGTATTTTTCCAATTGAAGGTATTGCTTTTCAGAAACTAGCCCTTTTTCAATGATTGCTTCCCTTGAGATATCCTCGTCATGAATCCCTTTATCCGCCTTGGTTGATGGGGTAATGATGGGTTCGGGAAACGCATCATTTTCGTTCAAACCCCCTGGCATAGGGACGCCACAAAGTTCGCGTTTACCTGCTTTATACTCACGTGCTGCATGCCCACTTAAATAGCCACGTATCACCATCTCTACCTTGAAGGGTTCACAGGCCATGCCAATGGCCACATTGGGATCTGGAGTTGCAATCAACCAGTTTGGGACCAAATCTTGGGTATCCCGCATCATCTTAGTAGCGATTTGGTTCAAAATTTGCCCTTTGAAGGGGATTCCTTTAGGCATTACCACATCAAATGCACTAAGACGATCGGTGGCGATCATGATCAGAAGGTCGTTTTCCAAAGTATAGACTTCACGGACCTTCCCCTTGTAAACACGCTTTTGACCTGGAAACTGATAATTTGTATTTGTTAGGGTACGCATCAGTTATGATTTTCGATGGAATTGTAGGCTGAAATGATTTTCTTCACCAATCGATGCCGAATAACATCCTTATCGTCCAAATAAATCATCCCTACTCCATCCACATCCTTTAGGATGAGAAGAGCTTCCTTCAATCCAGAAGTTACCCTGCGAGGCAAATCGATTTGCCCTGGATCGCCAGTAATCATAAATTTGGCGTTCTTGCCCATACGCGTCAGGAACATCTTCATTTGGGCGTGGGTCGTGTTTTGGGCTTCATCCAAAATCACAAAGGCATTGTCCAAAGTGCGGCCCCGCATAAACGCCATGGGTGCAATTTGAATGATTCCTTTCTCCAAGTGAGACTCCAACTTTTCATGAGGAATCATATCGCGAAGCGCATCGTAGAGCGGTTGCATGTATGGGTCTAATTTTTCTTTGAGGTCGCCCGGCAAAAAACCAAGATTTTCACCAGCTTCCACTGCAGGGCGTGTTAAAATAATCCTCCGAACCTGTTTTTCCTTCAATGCCTTTACCGCTAAGGCTACGCCGGTATAGGTTTTTCCTGTACCTGCAGGCCCCACGGCAAACACCATGTCGTTCTTGCCCATCATGTCTACCAATTTTCGTTGATTTGCTGTTTGGGCTTTGATGATGCGGCCATTGATCCCGTGCAGCAAAACCTTGTCACCGCTAGCTGGGGTTTCGTAGTCTTCTTTGCTCTCGCTGGAAAGTACCCGCTCGATGGCATTTTCATCCAATCGATTGTACTTGGCAAAATGGTTGAGAATCCCATTGAGGCGGTCGTCAAATTCCTCCAATTCATCTTCGTCCCCAAAAGCCGTAATACGGTTGCCTCGTGCTACAATCTTCAATTTTGGGAAATGTTTTTTGATCAGTTCGATGTTTGCGTTTTGGTCTCCAAAGAAATCCCTTGGGCTGATTTCGGTGAGTTCGACTATGAGTTCGTTCAAAAGAGGAAACGTTTGAGGTGTTAAAATACTTGTGTAAATATAGTTTTTCTACTCACAAAAGTACCGTATTTTTGTGCGAGTTGTTTTAACAAAATATCAACAATTGTAACCCATGCCCATAGTTACCCTTACAACCGATTTTGGAGAGAAAGATCACTATGTTGGTGCGGTAAAAGGGGCGATCTATTCGGAATTGGATTCGGTTCGGATTGTTGATATATCCCATTCCATTTCCCCGTTCCACATTACCGAAGCAGCCTACATTATCCAAAACGCCTACCATAGTTTCCCCAAAGGCACCATCCATATCATTGGGATCGATAGCGAATTGAATCCCGAAAACCGACACATTGCAGTGGCTTTGGATGGCCACTATTTTATCTGTGCCAATAACGGCATTATTTCGTTGCTCGCTTCAGAAGTGCGCCCCGAGAAAATTGTTGAAATCAACATTCACGACCGGGTGGAAAGCAATTTCCCGGTTTTGGATGTATTCGTGAAAGTAGCCTGCCACATTGCCCGCGGCGGCACGTTGGAAGTAATTGGCAAATCCATCGACACGGTTAAGGAATTGAAGGGCATCCGACCTGTGGTCAATTCCGAAGCTAACCAAATTATCGGAAATGTGATCTACATCGACAATTACGGCAATGTAATCAGTAACATTACCAAAAAACTCTTTGATAAAATTGGCAAAGGAAGAAATTTTAGGATAGCGGCGCGTACGGCCAATTTTTCTAAAGTATACGATAGTTACAGCAAGGCCATCAATTTTGATTTGCCCCCGGAAAGGCGGGAGGAGGATGGTAAAAAGTTGGCTCTGTGGAATTCGTCCCTATACCTCGAATTGGCCATTTACAAAAGCAATCCCAAAACCGTGGGCAGTGCTTCTACCCTGTTCGGACTGGAATATTGGGATACCATCACCATCAATTTTGAATGATGTTCACAAGAATTGTAAAAATGACTTTTAGACCGGAGACGATTCCTACTTTTTTGAATAATTTTGAAGAGGTGAAGGAAAGGATTCGTTCCTTTGATGGATGCGTGTTCCTGGAACTCTACCAAGACCGGCAACGATTGGAAGTTTTTTTTACCTACAGTAGGTGGCAATCAGAAGCCCATTTGGAAGCCTATCGCAACAGTGAACTGTTCCAGAAGGTTTGGGGACAAACAAAGCCGTTGTTTCAAGAAAAAGCGGCAGCATGGAGCGTGAACACCTTACACCATTTGCCTTAATTATGGATTTGATTAAAACCACATCATCAAACAAAGATTTTGTAAAACTGGTTTCCCTCTTGGATGCCGATTTGGCAAAAAGGGATGGCGACGAACACGATTTCTATGCACAGTTTAATGGAATCGATACCTTGCAGCATGTGGTGGTAGGGTATCTGGACCATCAACCCATTTGCTGTGGGGCCTTCAAGCCCTACGATGCCCATGCTGTTGAAATTAAGCGCATGTACACCCTTCCTGAACATCGTGGCAAAGGATTGGCCGCCCAGTTACTGCGCATCCTCGAGCTTTGGGCCAAAGAGTTGAAATACCACCATACGGTGTTGGAAACCGGCAAAAAGCAACCGGAAGCCATTGCCCTCTACACCAAAAGCGGTTATGTACAAATTGCCAATTATGGGCAATATGCGGGGGTGGAAAACAGTTTATGCTTTCAGAAAAACCTCGATTAATGTACGCACTCATCAAAAGGGAAATACAAAGTTTTTTTGCCTCTCCCATGGGTTACCTGGTGATTGGCGTGTTTCTTACCATCAATGGATTGTTCCTCTGGGTTTTCAAGGGCGATTTCAATATTTTCGACCATGGCTTTGCCGACCTTGCCTCCTTTTTTGAGCTGGCCCCGTGGGTGTTGCTATTCTTGATACCGGCGGTCACGATGAAATCGTTCAGCGATGAAAAACGCATGGGCACCATGGAACTTCTCCTCACCAAACCGCTTTCGCTTAGAACCATTGTATTGGGGAAATACCTTGGGTCACTGCTATTGATACTTATGGCCCTACTGCCCACAGTACTCTATGTGTTTACCATTTCGGATTTGGGAAATCCCCCCGGGAACTGGGATGTAGGCAGTACCTTGGGGTCCTATCTGGGGCTTGTTTTTTTGGCTTTGTCCTATACGGCTATGGGTGTTTTTGCTTCGTCGCAGACGGAAAACCAGATTGTGGCTTTCATCCTTGGATTGTTGTTGTGTTTTTTGGTGTATTATGGATTTGAAGGCCTCTCGAGCATTGGGATTGACCTTGCTTATTTGGGGCTCCAATACCATTTCAAGAGCATTTCCCGTGGGGTTCTAGACACTAGGGACTTGATCTATTTTACGAGTGTGGCCGTATTGTTCCTGATTTTAACTTCCATTAACTTGAAGAAACGCTGATGCACCAGACGAAAAAAAATATAAGGCTCCTGGTTGTTACACTTTTTGTGTTGCTTCTTCTGAACCTTATTGGGCAGCGTATCTTCCATCGGTTCGACCTTACGCAGGACCACCGTTATACCCTATCGGAAGCCGCCAAGAATACCCTCCTGGAGGTCGAATCCCCCATTACCGTGGATGTTTTCCTAAAGGGAAACCTTCCGCCAGAATTCCAACGGTTGCAACTGGAAACCGAGCAGTTGTTGGAGGAATTTGCCCTGTCCAATTCCAACGTGCAGTTCCAATTCATCAATCCATTGGACCCTGCCGAGGATCAGGCAGCACTGCAACAACAAATGATCGACTTTAACCTGCGCGGGGCCCAAGTGGAAGTCCGCGAAAATGGCAAAATAAGTACCGAAATGGTCTATCCTTGGGCCCTTGCCTATTACAACGGCCAAACCGTAGCCATCCCGCTACTCAAAAACCAGTTGGGGGCCACTAGCGAGGAGCGTGTTAACAATTCCATTCAAAACCTGGAATATGCATTTGCAGATGGCTTCGGCAAATTAACCCAACCCAAAAGAAGAAAAATTGCCGTGCTGAAGGGCAATGGCGAACTGGAAGACCGTTACCTAGCCGACTTCCTTACGACCCTTCGCGACTATTATTACATTGGGAAATTCACCCTGGATTCGGTGGCCATCAATCCCCAAAAAACCTTGGAAGAACTTCAGAAATACGATCTGTTGATTGCTGCACAGCCTAGAGTTCCTTTTACGGAAGCCGAAAAATACACCCTGGACCAATTTACCATGAAAGGTGGAGCATCGCTGTGGCTCATGGATGCTACGGCCCAACAATTGGATACCACCAGCGGCAATGCAGTGGCCTTTGGGGTGGATTTGAACCTAAACGATTTCTTCTTCAAATACGGGGTACGTATCAATCCCGATTTGGTAAAAGACGTTTATGCGGCCCCCATATCCCTGGCCAGTGGCGATGGCAACGATACCCAATACAGCAAGTACCCCTGGCTGTATAGCCCTTTATCTTCGAGTGCCAATAATCATCCCATTGTCACCAACCTGGAAGCGGTAAAATTTGATTATGCAAGTGCCATCGATACCTTACCAAATAGCATCCACAAAACTATTTTGCTGAGTACCTCCCCTCTTTCGCAAGTGGTGGGATTGCCTACTGAAATCAATATCAATCAGGAAATACCCAAGAACCTCAAGATTATGCAGGAAGGGCCCAATCCCAACGAGTTCCACAGTGGTGAAATCCCACTGGCGGTCTTGCTGGAAGGTACGTTTACTTCGGTCTACAACAACCGCGTGAAGCCGTTCCCCTTTGAGGGCGACCGCACTGAAAGTAAGCCTACCCGCATGATTGTAATCAGTGATGGGGATGTCATTAAAAACCAACTCGACCGGGGACGTCCCCTGGAATTGGGTTTTGACAAATGGACCAATGCGTTCTATGGCAACAAGGAATTTTTGCTGAACTCGGTGAATTACCTGTTGGACGACAGCGGACTTATAAACATTCGCAGCAAGAAAATTGCCATTCCGTTTCTGGACCCACAGCGCACTGCCCAGAAAAGAGGAACCTGGCAAGTAATCGATCTCTTGCTCCCATTGGGTTTGCTGGGACTGTTTGGATTTCTCTACCACTATTTCCGAAAGCGGAAATACGCCCGCTAGTTGTTAATAAGTTTGTTTTAGCAAACAAGCCATTTGGGATATATTTGTACTGGGCACACTTATAAAACGCCCTGTTGAAAGAAATTCTTATTGCATGAAATTTATTGTATCGAGTTCGTATTTATTGAAGCAATTGCAGGTGCTTGGGGGCATCATCAACAATACCAACACCCTACCCATATTAGACCATTTCCTTTTTGAACTGAATCAGAAAACTCTAAAGGTTTCTGCCTCCGACCTAGAAACGACCATCACTTCCACCCTAAACGTGGAAAGTGCCCAAAAAGGCTTGGTCTGTATTCCGGCACGCTTGCTGTTGGATACCCTTAAAACCTTTCCCGAACAGCCCCTCACCTTTACGGTAGAAGACAATCATACAGTGGAAATTAGTTCCAACAGTGGAAAATACGCCCTGGCCTATGCCGATGGGGAGGATTTCCCAAAAGCCATCCAATTGAAGGACCCTTCCTCCACCACCATCCAAGGAGATATTTTGGCTACGGCGATTAGCAAAACCATCTTTGCGGCAGGAAACGACGATTTGCGTCCCGTGATGAGCGGCGTGTTTTTTCAGTTTTCTACAGAAGGCCTTACGTTTGTCGCCACCGATGCCCATAAGTTGGTGAAGTACACCCGAAGCGACGTACAAGCTTCACAAACGGCAGAGTTCATCATGCCCAAAAAGCCTTTGAACCTTATTAAAGGCATCTTGGCAGGGAGCGAAGAGGACGTTACCGTGGAATACAATGACAGCAATGCCAAATTCAGTTTTTCGAATACCGAGCTGGTATGCCGATTGATCGATGGAAAATACCCCAACTACGAGGCGGTGATTCCTAAGGAAAACCCCAACAAGCTAACCATCGACCGCAACCAATTCCTCAATTCGGTGCGCAGGGTGAGTATTTTCAGCAATAAGACCACCCATCAAATACGGTTGAAGATGGCCGGTGCCGAACTGAATGTTTCTGCTGAAGACATTGATTACAGCAACAAGGCCGACGAGCGCCTTACCTGTGATTACCAGGGGGATGACATCCAAATAGGGTTCAATTCCCGCTTTTTGACCGAAATGTTGGGCAACCTTACCAGCGATGCCGTAACCTTGGAACTCTCCCTTCCCAACCGTGCGGGTATCTTAACCCCCGTGGATGGTTTGGACCAAGGCGAGGAAATCTTGATGTTGGTGATGCCTGTAATGCTCAATACCTAGTGCTTTTATAGCAAACTAACCAACCAAAGAAAGGGTCTGCCAAACGGCGGACCCTTTTGTATTAAATGCATGATGACATTTGGCAAGTAGTACGATGGGGTAGTAAATTCTAACTACTTATAAAACCACTTCAGTATGAAAACCTTAAAAACGCTCAGTATTCTAGTTATTACCTTAACCCTAATCATTTCATGCTCCAAAAAAGATGACGGCAGCGATACGGATGGTGCCTCCGAATTTTCCGCAACGCTTAATGGAGGGACCTATAACAATTTTAGTGCTACTTTAGGAAGTTATACCAGCAGTAGTGCCAACGGACTTACCATTGCCGTAGTGGATGCCAATGGAAATACCATCCGTTTGTTCATGAACACCACGGGAGGTTTTAACAGTGGTGCCACCAAAGAAGTTGGGAACATTGACGGTAACGGCTTCCAAACATCCGCCCTGTTTAGGGATGCCAACACACAGATTATCTACAATGCTGTTTCCGGTAGCCTAAGTATCACACAAAACAAAGAAAGCAACAATGATTCCAACAGTCGAGTACTTTCGGGAACTTTTAATGTAACTGCCAATTTTAATACTGGAACCCCGCTCACAATGGTGGGTACCTTTAAAAACATCGTCGTTTCCGGTTTGTAACAGGGCACCTACTTCCTAAAACCAAAAAAGGGACCTTCTGGTCCCTTTTTGTGTTTCTTTAGCTGATAAACCGTATCGTTCCAAAGTAACTGGGGTCTTCCCCGTTGCTGGCCCTAACGGCATTGACAATGGGCAGTACAAAGCCCACGATGCCCACAAAGATGAGTAAGAGGATGCCCGCTCCAAACAGTAAGATGCCCGGAATAGCGATGACGGTATAGAGTAACAGGCTTAACTGGAAATTGACGATGCTCTTGCCGTGTTCGTTCATACCTTCGACCTTATCCCGTTGGGTAAGCCACAGGATGAGCGGCACTACGAGTCCGCCGAAACCGGTAACATAGGTGAGCAACTGCGACAGGTGCGTGATGAGCAGCAATTGGTTGTCGGTGCGTTTGTGGGTTGGATTGATGACTTCCATGGTGTTGTGTTGTTGTTGTTTTTAGTGGTTTGCGTGTTATAGGTCGTGCTTTTGAGGGAAATGTTACGGAGGGGCCAATGAACAATGGTTTATAGGTGGAGTTATGGTGGGGTTATGGTGGGGTTATGGTGGGGTTATCTCCTTTTGTGGGAACAAACTGATTCCCAATAAAAAAATAGCCATAAACAATAGGTCATGATCCGTACCGCACTAGTACCGCCTTTATACCGCCTTTGGTACGGCTTTGTACCGCCTTTGGTACGGGGCTACTGTTCATTTTCTTTTATTCATACCTGAATATTTTTTTAGAGGAATTCATGAATGCTTCGCATTTGTCTTCCCCAAAAGAAAACCCTTCGACAAGCTCAGGATAAACCAAGCCAAAAGAAAAGGGGACTTTGCTTAGGAATTTTTTGCCGATGGCAAAAACCGCTCGAAAACTCCGCGTCGCTACGCTCCTGAATCTCGGAGCTTTTCTTGCCTAAGCGCAATCTGGCTCGTTCGCTAAATCACTCCACCGGAGTGATTCTTCACGCTCCGTCCTCTTAACCAAAGAATTTCGGGCTTCGCCCGATTATTTTAAAGCTGAGGCGCGGACTTTCGGGCTGCGCCCGATGGGGTTTGGTATGAACGTATTGGGAATGGCTCCTCCCTTGAGTTGAAGGGAGGTGGCTGGGAGCGACAGCGGACAGACGGAGGGTTTGCAACCACCCCGCCTTCCAGGAATCCCGCCCGCCGTCTGGCCCCTTCGCTAAATAGGTCCACTGGACATTTTCTTGACGCTCGGTCCAATTCCGGGCTTGACCCGGAATCCATGATGCATGTTTCATGTATGTTCTTTTTCCCATTGCCGTTTGTTTGTTCTTTTTTGTCTTGACACAAAAAAGAACCAAAAAAGTCAAGAAGTTTGTGAGGAAATTTGGGAGCAAGCTCCCAACCGTGGATGCCGCTTATCGCTGCATGCTCTTTTTTTCGCTTTGCGAAAAACGCATTTCCGCTTGCGTCACCACTATTTCTGAACAAACTTCGTTTCGGGCTTCGCCCGATTATTTTAAAGCTGAGACGCGGACTTTCGGGCTTCGCCGGAATAAATAATAACGATAAACAATAATAATAGAAAATGTGCCCCTGAGTGGAGGGAGGCGTTAGGGATACCGCCATTATCCCGCAATATAACGTTAGTCGGCTACGGCATACCAACGGCATACCTACGGCACACGGACGGTTTACGAAGGGCTTAGGGATGTTTTACGATGGGCCTGTGGGCGGTTTGGGCACGCTAGCCCCTATAGCCACAGGGATTCTGGGGTTATGGCAATATACGTAATTTCGGAAAACAACGGCAAAAACAGCCCTAAAGTTGCCTTGCGGTTGCGCGAACCCAAAAAAGGGGTATCTTTAAATCTCCCCACCGGATAAAAACCATAAAAACCTACGGATATCCCCTAAGGATTTTCGGGATAACGAGCATAAAAGTTAAGTTATAACAAGTTGGCAAACATTTATGAACGAGCAACAAAGAACAAGCATCGAAGCCTTATTATTAATTAATGACTTGTCTTTGTCTAATCAAAAAGCAATTCTTTCTAAATTAAATTCCCTTCTTATAGAATGTACTCAAGATTTATATGATAACAGAATAAAATTTGAGGACGCAGGACTTTTTGAAAAATTGCTATTTCAAATAATATTTCATAACGAAACAATTTTAACCCTTACAAGTGGGAAATTAATTGAGATTAGGGATAAGCAACTAAAAATTAACGACCTAACAGCTGTTTACTCTATTGCAAGACTTCAAATTGAAACTTTCATTAATTTATCCTACATATTTTTTATCGACTCAGAATATTCTAAAGAAATAAGAGCATATGCATATAAAATACAAGGATTAAGGAAACAAATTGACCTCGCTAAAAAGCATCCAAAGGATTTTGAACCGATTAAAAAAATGAGGAATGAACTGGCCGAAGAATTGAGGAAAATCAGAAAGTTGGATGAATTCAAAAAAGTACCTTTTTCCAAAAGAAAAAGATTTATAAATCCATCATATGCAAGATTAATTAAATTGGACGAAATATATCCATTAATGAAAATAGGTAACCTATCAAGAACTCATTCTTTGTATTCAAATCATATTCACTCGGAATATATAAGTATTCGTCAATTAAAATCTGCGGTAAATGATAATTCTCAATACGAAAGTTCATTTTCAACTGTGACATTACTGTGCACAAGAATTACATCTTTGGTTATCACTAATACGGTTGAACAATGTGATTTAAAAAATTATTCTTACTCTAAAGCACCTTTGAAACTGAAAAAAGTAATAGAATCAATGAATAAATTGTCGAGTGAATTAAAATAAACGATTCTTAAAAATAAAACATCATATGAAAATTGAAAGAAGATTAGCCGAGGGAATTGGTGGTTGGTTAATTTTTGAACAACATTGCAATAAATCTGGACTTTTTACTGAAAGGTACTTATCATTTCCAATTGGTCAAATATTAAGTTCAATATACGGTTCAAATGTTCACTCTGAATTTATACATCCTATAATTAGTAAATATTCTACTGGACGTGGAGCAAAACCTAAAGTTGATTTCGCAGTTTTAAATGACGACAGAGAGCCTATTTTAGCAATTGAGACAAAATGGATTGGACAATCAATACCATCTGTACAAAGCATTTTATGGGATTTGGTTAGATTGGAATCTTTAGCGAGTGAATACGGAACTTCTTGCATTTTTTTAATTGGTGGTAAAAAGAAAAAACTACAATCTTTATTCAATAGTTCTGAATTTAAAATGAAAAAGTCAGCTCGTCCAAATCCTATACTTTCGACGCAATCTTTAGGTTTAAAAACCTTGAGTATTGTATCCAATGACCCAGGTCATTTATCAACTTGGAGACCACTTACAAAGAAATGGCAGAATATGCCATTTCCTAGCAAAATTGGAACTCAATTATTTAAACCTTTCCCTGCCGATTGTACTCTTGAACAGTACCAAGTTTATGGTTGGAGAATTTATAAAGCAGATAACAAAACTACATTTGTTCCGAAAAACACTAAAATATATAGAGGATAAAAAACGATTTGCCGACAACGTGTATAGCTCATTGCGGCTGAATTCCTAATTGGAATTCATTGCAATTTGCTATCTTTCGGTTACGGCGGAAAATCATAACTGATTTTCGGCAACGAGCCTTACACAAAACCGTTAGGTGCAATATGAACACAACTTTGTCTGAAAATAATTTTGATATAAAACTCAAGGAACACTACAAACTTTATGTTTTATTGAAAGACAAAATCATATTCGAATCTGAATTACAAAAAAGCGGAATAAAATACTACGCTGACTTAAATGAACAACCATCTATTGATGGTGGAATTAGATATTTCCTACTCGACTCTGATATGGAAAGCGTTGACCGTATTATTATCGAAAACGGAATCGTTGCGAATACTGAATCTAATCTGATTTCAGATTTTAGGGACGAAAAGAAAGTGATTAAATTATATTTTATTATCGCTGGATTTGTTGTTGGAATTATATTTCTGATTTTATTAATCGAGAAAATATTTGAATAAGATTAAACGGAAAAGATACTGCACCTAACAACGCCTATCCCAAAGTGGCGTATTTTGGTAACAGAAAAATAGTACCTTTAAAAAAACTTAAAACAACTCCGACAAAACCACGTTGGCGGCCCCATCGCAACGCTGATTCGCACGCTGCGCTGCCGATGCTCGGCCGAATCAGCCGCCCAGTCGCCGCCTTGGGATAGCCCGGACCGTTCTACGCAATTAAAGAATGAACTTAGGAGAAATACATAAACGGTGTAAAGAAATATATAGAAGAGAATTCTATAACGAATCTCCAGATGGTTCAATTTCGTTAGATGTTGATTATAGCTGGCCGACAAATGCTTGTAAAGTATTTGACAAATTAACTGATGATACTGGGATTGGAGAAAATTGTCTTGGAGAAAATTTCAATCAATTGATTCAAAATATTAATGATGAATGGTTTTCAAATTATACTCCAAATTATAATTTATCATTTTACTTCATGAACTACTTCTTACTTTTATACCTATTTGTTGAAAGAGTAGATCTTATATTTGAAGTAATTAATCCAGAAAGTAAATCAAAATTATTTCGAGATTTTCAGCATAACAATTTTAAGACTTTGCGCAAAATAAATAAATGGGCAAACTTCATTAAGCATCCGAAAGAATTTCTATTTACCCATTGGCCAAAGTATTTTATTGAAGGCTCTCCTGATTTTGAAATCCAAGAAACAGATGTAAAAATTGATACAAATTTTATTTTTAATCATTATTTTAGTTCCAGTAAGCCACCACCAATTATTCTAACTAATAATCAAAGAGTTTTTGTAGAAATTCCAAATTTGGAAAAAATCACAGAAGATTTTTGCAAGGAGATGAACTTGTTCTTTGAATTTATTTGTAATAATGACATTGTAGCCGACTTTTTAAGAAAGAAATCAACAATCGAAGATTATTATTTTGAGTTAAACGAATTGGTAAACGATGATCTTGCTGGAAAAGAGGAGGAATAAACTGCGTAGAACAACGGCTAGCCCAAAGCAGCGTAAATTTGGAAAAGAAAAACCGCAGTTTTATCAAAACCAGAAAATAATCTGACTAAGCCGAATTAATGGATAGGAATAGCCTACTTTATTTTACGTGATAACTATGATTTTATAATTTTAATGGTTTTTAGGGCATCGCCAACGGTTAACTTTAAGACATAGACGCCTGCTGCAAAATTTGATAGGTCGAGTTCTATTTTATGTTTTCCACTTTTGACGTTGGCATTGTCCATGATTTTCTCGACAGATATTCCATGACTGGTAAAAAGTTCGGCAGATACCGCTGCTGATTTTGTCAACTCAAAATCAAGAGAGGCCTTAGCGGCAATCGGGTTGGGGTATAACAGGACTTCGGTTTGTTCCGATTCAAAATCAACGATCCCAAGGTTTCCACCTGTCAAAATACGGGCAATGGCAAGACCATTATCAACATCATCTGAAAACCCTACCAATAGTGCTTTGCCGTCCGATTGTAGCTCAACCGATACTGGATAGGAATCGTCTGAACCTACTGGAAAAACAGCTAATCCATTATCTCCAAAACTAGTATCCAGTGTGCCGTTTTGGTTAAGTCGAAGCGTAGCAAATTCCCATGTATCATTATTGTTGCTATTTTGTACTTGACCAATGACCAGTAATTTGCCATCTTGTTGGAGTACTAGGTCGTGTGCTTCGTCCTGATGTACGTTGGTAAATTCTAAATGCAGGAACCCATTATTGGCAAAACTTGTATCGACTAAACCAGCAGGAGTAAATTTCGCGATGATAAAATCCCATTCAAGAGTTACTGGAGTTGTAGCAGTACCACACGTATAGATACTGCCATCATCAGCGATTGCGGTACTAAAAAACAGATAATCGGGAAGTGCGATATTTAGAAATGCCAAACCTGCATTTCCAAAAGTTGCATCAAGTGTGCCATCGGTATTGTATCGTGAAAGGACCCCTTGAAAATTTCCGGAAAGCCCTCGCCATCCGGCTACCACCAACTTACCATTCGCATCAATTTTAGAATTAAAGCAGTTTGCATTATTTGAGCCTAGATCCTCAATAACCAAACCATTATTACCATAGGTAGGATCTAATGTACCATTAGGCATCAACCTGCAAATTCCAATTTTACGAAGGTCTGAAACACCTTGTTGGTCATACATAAAACCTCCATTTACAAGTATTTTTCCATCCGCTTGTTCATGAATACCACTAGCTTGATTGCGATGCAACCCTCCAAAGTCGACCAACAAACTTCCATCCTGACTGAATGTATTGTCTATGGTTCCATCTTGATTGTATCTAAAAATAATATAGTCATAGGTACTTTGCCCTGTAAGAACTCTTCCGCATGCCAATATTTTGCCATCACTTGCAATGGTCAATCCAAAAATCCATCCATTTATAGTGCTATCTATAATAAAGCCACCATTACCAAAGGATGGGTCTAAACTTCCATCGGTTTGGAAACGAGCTAAAAAAGCGTGCCATTCATCATTCTGATATACATAAACTCTGCCCCCCACAACGAGTCTCCCTTGAGCATCCAATACCGAACAATATCCTTCAGGATAATCGTCTCCAAGATTTGTTAACACGATCCCGTTGGTTCCATAGGTAAAATCTAAGGTCCCAGGTTGTGCTTTTGCAATACAACCAGCACCTAATAAGAGTGTCAATAAAATGACTTGCAAGAGTCTTAGACGGTGAAATAGTAAATTGCTCATAGTGTCCGCTTTAAAATGAAAAGGATCGATCCTTTAAAGATTTATAAAATAACATCGTCAGTGCCCTAGAAATGTCATCACAATTCGTTACAAAAGTTGCTATTCAATAAATAGAGACCGCAAGAGCATGCTGTAGTACTAGTTTACCAATGACATCGCCTTAATTGCATTGCTGGAAATCCTGCCAAAACACAGCTTTCATCCAAAATGCCTATCTTAGAATCTCACAAAACCACGATGGCGGCACCCCCGCGTTAGGCTCGGGACAGGCTAAGCTCAGGGTGGCAGTTGCTTCCGAATACGCCCGCCCAGTCGCTGCCTTGGGATAGCCGGGGACGTTGTAAGCAATTAAAATTAAGATGAATGTTTATCTAAAAAATTAATACTATGAAAAAAACACTTTTAATTTTAATCTTGACATTTAGTCTTTTTTCGTGTTCCAACGATGATGTAAATGTTACCACAGAAAATGTAACTATTTCTAATTCGGAAACCTATCAATATAATTTGGGAGGATTTGGAGATGAAGAAGGTGTTAAAATTTCAAAACAGGCTGAACATTATGAAATAAGTGAATTAAATAGAAGCGAGACAATTGTCTATATTTATAAGCCCGAGGAAGGATTTTCTGGTTCCGATTTAGTAAAAATTGAAATTATTACTGGTTCTGATGGTTCTAGTCCTGGAAGTGTATCTAAAGTAGTAGAAATTAATTTCAATGTAACCGAATAAAAAACTGCTCACAACTTAGGATGGCTATAATGCAGTGCTTTGATGGTTAATAGAATGAAAAGCCTCACATTTTTACTTACATTTATCTAACCAAAAAATATAAACTGCCGGTTGGGTACCGGGATACCAGAGTTTTGCAACGTATTATAAGGATATTGATGCCGTTGTTGTGGCATGCTACAGCACCACCGACCCCAAACTGTACAATTGGAACCTGTCGGAGATCATCAACAATAGGATTATTAAAATACTGAAAAAACAAAAGAACCCGTAACAAAACTGCCCAAAAACCCTCAGGTTGTAATTATTAATCTAATTTTAGGGGGCCTTGTGACGTATTGCTAATGACCCAATGTTCGTCCTGAATGGATTTGTATTTTATTTCAAAATAGAGCCCTTTTTCTATAAGATCTTCCAAGATGCGTTTGTACAGCTTATAGTCTTCTTCTGAGTTGAAAATGGTGAGTATGTTATACTTTTCTCCGGCAGGAATAGCCACTCCTTTATCCAATGTAGAATAAGAAATAGACGCAATACTATCTAAAATGGGCGCTTTGGCCTTTAAATACTTTAAAAGCTCATTGTCATACTCCCTTAAGTCTTCTTTTATACCCAAATAGCTTATTGTGGAGCTTTCAATAATTGCTGGGCCCACCCCATAATTATCCAAGGAAATCGAAAATGAGTTGGCCGCAGAATTATCAGAGGTAGAAATAGATAGGTACGGTAAAATCGATAAATAATTTTGCTTCCTAATTAAGTTGGTTTGGTAAATGAATATGATTAAAGTGGCGAAACTGATGGTCATGGCCGATAAACTTAATAGCCGCTCGGAATTCCATGTAATTTTTTTTCCCATTTGGAATACACTGATTTATACTCCAACTAAATTAATAAAATAATATTAGTTGCATCAAGGCACAACGGCTAGCCAAAAGCAGCGTATTTTGGTAAAAGAAAAATTGTAACTTTATAAACCACAAAATCATCGCAGCCATCCTATCGTTTTGCAATACCGCGGGTTTTGTGTGCCATGCCAAGTACACTATGAAAAAGACCTTAATGATCCTTTCCATTTTAGCGTTATTCGGTTGCAAGCCCGAACCCGAAAAGGCGTTCGTTGCCCTCGATAATGCAGCATTGGTTGAAATGTATACAAACGACCAAAATGACCGAAAGACCAACCCTATTGATTGGTCTGTGGTTAACAAAAACGACAGTTTACGGAGGCTAAGGGTACGCCAACTCCTGGATTCTGGAAAAGTGAATACCGGAAAGGACCTTAAAAATGCCGCCATGATTTTCCAGCACGGGACCGACTCGACCGATTACGGGTTGGCGGTACAACTAATGAAAAAGGCCATCGAAAAAGATTCAACTGTCAATAAATGGCTCTTTGCGGCGGCAACAGACCGCTACTTGCTAAGCAAAGGCGAACCACAAATCTATGGAACCCAGTACGAAAAAATGGGAGACGAGCCTTGGAGGCTTGGGGAAATTGATACAACCAAAATATCGGATGCTGAAAGAAAGGCCTATGGCGTTAAAACGTTGGCAGAACAACGAGAAAAAGTGAAACAAATGAACCTTAAAGACCCTGTTGATGAACCCCAAAAATAAAGCTTTGAAAGCCATAGCATGCTGCCTTGTTTTGATGGGATGCCTTATTCAATCTTCGTGTGCTTCGGATGATTCCAATCCCGAATACCCCAAAACGGTGAACATCAAATTTGAGGTAACCACTACCCGGAACAGTGAGGCGATCATTACCCTAACCCTTAACAACCAAACGGAAACCGTGGTTGTTGAAAGCCTTCCGTTCAGTAACACCTATGCGCAAACCAGTGTCGATGCAGGCACCTTTTTGAAACTTACCTATCTGGAAAACGGAATCTATGTGTCGGGGACAGGGGGTGTAAATTCTTGGACAGATTACAGCGCCCAGCTAACGATAACTGTTGGCAGCGAAGTGGTGAAGTCCCAATCGTTCGAAGTAACTGAAAATACCGGAATCCTTCAAATTGATTATACCTTTCAGTAAAACGGGTAAAGCCAGGGGCTGAATCGAATTTTTAAAGGAACACAGGAAGCTTGGCTTCTTAAGTAAGAGTTAGCAAAGAAATACCGATGGATTTTAAAATATATAGCCCATGACCCGATTTGAATTGATTAAATCCCTACTCTACGGAATCCTCGGAATGGTATTCACCATTGGTGGATTCATAGGATTGGTTTTTCCTCAGTATGCCGTTTCAGGGTCGTCCTCCGCTTTAAAAGCACTAATCCATGCCACTATGGAGCTGGGCGCAGCGGTGACTCCTATTGGTCTGTTGTTGCTTTGGTCGGCATTCCATCCAAAGGAAGGCCGGAAGCTCCAATATGTCTACTTGTTGTTTTTTCTGTTGTTTGCGGGGGTGCATTGGTACGAGTTCCTGGTGGGCAACCGCACGATTGGGAGTCCGCTGGTCAATTCGGTTCCGTTCTTATTAGCTATAGCAGTATCCATCCTAGACTCGATAATGACAAGATAAGCTTCATAGTAATAATGAATGAATAACTCAAAGAAAAACAGTATCTTTAAAAGGTATTGATTTTATCCAATCTATGTTTTCCCATTCAGACAAAACTCCTAAATACCAAAAAAAATCGATTTCCCTTGGGCTTTCCAAAAAATCAAATAACCGTCCTCATGCCTTGCACCTTTTGGATAATAGACCTAAAACGGTGGCCCAATTGAAACTGCAGCAAGCCGTCCAAAGCGCAAAACAAATCGGGCAAGTATCCCCTAAAAACAATTCACAAAGACAGGGCCCAATGACCAGTCAACAGCCTTTGCAACTATTGGGATGGGAATCCTTGGGAAGGTTAAACCCAAGAAGGTACCTTCCTGAAATTTTGGGGGGTTATACCCAAGAACAAATGGAAGAAAATGGACTCGTTCCTCCCTCTGGCACCACTCGAACCCAAGTAAACTGGAGTTCCAGTTCCAGATCGCGCCATGCTAGGAAACAGCGTCGTTTAAAGCCTTCCATGACCGATGGTGCCAATGTGGCCACGGTTAAATTACTCAATAAATCTACTGGACAGATTGTTTACCTTACCCGTAAAAATCAAGGATACATTAAGGGAGGACATAACTACCATTCCGAACGAATGCTCTTAGAGTCGATACAGGCGGAATTTCCTCCAGAACAATTTCAGGTTTTGAGTATGTATTCCGAACGGTCACCATGTGACAGATCCGGACACGACTGCGAGCACACTTCAGTACCTGCAATTATGGGAGGTTCGGGAGATGTGGCTTATTCCTTTGATTACCATCGGGATGCTGTTGATTTCAGCAGAAGGGATAGCGATCAATCCGAAGCCGAATCAGAGGCAGACTATGATGCCTATTATGAAAGTGACTTTGACCCATTGAGTGGTAACCGAAAAGGGGCGGGCTCATCGAGTAGAGCACAATCTCCCCGTAGAAGAAGGTACTAAATATGGTGTTTTAATCAAGTTCGTAAAGGCTTAAAGTATTCTTTCAATGAAAACCAACAACAAACCCATGGAATCCTGGATCACCTATGCCATCTTATCGATGGTTTTTGCAGGCGTCACCGCCATTTTTGCCAAGTATGGATTGGAACGCGTCAATGCCGACCTCGGGCTCGTCATCCGCACCGCCATCATTTTTGTGCTCGTGCTCCTCACGGCCTTTTTGGGAAACTCCTTCTCCGAAATTTCCTCCCTTACCCGTAGGCACGTGTTGTTTCTGGTTGCCTCTGGCGTGACCGCATACTTAAGCTGGCTCTTCTATTTTAGGGCCCTAAAGGACGGATTGGTGACCTACGTCGCCACCATCGATAAGGCGAGTATTGTGGTGACCTTGGCGCTTTCGTTTTTACTGCTGAAAGAACCCCTAAAACCCCAAGTACTGCTTGGAGGGGGCCTGGTCCTGGCAGGCATTGTAGTATTGGTGTGGAAGTGAAAGAAACCATATAATACCTTTCCATGAACTTATCCATAAGACCTGTTTTGCTGAAAGATGCCGAAACCCTTGCCAAACTCTCCGGACAACTGGGCTACGCCACCCGTCCCCAACTAATGGAGGAAAGGATTCGCCTTGTTTTGAAGAATCCCGACCACAAGGGCTTCGTGGCCGAAGCAAACGGGATGGTGCTAGGCTGGATTCATGCAGTATATTCCCTGCGGTTGGAATCCGATCCCTTTGTGGAAATCGGAGGTTTGGTGGTGAACCAGAACAACCGCAACCAAGGCATTGGAAAACTATTGGTCCATACCGCTATAGCATGGGCAAAAACCGTGCATTGTAGGACCGTTAGGGTGCGCAGTAATGTTGTACGTGCGGAAAGCCATCGTTTTTACGAGGCATTGGGCTTTGAAGTGATAAAAGATCAAAAAATACTGGACCTCAAATTACCCGCTTAATGAACCACCCACAAGTTGCCCAACTGGTCCAACAATTGAACCTTCAACCCCACCCGGAAGGAGGTTTCTTTCGGGAAACCTATCGCAGTGTCGGAAGCATTGATGTCCCCTGTTTGGACGGCCCGTATCAGAGTGCGAGAAACTATGCTACTTGCATCTATTTTTTATTGACCTCCGAGAATTTTTCGGCCTTTCACCGCATACATCAGGACGAGGTATGGCATTTTTACGAAGGGGCTCCCCTCCTGCTCCACGTCATTACCCCATCGGGGGTGTATTCCAAACACCTTATTGGTAGTCCGTTGTTGGATGAAGCCACCCCGCAGTTTGTCGTACCAGGTGGCAGCTGGTTTGCTGCTGAAGTTCGGGATTCCAATCAATACACCCTACTGGGCTGCACGGTTTCCCCTGGGTTCAGTTTTGAGGATTTTGAACTGGCGCAGCGCAGTACTTTAAGCAAACAATTTCCCAAACACTCCACACTTATCGAACGGCTTACCCGTAGCTGATCGAACCAATTAAACCTGATTAAGGAATAATTCTTAAAAACAATCTCATGAGCCCATCCAAAGAAAACCAAACCATCACCGTACAAACCAATCTTGCAACTGATGTTGAAAAAGCTTGGAACTGTTACACCCAGCCCCACCACATTACCCAATGGAATTTCGCCGATCCCTCTTGGCACTGCCCCAAGGTGGAAAACGATTGACAAATCGGCGGAAGCTATTGTGCCCGTATGGAAGCCAAGGACGGTAGTTTTGGATTCGACTTTGAGGCTACCTACGACGAGGTTGTTGTGCATAAAAAACTAAGCTTTACGATTGCAGATGGACGAAAGGTAACGGTATTATTTTCGCCTTCGGCGAACGAAACCGCAGTCTCCGTAACCTTTGAACCAGAGACTCAAAATCCGATGGACCTCCAGAGAAACGGTTGGCAGGCCATTTTGGACCATTACCGCACCTATGTAAATTCACTTTGAAAGGAATTGAAAAACTACAACCAATGAGGCAAATAACTTGCTGCAAATTAAAGGGCATTTCTTTGCATTCTATGCTTTCTTTACTACTTTAGCAGCACTTCTAAAGAACCATGTGTTGAAAAAAGTTGCCGCGCTTGCCCTGCTCTTGGCTTTCACCTTTAACCTAGGCGGGTATCACCTTTTGGTAAAAGTGGAGCAACGACAGCTTCGCAGGGAAGTCAAGCAACGCATCAGAGCAGGCGTTTCGGAATCCGACCTGGTGCGTATCGAAATCACCTCTGACAACAACAAGGCCCTGCAGTGGAAAGACCGAAATGAATTTTACTTTCAAGGAGAATTGTACGATATCGTCCGGACGGAGCACAATGGAAGCCATACCGTGTACCACGTCCTTCCGGATGAAAAAGAGCACGCGCTGATTGCGGCGTATCTTCACAAGCAAGAAAATTCCAAAGATCAGCGGAGCGAAAGTGCCTTATCTGTAAAGTTCTCTCAGATGGTCTTCAAAATACCCAACTCCCCTTACATGGAGGATCCTTTGGTCTTTGAAGATCGTTCCACCTGTATTTTCAACTACGCCAACCATTATCATTCCATCATTCTGGACATCACCAGTCCGCCACCCCAAGAAGTTTAGCATACCGAATACCGCAACATTTTCCCGAATGATTTATTCAATTGGGGACACCTATGGTATGTATAATAATCTCTTTTACAGATAAAAAACATGACCTATTTGTGTCATTAATCATATTAAGTTGATTGTAAAAGTGGGCGGTTGCTGGGATAGATAGTTTTTTGGTTTAATTTTTTACTTATCACTTCACTGATGTTTCTACCATAAAATTCGAGGAAGTTTTAGGTTTCATCCCACAACCCCCCTTTTTAATTCAATCCCATAAAGTCTTCGCTTTCTGGAAATTGCGTTTTTCGAGTATGCCCATGATACCAAGCACCGTACCTCAACAAAATGAAGGGATAGACGGTTGTGCACACCCTTAACCAAGAATCTAAACTTATTGAAATGAAAAAAATAATCTACTCCTTAATCGCTATTTGCGTAGGAATGACTGCCTTTGCCCAGGACAACCTGCAAGGGACTCTTTATGACGCTACCAATAACAACCCATTGGCTGGCGCCAAAATTCAAACAAACAACAATACCATGACTTCCACCAATGAAGACGGAACCTTTTCGGTATCGTGTTCAGCAGGAATGACTGTCACCATCAGCTATGTAGGCTACGAAACACAAAGTTTCTCGGTAGCCGATTGCAGCCAAGCCCTTACCGTAAAACTCACTCCTTCACTAAACACTTTGGACGAAGTACAACTGGTTGGTAGAAAAGACAACGACCAGCGTGCGGTTGAAAAGCCAGTATCCCTGGTAAGTTTGCGCCAAACCGAGTTAAAACGTGGTACCGGTCTCTTTTTGGACGATGCCATCAACTCCAATGTTCCCGGAGTGCTCATGACCCGAAGAGCGGTATCTTCCGGTCAACAATTTAACATCCGTGGCTACGGGAACGGAGTGGGATTTCGAGGAGCGACCAACAACTTCGACGGACAGGGTTACAAGGTCTATTTCAACAACATCCCCATTACCGATGCTGAAGGAATCACGCTTTTGGATGATATCGACTTTGGATCGGTAGGCAGTGTAGATGTCATCAAAGGCCCCGCAGGTTCCCTGTATGGGTTGGCCATTGCTGGGGTGGTAAACCTAAAAACCATCCGTCCAGAGGCAGGGGAAACTTCCATCAGCCAAAGCGTGCAAGGAGGAAGTTATGGTTTGGCCCGTTTCACCACCCAGTTCCAGATGGGCAAGGAAAAAAGCTCCTTGCTGCTGAATTACGGCCACCAAATATCTGACGGTTACATGGACCACAATGCCTCCAACAAGGATTTCATCAATGCCGTGATGGAATTCCGTCCCAACGACAAGCAATTCGTAAGTACGTATTTTGGTTTCAGTAACAGCTACGACGAGCGTGGAGGCGAATTGACCATCGAACAGTACGAAGAAGAGGATTACAGTGGCAACCCACGCTACATCAAAAACAATGCACACAGTGCCGTAAAAAGCTTCCGTGCGGGCTTAAGCCACAACTACAAATTTACTTCGTGGTTGTCCAATACGGCCACGGTTTTTGGTTCAGGGCTGAATCAAGACAATAGTTCTGCCGGGGGATGGACCGATAAGACTCCCATCAATTACGGAACACGAATTACTTTCGATATGAATTTTGATTTGGGCGACGACTTTGCATTGTCGGGAATCATCGGATTCGAGTTTCAGGAACAAAAAGCACAAATTGCAGGATATCGTATGACCGAAGACCCATTAAATCCAGAGGGATACAACATTATTGGGGCCTTGCGCACCAACCAAGTAGCCAAGTCCAAAACACATTCACTGTTCAGTGAGTGGATCCTCAAAATGCCCCAAGGCTTCTCCTTAACTGCGGGCGTAGGAAGTAGTTCTATGTACCTGGACTTGGAAGACCGTTTGGCCACCCCTGGATCGGGTAAATTCAGTTATGTGGCTGCCAACTATACTGACATGGTGTCCCCGCATTTCGCCATCAACAAGGTGTTTAACGAAAATGTATCCCTGTATGCTTCCTATAGCAAAGGCTTCAAGGCGCCTGTGAGTGGTAACGTCATTATTTCCACGACTGGCGAACTCAACACTGGATTGATTCCAGAAGAAGGCGTACAGATTGAATTTGGAAGCAAAGGAAATCTGTTCAACAACAAGTTGCACTACCAATTGGCCGTATTCCAGGCCAAGTTCCAGAACAAGTTCACTTCAGTGGCTGTTCCTTTGGATGAAAATACCACTGCCTACACCTACATAGCCAATGGGGGCGAATTGGACAATAAAGGATTGGAAGTTTTGTTGAAATACACCGCATACCAATCCAACAGCGGTTTCTTGAGCTTCCTAGCACCCTATGTCAATGCGGCTTATTCCGATTTCACCTACGGCGATTACCAATACCAATCCATGGACGGCGATGGCAATCCAGTAACTGTAGATTATAGTGGCAACGATGTGGCCGGTGTTCCTCCGTTGGTGTTGAATGGGGGAATCGATTTCGACACCAACCCCGGCATTTATGGAAACGTCAATGTAGCCTATCGAGATGAAGTACCCTTTACCTCCGATGGTTTAAATGTTGCAGCGTCTTTTACACTTTTGAATGCCAAGTTGGGTTACAGGGCCCGTTTTGGAAAGTTAGAAGTAGATGCCTATGCTGGTGCCGATAACCTATTGGGAACCCAATATTATTACATGGTCTTTTTGAACCAGTTGGAAGACGCCTACATCCCTGCCCCTTTGGATCCATTTTTCCATGGAGGGATTACGCTGAAATATCAATTATAAAAATTATTGGCGGTTGTTTCGAATGCATTGTTTTTTCGTTTAATTTTTTAGAATGAGTTCAGGATTTGAAATAGTTTGATTGCAATGACCAATTTTGAACTGCCATTCCTGCAACCGCCTTTTAAACTTTTTGAAATGTTAATGAGAACCATCATTGTAATGCTTCTTTTGATAGGGATGAATTCCTGCGGAAGGTTTGGCAAGGAAGACCAAAAAGCGGACCATCAAGAGCGGATTGTTTGCATCTCAAAACAATACAGTGAAATCATCTATGCCTTGGAGGCCCAAGAAGACCTTGTGGCCGTGGACGTTTCCAGTACTTTTCCACCCGAAATCAAAGAACTACCTACCATAGGTTACCATCGGGCATTGAGCGCCGAGGCCATCCTAGCCATGAAGCCCAGCCTCATTTTGGAAGACAACAACATTGGTCCCGAGCATGTGGTGGCCCAATTGAAACAATTGGAAATCCCAATGAAACAGTTTGGACAGTACGGGCGTACCATCGCCGGAACCGATTCCCTGATTCGCGAAATGGGTCGCTACTTCCACAAAGAAACCCGTGCCGATTCGTTGTGTGCCTATCTCGGCAAAAGCATGGAAAAGGCCCTTGAAAATACCGTGCAATTCACCACGACTCCAAGGGTATTGATCATCCACTTTGGACAAGCTTCCAACATTTATCTGGTCATGACCCAAAACAGCAACGCAGGACAGATGATTCGCTGGGCCGGCGGTACCATGGCCGTGGAGGGGGAACGTGGGATGATGCAACTTTCCCCGGAAATCATTGCACAGTCCAATCCAGAGGTCATCTTATTGACCGATTTTGGCTACGACCGTTTGGGGAGCTTGGAAAACATTTCCTCCCTACCGGGGGTTAGTATTACCAAGGCTTTTCAGGAAGGACGGGTGTACCGGGTGGAAGAACACGACCTCGTCTATTTTGGCCCCCGAACTGGAGACAATGTGCTTTTATTGCAAGAATTGATTCACAAGCATGAAACAGCGTATTAAAAGTGCTACCGTCCTGCTTCCAGCCCTTATAGGTCTTACCCTGTTGGTGGCTTTGTTTTCAGTGCGGTATGGTGCGGTTCAATTGTCGCTGGAGGAGGTATTTCAGTCGCTTCGGCACGCCTTTGCAGGTACCGAATCCACTGCTTTGAACGAACGAATTTTTATGGAGATTCGGCTTCCTAGGGTACTCCTTTGCCTCTTGGTGGGGGCTAGCCTTGCCGTAGGTGGAGTATTGTTGCAAGGATTATTCCGAAATCCTATAGTTGAACCCGGATTGGTGGGTACTTCCTGTGGAGCCGCCTTTGGGGCTGCCCTGTACTATGCCTTGGGAGCGACCTTCCATTTCAATACCGGTCCGTGGACGTTACCATTGGCGGCCTGCGTCGGAGCCATTTGTGCCACTTTTTTGGTTTTTGTATTGGCACAATCCAAACGCAGCGGGAAAAGTACCATCGTTACCCTGTTACTCACGGGCATCGCCATCAACGCCTTGTTTTTAAGCGGCGTGGGATTTTTAAGCTACATAGCCAGGGACCCTCAGGCCCGTTCCATCGTTTTCTGGAATTTAGGAACCCTGAGTGGTGCCAATTGGAATTCGGTTGTCATCGTAGGGATTTCCACCATCGGATGTATCCTTATCGCATTGCGGTATGCCAAACACCTTAACGCCTTGATGATGGGAGAACAGGAAGCACAGTTCTTAGGCGTCAACATTCGAAAACTCAAATGGCGTATCCTGCTGGTGAACGTCATTCTGGTTGCCGTGGCTACTGCTTTTGTGGGTGTCATCAGTTTTGTGGGACTTATTGTTCCGCATTTGTTGCGCATCCTTAAAGGTTCTGATCATCGATTCTTGATCGTCAACAGTGCCATCATGGGTGGGTTGTTACTTACCGCAGCCGATCTTTTGGCGCGTATGGCCCTGCGACCTGCCGAACTGCCTATCGGGATTGTCACCTCGATTGTTGGAGTCCCCATCTTTATCTTTTTGCTTCGGAAAAAAAACTATTTCTTCTAATCCATGTTGAAAGTTGAACATATTGCATACCACATTGGACAGAAAGCGCTTTTGGAAGACTTTTCGGCCGACTTCCCCCCAGGTCAGCTACACTTGATTCTTGGACCCAATGGTGCGGGTAAATCGACGCTCATCAAACTTTTGAGTGGAGAACTTCCATCAAAGCAAGGAAAGGTTTTATACGAAAATAAGTCGATTACAACGCATTCACTCCCCGAATTAGCCACTCGCAGAGCAGTGCTTTCGCAAAACATCGACCTGTCATTTCCGATGAAAGTACATGAAGTAGTAATGATGGGGCGTTATCCCCATTTCAGGAGCCATCCTACTGGTGTGGATTTCACTGCCATTGAGGAAGCGATGAACTTCTTTGACATTGCTTCTTTTCGCGATCGCGAATACCTCACCCTAAGTGGAGGTGAAAAGCAACGGGTGCATTTTGCAAGGGTATTGGCCCAAATTATCCAATCCGAACATTCCGGTTGCCGCTACTTGTTTTTAGACGAGCCCCTCACCTATTTGGACGTGTACTACCAATTTCAGTTCATGCAACTGCTTCGAAAATTATTAAAGGAATACCCTTTGGTAGTGGTGGGAGTGGTTCACGATTTGAACCTGGCAGCAAAATTTGCAGACCAATTGGTGTTGTTGCACCAAGGAAAGCTTTTGGCAAAAGGTCCGGTACATGAAGTCCTTACTGAAAAAAACATCGAAATGGCCTATCGCCTTTCCCCACTCATCCATCATTCCAAAAAGGGGACTTTTCTTTTTTTTGAATAAGGTTTAAGCGTGCAAAAATCTTTTCAATTTCGTACTTTGCAGTAGCAAATCATTCCCTGTGGAACACGACATCGACCATTACCTGAAGAAGCACTACATCCACCGAAGCAATTGGCTTAGGGCTTCGGTTTTGGGTGCCAATGATGGCATCCTTTCAACGGCTAGTATTGCCATAGGGGTAGCCGCTGCCAGCAGTACTCGGGATCCCATTATCTTGGCTACACTCGCTGGATTGGTTGCAGGTGCGCTTTCGATGGCGGCTGGGGAATATGTTTCGGTAAGCTCCCAAACCGATGTGGAAAAAGCGGATATTGAGCGCGAACGCCAGGAACTGGAAGAAATGCCCGAATTGGAGCTACAGATTCTGGCACAGATCTATGAAGAACGTGGACTTAAAAAAGAAACCGCATTCCAGGTGGCTAAAGAATTGACCGAGCACAATGCCTTGGAGGCCCATGTGCGGGACGAATTGGGCATCAACGAAATGACACAGGCCAAACCCCTTCAAGCGGCATTGGCCTCGGGAGCATCTTTTACTATGGGAGGAGCCCTGCCTCTTTTGGTTTCGATTTTCCTTCCATTAGATGCCATGGAATATTACCAGTATGCCTTTGCCCTCTTAGCCTTGGTCTTTTTAGGGGCCTTTGCCGCGCGAACCGGGGGCTCCAGTGTTGGAAAAGCGGTGCTTCGTATTACTTTTTGGGGAACCATTGCCATGGGACTTTCGGCTTTGGTAGGGTATTGGTTTGGGATTCAGGTAAGTTAAACAGTTCCTTTTCAAGAATTTTTCTTCTTTCACGATTCCCCTTGAAAAATACTAACAAGTTGATTCTTGCGTTTTTTCATAAATCCTCTTTATGAAAACCATTGTCCTTTTTCTCTTTGGAATTACCCTTTCATCCGTTCCTACCATTACACCAGACCCCACCTACACACTTAGCCAAGCATTGGAGGAAACCACGGTCACACTCTCGGTACAGGGAAATGCAGCGAGTACCCATTACGAAAAACCCATCCTCCTTACTTTGAAAAACCAATTGGCAAAACCTATCCGCATCACACTTCCCAACGGACAGATTTTCAAGGCAAATGACTCCCTGGTCCAGGATATCGTTATCACCAAAGAGGAACTCATCGCTTTAAAACCACACGAAACCAAAACCCTTCCGGTATATGGAATGTGCATAGAGCCCAATCTATCAGGTTTCAATGAAGAAGTAAGCTATCGACTTGCTGGAATGGCCGATGAGAAACTTCAAAAACTAACCACCGAAATCGAAGCGCGCAAAGATTTCAACACCTTGGGACAGCATGCCGTTTGGGCCTTGGTGGAGACTGCTGACTTAACAGGAATCAACGGATTTGATGAAGCCGAGGCCCTACACCTACAATCGTATGTGGCCGACCTCATGGACCTTCAGGTTCCTGAGCGAAACCCCAATGATTACCGTCAAAATTACCGCGATAACAGCCTGATTAAAAGAGCGGCCAAGGGAAGTTTCAAATTTACATTCCACCAAGAAAGGGCCGTAACCATTGCCCTATTCGACGAAGCTAATATTTTGGTACGGGAACTCTATAACAATCCGCAGCAACAACCAGGGAATGAAACATTGCAATTTGCCTTCGACATGGAGGTGTATCGCGATAAAATCTATTATGTAAGGATGATCGTAGATGGCGAAATTAAAATCAACCTCACCATGCAACCCAAAGGGTCTTGATTACTCCAGCCACAACTTAAAATCCTTCACCCGCTCCCGGGCCACGACAATGTCGTTGGCAGTGTAGTGCTGTAGCTTCAGTTGCAAACGGCTGTTGGTGTAGCTAATAATATCCTTGATGGCCTTTATGTTGATGTAGTACTTCCGGTTGATGCGGAAAAAATCCTTGGGACTCAATTCATCCTCCAACTGTTCCAAGGTAGTGTCCAACAAATAGTCCCTTCCCTCATACGTATGGGCATAAGTGCCTTTGTTTTCACTGTAGAAACATTCAATTTCGTCCACGGGTATCATTTTAATGTGTTGCCCAATCCGGGCAGTAAACCGCTTTTTGTATTCCCGCGCTACAGGGTTGGTGAGGAGCTTCTTGATGTCTTCAAAACTCAACTGTACGTTTTGCTCTTTTGGGGCCCTGGAACGGTATTTCTGCACTGCGGTGGCCAATTCGTCCTCATCGATGGGTTTCAGTAAATAATCGATGCTATTCAGTTTAAAGGCCTGAAGGGCGTACTCGTCATAAGCTGTTGTAAAAATGATAGCACTCTGAATGTCTACCACGTCAAAGATTTCAAAAGACAATCCATCGCTTAACTGTATGTCCAGGAAAATAAGGTCGGGATGGGGGTTTGCTTGAAACCATTCAATGGCTTCCGCCACACTGTGAAGCAAATGATTGACGGTAACGTCCTGTCGTTCCAACATACGTTGTAGGCGTCGTGCAGAGGGTTTTTCGTCTTCGATGATCAATACTTCCATAGCGATAATTCGGCTTTAAGGGGTTTAAAGATAGTCATCCTTGAAAGTATTTTTGTATTCCTTTTCCTCACGGTCCATCAACTCCTTGATTTTGTGCTCTTCCCAGTTTCGAAGTACCGGGATGCGGTCCTTGAAGACCATCAAGCCATGGAAAAAGAGGCCTATACCCCAAAAGAAAGGCGTGGTGAAATAACCCCAAACCGGCAGCCCTACGTGAAAGTTCCCACTAAATAGGCCCATTTGGGACAGTACCAGAAAAATGTTTACGATTATATAGACCGTAGCATGGGCATAAAACCCTTTCAGTTCCTTTACTTTGCGCTGAGCGCGTTTGTAGGGATCGTCGTTGTTGAATTCCATAGTGTTAATTCCAAAGTTGGCTTTGATCGTTTTTTTCTTCGTCCATGAGTTCCTTTATTTTTCGGTCTTCCCATTTTTTGACGGCGCCCCATCGAAATACCGTAAGACCGTGAATGGCCAGGGCAACACCCCACAGCACGGGAAATAGTACAAAATTCCAATAGAGCCAATCCTGAAACCCCTTGTCGGGCAGCATCCAGTCCATTCTGGGAAGCAGTACATACCGCACCAGTAGTAAAGCGATGACCATGATAATGTACAGCACAACATGCCGGTAAAAGTGTTTCAGTCGTTTTACTTGCTTTTGAGCCCTAAGGAACTGGTTATGGTGCGATTGGTTGCTATACATCGTTAGTTCCATCGTTGCTGTTCGTCTTGTTGCTCTTCGCGTTCCATGTATTCCTTAATCTTGCGTTCCTCCCAGCTTTTGTTCATGAAAGGAGCCCAGTTGAAGGCTTTGAGGGCTTGGAAGATGAGTCCGATGCCCCATCCAAAGGCTGCCCATAAAAACCACATGTAACGCCATTGGTTGGTGTAGTAATTGAGTGCTCCCAAAAAGCACATGAACACTACATACAGCATGAGGCTGGTGTAGAATTTTTTCATCTCGGCTACTTGGGCCTTGGCCCTAAGGTATTTGTTTTCCCTACTGTCGAATTCCATGGTTTGGATTTTTAGGTTTTGCATGGCAAAGGTACTTGTGCATTTGAGCGATCTAAAATAAGAGTGACCGAATTGTTATTCTGAACTACCCAACTGTTAATGATCCTTGTCCATCAGTTCCCGGATCTTACGCTCCTCCCACTTCCGTCCCAAGATGGGGTTGTAGTTGAAGGCTTCAAAGGCATGTCCTGCAATCCCCATCCCCCATCCAAAGATTGGAAACATGGCCCACGGAAAGGATGTGGAAATGATGTTGAGGTAGATGAATACCGGCACCATGATTAAATAAATGGTGAAATGGATGTAAAAACCCTTGATGTTCTCTACCTGCTTTTTGGCACGCTCATAGCGCTTTTCCGAAATGTATTGTGTTTGTGTGTTCATGACGTTTGCTTTTTTGGTGAGCAAGGGAATAGCTACCCAAAACTCCTTTTCGTTCTGCTCGACCGTCACCGGTCGTTGGGTCAATAAATAATACCGTTGGCGTATGTTCCTTAGCCCTACCCCACTGCTTTCTTTTACTACCGTTTTGGGCTGGCGGTTGTTCTTCACCACTAAGTTGCCGTTTTCCTCATAAATACGGATGTGCAGTTTGTTTTGCGGGGTAACTTGGTTGTGCTTTACGGCATTTTCCAGCAATAGCTGTAGGGACAATGGCACCACCTTGGCTTCGGGGTTGGAGAGCGTTTGTGGGACCTCAAAGACGATGCTGTCCTCAAACCGCATCTCGATGAGCGACATGTACAATTGGGCAAACTGCAGTTCTTCCTCCACGGTAACCAGTTCCTTGTTCTTTTGCTCCAGTACGTAGCGGTACACCTTGGAGAGCGAAGTTGTGAACTTAGTCGCCGCATGGGGATTTTCCTCGATAAGGCTGGTAAGGACGTTCAAGCTGTTGAATAGGAAATGGGGATCCAATTGGTTCTTCAGGGCGTCGAACTGGGCCGAGGCCGTCCCGGCAATGATCTTTTGTTCCTTTACTTTTCGCTCTTGGGTGAAGCGGTAGTAGTAAATTCCGTAGAAAATGGCGGTGACCACCACCGAAATGAGCAAGGCCAGGTAATAGAACCGGGGCTGCTCCCCGTTTAGGAACCCGCTGAAGGTTTCGCCGTACCATACCACGTGGATAAACCATCGGATAATGAAGATGGTGACCAACGAAATGACTACGGTACCCAGCATGCCCCGCAGTAAGTGGGGACCCTTGAACCATTCGCCTTTGTAGCGGTTCATCAGGAAATTAAAAAAATAGGCATTCACCATATAGAGGGTCACCGAATACAATTGGTTAAAGAGGAAATACTGTAGCAATTCCTTACCACTGCTAATCTCCACCCCATTGATGTACTGGATGATGCCGGCAACGAGAAAGATCATCGTCCCAACAAAAAAAGCCTTTCCTAGTTCCCTGAAAAATTGCATTATTCTTCCTTACAGTTTTGTGCTAACGACTGGCGGGCGTAGTCCCCTCCCCCGTTGGGATAAAATGCCCCTTTGGTCTCGTAGGTGTCAAAAAGGGCCACGGCCTGCTTCAGTTCTTCGCAAAAGGGTTTGGTGTCTTGTCCAAAGAAACGTGCAGTGCCCAGTTTCCACTCCACGCGGCCAAAGGCCACCCGTGGATTTCCGGGCTCCAGTTTGTAGGCTTCGTCGTAGAGTTGGTTGATGATGGGCGACAGCGTCATGCCGTACTTGGCCCCATCGAATACAATCCAAGCGGTGTGCAGCTGTGCCTGCAAGACCAGGATTTCGGGGTTGTCCTTGGAAAGGGCCTTGGCATCATTCAGGAAGTCCTGTGCCTTTTTGAGTTGGGCCGTGAGCTTTTCTTCATCCTTTTCCGAGAAACTGTAGAGTACGTTTACCTGAGCCACATAAAAAGGTGGCAACCAGTTGTCCGGCTCCGCCTGGGCGATGCGTTCAAAGAGGTTGGCAGCCTCCCAGGGCTGTCCGTCTTTCCAGAGTTCGAAGGCCTTGGCCATGCCCTTTTCGTATTTGCCGTCTTGGGCGAAGACGGTAAGGGACATACAAGCAACGAGAATAAAAAGTACTTTTTTCATGTGATGGTTTTGTTTGGTGAATGTATAAAAGTTGTTGTCCAAATCCAATGCTTAGAGGCAACAAACTAAAAAGCATTGCTGCTTAGGTTCGCAATTAAAGGATGCTGCTTCCCTTTTCGGAAGAAGACACAACGTTACGTCCCCTTCTTTGCAAAGTTCCAAATGGGCAGTATGGGCGTCATTTTTTTGGGACAGTTGGATACTGCAAACAGCTTCTTCGGGGCTGTTGTAGGGAGTGTTGGTAACTTCCACGGTATTTTGTGCGTGCAAGAGGGCGCCGGTAAACAGGAGCATGAGGTATTGGAGTACGGTGTGCATGGCGTTCGATTTTGTGATTGATGGTTCAAAGGTGCGGGATGTGTACGACTTATCGAAAAGCAACTAACCGAATTGTAGGATTTTGGGGATGAAGTGTAAGGCAATGAGCAATGAGCAATGAACAATTGATAATGGTTGGTGGTGCATGGGACATCCGTGGGTTATCCATGGGTTATCCATGGATTATCCGTGGGTTATCCTCTTTTGAGGGAGCGAACCAACCCCAATAAAAAATAGCAATAAACAATAGGTAATAATCCGTACCGCACTAGTACCGCCTTTATACCGCCTTTATACCGCCTTTGATACGCCTTTGATACGCCTTTGGTACGGCTTTGGTACGGCTTTGGTAGGGAGTAAGAATGTTTTCCCTTCATTTTCTTTATTCACTTTTTTAATATTGTTTTAGAGGAGTTCATGAATGCTTCGCATTTGTCATGCCCAAAGAAAACGAAGCAAAAGAAAAGGCACTTTTCTGGTAGGCATTTGCAACAGTGCTTCCGCACTTTGCAACCGGGACCCCTTTCCTAAATTCCCTCCAAGGCTTCGGGAACGGGCCTCACTGCGTTCGGTTTTTTACGGAAAAGGCTCCCTATGCTTACAGAAAAGGGGTTCGGGCTTACGCCCGATTATTTTAATACTTAGGCGCAACTTCTCGGGCTACGCCCGAATAAATAATAATAATAAACAATACTAATGGAGCAATGAAGAATCTCATAACCCACGCGCCAACTGGCCCCTACTTTGTCATTCCGGGCTTGACCCGGAATCCATGATGCATGTTTCATGTACGTTCTTTTTTGCATTGCCTGAAACTGTTCTCAACTTTCTTTTGAAGGTCCAAAAGAAAGTTGCAAAGAAAAGGACCTTCTTCACTTTCTTGAGGCATTTTTGCTGCGCAAAACCGGCTTGCCAACTCCGCGTCGCTGCGCTCCTGAATCTCGGAGCTTGGCTGCCCCCTATGCTGCAAGAAAGTGGGTTCGGGCGTTGCCCGAATAAATAATAACAATAAACAATACTAATGGAGCATTGCTATGTCATTCTGAGCGAAGCGCAGCATCTCTATTTGCCCATGCGCCGTCTGGCCCCTTCGCTAAATAGGTCCACTGTACATTTTCTTGACGCTCGGTCCGGGGGCCCGAAGTCGCAGCTGAGGCGCAATTTCTCGGGCTGCGCCCGAATAAATAATAACAATAATAATAGATAATGCGTGCTAACTGTATGGAAAGTGTATGGATGACGCAAATGTACCCAAATGACGAAAAGAGGAAAAAAGCGGCAAAAAGGGTCGTTTTCGGTGGTGGCGGGTGGTGCGTACCAAAAATTGGGGTATCTTTAAAACAACAGAAAAAAACCATCATTAATTATCAATCTTTTAGGAGATCAACTTGCTTAAGTATCAAATTCCATTCGATAAAGAATTATTTGTTAAACAGTTTAGAAAGGCCTCAATCTATTATCTTAAAGCGGAATATAATAGGGTGAAAAGGTCTGCTTTTAATACTTTGGCCCTTTTAATTTTAGGGTTTATCATTCTGTTAATGGGTAGCGAGTTGAGTACGCTTTTTTTCGTGATGGGTATTTTTTCAATGTTTCTTTTATACCACAAAAATGAAAATTACAGGCAGACCAAAAGTGACTTCATGAGGATGGTTAGGGAATATGCTGAAGAAATAGACCCGCAAACCCCTGGTATTTTTGAATTTAGGGATGACTGTTTACGGTTTTCAAATAATTTAATTTGTACATGGATGAAATGGGGAGAATTCAAAAAATATAAAGTTCATGAATTGGACTTGATTTTTATCCCAAAAAATATAAAGGATCAGGTATTTGTAATCAATGAATGTGAAGTTGGGAAAACTGAGTTCCAAAGAATACGCGCCTTTGTAAAAAATAAAATCCCATGAATTATGTTCAACCGTACTATGCGCCATTATTTTGAGGCACTGCATGAGCCTTAGCGAAAATCAAAATACCATTTATGAAACTCAACGTAAAATCCAATACCTGGTGGGGACCGCCCCGGAATTTTTCGACCGAGCTTGAGGACCGCAAGGTGAGCTGGTTGGAATTGTTCTACGATTTGGTGTATGTGATTGCCATTGCCCAAATTACCCATCAACTTGCGGCACATGTAAGCCCGTTGGGGCTGATTGACTATATGTATTTTTTCGCCATGATTTTCTGGGGATGGCTCAACGGGAGTTTGTACCACGACCTCCACGCCTCCAGTGGCTTGCGCACCCGACTCATGACGCTCTGGCAAATGCTGATCATAGCCGCATTGGTGATTACTTTGGAGAGCCCCCCCGAACAGGTGGTCTTTAACGTGACCATCGTACTGATGGTCATGCAACTGTACATCACCTACCTTTGGTGGAGCGTGGGTTTTTACGACAAGTACCATCGCAAACTGAACAAACCCTACACCATCATTTATTTGCTTTCCCTGGCCTTGATGGGCACCACCCTGTTTTTGAAGCAACCCTACATACGCTTGGTGTTTTTTGTCACGCTGCTCTTGAATTACCTCCCACCCTTTGCCACCCAACGCTTCGTACTGAATCGTGAAACCATCCAAATGAACCTTTCCGCCAGCATGTCGGAGCGCTTGGGCCTGTTCACCATCATTGTGTTTGGGGAAGTGATCACGGGGGTCATAGGAGGCGTCGGGGCCCTGCACCAATTGAGTTTCCGAATATGGATGAACTTTGGCTTGGCGGTGATGATCGTCTTTGCCCTGTGGTGGCTGTTTTTTACCCTCACTTCCGATAGGCCATGCAAACCGGGTTTTGTGAACAGCAGCCTGCTGGAGATCCTTTACATCCCCACCTTGATCGGCTTAGGGTTGATCGGTATGGCGTTGGGGGGACTTTTTGGAGGGGAGTTTCACAGCAAAATTGCGTGGCTGACGCCCAAAACAATTTTTGGTAGCGCCTTGTGCCTGTACTTTGTGGGAATTGCTGCCATGATGTATTTTCTGGACTATCCCTCCAAGTACATGCGTTTGAAAAAGCGGGCGCAAGCCATCCTGCTGCTGGCGGCATTGGTGTTTCTAGCGATGGCATTGGTGGAATTCCACTTTTCGCTGTTGGTGTATTTGTTGCTAGTGTTGGGGCTGATCATTGGCATCATCCTATTGTTGAATTATCATTGGTATGTGCTCCATGCACAGGCCAAAGACCGACCTGACTAGGACCATGAACAATGAACAATTAGCAATGCCACCCTGTGCCTAGCCGGAGGACGTGGCTACCGTATGAACAAACAAAACCAAAAATACCTCATTTAAGCAATTTGTAACCATACCATGAGCATCAACAACTACATTACCGAAAGTGGCAAGGAAGCCTGGAAACCCTTAATTGAAGCAGGCGTGGAAACCCGGGGCATTTTTATAAAAGTGCTGCATTTTGACAAGGAAACCCAACGGGCCCCCACCTTCCTGTTGAAATTTGAGGCTGGGGCCTCCTACCCTTACCACAACCACCCCGCGGGCGAAGAGGCTTTTGTGTTGGAGGGCGAAGCCTACTTTAACGAAGCCAAACTCACCAAGGGTGATTACCTTTACACCCCACCGGGCTCCAAGCACGGGGTAAAAACAGAGGTGGGTTGTGTGATCTTTTTTCGGGTGCCGGAAGAGGTGGAGATTGTGGCCCCTTAAAAGACTAAATTGGTAAATTTTGAGTTATTAAGTAATCATCCTACTCAATAGGGCATAGTATTTGAGACCCGCAACTAAAACCGTCACTCATGAAAAGCCGTTTCCTCAACATCCAATCCCCCTGCTCTGAAAACTGGGAGCAAATGACTCCCGAAGAACAAGGCCGCTATTGCAAAGCCTGCGCCAAGCACGTTCAGGACTTCACTGCCTTGACCCCATTGGAGATTTCCCAACAACTCCAAAATACCAAAGGGACCCTGTGCGCCCGAGTCACCCCCCAACAGTTAAAGACCCCTTTGCTGAACCTGGAGGCCTCTAAGAAACTGGAACTGCCCTACGCCAACATTGCGGCAGGGTTGCTGGCCGTGACCACCCTTACGATGGGCCCAACAGCGCAAGCCGACACTACCCGCCTAAAAACGGAATGGGTAGCCACAACCGATTCGGTTGTGAAAACCAAAACCGAAACCCCCAATACGGAAGTGTCAGACCACGACAAAAAGCTGGAGCTTACTTTTAGGGGTCGCATCATTTCCAATGCAACCAAAAAACCTTTGGTGCATGCCAAGGTGCTGTTTGTAACGCTACAAAAAATTTACAGCACCTATACCGAAAAGAATGGCTCCTTTTCCTTGAACATCCCATCGCATTTGGTGGATGAGGCCAACGTGATCCGGGTGGATTATGATTCCCTTCAAGGCGGTAGAGATGGGCTTTATTTATTTTACGACAACGAGGACTTCATCCTATCCAAAAACGAGCTGCAGTCCTTCAACCGCATTTATGCTGAGCCAAGTCCGATGATCATGGGCATGGTCTTTTATGAACGTCCCAAAGAAAATCCGAAGGTGTATGTAAATGGGACTTCCATGGACTTCAACAAATACCAGAAGCAGTATGCAGAGGATCCAGAAAGTTATAACCGCGGGGACCTTTACTATTTCGATCCCAAAGAAGCCGAGGCCATTACGGGTGGCAGCACCAAAGGAGGGCTTATTCTGTTTTGGGATAAGTAAACTCTTGTGCTTAATAGGCTTTCCCACATTGTGAAAAAAAAAGGTTTCCAACTTCCGTGCAAAGAAGTACCTTTAATGCCTATGAGCGCCAAATACGACACCCTAGGCCTAAACTACAACCAAACCCGCAAGGCAGATCCCTACCTCTTTGAGAGGCTCTTGAGCCTGCTGGAACCCTCTAAGGATGCCAGCTATTTGGACATTGGCTGCGGAACGGGGAATTACACAGCACAATTCCTACAAAAAGGGTTCCGATTTATCGGTATGGACCCTTCCCAAATCATGCTGGATAAGGCGCATGCGTTCCATCCAGAAGGAACCTGGATGTTAGGCGCTGCTGAAGATACGGGCTTGCCCAACGCTTCTGTAGAAGGGATCGTGGGGACGCTCACCCTGCATCACTGGAACAACTTGGAAGCGGCTTTTAAGGAGTTGTACCGCATTCTTAAACCAAATGGAAAACTGGTGTTTTTTACCTCCACCCCTCAACAAATGGAGGGCTATTGGTTGCAGCATTATTTCCCTAAAATGCTAGAGGCCTCCATCCAACAAATGCCTTCGTTGGAAACCTTGGAAAACGCTCTGACAAGGGCAGGTTTTACCATTACTGCAACCGAGCCTTATGAGGTACGGAAAGACCTCCAGGACCATTTTCTGTATTGTGGTAAGGAACAACCCGAACTGTATTTGGACCCTATCATACGGCAGGGTATTTCCTCTTTCTCCAATTTGGCCCTTCAGGAGGAAGTCCATAGTGGACTTACGCAATTAAAATCCGATATTGCAAGCCATAAGATTCAAAACGTGATAGAATCCTATGAAAACCATCTAGGGGACTATCTTTTTATCGTAGCACAAAAAACCACTGTCCATGCATCCTGACATCAAAACGTACAACGACGCCCAAAGTGAAACCGAGCAGCCTATTTGCCGGTTGTTGGCTCAAACCATTGACCAACACCTTCCGCAAGCAGAAAATAAAATCTGGCACCGGCATCCCGTATGGTTTCTGGACGGCAATCCCATTGTGGGGTACAGCAAACTAAAGGGCGGCATCCGCTTGCTGTTTTGGAGTGGACAATCGTTTGAAGAGCCCCAATTGCAAAACGAGGGAAGTTTCAAGGCTGCAGAAATGCGCTACACCGATGTGTCGCAAGTAGTGGTATCCGATTTAAAGCGTTGGTTGGAAAAGGCGCAACGCATTCAATGGGACTATAAAAATATTGTGAAGCGCAGAGGCGTTTTGGAACGTTTGTCCTAACCTACTAACTTACAAAACTGTTACTTTTGCATGATGGAAGCACACCGTTTATTGAATGACGACCTTTTTCTGGAACAATTCAAGGCCTGTACCCTAGAACCGACTATTTTCAGTCATGAGGCCCATTTACGCCTGGCTTACCTGCAGTTACAACACTATGGTCTTGAAACGGCCCTCGAACTAGTGCCAAGGCAGCTTCAAAACTATGTGGCCCACCTAGGTGCCGAAACGAAATACCATGCCACCCTTACCATAGCTGCGGTACATGCAGTGTACCATTTTATGCAACGAACGGAAGCGATTGACTTTTATGAGTTCATAGATGCGGTCCCACAACTCAAATACCACTTCAAGGAACTCCTAGCAAGTCATTACGGTTTTGACCTTTTTGAAAATACTGATGCCAAGGCGTCTTACATACCGCCCGACCTCATCCCCTTTGAACACCCCAATCCTTCCATAACATGAAAGCGCCACTTTTGAAATATGCTGCAGAACTGTTAGGGACTTTCATCATGGTCTTTATTGGCACTGGAGCAATTGTATTGGACGATTGGACCCACGGCGGAGTTTCCCATCTAGGCGTTTCGCTTGCCTTTGGAGTAGCCGTAGCAGCCATGGTATTTGCCTTCGGAAGGCTATCGGGGGCGCACATCAACCCTGCGGTAACTTTGGCATTTTGGTTTTCGGGGCGTTTTCCCAGGCCGCATTTGATGCCTTACATCATCAGTCAACTTCTTGGAGCCTTTTGCGCCAGCATCCTGTTGCATTTCATGGCACCGAGCCATCCTGATTTGGGCAGTACCTATCCCACCGTAGGGATGACCGCTTCCGTAATTTTAGAAGTCCTATTGACGTTCATCCTCATGTGGGTGATTTTATGGGTTTCCACGGGTTCGAAAGAAATCGGGAAATGGGCACCCATCGCCATTGGAGGTACTGTTTTTTTGGAAGCCTATTTGGCAGGACCGCTTACCGGGGCGTCCATGAATCCGGCACGATCCTTTGGCCCTGCATTGGCCTCGGGCCAACTGGCCCACCTTTGGATGTACTTGCTGGCTCCCGTTATGGGTGCGATGGTTGCCGTGTTTGCCTGTCGCCTGTTGAAAGGAAAAAAATGTTGTGCCACACCAGGGGCGCTTTGTCCTTAAAATGTGTATCTTGGATTAAGAAATCACTAACCGCCAATTCATGAAAAAAAAGATCCTCTTTATCCTGTGCCTTCTTTTTGGACTGATGTTCATCAATGCAGGGCTCAATAAGTTTTTCAATTATATGCCTGCCCCAGACGATATCCCGGAAAATATGATTCAATTGATGGGAGCCATCGATCAGTTTGGTTGGTTGATGCCCTTGATTGGGTTGGTGGAAGTCCTTGGTGGCATCCTTATCATCCTACCCAAGACCCGCGCATTGGGGGCCATCGTTATTTTCCCCATCATGGTAGGTATCATGCTTACCCATTTGATCAACTCACAGATGGGACTGCCCATTGCCAGTGTATTGTTTGTCATCCTATTGTGGGTATTGTACGAAAACCGTAAGAAATATGCGGGATTGATTGGATAAGCGTCCGCAACCTTTTTGGCAGTAACGTCGTTGAAAGGCTGTGAGTCCCTGCTAATTTTAGAAAAACCGAGCATGTTCCGTTGGTTGTTATTGTTGTTACTGGTTCCCAGTGTGTTGTATTCCCAAACTCCAGAGAATGGTCATGAACAATGGGAATACGCCTTGGTGGATTCGGGTGATGTCCTGCAATTGGCTTTACCGGTAGGTGCGCTTACCTACTCTCTGCTCAAAAAGGACTATGAAGGTTCTAAGGATTTTCTGCTTTCCTATGGTACTGCCATGACCCTCACCTATTCGCTGAAATACATAGTCCACAAACAACGTCCCGAAGGTCGGGACCGCTACGATTCGTTCCCCTCTGGTCATACCTGTTCGGCTTTTGCGGGTGCAGCCTTCATCCAACGGCGTTACGGTTGGAAGTGGGGCAAATTTGCCTATCCCTTGGCTGCATTGGTTGGCATCAGCCGTGTGGAAGGGCCGTATGGGTATCACGACTATTGGGACGTGCTCGCAGGTGCGGTCATTGGTGTGGGAAGTGTATACCTTTTTACCAAACCCTACGAACCCTCGCAGGTACAGGTTGGTTTCACTGCCCATAGAAATTTTAAGGGCGTATCGGTTACCTGGAGTTTTTAGGATTCAGTTTGGTTCCTGTAAATAGTGTATCTTAGAACTGGGAAAAATATGCATACTAATGACCACTAGAGGACATACCATTTACCACGACCTTTTCATCAAGGCGCCCGTTGAAAGCATATATAAGGCAGTGAGCGAACCGAAGCACTTGGAAAACTGGTGGCCCAAGCGTTGCTCCGGTACTCCTGAAATTGGGGAGGAGTACCATTTGTTTTTTACCAAGGAATACGACTGGTATGGAAAAGTTTCGCAGTTGACACCCAACAAACATTTTTACATCACCATGACCCAATCCGATCTGGACTGGAACTACACCAAATTTGGGTTTGAACTTAAGGAAGAAGGCGATCAGGTTCGCGTTTCCTTTACCCATGCAGGATGGCCACACTGCAACGAACACTTCAGGGTTTCCTCCTATTGTTGGGCCATGCTGCTGAATGGTCTAAAGCAGTATGTGGAAAAGGCAATTGTGGTGCCTTTTGAGGAACGAAGTTGAATTTCCTTGACGGCTCATTAACATTCCATTTGACTTTTTAATTTTTCATTATCCCACCAATTGGGAGACAATATTTTTTTTTGTGGTAAACTTCCAAACCAATGTTCAGAAAACACGTTTTTCTTACCTTGATGGTTATCGGTTATTCCCATTTTCTAAGTGCACAGAGTCCCGTAACCGGAAAGGTAGTAGATGCTATAGATCAACAACCTTTGATTGGAGCCCAAGTAATCCTAACCAAATTAGGTACTGGAGCCGTTACAGATGAATCGGGGGATTTTAAACTAAATCTTACCGTAGGAACCTTCACTCTAAAAATCGTTTATCTGGGGTATGAAGACCTTGTTCTAGAGATCGATACCAAGAACCCACAACTGGGCACTCTTCAACTCACACGTGCCAACACCACCTTGGATGAGGTGATTGTAAGCGCTTCTCCCAACAACTATAAAAGAGACTTCAAGGGAAGTAATTTCCGGTTGAATCCCATGACCTTAAAAAACCTCAATCCCCTTAATACCGAAGAAGTCCTTAAAATTGTTCCGGGAGTCAACATTGTGGGGGACATGGGTTTGTCTAACCGTCCTAATATTAGCATTAGGGGTTCCTGGGGGCGTCGCTCTAAAAAAGTGCTTTTGATGGAAGACGGTTCGCCATCTGCTCCGGCACCCTACATAGCACCCGGGGCATATTACAATCCAGTAAGTGACAGGATTGCCTCCATTGAGGTCTATAAGGGAGCCGACATGTTGCGCTTTGGTCCCAACAACATGTACGGGGCCATCAATTACATCACTGCCTTGCCTCCCCAAAAGCCCGAATTGCGCCTAAAGCTGGTGGGCGGGGAACGCAATTACCAAACGGGATTGCTCTCCTACGGTGGTACCTGGAACCATTTGGGGGCTTTGGTAGAAGGTGTTTACAAAAAGTTTGATGGATTTACGGACAATTCATCTGTAAAGGTCCTGAACCTGAACGCCAAGTTATTTGCCAGGCTTTCGGATAAACAATCGCTTTATTTTAAGGTAAGTGGTCAATTTGAAGACAACAAAGCTTCACTGAGTTCGCAGACGCCCTTTACCTTTGAGACCGACCCTACCCAAAACCCGCTGGATGCAGACCAGTTTACGATGCGGCGTTACGGGGTGGACATCATCCATAAATGGCTCCCAAAACCGCACTTGAGCTTTACATCCAAAATCTATGCGTCCGATTTTGAGCGCGATTGGTGGCGGCAGGTTACGGCCAAAGTGAAGGCTTCGGATGTAAGGGAATATGTGGGCGAAGCCATTTACAACGATCGCTACCGGTACTTGAACGGGGTAGATTTTGACGATGAAGATTACGTGATTGTAGGTCGGGTTTTAGATGGTAAGGAAAGTACTACCGATAGTCGATGGACGTACACCGTTGCTGGAGTGAAAGAAACAGCCAACATTGAATGGACGGCTTGGGACGAAACCCAGCACTTGGAAGTAAGCTTCAACCTGCATCGGGAAACCTTTAAGGACCGTTTTTTGGAGGCCCCGAATAGCCGTTGGGCACGTTATGGTACCACCACCACAGACCTGTGGTACCGATTGTGGTCGGCCAATGGGTTTATTCGGAACGAATTCAACCTCAAGAAATGGGGCATTACCCCCATCCTGCGCTTTGAGCATGTGGACATGTACCGCCAAGATTTGATTGCCGTTGCAGCCGATCCAAACATTACCGATACCAAAGCAGGACGTGAGCCCAATGTGTACGACCAATTTCTTCCGGGAATCACATTAGATTACCAAATAAAACATGGAGAACTTTTTGGCAGTGTCTACGAAGGGATGATTGCCCCTTCCAAAGTATTTGGGTTTTTGGTGGAACAGGATGGCATTGTAACCAATCCGTTGGCTGGAGAAAGCATCAACATCAAGCCCGAGTTGAGTTGGAACACGGAAATTGGTTGGCGCGGTTCCCTTTTCAATGACCGTTTGAATGGACAATTGGTCTATTTCAACAACACCAGCAGGAATTTCTATGCCGGAGGGCGCAACGAGGTGTTTCAGGAATTGGGGAAAATCAATGTGCAAGGAGTGGAATTGGCCATAGGCACTTTACTGTTTGACCAAAACGAGCACCAAATCCGTTTCTTTGGAAACCTTACCCTTCTTCATTCCAAAATATTGGAAGGGAAGCTACTGGACAAAGACCTCTTTTCCCAAGTGGTCCATAACGGGGCCACACGCACTGAGTTTCTTCAAAAGGTAAACGCAAACCGCAGTGCTTATGAAATCTATGTAAGCGACGGCAATGGCGGCGAGGAGCTTTTTACGGACCCTATACTTACTGAAGACGCCTTTCAGAACATCACCAAAAGCATCGTACAATTTGGAGGTGCGGGTCTCGACGAAACCAAGGCACCATACACTCCTTCTGTAAACCTTACTGCTGGATTCAATTACGACTGGAACGCATTGTCATTGGGCCTTAGTGGCACCTATGTTGGGGAACAGTTTACGGAGTTCAACAATTTTGAAAGGGAATCCAGCGACGGAGCCATTGGCAAGCTGCCCTCCTATTTCAGCATGGATGCCTTTGCCAATTACGATTTCAACATGGGACAAAAAATACATTGCAAGGCGTTCATCAATGGCAAGAACATCACGAACAACATTTACAGGGCTTCTCGTTTGAACCGAGCGACCTCGGGAGTGTTCCCGGGAGGGTTCCGGCAGATCATTCTGGGCATCAACATGCAACTTTAATGTAAGCATTCGTTATCTTTGAAGGAAAGCTGTCCTTATGGTTTCCGAACGGGAGTTTATAGAGTTGGCCCTTTCCTTTAATGAGAGCATACAGCAACCTCATTTTGAACGTACTGGCTTCAAAGTAAAAGGAAAGCGGATGTTTGCCACGTATCTGTCCAAAGACAACACCGCCAACATCATTTTGAGCCTGGAAGAACAAAAAACGTTCTGTGCGCTCGATCCCGAGCATATCCATCCCGTACCCAATAAATGGGGGGAACGGGGTTTTACCACCTTCCATTTAAACCATTTGCCCCAAGAATGGGTCCAAGAGGCATTGTACAGTGCCTATCGTGAAACCTTAAAACCCAAAAAATCATGAAAAAGCTAATCTGGGTGACCTATTGTTTGCTATCCCTGCAAGTACTTTATGCAGGAACCCTTGTTGAACAAAAACTTAATTGGCAAGGGTTTGAACGCGGTTACCTCCTCTATGTTCCTGATTCTTATAATCCCCAAATCCCTGCACCCCTACTCTTCGATTTGCACGGTGGGGGCGGTACGGCGGCAAATACCATCAAGCTTACCTTTGGTGGCTTCAACAAGTTAGCGGATAAACATGGTTTTTTGGTTGTCTACCCAAACGGATTGGGCAAACAATGGAATGACGGCCGAGTCGACATCCTTAAGGAACAATTCCAAGACGTGGATGATGTGGGGTTTATTCTTGAAATTGTATCACGTATAAAAAAAGCCTACTCCATCAACTCCCAGCGCATCTTTACCACGGGCATGTCCAATGGCGGTTTTATGTCCACGCGCCTGCTATGCGATGCTGCCGACGTATTTCGGGCGGGTGCCATTGTTACCGCAACCATTTCCGAAGCCTACTTTCCCGAGTGCCATCCCTCCCAACCCGTTGGGGTATTGGTGATGAATGGTACCGAAGACCCCCTTGTGCCTTACGAAGGAGGCCCTATAAAAGTGCTTCGAAAAACCCGGGGCATCGTTTTGAGTACCGATGCCTTTATGGCCTTCTGGGCAGAACAAAACGGTTGTGAGATTTCGGGAGCGGCCGTACAACTACCCAATACCGCCCCCTACGACGGAACCACTACCCAAGTAACCACCTACGAAAATTGTTCGGAGGGGGGCGCCTTAACCCTGTACTCCGTAAATGGTGGAGGCCATACCTGGCCGGGAGGCAAGCAATACCTGGGTAGGCGTGTGATAGGCAAAACCGCCCGTGATTTTGATGCTTGTGAAGTCATTTGGGCTTTCTTTAGTTCCCTGTAATAAATTAAACAGCTGGCTTTAAGGTTATTACAATTTTTTTTGTACCTTTAGTACTCCCCCCAACAGCCAACTACCTTCCGTGGAGCAGGACAGTGTGATATATGGAGCAAGGTTTTGGCTTCAGAAGCTGTAACCAAAACACACCTATATCATGAGAATTGTGCACTATTGCCTGTTTGCAGCTGCAATCATGCTGCTGGCTGCTTGTGAATCCCACACCAAGGACGATTTACCCACCAAGCCCAAAGACCAATTGGAAGCGGCACTCACCAATTGGAATACCTATTACGGTAGCGACATACGCTCGGAAGGCTGGAGTTATGAAGACAGCCTTGATGACGAAGAGGATCGAAAGGAAGCTGTGGACCTAATGACCGATGCCAGCACTACCTGGTTCCCCAGCATTGCCTTTACCGATACAACCTACACTACCAAAGCGGTGCAATTGAGAGACGACCCCAGTGTGACCCAAGCGGCCATCGACGACTGGAAAAGCAAGGTGGATGGGGATGCAAAAGTGGGACAACACCTACTGAAATTGCAGTGGAAATCGGTAAGTGACGGAAAAAGCTTCGTCAGCTATTGCCTCGCCGATGATGATAAACTCATTTACGACAGTATGTTGATGAATGCCTCGAGGGTACACCCCTCCAACAGTTGTTTCAGTTATAAAATGTGGTGGGCCTGGGAAGGTGACGACCCTGCCAACTGGACCCGTGGCAGCATTTATGCAGACGTCACCCCTACCTGTAGGAATGGGGTACCCATTACCTGTGATAAGAATTGTACTGCCTCTATGACCCTTGGAGAGGCTAAAATCAATTGTACCAGCACGATTGTAGACAATTGTTGTTCTATGGAATATTCCTGGGCCTGGGCCTGCGGCTTCAAATCGGTGAAGGTTGCTGCCGACGGATTTACTTTGGAAGTGGAAGGCATCATCGGTTCGGGAGGCTCCGGAAATGGTAGCTGCACCCGTTGTTGTGAGGTGACGCCGACTCCATAGCAATGGTCCCCTTTTAAGAAGTAAAGTCCCCATAGCTTCCGTTATGGGGATTTCCCTTTGGAAGTAGCTATTTTTTGAAATAAATGTACTTTTAATGCTTAAAGCATTTTCATGGACTTTGAATACTTTCGGCAGGCCTTGCAGCACATTAGTCCCATAAACGATGAAGCATGGGAAGATTTCAGCACCCTGTTAAAGCCCGTGAAATTAGCCCGTAATGCATATCTAGTAGAGGCAGGAGACCGAACACAAGATTGTTATGCCCTTTTGGGGGGCGTAGTGCGGGTCTTTTTCAACAATGATGGACAAGAATACAATAAGACTTTTTTCATCCCAGGGATGTTCCCTACACCCCTAACCGCATTGTTGTCTGATGCCCCGGCAGCACTTTCTTTTCAGTGTTTGACTGATTGTTCATTGATCCAATTTTCCTATAAAGGGTTCCGATCTCTTTTTAACAAACACCGCTGTCTGGAGCAATTGCTGCTCGCTATTTTAGAGCAAGAATGGATTTCCAAGGAACGCCACGACATTCGCATGGTCACTTTGGATGCCACTGCCAATTACTTGTTATTTCGGGAAACCTACCCAGGGTTGGAACAACTAATCCCACAGTACCATATTGCCTCCTATCTGGGAATCACTCCTATCCAATTAAGCCGAATTAGGGCACAATTGGCCAAAAACCATTGATGCACTTCTTAACATAGGTTAATGCCCAGATTTTGGGGAATGAGGTTCTTTGTACCGAACCCTTAACCCTAGAACTGATGAAAACACTTTTCAACCATCCAACCGAGCTTTACATCATCGCAGGAATCGCCTGTCTTTGCATCATGATTATCATCGATTTCATTTTAGGTCCAGAAGCCGAACATCTCAATGCCTGGGTCATCGTCAATCGCTTGCTTGGGCGGGAAATTCCGTTGACAGACAGTCTTGCCATCCAACGCTTGGGCCTTGGGGGAGCTACCTTTTTAATGCTTGCCATTAATGGAGCCCTTGGGATTTTTTTGATCCAAGGCCTGAAATTATTCATCAAACTCATTCATTCATAAAACTTCTCCTCATGAAAACATCCAACAACACTATCCTTATTACGGGCGGTACCTCTGGCATCGGCTGGGCCCTTGCAACGGCGCTGAAGTCGTTGAACAATACCGTAATCCTGTTGGGACGAAATAAGGCTAAATTGGCCACTGCCCAAAATGACGGTTTTGAAACCATTGCCTGTGACCTGTCCGACCCTTCCCAAATAGAAGCTGCCAGTGTGCTCTTGCAAAATCAGTACCCAAACCTCAATGTGCTGTTCAACAATGCTGGGATTCAACAAAACTACCTTTTTGCCGAATGTGTGGTCCCCATGGAGCGCATGATGGAAGAAGTGACCATCAATTTGACTGGACAAATGGCATTGACGCAACTGCTCCTTCCTCAATTGATGCAACAGGAACGCGCCTTCATTGTAAACACTACCTCTGGTTTGGGGGCTTTCCCAAAATCGGACGGAATCGTATACAGTGCCAGCAAGGCTGGCATGCGAAGCTTTAACTTGGGATTGCGCTACGCACTCAAAAATACCCCCATCAAAGTCATGGAGTTTATACCTCCCGTTACAGCCACTGCCATGACCCAACAAAGAAACGAAGACAAGATGAGTCCTGACAACCTTGTAGCCTACATACTGCCTCAGCTTGGAAAAGAAAAAAAAGTAGTGACAGTACCCAAAATGCGCTTATTTTTGAAGGTAGCCAAGTATTTCCCTGGGCTTGCACATAAGATTCTTTCCAAATAGTTTAAAAAGAGACGTGTGCTTTCTCAGACTGTATGGGGTTTTCGTACCTTTGCGCTATGGAGCACCAGGATACCATTGTTGCCTTGGCCACACCTGCAGGTGCAGGGGCTATAGCCATTGTGCGCCTCTCAGGAGCTGAAGCCATCAACCTTGCAGCATCAGTGTTTGCTTCGGTATCGGGAAAGGATTTGATGGCCCAAGCGTCCCATACGGTGCATCTAGGCTACGTGAAAGATGGCGATCGGACGCTGGATGAAGTCTTGGCCACCCTTTTTAAAAACCCGCACAGTTATACAGGAGAAGATGTGGTGGAATTCTCGTGTCATGGCAGTCCCTTCATCCAACAGGAACTTATCCAATTGTTGCTACGAAAAGGGGCCCGCATGGCCCAACCAGGGGAGTTTACCCTTCGGGCCTTTCTGAATGGGAAGATGGATTTGAGCCAAGCAGAAGCCGTGGCCGACCTCATTGCCAGTGACAGCGCCGCGAGTCACCAGTTGGCCCTACAGCAGATGCGGGGCGGATTTTCCTCAGAAATAAAAGCACTACGGCAGCAATTATTGCACTTTGCTTCCTTGATTGAACTGGAATTGGATTTTGCAGAAGAAGATGTGGAATTTGCCGACCGAAGCGAATTCGAACAACTCTTGGAACGCATCACCCGGGTCTTGAAACGGCTCATAGACTCCTTTGCCACGGGGAACGTATTGAAGAACGGCATCCCGGTTGCCATCGTGGGCGAACCCAATGTGGGGAAATCTACGTTGTTGAATGCCCTGTTGAACGAGGACCGCGCCATTGTGAGTGATATAGCCGGGACGACGCGGGACAGTATTGAGGATGAAATCAGCATTGGAGGGGTGAGCTTTCGATTCATCGATACGGCGGGGATCCGCGAAACAGCCGATGTGATCGAGGGCTTGGGCATCCAAAAGACCTTTCAGAAGATGGAACAGGCCCAGGTGGTACTGTTCATGCTTAGTGCGGCTAAGTTTCTGGAAAATACGGGAGAAATTTTAATGGAAATCGAACGGGTCAACAATAAGTTTCCGCAGAAAACCCTGTTGGTCATTGCCAATAAAATAGATCAACACCCCCTTTCTGAACTATCAACCCTACAATCCCAAATTCCAAACCTGTTGTTACTTTCTGCCAAAACGGGGCAGGGTTTGGATGATTTGAAGGAGGCCTTGCTTCATTTTGTGAATACGGGGACCCTGCGCAACAATGAGACCGTCGTTACCAATACGCGACATTACGATGCCTTGTTGAAATCGTTGGAAGAAATCCAAAAGGTACAACAGGGTATGGATGCCCAACTGAGTGGGGACCTATTGGCCATCGACATCCGCCAGGCGTTATACCATCTAGGTGAGATAACCGGGGAAATCTCCAACGACGACCTGTTGGGGAACATTTTTGCTAATTTCTGTATCGGAAAGTAAACTCCCCTACTCCGGAAACTGGCGTAGCTCCCACCCTCTTGCAAACAGGTTGGATTTGCACAGTTCCCGTGCTGCATAGGCCCCGGCGTGGTAGAGGCAATCATCTTCGGTTTTTACCTCATTTCCATTGAAATCGGTATAGCCCAATTGGGACGTCCCGTAAAAACTGCCTAATTCCTTTGATGAATTGGGATCGTACTTGGGCCCAGAGTACACGGTAATGGTTACGGAACACACCCCAGTCTCTGGATTGAAGCTGTGCGAATAGGTAATAAAATAACGAATGCCATTGAGATTCAAATCGGGATTGGACCGCATCGTATTCCAATCTCGGACGGCGGCTTCCCTTTTTTTCTTCAGGCATTCCTGAAAAATGGCCGTCCCAATTTCGGTATGATCTTCACGATTGGTATTTCGGTTTTCCCTGAAGGCATCCAAGGGCATGTACAGGACATCGGGATAGGCCAAATCGGGGGCTCCTTCTTGTGCAACTGTTGGAACTGCGAATACTAGCAACAACAATAAAACGGTAATGGTTCTTGGTTTCATAATGGTACGTTTGTCATTATTTTACTTTTTCGGCTTCCTTCACACAGGTGGCCAATTCTTTTTTCAAATCGGTTTGCACCTTTTTTAGGCGAATGAGTTCCTCGCTAATGGCGGTCAATTCCTTGCTCATGTCGTTTTCCCTTTTGCCCGACTTCAAGACTTCCATCTCAGCGTTGGACTCCGCAAACATGGACCGCAACAAGGCAATATCTTCATTCAGGAATTGAATCTTTTTGGCAGTCAATCCTGCATTGGCGGTATCGCCCTGCCTCTGGAATTCTTCGAGCAAGCGCTTTTGCTTTACGAGCTCGGATTCCATATCGTCGATGCGTAACTGCAGCGTGGTCATAGCGCCTTGCAACCGTAGGTATTCTGCAGGTTTGAGACTGCTAAGCCAGCGTTGCATTTCGTCCTTACGGGTGGTTTGCAATTGTTCCTGAAACCAGATTTCGTACTGATTAAGCTGCAACTTCCCTTCAATTGCAGGACATACATCAAAATGTATGGGGAAATATACCTGCCAGAGTGATTGGTCACATTTCTTGCAACGATCTGCGCTGTTCTTGTACTCCTCGCCTTCCGCTTCGAATTTCTCCATGTCGGCATAGAAGTATTTGTTTAAATCGTCCTTGGCCTCCTTCAATGATTGAAAGGCTTTGTTGGGAGCCCTCCATACGGTAGTATCCCTTGATATTTCGCGGTAAACAGATTTCTGCTTATCGGGAATCCACTTTCCGTCCTTGCAAGTCATGCGTGGGACGCATTCACCTTTTATTTCCACAATGGGAATTTCCCAGTATACCCGCATGGACTGGTTGTTGATGGTTTTTCCGATACCCGAGATGCCTTCACTCATTACCCGCATGGCGTCCATATAATACCGAGCCGCTGTTACTGGGGATGCACTAAGCGTAATCTTTGAAAAACCCGCCTGTTGAATCTTTTCCTTCATGCGCCATTTGCCAAACTTTTGAAGCGTGCTCCAGTATTTTTTGTCAATGAGCACTGCTTTAGGTACCGAGGTCCATTTTTTGAGATCGGAAACAAAGTCGATGGCATCCAACGTAGCCTGGGTATAATTGGCCACAACCCCCGCTACTTCGTAGTCCCGGGCCAAGATGGGTTGTTGTAACAGCACGCTTTCACGGCTTTCGTCGAGTACCCTCCAGAACACGGGCTTGCCCTTCGTAAGGTATTTGATAGAACCATCCACACACTTTTGGTAGGTAACCGTAGGCAGGTCTACATCCCCTTCCGGGCGAAAGGATTGGATCATGGCCTTAAGGACCTTCAGGTGGTAGTCGGTGTTGAACCCTTTGCCCGAACTTAAGGTAAGGCGAAACAATTCGCCCTTGTAAAGAAAGCTAAGCTGCTGTCCTCCCGACTCCAATTTTTCCTGGGTAACGGGATGTTTGCTTACATCGCTCACACAGGCCTTGATACCGCCCACGGTAATCCATCGGCTGAAGGTTTTACCCCCTTCTTGTTGACAAGGCAAGGTTTCGTCTTTCTTGTTGGCTTCCGCCGTGAAGATGATGCCGCCCATCTTCTTATCGAAACCGTACCAATGCAATCGAGGAAAGGACTCCTCAAACTCGCTTTTCTGCTCCTCATCACCCCCTTTGGCTTGCATTTCCTTAGCATACTTTTGCATGAGGCCCCGCATCACCCCTTGATCGGGATTGATTACAAAGGGTTCGTACACGTTCATGGAAAAGACTTGTTTTGGGGTTTTGAAGAACACCCGTTTCCCAACCAAGGTCGTTACAAACTCTTCGTCCACATAACTTACCTCATCGTGTACGGTTTCTACGTTGGTATCGTTCTCCTCTACAGGCTTATCTTTCTGGAACAAGCCACAGGCATCGTAAAAAGTGGGCTCTGGAAAGGGAGGGCTTTTGGGATTGCCCAGTGCCCGATATTCAAAAGCGGCATCTTGGCAGGCCTTCTCGCGCAATTGATCGTAACTTTTGCTGGTGATGGAGAACCGTTCCTTGGCAATATCTACGTAATGGGCCGCATCGGAATAGTATTTAAGGGCATTCCGTAAGCGGAAGTTCTTGTTGCCTTCTGTGGAGGCTTCCACCGAGTACAAGTGGTAGTTTTTCCCCAAATCGTTGCATTTAGTTATGATGCTGTAATAATCGGCTTGGGAAATGGTGCTTTTTGCCAGCAATTGGGCCAGTTCGCTCTTCAATTGACTGATGATGGCAAAATAGTCCTTGTTCTGGGCAGTGGCTAAAGTGCCAAACCCCACCCAACAGACTAGGAATAAACGAAGGGTTCTCATCGGCTTATAGTTGGACCACAAACTCCACGCGACGGTTCATGGCACGGCCTTCGGGAGTGCCATTATCAGCTATCGGGATTGCTTCCCCAAAGCCGGTGGTGGTTAAACGGGACCGTTCTACCCCTAAATCGCTTAGGGCGTCGGCAACTGCCTTAGCGCGTGCTTTAGAGAGTTCGAGGTTGTCGCTATCACCCCCCACATTGTCCGTATGGCCCTCAATGGAAAACGAGGTATTGGGGTTGGCTTTCAGTACCTTGGCGATGCGGTTGATTTCGGCATAGGAGCGCGGCAACAATTGGGCACTCCCCGACTCGAACAGAATATTATTGGTAGTGAGTCGGCCGTTCACAATCAATTCGTCATAGCGGGGATGCGCTCCTGCGGCCACCTTAAAGTTGTCCATGAGGAACACTGGCTTATCCCCTGTTTGGCAGCAATTCCAGAGGCTGAAAAGCATGGGGCGGCCATCGGTATTGAGACGGGTATTGAACACACGATAGTCGTTGAAATAGGCCTTGATGCTATTGCCGTTCACCGAAATGGAGATGTGATTCCAGGAATTGGCTAAGTCGTTGGCCGTTAAATCGGGGACTTTTCCTGTAACGATGCTCTGCAAACTAATCTGGGCATGGGCAATGTCCATGTTGGCATTGGAATGCTGGTAGTTGGCATTGGGATAAAAGTAAACATGGTACCCATAGCTTCCGAAGCCTTTATCTTTGGCATTGGGATCGGCCATGAAGACATCAAACTCGATGGTATAGGCCTCGGGCAGTACAAAGCCTTCTTCCCAATTGGGACGGGTGTGACCCAAATCGCCATTGAGGACCTTGTTGTGGGTGCCATCAATCTGTACCACTTCGATGTTCCCTTTGTTGTATTGCCATTTACTAGGGATTTCACCCAGCTGTTCCCCTTCAAAATCGTCGAAGAAGAGAATTTCACTTCCAGGTTGGAAATCGTAGCGCTGCATCCAGATATCGCGTTCTTTTTTGGGGGACATGCCTGGAGTTACGGAGGGCCCAGACCCTTGGGAACCTTCCTCCCCGTCTCCATCGTTGCCGTCTTTCGTGTCTTCGTCTTTTTTCTTAAAGATTTCGTCAATGCCCTTATCGATGGCCTTGTTTTCTTCTTGGTCCTTTTTCTGTTTGACCTTACGCTTTACTTTATCCAGTATTTGGGCCTCTGCAGTTACCTGGAAGGCGAAGAGGGCCATTAGGACGATAATGACTTTTTTCATGTGGTTATTGGTTTCTATTGTTCCTGTTGATTGCCGTGCAAACGGTTTGGGGCACTAATCCTGCAGCATGACTCCCTATGCTGTTTAAATATAGTAAAATATTTTAAATGAACAGGTTATGAGGTCATGAACTATTCGCAAAGAACAATGAACAATTAATCATGAGGAATGCCTCTAATTGGATGATGTATGGGACATCCATGGGTTATCCATGGGTTATCCGTGGGTTATCCGTGGGTTATCCGTGGGTTATCCATGGATTATCCCCTTTTGGGGGAACCAACCCCAATAAAAAATAGCAATAAACAATAGTTAATACCCAGTACCGCACTAGTACCTCCTTTATACCGCCTTTGATACGCCTTTGGTACGGCTTTGGTACGGAGTAAGCTATTTCCTTGTTCATTTTCTAGGGCTTCGCCCGATTTGGTTTGAGTTGCAGACCCTTTTACATTTAATACATTTTAGATTTTCTAGGGCTGCCCCAAAGCAGTGTATTTTGAAAAAAAAGGCCGTTAACTACAGCTTCCAAAACGACGCTTATTATTTTATCCATTAAAGTTGGTTCGCTTCATTAACGCTTCCCTATAGTTTCTGCCTACTGGTATTTTGGTACTTCCGACGCAAATTTGATGGGATTCGATTATTTCTATATGTTTTAGGGCAACGACATAGGACTTATGTATTCTCACAAAATCTTTTGTGCCCACAATATCAAAAACATCTTTCATGTTTTGTCGGGACAGAATTTTTTTTTCCTTGGTATGAAACGTTAGGTAATTACCCTCCTTCTCTATATAAAGAATATGGTCTGTATTTACCTTGAAAAGCTGAGGACCACTTTTTATGTAAATGGTCTTTTCAGTTTTATCGGAACCCAGATTGTTTTGTGAAAATTCCTTTACTGGAGCCATTGCTTGTTTCGCTTTTGCCACCGCCTTCAAAAACCGCTGGAAATCGATTGGTTTTAACAAATAGTCCAATGCATCATGGTCATAACTGTCCAACGCATATTCCGAATAGGCCGTTGTAAATATTATTTTGGGCTTTACCTTTAAAACATTCAGTAATTCCATACCGCTTAAGAGCGGCATGTTAATATCCAGAAAAAGCAGCGCTACAGCCTCATCCTGTAGGAATGACAGTGCCTTTACCGGGTCTCTGAATGTGGCTAACAAGTCGATAAAATCCGTTTGTTCGCAATAACGTTTCAGTACATCAATGGCTTTTGGTTCGTCGTCAATTATGATTGCTTTAATCGGTGTCATTTAACTACTTATTATAAGTGCAACTTCATAATGATCCTTTTCAGTTCGTATGGCAAGGTCGTATTGGTTGGGATAGATTAAATCCAACCTCCTTTTTACATTCTCGAGCCCAATTCCAGAGACGTCATGTATCGATTTTTTTTCATTTCGAATCTTATTCCTCACTTTAAATAGGAGGCTTGCGGCAGTGGTTTCCAAAAAAATGGCAATTACCGAACTCCCATGAATACTTACTCCATGCTTAAAGGCATTTTCAACAAATGGCAACAATAGCATGGGTGCAATTTGTTTGCTTTGCCAATCGCCCCGTTTTTCAAAATTGATAAGTACTTCGTCCGTTTCATCGTAGCGCAATTTTTGTATTTCAATATAGCTTTCTATATGTTCAATTTCTTTTTTTAAGGAAACAAAATTGGAGTTACTCTCGTAAAGCATGTAACGCATTAAATTGGAAAGCTGACCGATTCCTGTTGTAAGCTCATTGATATGGTGTTTTTGTGCAATTGAAAAAAGGTTGTTGAGGGTGTTAAACAGAAAATGGGGGTTAACTTGGGATTTCAAAAAATTGAGTTCTGTACTCAATTTTTCCTGCTTTATGATGTTCCTTAATTTTTCATTTCGGTACCATTCAAAAATAAATGCATAGGTAAAAGATATTACCAAATAGAAAACAACTAGGCCCAGATGCAATCCTGCAAAAGGAAAGTCGAACCAATTATCACTTAAGGGGAGTTTATAAACCAAAACCGTATTCAAGACAAAATCCAACAAAACACAGGCCATCACTATGCCTATCAATCGTGACAGGTAAATGAACAGGTTCTTGTTTTTAAAATAGGCCCTTAGCAAATAAAACACATTGAGGTAGAAAATTAAGGCCGAAAACCCCAAAGTAAGGGTAGCAGCCCACCTAAAGTCTTCATCGTAGGTTACCAAAACTTTTTCGGAAGTGTCCCCAGTGCTAACGACATTGGAGTAAACCTCAACATTCTTGACACCAAACAATCGGGTAATTAGGTAAAAGCCAATAAGCCAGAAAGCGGTATGGGCTATGCCTAAGGAAATGCTTTTTAGGTTCAATTTAATTCGCATGGATCAAATGTAGTTATTTCATCAAGAAACCAAAGCGGCCTGTTACAAACGACCTATTATTGTGAACGAACGTATTTTTAAAAGGATTCATGCTGTAATTGCAAACATTTGTTATTGGGATCGGGATTGCATCATTTCGTAACATTAATTATGGGTTGTTAGGAAAGCTTTTTATCATTGACTTAAAATTCAAGTACCAATGAAAAAGTATATTTTATCCATTTTGATTGTTTCCCTATTTGTGGGCTGCAAGGGCCAAGACCAAAGAACTAAGAGCGCAGCTTTTCAGTATGAGTCCAAAGTGGATTCGTATGTAAAAAAATACCAAGCGCTCGGTATTTTTTCCGGCGCAGTGCTTATTGCACAAGACGGGGAACCTGTTTATTCCAAAGCTTTTGGGTTGGCCAACAGAAAAGAAAACAGGCCCAATACCTTGGAAACCAAATACCTTATTGGCAGCATGAACAAGGATTTTACCCGAACCATCATCCTTCAATTAATCGCCGAGAAAAAATTGAGGTGGGAAGATAGGATGGTTGATTACCTAGAGGGTTTTAATCAACAAGGCACTGCTAACATCACAATAAGGCATTTAGTAAGTCATTCTTCCGGTTTTGGGGATTATGAAAACTGGGATTATGTAACACTTCCCTATCAAAAAAAGAATTTGTCTACCATTATGGATATTGCCCGAAATCAAGAACTGTTGTTTGAGCCGGGCAAAGCCCAAGAATACTCCAATGTGGGCTATGCTCTTCTTGGGGCAATAATCGAAATGGTGACTGGAATAAATTACGTTGAGAATGTTAAGGAACGTATTGTTGAACCCCTTGGAATGAAAAATACTTATCTTAAGGACATCCTTCACAAAACAGATCGTACGGTGGGCTATATGAAAACAATCAATGGGATTGAAGATACAGAAATTGTGTTGGCCGAACCTAGGCCCGATGGCGGGTTTTGGTGTACCCCATCTGACCTCTTGCGCTTCTATCAAAATTATTATTATGGCGATAAACTTATTCCAGAGCGCATCAAAACTACCGATGGGTATTATAAGGAAATACTCCCCTTTTACGATAGACCCAATTCTGTACAATACTTGGCTGGAGGAACCAATGGCCATAACAGTGTAATTGCACAATTCCTGAATGAGAATATTAGTGTTATCGTGTTGGCCAATATGGACGAGCCGGTTGCCGAAAAAATAGCAGATGGGCTGGTGGCAATCTTAAAAGACAAAGAGCCCAGCGAGCCCAAGTTGCCGGCCCTTTTGGCCTCATACGAAGCCTATAAAGCAAAGGGAATTGCCTACCTAAAAGACCATTTTGAAGAACTAACTTCAAACTTCTACCCAGATGACCCAAAAGATGTGATTCTCAATAATCTGGGATATCAATTACTAGAAAATGATAAGCTAGAGGAAGCCTTTGATGTATTGAAATTGAATACCGAGTTGTTTCCGGAAATAGCCAATTGCTGGGATAGTTATGGGGAAATCTTGTTGAAAAAAGGAGATCGGAAAGCCGCTTTAGTGGCGTATAAAAAGGCACTGTCTATAAATCCTAACCTACCTTCCGCACAAAAAGCGGTAAAACAATTAAATAACTAATTTTGATGATAGAACCTCATTAAGGCAAGAATGCGCACCGTTAGACCGATTTGGTAAAAGGGTATTTTTAAAAGCCCATACTGTACCCGCAAGAACGATGGAAATGAAAGACTTTGAAGAAGGCACTAAGGAGATACCCCTTAATTGATTGTACTATTTGTAACGGTAAAAGAAGTAAAGAATTATGAGCACACAAATTATAGAAACCTGGCAAATCCACAACAGGATAAATCTTTATTTATTGGAATCAATTGAAAAAGACCTGCATTTACTAAATACTTCATTGTCGAAAGGTAGAACTATTGGCGAGCAATTTGCCCACATGCACAATGTGCGGCTCATGTGGCTAAAAGAAGCCGCACCGGCATTGTTGCATACAGTTTCCAAAATAGAAAAAGAACAAGCTACAACCAAAAAAAATATAAAAGAGGGATTAATCCAATCGGGAAAAGCCCTCGAACAGCTCTTGGAAAATGGATTTTTAGAAAACCGGATAAAAGGGTTTAAACCACATCCCATGGGCTTTTTTGGATATTTGATTTCACACGAGTCACACCATCGCGGACAAATAGTATTGTCCTTAAAACAGTCTGGACACCCCGTGGATAAAAAAACAGGTTTTGGCTTATGGCAATGGGGTACCAGGTAAATGGTTTTGAAGTTTTAACTAAATAAACATAATTTCTATGAAAAAACTTACGAAAGTGAAAATGAGGCTTATCCTTCTACTTATTTTGGGTGCAAATGCATCCGTTGCCCAGGTAATTGCAGGAGACCAAAAGGATGCGGATAAAATTCTTGAAAACATTCAATTATTCTCTAAGTTCTACACCACTGCAAATTATGACGCCTTGGCAAATTCCTATTGTGAAAATGGAATGATTTTGCCTCCAGGAAGCGATATCATCAAAGGGCGTGAAGCAATTAAACAACGGTGGGTACTGCCTGAGGGAATTAAGGTGCCATTCCATAAAATAACCCCCATTGAAATTTCAATTAACGGCAACTGGGCCTATGACATTGGCTATTATGAAGGGACTACGCTAAAAAAGAATGGTGATAAATCCGATTTTAAAGGTAAATATGTCATCATCTGGAAAAAGGAAGATGGGGATTGGAAAATTTATTCTGATATATGGAACAGAATCAATAACTGACCTAAAACCTATAGCCTTTATAGGCTTCTTCCCTTAAATTTCAAAAATAACCCGATTGCTATCAATTACCAGTCTTTGAAAACAAAAAATATGAAGACAGGGGCTTGGGTGCTATTTTTGAAATAACCCAGTAAAGCAGATATTACAATGCTAAAAAAAGTCTTAATACTAATTTTTTTCATCCTATTTGTGGGTCAAGGGTATTGTCAGTCCGATACCATTCAATTAATTAAACCCACAGGTAATTATGCCGTAGGAACTTCAGTTTACGAGTGGATTGACGAATCAAGGTCGATGAAAGTGGGTTCCAATTTTGTTCAGCAAAGAGCCATTGTATCGCAATTTTGGTATCCAATAACTTCAAAAAACAATTTGACCAAGGCTCCTTATGCGGCGCTATCCAAGGATTATCAAAAAACAATAGCACACTCTTTTTTAAGGGCGCCAATTGCCCAAAACCTAAATAAAGCACCCTTAATAGTGATTGTTCCTGGAAGGGGAACTGAAAGGTTTTTGTATACAGTTATGGCCGAAGAATTGGCAAGTCAAGGCTTTGTAGTGGTCTCGGTAGACATGCCAGAGTTAGGGTATGTTACCTACCAAGATGGTTTCACTTTGTATCCTTCAGACGAATTTAAAACCCCAAACGGAATGATGGCAGGACCCTATGAACGTGTAGATGAGTTTTACGAGAAACCTACGGAGATTGGCTATAGAGATCTTGAATTTGTAATCCGTAACATCAAAGGATTAAATGCAAAAGCATTTGAGAACAAGATTGATTTAAAGAACATAGGGGTCTTTGGTCACTCATTGGGTGGGCGCATTGCTGGAGAATTTACTTCAAGATGCAACAAAGTGAAAGCCCTCGCCACTATGGAAGGCATCCCCCCTAGGGACGTTAGGTATGAAGGAAAAATTAAAGCTCCCGCATTGATGCTTTGTAGTTCGGGAACGCTAAAATATGCCTTGGACAATTACAACAGTTTTACTGAAAACCGAAAAAACACTGTCTATTTGGTAGAATTGGAGGGTTTTGGTCATAATTCATTAACCGATAATCCATTGATCTACCCCAACAATTTCAATTATGAAATAACACCCAAAAAAGCATTGGAAATAAGCCGAACCTTACTCTCAGCATTTTTTCGGGAGTTCTTATTGGGTATCAAGGACAATTACGAAGCAAATTCCATTATGGAATATGTTAAATCAATAAAGTATGAGTAAAAATCTCCAAACAATTGGCAGAAGGGATTTTATCAAGGTAAGCGCCCTAACTACAGGAGGTTTATTATTGGGGATTCAGTTTTCGTGCTCGAATAGTACCAAGGATAAGGCAGCGAAGGGAATACTCCACCGATTGAATGCTTATTTGAGTATTAACACCAATGGAAAGGTTGAAATATACAATCCTGTCCCAGAGATAGGTCAGGGCGTACGTACTGCTTTGCCAATGTTGGTAGCTGAAGAGCTTAATGTAGCCTGGCAAAACATTATTGTAAAACAAGCGGATGCCAGCGAAGCCTATGGAGGCTATGACCAAAGCGCAGCTGGTAGCAATAGTGTGCGCTTTTATTGGGAGCCCATGAGAAAGGCAGGAGCCGTTGCGCGTGAACTTTTGTTACAGGCTGCAGCAGCGCAATGGCAATTGCAAGAAAAGGTTTGCTATATTGAAGATGGGATTATCAAAAACCACCTAAATTCCAAAGAACTAGGCATTGGGGATGTGGCACAGCAAGCTTCAACTTACAAGATCCCAGAAAATGTTTCATTGAAAACACCCAATGAATTTAAGTTTATTGGTAAAAGCGTTAAAAATCCCGATATACACGAAATACTGTCTGGAAAAGCAGTTTTTGGATTAGATGTCCGTATTCCAAACATGCTTTATGCATCCATGGAAAAATCTACCACATATGGGGCCACAGTACTATCATTTGATGCTTCCGATGCATTAAAAGTACCTGGAGTGAAATATGCTTTTAAAGTATCCCTGCATGGGATACCCGAAAGGCCTTTTTGTAGGGAAGGAGTAAGTGTTGTGGGCGATTCCGTGTGGTCCGTATTACAAGGTCGCAAAGCACTAAAAATAACATGGGATTTAGGGGCAAATACAAAAGAAAGCACACAAAGACTGCATGAAATAGGCAACCGTTTAGTAGAAAAAAAGGGAGAAGCAGTAGTTAAAAATATGGGCAACGTTTACAGCGACTTAAATACATCCAAGAATACCCTAGAGGCCACTTACCATCTACCCTTCATTGCCCATATTCCCATGGAAACGGTAAATTGTACCATTGATCTAAAGGACGATAGTTGCGAAATCTGGAGCACCACTCAGGTCCCTTTTGCCGATTTAAACTTTCTGTCCAATTTTTTTGAGCTTCCCATAGAGAGAGTAAAACTACATGTTACTAGAATTGGTGGTGGTTTTGGAAGAAGGCTTGGGCCCGATTTTACTATTGAAGCAGCCAAAATTGCAAAAGAATTGAAGCAACCAATTCAGTATTTTTGGACCCGGGAAGACGATATCCGTTTTGATGCTTACAGACCATTCAGCTACCACAAGTTAATGGCTGCTTGGGATAATGATTTAAAAATAACTTCTTGGCTACATCGCCAATCAGGAACATCCAGGTATGCGTTCAGACCAAACAAAGAACCCTTTGAGTCGGAATTCTTTCCCAATAATTTCCCAGCAAATCTAATTGCCAATTTTAGGCAAGAATACAGCCTTATAGTTTCTAACATTAACCGTTCACTAATTAGGGCTCCCGGAAACAATGCGTTGGCTTTTGTGGTTGAGTCCTTTATTGACGAATTGGCGCACAAAACAGGTCAAGATCCTTTGCTATTCCGGCTCAATATGCTGAGTATGGAAGATAAAGAATTTTCATTTGAAGCAAATTCCACAATCAGTACAAAACGCATGAAAGGGGTATTAAAACTGGCCGCTGAAAAAGCTGCTTGGGGCAAGCAATTAGCAGATGGGCGAGGCATGGGGATTGCAGGTTATTTTACATTTGATACTTATGTATCCCATGTTGCTGATGTATCCGTAGATGAAACAGGTAACTTAACCATCCATAAATTTACTTCTGCGATTGATTGTGGCCAAGTGTTAAATAAGGACGGTGTAATAGCACAGATAGAAGGAGCCATTATGGATGGATTGAGTGCTACACTATTTCAGGAAATTACCATTTCACAAGGGTCCACAAACGAAGGCAATTTTAACAATTATGGCGTATTGAAAATGTCGCAATCACCTATTGATATCAATGCCTATATCGTTGAGGGTAACTACCCACCTACTGGCGTTGGCGAGCCTCCGTATCCTCCAGTAGCGCCAGCGTTGTGCAATGCTATATTTGCAGCTTGTGGTAAACGCATACGAAAACTCCCCATAGAAAACCAATTAAAGATTTAGTGAATGGCTATTTATACAATTCAGATAAACTACAAAGAAGTTACGATTGATGTACCTGCTGAAAAACCAGTCTTATGGGTTCTCCGTGATGATTTGGGTTTACTTGGCACAAAATACGGTTGCGGAATCGCACAATGTGGTGCGTGCACGGTTCACTTGAATGGCAATCCGGTTCGGTCTTGCGCTTTACCTATCGCTTCCATCGGAAAAGGGACCCTTCTTACCATCGAAGGATATGCAAGCAAAAAACACCCAGTCTTTAAGGCGTGGGAAGAAATTAATGTGCCACAATGTGGTTACTGTCAAACCGGCCAAATTATGTCGGCAATTGCCTTGTTAAACCGCAATAAAAATCCGGACGACAAAGCAATTGATGCTGCTATGAACGGTAATCTTTGCAGATGTGGTACATATTATAGAATTCGAAAAGCAATTAAAAGAGCAGCTAAATTAAATTGATTATCAATTTGTTACAAAATTTACTTGATAAGTTTGTTTACATAAGCTTTGAACAAAGCCTGGCAATTGTCCTTACCAAACAAGTCTCACGCTCTAGAATCTATAAAGGCGACAGTATTGCTGTACTTTCAAACCCAAAAACCACTACTTGTTGTGTTGCACAATGTAGGCAGCCATCTTTTCAATAAGGTTTACCCGGTCTTTTCCCCGCACGTTGTGTTCGTGCATGGGGTAAGTAAAGAAGTCCATTTGGATGTTGTTGTCTATGGCCGCCTTTAGCAAAGACATGGCATGCTGTGGTACCACTACCGGATCGACACTCCCTATTACTACCATAAGGTTTCCCTGCAGGTTCGTGATGTATTTTGAAACCCTGGCGCGCTCGTAGCCCTCTGGGTTTTCTTGGGGCGTATCCATGTATCGCTCTCCATACATGACCTCGTAATACTTCCAGTCGATTACGGGTCCGCCGGCCACTGCCGTGGTAAACGTCCCAGGGTGACGCAACATTAGGCTGCTTGCCATAAACCCGCCAAAACTCCAACCATTTACAGCCATCTGGGAACTGTCTACATAAGGCAGTGACTGCAAATAAGACACCCCTACCATCTGGTCTTTCATTTCCAGCTCGCCCAACTGTTTGTGGATGCCACTTTCAAAGGCAAACCCCCTTCTTGCCGAACCCCGGTTGTCTAAAGTAAACACAATATAGTCGTTTAAGGTAGCAAAGGCAGGCAACCACATGGAAGCCCCTCCCAAAAAGGAGTTGGTTACCAGCTGTGCATGGGGGCCTCCATATACGTACACCAATACTGGATATTTTTTGGAGGGGTCAAAGTTGGCTGGTTTCATTAGGATGCCATGAAGCAACGTTCCATCCTCGGCACGTAAATCGACAAATTCCTGGGTTCCCATTCGGTAGTCCGCTAAGGGATTGGGCGATTTCAGCAAGGTGCTACTTTTGCCATCTTTTATTGAAACGATTTGGGTAATCCCAGGTATGGTAAGGCTGCTGTAAACATCAATAAGGTAGTCTCCATCGCCACTCAGTTGGGAAGTATGGCTCCCGGGTTCGGGATTCAACAAGGTGAATTTCCCGTTCTTTAAATTCACCTTATAGGCATGGGCTTCGCGAGCATCAGGGCCTGTTCCGGTAATGATTACATTTTTGGCCTCCTTATCGAACCCCAGGATGTCCTCGACCACCCAGTTGAAGCTGGTAAGTTGTTTGACCCGTTTCCCATCCGTGGTGTACCAATACAAATTCATGAATCCATCCTGTTCACTGAACCATAAAAATGCATCGCTCTTTCCCGGGATGAAAACCGCATCGTGTTCCGGTTCAACCCAAATGGGGTTCTCTTCGGTTAAGATGGTGTTGCCCTTTTGTCCGGTTTGCACACTGTATCGATTTAGCTCATAACGGGTGGTGGCTCGGTTCAGTTCGGCAATAAGCACATACTGCTCATCCGGGGTCCAGGTAAGGTTGGTGAGGTAATGGTGGTCCTTGGTGTCGATGTTCAGGTAAGTGGTTTGGTGGGTTTTCATGTTGTAAATCCCTACTGAAGGCACTTCACTGCCCTGCCCTGCCATAGGATACTTAATGGTCTTTTCCGAAGCAGGATAGGTTGTAATATCGACCAATGGATAGTCGGTGACCTCACTTTCATCTTTTACATAAAATGCCAAAAAGTTCCCGTTGGGGCTCCAAAACGTCCCTTTGGTAATTCCGTATTCACTGCGTGCAATGGCTTGCCCAGATACCACATTCCCGTCCTCATTGCTGGTAACTACCCATTGCGGGTTTTCTTTAGTGGCCACATATAGATTGTTGCCCAAGGTGTATGCAACTGCATTGGCTTTAGACGAATACTCCGCATTGGCGGCATCCTCGGGATAAGCAAAGGTAGATTGTGCCCCAGTTTTGGGATGGTACTCATTTATGGTATTTCCATCCTCAAAAACAAGCCTTTCGGTGCCCACAAAGGAGAATCCAGGAAAATACTTTGCGTTGGGGTACCTCTTTTGAAAATCCTCCAGGGTTAGGGTTTGCACGACCTTTCCACTGGCCGCATCGGTATAGCGCAGATTATTGTCTTGGACCATTGCGTACACATGATCGGCATCGGTCCATTGCAAACTCCAGATTTGTTGCGGGTAGAGCCCCTTCATATACCCCAATGTGGCATCCTCCAAGGTTAGGGTTTTGTTTTGCCCCAGGGCAATCCCGGCGACCAAGAAAACGAATAAGGTAACTCTTAGTTTCATAAGCGTTTTGATTACCCTTCAAAGGTAATGAAAAGCACCCTAACGCCCTACAAACAAAAACCAGATACTATCACGGTACCTTCTAATGTGTAAGGTGATATCTATGGCCCAATTGAGAGGGAGTATCGCAAAAATCAATTCACCATGGAAGATCCACCTGTATGAAGCCCAGGGTTTAAAGCGGCTTCCTTCCGCTGATGATATTGTACAAAATCACTACCACAGCAATCACCAAGAGGATGTGAATTAAATTTCCGGTAGCGATTCCGGGAATGATTCCCAGGAGGCCTAGAATCCAGGCAAGAATACAAATAACGGCTACGAGCCACAATAAAGATCTCATACTAGTTTTATTAAGGGTTGTTACCTAAAGATACATCACAAAGCCGTTTTAGGTAGCAACCTTCACAATACTTTATCACAAAATCAAGGGCTTTTAGGGTTTCTTTAGGAAAATGAAAATCAAACGTTAACAAATATCCCCTGAATGCGAAAGGCAAACCCTTTTATTTTTGTTCCTACTAAAGCTAAAAGGACGTTGGCTCATCCAAGGGATGCAATCCCTCATTCGTACTTTTCCACTACTTGAGTGTTGTGTAGGTTTGAGTATCACACTAAATCATTACGTTATGAAAGCAACACGCACCACAACACAAACCAATGCATTTAAATTGACGCTAGTCCTTTTTATAGGGTTCTATCTTTCAACTGGCAACATTCAGGCACAAGACCAAAGTACCGAACGCACCGTTAGCGGGGTGGTCAACACCTTTGACGGCCCCCTGTTTGGCGCCAGTGTGGTCCTAAAAGGGACTACCATTGGAGTCGCAACAAATGAGCAAGGGGCCTATGTGTTTCCAAAAAAGCTGAAAGAAAAGGACGTATTGGTGATTAGTTACCTTGGGTATGACGATGTAGAAGTAACCATTGGGAAAAAGACCGATTATGTACAGACCTACATGGAGGACAACCCCGTAATGGTCTTTGGCGCCCTACGAATGGGCACTAGCTCGACCCTCCAGCCAGAACAGTAACGGGCTACGTCCATGCGAACCCTTCTTTTTTTTACATGCTTCATCTTGTACCTTCCTGCAGAAGCCCAGCGAAGTGATTTTCAGCAAATCGACTTCAAGAAGGCCGATGCCATTGCAAGGAGGTATCAAGGTGAAGCCTTGGTTCACTTACCAGTGCTAGCCCTTCGATTGACGGCACAGTTAAAAACAGACGTAGAGCGCTTCAGGGTATTGTATTATTGGGTAACCCATAACATTCGTGGAACTTATTACCTCACTATGGAAAACGCCCGTTTGTATGAAAATTGGGGGCACGATCCCAAAGCCCTCAACGAGCAACTACGCGAGTTCAAGAAAACGGTTTTTGACCAATTGCTAAACAAAAAGGAAACCCTGTGTACGGGCTATGCTTTTTTGTTACAGGAACTGTCCGGCTATGTAGGGCTGGAATGCAAAATCGTTCATGGGTATGGGCTTATTAACGACCTGAAGGCATTGGAGTCCCAAATTCCCAACCATTCCTGGAACGCGGTAAAACTGGATGGAAAATGGTACCTGTGCGATGCCACATGGGCTAGTGGCACTATTGACGAGGTCACCCATCGGTTTGAATTTCGCTATGACGATTCCTTTTTCCTCATGACGCCCTCGGAATTTGCAAAAACCCATCGCCCGTTGGATGCCAACTGGGACCTCCTGCAGGAGCTACCCGATTAGGTAAACGAGATCCATTCTTCCAACACCTTGGTTTCATGATTTTTATCATTTTAATCGGTTGGGGACTTTGCTAATTTTCACTAAGCAAAACGGAATGTCTCACCCTAATTTGGTCCGTCATGAAAATTAAAAAAAATCCCAAAGCCGATTTGAGCCGCTGGAGTTCAGTGTTTTTCCTCACTGGGCTGGTAGTTATGCTTTTTTTATCCTATTCCTTGTTGGAGTGGAAATCCTTTGAAAAATCTGACGCTGTAAGCGATATGGTCGATACTGGAAACGATTTGGAATTGGAAGTGCCCATAACCGAACAACTGAATACCCCTCCCCCTCCACCACCTCCCCCAAACCTTGCTCAGCAAGTGATTGAAGTCATTGAAAATGACTTGGACGTAGAAGAAACCCTGATCGAATCGACCGAAGCCGATCAAAATAGTGACATAGAGATTATCGACATTCAGGATATTGAAGAAGTGAAAGAAGAAGAGGACATCCCCGATGTTCCATTTGCCGTTATTGAAGATGTTCCCATTTATCCAGGCTGCGAAGGTGAATCCAATAATACGGCCCGTAAAAGCTGTATGGAACAAAAGGTCATGCAATTTGTGCAAAACAAGTTCAATACCGAACTGGCCAACGACCTAGGCTTGGAGGGCCGCCAAAGAATCAGTGTGCAATTCAAGATTGATAAAAACGGAAACGTTGTTGATGTTAGAGCCCGCGCCCCACATCCCAAATTGGAAGAAGAGGCTATAAAAATTATCAAATCGCTCCCAAAAATGGTTCCGGGGAAACAACGCGGGAAACCGGTTGGGGTGCTCTATGCCCTACCCATTTTATTTAAAGTGGAAACCGGAAATTGAAAAAATTCAAACTTCAATAAAAGCAGGCCACACGCCTGCTTTTTTTAATGTTCGTCCAACCACCAACGAGGCTTGAACTTTTTGGGTACCAAGCCAAATTTCTTTACGGCATAGGTATCGATGTGCTGGATAAGTTCCTCGATGGAATCGGTAACAAAAAGAAGTTTCATATCGGCTTTGCCGATACTTTCGTTTTCAGCCATCAAAGCAATGTGTTGACAGAGTTCCTTATGGTATTCGGTATCAAAAATTACAATAGGAAAATCTTCAATAACATGGGTCTGAATGAGGGTAAGTGCTTCAAATAACTCATCCAAGGTTCCGATACCGCCGGGCATCACTACAAACGCATAGGAATACTTCATCAAAATAACTTTCCTTACAAAAAAATAAGGAATGTTGATCCAACGGTGCAAGTAGGGGTTTGGCTGCTGTTCAAAAGGAAGGATGATGTTACAGCCCACAGAATAGCCTCCAGCCTCATAGGCTCCTTTGTTGGCTGCTTCCATGATTCCAGGACCACCTCCCGTCATTACGGTAAAACCCAGGTGGGATACTGCGGCGCCGATCTTTTCGGCATTTTGGTAATGGACGGTATCTGGGGTGAAGCGCGCCGATCCAAACACGGTAACGCAAGGGCCCACAAAATGCATCTTGCGAAACGCCTTGATGAAACTAAACTGTACTTTTATCGAGAACCAAAATTCCTTGAACCGAGACAAAGGCCCCTCCAGGAAACGTTCCTGCTTAACGAGTCGTTGATTTTTTTTTGATTCCATGATCACTGTGTTTTTCGATAACTCCAAGTAGCCAGTCCATTCACGACTACTGCATAGGCAAAGGTTTTTCCCAACTGCGGAAGGATGTCTACCATGGATGCTCCCTTTAAAAGTACCATGCGCATGACTTCCACAAAATACTTCACAGGATTCAGGTAAGTAAGGTACTGGGCCCATTGAGGCATGCTTTCTATGGGCGTAAACAAGCCGCTCATCAAAATAAATACCACGGCAAAAAACCAAGCGATGAACATAGCCTGTTGTTGGGTTTCTGTGAAGTTCGATATAAGAAGCCCTATTCCCAATACCACCAAAAGGTATATCGTTGTGAAAAGGTACAAGGTTAATAAGCTTCCCAAGATTGGCACCTGAAAGACCCATCGTGCAATGATCAGCCCAATGGAGAGAACCACCAGCCCCAAAATCCAGAAAGGGAATAGTTTTCCTACAATAAACTGACTTTTTTTGATGGGGGTAACATTGATTTGCTCCAAAGTACCCAACTCCTTTTCCCGAACAATATTCATTCCTGATAGAAATAGCCCAATCATGGTCACGAGCAGTACCAAGATCCCCGGAACCATAAATGTTTTGTAGTTAAGGGTCTCGTTGTACCAAAACAAGGGAATGGTTTCAATGGTTTCCACGGGTTTTAAAGTGGAAAGCTTCCACGGGGTATTCCGTTGCAAATCGCGATCGAAACGTTGAATAATTTGCGTGATGTACACCTGCTCCACACCCGCAGCGGCTCCATCGATGGCATCAATGGTAACTCCCAGTGCGGCCTGTTGCTCCTTTCCAATCGCCCGTTCGAAATTTCGTGGTATTTCCAGGACTACCGAAACATTACCCTCTTGCATCGCGGTTTGGGCAGCATTGGTAGCTTCAAAATGGGGCTGCAATTTAAAGTAGCTGGAAGCCGCAAAATGATTGACCAAGGCCCTTGAAGTTGAGGTGCGGTCGTGATCTACCACTCCTAAGGTTATGTTTTTGATTTCGTAAGTAGCGGCATTGGAAAGTACCAGCAACTGAATCATGGGCATTACAAAAATAATGGGGAGCATGCCCCTATTCCTGAAAATTTGCTTGAACTCCTTCCGAACGATGTAAAAAACCGTTTTCATGATTCCAGTCGCGTTTGATAGTTACGAACACTCAAGAAGATAAAGAACAGCGTCATCCCCAATAAAATGAGGGATTCTTTCCAAAGGGACCCAATCCCTACCCCCTTCAGCATAATTCCTTTTATGATAATGATAAACCATTTGGCTGGTAGCAGATTGCTAAGAACCTGTAGGATGACCGGCATGCTGGAAATGGGGAAAATAAAGCCTGAAAGGATGATAACCGGCAACATGAGGCCCATCAGGGAAATCATCATGGCTGTTTGCTGGGTTTTGGCGACAGTGGAAATCAAAATACCCAAGGAAAGTGCCGTAATGATAAACAATAGGCTTTCGGCCCCCAAGAGCATAAAACTGCCCTTTACGGGCATCCCGAATACAAAAATACTTAGCAGAATGATAACGGTGGCATTGATCAAGGACAATAAAATGTAGGGAATTACCTTGCCAACTATCACTTGATAGGGTTTCAACGGCGAAACCAATAATACTTCCATGGTCCCCATCTCTTTTTCACGGGTAAGCGATATGGAAGTCATCATGGCCGAAACCAACATCAAGATAACGGTCATCACCCCCGGGACAAACATGAAAACACTTTTGATTTCTGGATTGTATGCCAAGCGGATTTGTGGTGTTATGGTACTGAAATTTGTGACATTCTGGTTCAAGTCGCGTTGGTAATCTTTCAAAATGGCCGTGATGTAATTGCTAATGGTATTGGCCGTATTGGGATCGGTGGCATCGGTAACGATTTGTACACTTGCACGGTGTTCCCTTAGTAGTTTTTCGTCAAAGTGTGGCTCAAACTGTATAACAGCCTTTACCATTCCCTTTTTAAAGACGGCAGTGATGTCGGATTCTTTTTCGATTAACTGTGTAACGGTAAAATAAGGCGAATTTGAAATGCGGTGAATGATCTCTTGGGTAGTAGCATCCTTCGATCTGTCCAAAATGGCAATTTTAACCTGATTGATTTCATTGGTGATGGCAAAACCGAACAAAAGAATTTGAACGATGGGCATGCCAAAAAGAATGATGAGGGAACGACGGTCCCTGAAAATATGATAGAATTCCTTCTTCACGAAGCCAAGAAACGCTTTCATGCCCGTGCCAGTTTTAAGAATACTTCATTCATGCTTTCCACACCAAATTTTTCTTTCAATCGATGCGGGGCATCCAAAGCTTCGATTGCCCCATTAACCATCATGGAAACCCGATCGCAATACTCCGCTTCATCCATATAGTGTGTTGTTACAAACACTGTGGTGCCAAGATGAGCCGCTTTATAGATCATCTCCCAAAACTGCCTTCGGGTAATTGGGTCTACCCCTCCTGTTGGTTCGTCCAAAAAAACAACTTTGGGATCGTGCAACAGGGCCACGGAAAAAGCCAGTTTTTGCTTCCAACCCAAAGGCAAAGAACGCACTAAGCTATTAGCCTCCGATTCCATACCGAGTTCTTCGATAAGTTGCTTTGATTTTTTTTGAATTCGGTCTTTACCCAACCCATAGATCCCTCCAAAAAACGCAATGTTTTCCTTCACGGTCAAGTCATCATACAAGGCAAACCGTTGGCTCATGTATCCAATGTGCTTTTTAACCTTTTCAGATTCGGTAAAAACGTCATAACCTGCTACTCTTGCAGCTCCTGAAGTAGGCACTGAAATACCAATCAACATTTTCATCGCAGTGGTTTTTCCTGCACCGTTGGCTCCGAGGAACCCAAAAATCTCTCCCTTTTGCACCTTGAAGCTAATGGCATCCACCGCGGTAAAGTCGCCAAAAGTTTTGGTCAATCCCGATACTTCTATCACCCATTCAATGTGTTTCATGGTACCAATTCCATAAAAGTATCCTCGATGGAGGGTACTGTTTCTACTATGTGGATATCCTGGAGTCCCTTACTTTCCAGATAGGTTTTCAGTACGTCCAAATCGGCGGAATCCTTCTGGTCGCTATAATGGACAAATGCTCCAAATGGAAAGGCGCTTTTTGTATTCTCATAGGATTTGAGGGCTTCCAGAAGCAAATACCGATTGTGTGCCGAAAGGGCATAAAGCTTCCTTGGAAATTGACTTTGAATGGCTTTTGGGGTGTCTATGGAAAGGATCTTACCCCCTTGAATAAGGGCAATACGGTCGCACAAAGCAGCTTCATCCATGTAAGGTGTGGACACCAAAATGGTGATGCCCTTCTCCTGCAGTTTCTTCAGCATCTCCCAAAATTCTTTACGGGAAACAGGATCGACCCCTGTAGTGGGTTCGTCCAAAAACAAGACTTTGGGTTTGTGTATCAAAGCACAGGAAAGGGCTAATTTTTGCTTCATCCCTCCCGATAAATTTCCGGCACGACGCTTCTTGAATGGTTCAATCTGAGCATAGATGTCTTTGATAAGGTGGTAGTTTTCCTCGATCGTGGTTCCAAAAATGGTGGCGAAAAAGCGAAGGTTTTCTTCAACGGTTAAATCGTGGTACAACGAAAATCGCCCAGGCATATAACCCACGCTCCTGCGTATGGTTTTATAATGGGCCACTACATCGTTTCCCTGGACACTGGCCTCGCCCTGATCTGCAAGCAATAGGGTGGTTAGGATACGGAACAACGTGGTTTTGCCGGCACCGTCGGGGCCAATTAGTCCAAACAATTCGCCTGAAGCCACCTCAAAGGAAATACCCTCCAAAGCTTTCACTTTCTGATAGCTTTTGGAAATTTGACGTACCTGTATGTCCCAGTTATTTTGCATCCGACAACCACATTTCACCGGGCATCCCAATTTTTAGGCTTCCATCGTTGGAAACTTTTACTTTTACGGCATATACCAAAGTAACGCGCTCCTCTTTGGTTTGAATGATTTTCGGTGTAAACTCGGCTTCCGGTGCAATCCACGAAATGATTCCTGGATACGACTTCATATCCGTACCGCTATCTACTTTTACAACAACCTTTTGGCCTACCGATAAGGCAGCCAGTTGGGTTTCACTTACATACACCCTAAGTTCCATTTCGGTAAGGTCGGCAATTTTGTAAAGCGGTGTTCCAAAACCAACTACTTCCGATGGTTCCACGTATTTGGTCAAAACCGTTCCTTGCAAGGGGTTTACGATCCAGCATTTTTTAATTTGATCGGCTATTTGGGCCAGCTGTACGTCGATGCTTTTCAATTCGTTCACCACGGGAGCATTTTGCACCTCAACGCTGCGAATGCGGTTATGAATGACTTCAATCTCACCGTTTACATCATCCAATTGCTTTTGGGTAGCCGCTTGGTCTTCCATAAGACGCTCAATGCGCTCTTTGTTGACTTGTGCGGTTTTCAACTGACTGCCCAATACATTAATTTGTGAAAGCACTCCTTTGGATTTGGAGCGGATGACCTCCTTTTGAACCAACAATTGATCGCGCTTCAGTCCTAAAGCCACAGTATCGATGTACCCAACCAATGCTCCCTTTTCCAAGGTGGCTCCCTCTGCTACTTCAAAAGCCATGAGTTTGCCATTGCCTTCCGCAGCCACTTTTACTTCAGTAGCTTCAAAATTACCATAGCCATCCGCCTTGCCATTGCTGGAAGTACATCCTTTCAAAAAAAGTGTGCCAACGGCAATAAAGGTTAATAAAGCAATTTGTTTCATATTGTCCGTTTTTAATATCCTAGAAGTACGTTATAATTGGCAATGGCCATTTGCAATTCGATGCGATGCACTGCTTCATTGGTCTTTGCCTCAAAAAGTTTGGTCAAATCGGTTAAATAAGAAGAAGCCGTTATGACGCCATTCCGCAATTGACTTTGGGAAGCCTTAACAACTGCTTCCTGCAATTCCACAATGGCTATATCGATTTCAATGGCTGCTGAAAGTTGATCGATGCGTACTTGCTGTTGACTTAACTCATTTTTGGTTGTTAAATCGAAGAGTTCTTCTTCCACATCAATCATTTCCTTGGAGACTTCCAAAGAAGAGCGCTGTATTTTGTTGGAGTTCCAGTCAAAGACCTTCCAATCCAATTTCAATCCGGCCAGATAGTAAGGCCTGAAGGAATTGTCAAGTAGGTTCAATCCTGGTTTTCCATACCCCCCCGTTACAAAAGCAGAAACCGTAGGCACATTACTTTTGGAAAGCAACAGCTGCTGCTGGTTCAGTGCCTCACGCTGTAATTGATACCACTGTTTTCGGGGACTTTGGAAGTCGACCTTGGACTTCGCTGTCACTGGGGCAGTTTCAAAATGCACTATGGTATCGATGGGTTGTCCTATTGTTTGTAAAAGTTGCACTACCAATGCCTTTTTTTGAATGCGATTTTCAAGTATGCGTTGCTTCAATAGCAGTAGTTCTGCTTGCAGCACTTTATCGGAAGAAGGCAGTGCAACACCATTATGCACTGCGGAAGTGACTTCGGCCAAAGCGGTTCCTAAGGTACTCTTTTGGGTAGCAAGCAGTTCAAATTGGTTATCGTGCATCAAAATGGAAAAATAGAGTTGGTTCACCTTTGCCTTGAGTTGCTGCAAGGACACCTCTACCCACTTTTGGCGGGTTTGCTTTTGCAAATCCATCAAGGCTACACTGGCATCGATGGTTCCGCCATGGAAAAGCAATTGTTGCGCGGTGAGCGTTGCCTTGTACTGATCTTTGCTTAAAGGTTCGATGGGTGAATTGGGAAGAGGTACTTCGGTGACTTCCGATTGGTAAGTGGCCTGTGCCCCGAATTGCAACTGGGGCAATTTTCCATTTTCCAATACCTGTTGTTCCAACCGGTTTTGGTGCTCATACATTTCCTTTTGTTTTGCCAGAGGATAATTGGCTTCAAGTGATGCATAACAGTCTTCCAATGTTAGGGTTTGCGCAGGAAGGGCAAAAACTGCGGAAAGGAATACCGCTGCAAAAACGGCTAAATTTCGAGGCCTCATTTTTTAATGGCTTTAATGATGAAATCGGAAACCGCAACCTTTCGAAGTTTCAGGAATTCCTGAAAAGCGGATTCGTCCATATCGGTAATGTTTTTGATGAACGGTTTACCGATGAATGGGAATGCATTCAAGGAAATGATGTTCACAAACAGTTGTTCCGCATCGATGGGAAGTAAAATTCCTTGGGCAATCTCCTCGTTCACTTGTGATTTGAATTTTTTGATGGTAGGAAAAGCAATGTGTTGCTTAAGGTTTTCGAAAAACTGCGGGTTGCGATTCAATTCCTGAAAAATGAAATTGGGCAAGTAGGGATGCCTAATCATGAAAGAAATGTAGTTGTCGCAAAAATGAACAATCTTTTCTTCTACCGAAGTGTCATCGTTCAACACCGCGTGCAACTGTGGGGCCAGCATGGAAAACGCGCTATTGAAAACTGCTTCAAAGAGCAATTGCTTATTTCTGAAATAATAGTGAAGCAGTGCCTTATTGATACCTGCTTCATCGGCAATTTCCTGCATTCGGGCACCCTCCATTCCCTTCCGTTGAAAAACACTTTTGGCCGCCTCCAATATTTGGGTTTCGGTGGTGATGGTGAGGGGTTTATTCATATTTACCTTTTGGTTTAACCATTTGGTTAACAAACGTACAAAAAAAATGGATTACATCCTTTTATTTAAAATTAATTAACAAAAAAAACGCCGGATTGCTCCGGCGTTACACTTGAATCAACAACGAATAGAAACCCAAAGGGAATTACTCTATTTTAATGTCGGAAGTTGTCTCCATTTCATGATTCTTCTTTCCACCGAAGCTGTACGAAATGCCAATGTTCAATAAATAATCGGCAAAGGCCGCATCCCCATTACGGAACTGCCCTGTGATCTCGGAGGTTTCCTTGTCGGTAAGACTTTGGGGACGTTCCCGTCTTACAGCAATGGGCAGGTTAAGGTTGATGGCAAAATTGTCTTTCATGTACGAAATACCGGGTTCTACGGAAAGCACATTCCCTGGCCTTCTGAAACCATCGGAATCGCCGATGAGGTCCTCAACCGGTACTCCTTCGTAACGTCCTCCAAGCGACCCGGAGAATGTAGGGGAAAAACTATAGCTGAATCCACCACGGAACGAGAACTGATCGGGAACCGACATAACGGCTTCATTTTGAAGGATCGGGCTTAGTGTCTCACGAAACGTCCTTGTTTCGTTTACGTTACGTGGGTTAAACAAGTAAAACCCTCCTGCATAACCAAAGAAATTGGGCACAATTTGTTGGTACCACTGAAAATCGACTGTCCAGCCAAAACCTCCGTCGCCCGGTTGTATGGATTGGTCCACGGGTCTGGTTTCGGGGCCTCCTTCGGGACCAACATTATAGAAAATGTCCGAAGCATTGTAATTACCTGTTGGCAACTTAACCCCAGTCCCCAATGCCAAATTGCCCTTGGGATGTTTTTCGGGGTCGAACATCCAATACCCAATCCCTACTCGTACATCGGCCAACCCCCTGGAATAGGTAATGTGGCGCTCTTCCCTTCCATGTTCGTACAAAGAGGACCGGGTGTAAATAACAAAAGGCAAGGTGAGTCCGGCATACAAGCGATTAGTGATTCCGTAATTCAGGGTAAAATCCCATGAATTGGAATGATTGACAACTTCGGTTTCATTAGCGACTCGATCTGGTTCTTCTTCCGTTCCCCGAAAGTGCCTAAAGGATTTGAAATAGCGGTAATTCATTCCCACTTGAAAACCTCCTTCTTGAACAAGGTTGTTTTCGAGGGTATTCCCTGCGGTACACGAAAATTGTCGGATGGCAACACAACCTTGTGCGTTCACCGAAAGGATGCTGCCGAACAAGCATAGCAGCCCCAGTAATTGTTTGGTTGAAAACATGGTATTGGTTTTTTTAGTTGTAGCGAAAATAAGACCTCAGAAGTTGTCTTGAGTACTGAGAGAAGTTAATAAGCTTAATGAAAAGTTAATAGGGTTAATAAAAATAAAATCCCCCCTTCAAATCTTATTTTTTTAGTAATATGGTAGTGTATTTTGACACGAAGAAAAATCTATATCATTGTTTTGGTCGTTTCGGTATTGGGGCTCTTTACGGTGCAATACCAATATTTAAGGATTGGATTGAACTTGGCCAAGGTACAGTTTCAGAAAAAAATTGGCAATGCCGCCAAACAAATCAAGGAAGATTTGGCACCAGAAAACCAGCTGACATTTTTGGTGGGGCAAGCCATTACCATGGACGATTCGTATTTTACGCTGAGCATGGATAGCATAAAGGATGCGTCCCGGCATTTCCTAAACGATTTTATCACACACCGCCTTACAGAAAATGGAATCGACAAGGACTTTTCATACCGATTGTACACAAAAGACTCAACCGATTACCTTACGGCGCCCAACACCTATGAAAACGATGGGAACATCATTACCTACCCAATTGAGATTGAAGGATATTTGCCCATTCTAATGAAAAAAAACCTCATTCTCGAATTGCAGTTTAAAGATTTGACCGGTTATTTCCTGTTTCAACTAAACGGCCTCATCATCCCCAGCCTTATCTTTATGGCCGCCATCATTTTTGTGATAATTTGGGTATTGCGTTCTTTCTACTGGCAACGAAACGTAATTACCACAACGAACGATTTCATTAACAACCTAACCCATGAACTCAAGACACCGGTGTTTTCGATAGGCTTGGCCAGTAAAATTTTGAATGAAAACGCGACGGAAGTACAGAAACCCGTCATCGAATTGATCCAACAGCAAACCGATCGTCTTAAAATACACATCGATAAGGTTTTGGAATTGAGTGCCTTAGAATCCAAAAGAGGGGTGCTTCATCTGGAACCAGTTGATTTTTTTCCATCCTTAAAGCAATTATGTCAAGAATTTGAAAAATTGGCACAGCTGGAGGGGTTCAACTTTCAGTATGACATTCAAGGGACAAACTTTCCGCTGAAAGCTGAAAAAAGTCATCTGGAAAATGCCATCAACAATCTGCTGGACAACGCCAAAAAATATTCGGAAGCTCCAGTTATTTCGTTGAAGGCTTTTCAAAAAGACCAATGGCTGCACATTGAAGTTGCCGATAACGGCATTGGAATAAGTAAAAAAGAACGGGAAAAAATATTTCAAAAATACTACCGGGGAAGCCACAACCGCTTGCATCAGGTAATGGGCTACGGCCTTGGTTTGAGCTACGTTATGGAGATCCTGAGAAAGCACAAAGGAAAGATTGCCGTGGAAAGCCTTCAAGAAAAAGGTACTACCATTTCATTAAAACTACCCATTACGCATGGATAACGCTAACTATACCCTATTACTGGTTGAAGACGACCCCACTTTGGGCTATTTGCTGAAGGAGTACCTGAGCATGAACCATTTTAACCTCTTCTTGGCCAAAACCGCTAAAGAAGCCTTAAGCCTTTTGGAAAACCACTACTTCGACTTGGCTATTTTGGATGTAATGCTCCCAGACAGGAATGGGTTTGATTTGGCCAAGACCATTCAAAACCAACATCCCTATATTCCTTTTATATTTCTTACGGCCCGCTCCTTGAAAGTAGACGTGCTGAAGGGCTTTTCCCTTGGCGCTGTAGACTATTTAAAGAAACCCATAGACGAAGAAGAATTGGTGGTTCGCATTAATAGTCTATTGTCCCGTTTGCAGACCAAGGGGCCCCAAACAAATGAAACACAGAAATTTTCGATTGGTCTTTACCAATTTGACTCCAAGAACCAACAGCTCGAACATCGGGACGGAAGCATTACCACACTCACAAAAAGGGAAAGCGAATTATTAAAATACTTAATGCTGCATAAAAACAACCTATGTACCCACAAGGAAATTCTGAACAACTTATGGGGCAAAAGTGATTATTTCAACAAAAAAAGTCTCAATGTGTTTATATCGCACCTCAGGAAGTATTTACAGGATGATGCAGCAATTAAAATCGAAAATGTTCACAAACAAGGGTTTATACTAAGAATTCCCTAAAATTGATACCGATAACCCAACCCTACTGCATAGCGGTTTTCGGTATTGTTTATAAAATCGGCTCCCAAGACCAGTTGGATGTCGCCATAAACCCCAGTTTGGTAATGAACCCATACCACATTGTTCCAACTTTTCAAAGCTTTTGGTAGCGGCTCCCTGTAAGTTCCCAAACCCTTTATCATTGTACTTTTTAACTGCCAATACCACTTTGCGTAGGATCCTTCAATACCAAGATGGTGGGCGGTAACCCGATCGATTACAATGGGCGAATTGGTTGCAGTCAATTCCAAATTGGGATCATTCACAATTAAAGGCATTCCGATGATGTTCCCCTCATAACTCCAGCCCGTTCGGTACACACTATTTCTAAAATAACTGTCGAAGCCTGAATCGCTGGTGTTCCCACTTTGGCTTAGGGTGTGGATGTATTCGTACACCACTTTCTGGATGATTTTTGAGGTATTGGGTTGAAACCCTACGCCCCAGATTCCATCTGGAAAATTGGCCAATCGGGTCCCAGAACCATCTTCAAATGGATGCTCGTGGTAGGCATTAAATGTCCCTGTAGAACCTTTCCATTGATAGTCCAACAAATAAGTTCCCATATGATTTCCAACAGCATTGTAAATTTCACCATCAGCACCCGTTTCAGAGCGTTTCCTAGCTGTAAATACATCAATAAATGCCTCGAAATCGTTTTTCAGCTCACCGTATACCGGGGAGGTACCACCCCATTGCACGTAATGTTGCAACTGCACCTTAAGCAAATGATTTTCAGAAAACTGCACGTTCAATCCCAAACGCTTATAATGCACTAGGACGTCATTCACAAAACGCCCTTCATCATTCAGGAAAAATTGCCCAAGGCCCCAATCAACCGAAAAGGTTTGTGACAATTTAAATGGATTGGATGCTTCGGCCAAGAGGCCTGGAAGCGGCCTTGCATTTCCTGAGAATAGAAAGTTTTTATGGCTAATAGAAAGGTTTTCGTTAGGGTTCAAAGTTGAAAAAGCACCACCCCAAACCTTCAGCCAAGAGTTTTGAAATTTCACATAGAGTTCCTTTCGTTGTAATTCGTTGGCAACATTGTCCCGGTACATCCATGAAGTAGCTCCTTCAAAAAAAGCCGTTTCGGAAATTGGGTAAGTTGCTATTACTGCCCCCAGCACCGATGCATTGGAAGTAGCTCCCCGAAGAAACTCAGTATTGGTGTGCATCCAGAAAGGCAGTTGCGATTGCGAAGACCAAATACCCAAGAGTTCTGCATGTCCCTTCCATTCCAAATCTTGAGCCTTTGCTGGCATCAGTGTTATCAAAAAACACGCTAAAAGGCCTAAAAGCGAAAATGGTTTCATTTTTTGAACAACCGCTGTTTTAGGGAGGACTTTTCCTGGTGGTAGCTGTATCCATATTTGTTGCCATAACCAAAATTACTCATAGACACACTGTTGAGCACGCCCGCAACATTGGATAAACGCCCGTCCTCCACTGCATCCTTCACAAAGTCTAACAAACGTTTTTCTGTATAACCTGCCTTAAATACATAGAGGGTCACATCGGCCAACTTATTGATTAAGATCGTGTCGGTAACCAACATGGAAGGTGCCGTGTCGACCACCACATAATCGTATTTTTCACGCAGTTCCTCAAAAAATACTCGGGTGCGTTCTTCCATTAATAACTCGGCTGGATTGGGCGGTATGGTGCCGGAGAGCACAATGGACAAATTCTCGTTTTCGGCACTTTTAGCGGCAATGTCCGCAATTTTCAGGGAAGGATCGATGATGAATTCCGTCAACCCTTTCTTGTCATGATGCTCCTTAGAGAGGTACCGATGCAATTGAGGGTTTCGAATATCGGCACCAACCAGTACTACTTTTTTGCCCGTAAGGGCAATGGTCAATGCCAAATTGAATGCCACAAAAGTTTTTCCCTCCCCCTTGATGGTCGAAGTCACAAAAACCGTATTTGTCTTATGCGATTTGTCCAGTTTGTTGATGAAGAGGTATTGCAGGTTGGTCCTTAAAATCCTGAAAGATTCGGCCAATACACTGCGGTCGTTCATCTTAATCAAGTGCTCATCATCTTTTCTCAATCGCGGAATTTCCCCAATTAGGCTAACAGAAGGAAGCATTTGTTCGACATCCTTTCGGTTTACAACCTTGTCATTCAAAAGCTGTCTTAGGTACAAAAACAAAAACGGGATAAGCAAGCCCACCAAAAATGCTCCTGAAAAAATGATGGGTCGTTTTGGAGAAACCGGTACATCACTACTGTAAGCACTGTCCACCACTTTGGCTTTTGGTGCGGTGACCGCCAGCGATATAGAAGCTTCCTCCCTTTGTTGTAGTAAAAACAGGTACAATTGTTCCTTGATGGTTTGTTGCCGCTCGATGCCTCGATAGACGCGTTCCTGAGTGGGTACCCTGGATAGTTTTGAGTTTAAGGTAGATTCTTGGTAATTGAGGTCCCTAAGGGATAATTTCAATGCATCGGTAGTACTCTTGAGGCTTCCAAGAATTTGGCCCCGGATGTCGTTGATTTGGTTGTTGAGATTAACCACCACCGGATTTTTAGACGTGGAGGATTTAAGCAACCGGTTGCGTTGTAGGATCAACTCGTTGTAATTGGAAACAGATTGGGAAATCCCTTCTCCCTCTATCCCTATATTGGCAGGCAGGAGGTCGTTGGAGGACGAGTGCTCCATGTAATCGATCATGGTGTTGGCCAATTCCAGTTGGGTGTTGACATTGAATTGCCGTTTCTGGAAATCGCTGGCATTTTCAAGAACCAATTGCGCTTGGGCCTCAATATTGGTTAGCCGATTGTTACTCTTAAAATTTTCCTTGTTGGCCTCGACAGAATCCAGTTCCCGGGTAATGATTTCCAATCGGGAATCGATAAAATCGGAAGTTTTTTTTGCAACCTGGCTACGATCATTGATAGCGTCTTTATTGTACTGAAAAACCAGTTCGTCCAAAAAGTCTTCTGCCCTATTCTTTTCGGGAGTATTAACACTTAACACGACCACATTACTACTGGGTATTTCGTTTACCACAGCGAGTTGTTTTTGATAAGTGGAAGTAATTTTCCCCACATCCCTATAGGACACCAAAATGTCCTTGGATAAAAACGTATTGAACTTTTCAGGGTGCTCCAAATCGGGTACCACGGTTATTGCGCCAAAGGGCAGCTCGATTTTCTCACCAAAATTATAGGTTTGCTCGGTACCATTAGGGTGTTCTGAAAGTTGAAAACTTGCATTGTCCAAAATCTTGAAATGCAGGGATGGGACTCGCTTCAATGTATCATCAAACGCCAGGTAATTAACAGTAAAAGGTTTGTACTTATAGATTTCCGTAGTTTTGATGGTTCCCAGGGATTCGTAGAGTACATTCAGTTTCAACGCTTCAACAGCTTTACGGATGATGCGTTTTGACTTGAAGATGGCAATTTCGTTTTCAATTTTGTTTTTCTGAAAACGGGACAAAAAGCCTCCCAATCCAGAAAATGCAGCCAACTCTTCTGCCCCATCGCCACTTTTTTCGTCCTTAATCAAAATCGTGGTCTTGGAAAGGTAGGTGGGCGTAGAATAACGCAAGTAAACATAGGCCACGACCAACGCGATGAAGGCTCCAAGAATAAACAAATACCAGAACCGCGTGTACTGGACCACGATCTCTCGAATGGTAGTGTCTTTTTTGTATGAATGGGCGTCCTGCATGCTATCGGGTTATAATGATCACGGTACTTAAAACTACTGTAAATAGCGACAAAAGCGCGGGAATGTCTGGAATGAATCCCGATTTTTTTACCCCCTTTAAAGAGGGCTGGACATAGACCAGGTCGTTTTGCTTCAAAAAATAAAAGGGGCTCTCAAAAAAATCGGTTGCGGTAAGGTCTACATGGGCAACTTGCTGTTTTCCATCCACTTCCCTAACAATCATAATTTCGGAACGTTTGCCATCTACGGACAAATCGCCGGCCAGGCCTAGGGCCTGTGGCAAGGTGACACGTTCGTCCTGGATGCTATATACCCCTGGACGATTGACCGCTCCCAATACCGTGATCTTGAAATTCATGATGCGAACGTCCACAACCACATCGGTAATAAACTCGGAGAGCCGATCCCGCAACATGGTGACCACTTGGGCACGGGTACTTCCTGCAACGGTAATTTCGCCCAATACCGGAAACCGGATGGTTCCGTTGCTATCAACCAAATAACCTTGCAACAATTGGTTTTGCGAATTGGCGTAGTTTTCGCCAGTGTTCCTTTTGAAAGGTTCCACCACTTCTACATTCATGGAAGAAACCGAAATGTAAAGAACGTCATTCTTTTCAATAATTGGTTCGTAATGTTCCATGGCGCTTTTGGCATTTAATGCCTCGGCATCTTGAAAATAAAGGATCTGTTTTTTGGTGGCACATGAAATCCACAAAAGCGAAAAGACCAGCAAGAGGAAAAATTTCTTCATGAATTTGGGCATCTAATTGCAAATATAACCTTTAAATACAAATCCAAGGGTGCATCACAAATTTTCGAATGGGGTATTTTCAGCAGGATGATCCAGTTCCTCGAAATGAGAGTTTTCACTTTTATATTCTGGAACCAGTTCTTTTAGCAAACGCACCACTTTTTTGTCCTCGTGGCGGGTAGCGGTTTTGATCAATTGCTTAACCTTGGTTTTCAAGGTATTGAAATTCCCGGCAGGAACCTTGGAAATCAAAATTTTAGGATGGTGTGTGGGCAAGGTGGTTGAAGCATCGTTTAACAGCTCTTCGTACAGTTTTTCCCCAGGGCGCAATCCCGTAATTTTAATGTCAATGTCCACATAGGGTTCCAAACCGGACAAGCGGATCATTTTTTCAGCCAAATCCAAAATTTTCACGGGCTTACCCATATCGAAGACATAAATCTCCCCTCCCCGGCCCATGGTGCCTGCTTGCAGTACCAACTGGCATGCCTCGGGAATCGTCATGAAATAACGAATAATGTCCTTGTGTGTTACGGTAACAGGCCCCCCTTGCATGATTTGCTTCCGAAAGTGGGGAATTACCGAACCACTCGAGCCTAGAACATTGCCAAATCTGGTGGTAATGAAACGTGTGTAAACTCCTTTTTCGTTTTGCAACGACTGCACATACATCTCGGCAACTCGTTTTGAGGCACCCATCACATTAGTAGGGTTCACAGCTTTATCGGTCGAAACCATTACAAATTTTTCAATCTCATAATTGATGGACAAAATGGAAAGATTCACCGTGCCAAGGATGTTTACGTAGATAGCCTCGTGGGGATTGCGCTCAATGAGCGGAACGTGTTTGTAAGCCGCTGCGTGGTAAACCATTTCGAAATTATACTTCTGAAACATCAGATCCATTCGGTACATGTTGCTAATATCGGCCAATTCGATGATGAAATTCAATTCGGGGTGGTTCTGTAGCAAATAAAGCTCCAGTTCGTGCAAGGCCGATTCGGCTTGATCCAAGACCACCACCAATTTTGGGGAAAAACTTCCCAGCTGTTTTACAATTTCCGCACCAATGGACCCGGCCCCTCCAGTGACCAGAATGGTCTTCCCCGAGAGGTCTTTTTGGATGAGTCCATTATCGATAACAATGGATTCCCGTTCCAAGAGATCTTCAATCTGTATGGGCTTGATTTGGTTTTGAATGTCCTCTTTTTTGTTCCATTTTTCCATGTTGGGAACATTGAAGACTTCAATATTTTTGGCAATACAATCCTCCACGATTTGGTTTTTTACCTTCCCGCTGAAAGAATCACTAATCAGCAACACGCCATCAATATTCAAATCACCTATGGTCTCCCGGAACGATCCTCGTATCGGAATCACTGGTTTTCCCAAAATCTTAAGTCGCTTGCTGTCGAGGTTTTTGGTGACAAAACCTTTCAATTCGAACGGAAGGCTGGACTCTGTAGCAATGGCCTTACCTAAGGAGATTGTATGGTCGTCGATACCAACAATTACCACTTTTTTCTTAAGGTTACGAGTGGCGAAATTTTTTAAAAACTGGTAGGTTTCCTTTACGGCAATGCGAAATAGCAGCATCAAGGAAAAGGACAGCAACATAAACACGATGAGGGACGTATTTAAAAATATACGCTTATCGGTAAACGATTGGAATGCCACATTAAAGAGGATCATTGCCAAAAAAGTACAAAAGGACGAAAAAGCCAGTTTGGTAATATCCGTAAAAGTTGAGTGGCGAATAATTCCTGAATAGGTCTTGAAAATAAAGAAGAACACCACGTTAACCAATACAATGAACAGTCCCTGCTCTTCAATGGTTAAGACTTTATGAAACTTAATGGGAGTACCGGACAAAATCAAATAGACCAAAAAGAAGGAAGCTGCGGCAAGGAATGCATCAATCAAAACTACAATCCAGCGTGGTAAATACCGTTGGTCCAATAGCTTGATCTTGTTGTCCCCATCATAAAGTTGATTGATCAACTCCTGTTTCTTTTTCACCATTTTTAAAATCTAATTAAATATAACGATTATCCAAGCATTTGCTTGATAATCAAAGCAATTCTTTCTTTTTCTCTATCAGAGAGGTTAGATCCCGAGGGAAGGCAAAGCCCATTCTTAAAGCAATTTTCGGCTACTGACGCTCCGTAATAGGGATACTGTTTGAAAACGGGCTGTAGGTGCATAGGTTTCCACAAGGGTCTGGATTCAATACAATCTTTATCCAAGGCCAAACGAAGCGCTTCGGGTGTTGCTTTAGAATGTTTGGGATCGAACAGGATGCAGGTAAGCCAATGATTGGAAAAAAAGTTCCCTGACGGCTCCGAAAAAACGGTAATCCCTTCAGCTCCAGCCAGCAATTTCTTATAAAATTGATGATTGCTTCTTCGCTGTGCGACACGTTCTTCAAGCACTTCCATTTGTCCTCGGCCAATGGCTGCACACACATTGCTAAGACGGTAATTGTAGCCAATATGGGAATGCTCATAATGCGGTGCTTGGTCCCTGGCTTGGGTAGCCAAAAAAATGGCTTTTTCCTTAAATTCCGAATTTCGGGCAACAAGCGCACCTCCTCCAGAAGTCGTAATAATTTTATTGCCATTGAATGACAAAATTGAAAGGTCCCCGAGGGTTCCGCATTTTTGCCCCTTGTAGCTACTCCCAAGGGCTTCGGCACTATCCTCTATTAATGGAATTTGATACTTACTAGCAATAAACCTTATTTCATCGGCCTGGAAGGGCATGCCGTATAGATCGACCGCAATAATGGCTTTCGGCTTTTCCCCTTGTGCTATACGGTCTTTAATGGTTGATTCCAATACTTCGGGGCAAAGATTCCAGGTTTCAGCTTCGCTGTCAATGAAAATAGGGGTTGCCCCTTGATAAACAATTGGATTTGCTGAAGCACTGAACGTCATGCTTTGGCAAAGCACCTCATCTCCTTTAGAAACACCCAATAAAATGAGGGCCAAGTGCAAGGCTGCCGTTCCAGAGCTTAAAGCAGCTATTTTCGAATTGGCTCCCAAATAACCTTCCAAGCTTTTTTCAAATGCCTCCACATGGGGCCCTAGCGGAGCAATCCAATTGGTGGCAAACGCCTCCTGCACATACTGTTGCTCTAAATTGCCTATATGGGGGGACGATAAGTAAATCCTATCCTTCATTGGTTTCATTGAATTTGATAATTTTCGCAGGATTTCCAACTACCACGGCATAATCGGGAACATCTTTGGTAACCACGGCACCTGCCCCAACAACCGCCCATTTCCCAATCTTTAATTCGGGGAGAATGACACTGCCTGCACCTATGAACGCGCCTTCCCCAATACTAACCCCACCGGCAATGGCAGCCTGAATGGCTACATGCACAAAATTTTCAATTTTTACTTGGTGCGAAATGGTTGCGTGGTTGTTGAGAATGCAAAAATCCCCTATTTCAACACCTGCATCCAATACCACTAGGGGCAGTACAACGGTTCCATTTCCAATAATTACCGAGGGGTATTGCGTAACGGAAGGATGTACAAATGCGGGAAAACTGGCCTCATGAAATCGCAAGGCCATGTCTTTTCGGGTGGCATTGTCTCCAATGGCAATGCAAAGCGCATTTGGTGTTGCAAATTGCTTTGGTGTGGCATGAACGGGAACACCCAATAGACTCGAAACTTTAGGGGTGTCATCATAAATTTCCTTCAAAACATAGTGCGATTGGCATCGTATAAGTTCCACGATGGCGTAGGAATGCCCTCCCGCCCCATACATTATCAGTTCATGCTTCATGGGTTGCCTTTAAAAGGTTCTGTGGTTGCCTGTCCTGCTGCATTGATTCCACTTTGTGCAAAGACTTTCTTAATGGTTTTGAAAAGAATTTTCAAATCCAACGCAAAAGTAAGATTTTGTACGTAGAAAACATCCAATTCAAACTTTTCATTCCAATTGATGGCGTTCCGTCCATTCACCTGTGCCCAGCCTGTAATCCCGGGTTTTACAAGGTGGCGTTTTTGTTGAAAATTGTTGTACAACCCTATATATTCCATTAACAAAGGTCTAGGCCCTACCAAGCTCATTTGTCCCATTACAACATTCAGCAACTGCGGAATTTCATCCAATGAGGTCTTCCTAACCCACTTTCCAATACTGTGAAGCCTTTGGGCATCGGGCAACAAATGCCCCTGTTCGTCTTTTGCATCGCTCATGGTCTTGAACTTGATGATTTTGAAAATTCGGGTGTTTTTTCCTGGTCTTTTCTGAAGGAAAAAAGGAGACCCCCTATGGTGCCATGTCAGTAGTATAGCTACCAAAAGGAAAACTGGGGCCAAAAGCACAAGGGCTACTACTGCGGTTACGATATCAAAAATTGGTTTTACTAGTGCTTTATACATTCCGCAAATTTATGAATCCTCCAGATTTTGGTAAACCCCCAATAAAGCACGCCAAATCTCGTGTCTTTCGTATCGCGAAACAATGGCGCCCCTACTTTCAGCCACTAACTTTCCGTACAGCGCCCCCTCCCGAAGGAGTGCATCCATCGCAGCGTGCAAAGCGTTAACGTTTTTTACCGGAATAATAAGTCCGTTAAGCCCATCTGTAACTATTTCATTGCATCCATTGATGTTGCTCACAATGCAAGGGATACCCATTGCCCCAGCCTGCATGACCACATTGGGAAAGCCTTCGCGGTAACTGGGAAAAACCAATACATGGGATACTGCAAAATAAGGTCTAACGTCTTCTTGGAATCCCACCGAAAAAATCTTGGGATGGCTATGGATGGTTTTTTCGGTAGTTTCAGGCAATGGATCCAGGTCGGGTTCCGAGGGACCCACCAGCAATAAGGAACTGTGAGGGTGGGTTGCCAAAAGGTTGATGAAGGCATCAACCATTTCAACAATGCCTTTATCTTTCACAATCCGTCCTACAAAAAGAAACACAAAATCCTTTTGAGGGATGCCTAGTGATGTTTTTAATTCAACGCGGTCATTTTCGCCGAAGTGAACCGGGTTAAAAAAGGAAGTGTCAATTCCATTGGAACTCCCTTTTCCAACAATGTACAACTTTGAGGGAGCAACAAGTTTTTCAGAAATAATATACTCCATCAACCCTTTGGAGTTGGGAAAGACTTTTGTGGCATAACGATAGGTTCTTTTTTCAATGTACACCAATAATTTTTTCTTGAAGCCTGTAGCCTCCATCAGCGGAAGTCCCGCTACGGTGTGCAGGCGGTGGGGAACCTTAGCCAGCCATGCCGCCATCATCCCAACAATGCCCGCCTTTGGGGTATGGGTATGCACAATAAAGGGTTGCTCCCGTTTCAAGAAGCGGTATAACTTCCAAACCGCCAAAAGATCTTTTATAGGGGTAATTTTCCGGGTAAGTTCCAGAGGATGGCACCTAATTCCTTCATTGTCGGCATACGCTTTAAGGCGAGCCACATCCGAGCTTATCGCAATAACTTCAAAGTAACGCGACATAAAGGAAAGCTGTCCTTCCAGCAGCTTTTCCAACGACAAGGGAATGGTGGTAATCCTTATGAGTTTTTTCTTCAGCATTGTTCTTGGTACAATTTCAAATGTTCCTGAACCATTTGATCCAGGCCATACTTTTCGGAACGCTTAAGGCAGGCAGCTGACTTTTGTTCGTACCATTTTGGGTCGTCTAAAAGCCGGTTGATTTTTTTGGCCAAATCCAAATAATCCCGATGCTCAAAAAATACCCCGGCCCCATGTACTAAGGAAACCAAGCCTGAAACTTTGGAAGCCACCAGCGGTGTTCCTGATGCCATGGCCTCGATACCCGAAAGGGACAAGCCCTCGTGGTTGGAGGACAAAACGGCTATATCGGCCATTTTTAAAATATTGGGAACATCCTCCCTGGTTCCTAAAAAGCGCACCCGATCCTCGATTTCAAGAAGCTGTGTGAGTTCCTTCATTTTAGACAACCTTGGTCCATCGCCCACTAACAATACCGTTACGGCCTTATGGAAAAAAGGAACCGCTTTGAGAAGGGTTTCATGATCTTTTTCTGCAGAGAACCGAGCGATCATCACAATGATTTTATCTTTAGTTTTAGTTACAAATAACGAACGGTCTAAGGGGATTGCGTTTCTAAAAAGATCGAGGTGTACCCCATTTTGAATGGTCTTAAATTTAACTGCTCCGTGCTTGAGGTGCTTTTTTAGGTAGAGTTTGACTTCTGTTGAAATGGCCACAATGCAGCTGTATTTTCGGTACATGAATAAATCGGTGATCCGAAAAAGCCATTTTTTTCGTCTTCGATTGAAGGTACTGTGCTCGGTAAAAACCATAGGAATCCTGCTCCAGGAAACCACTTTTGCCAGTGCAGCCCAATACAGGGAAGGAAATAGATGCACATGCACCAAATCGATCCCTTTAAAATGACGTGCCATTCGAAACACCAGCAACGGGTTGTAGACCCTGCCCGATCCTATGCCTACAATTTGGCAAACGTTTTGTTTTTTTAATGTTTCCAAAAAGGGGGTTGGACTGTCGTCCAATAGCAAAAGTTTTACCACAACTCCATTTTCGGTTAAGGAAGGAATGAGGTCGAGGATGATTTTTTCGGCCCCGCCTGTAGCCAGACTATTGATCACAAACAAGACCTTCATAACACCGTTTCCTTAGTTTTTGAATGCACGGCTTCACGAATCTTCAGTTGCTTTGAAAAGGACCAAAGACAAATAAAAAGCAAAGCTGGAATGAACATGTTTTTCTGCCGAAGCATGATGCCCAAATTTCCAAGGATCAGGGAAAACGACAAGGTGCCCAACAAGAAAAAAATGAGCATCGATTTAAAAAAATAATCCGATTTCCGAAATAGTTTAAAAGGATTGGCCCTTAGCAGTCGAAGGGTGAGCACTAGCAAAATTAGGTTTTCAACAGAGGCAAAAATAGCCAGCACCCCATTGATGTCGAAAAAGAGCGGGCGGTACAAAAAGGTGAATACTTTTAACGGATAAGGATAGTTGGACAGATCAATGGCCGAATCGGTATGGCTACGGCTTAATTTCAAAACTTTGTCTTCGGCAAAATTATTAAGGCTGTTGAAATCAAGATCTTCTATTCGAAGGTACGTAAGCACATTTTGCAAAGAAAAAACCAATATCAAAAAAAGCGGCAACAGCAAAAGTATTTTTTGATAGCTGCGCAGTTTCCCATCGAGGACAAAGCCCAAACCAAAAGATATCAGTAAAAAAAATGTAATGTGAGGCCTAATGAAATAGGAAAGCAACAGGACCAACACCATCGACACCAGATGCTTTCTGGGCCGCAGCATTCCATAGAAGAAAACCGCAATACAAAAAAACAAAATGGAATCCTTCCCAATTCCTGAAGACCAAAAATGCAGGTTTGGCAAGAAAAAAAGGTAGGGAAACAATTTCACCCCAAACAAACGCACTTGGGATGCTGCCTTTTGTTTAAAAATGATATAGAAAAGCAAAATGCCCACATACCCCAAAAAGGCATATAGGAACGACCCTGTCATAAAACTTAACTCCAGTATTTTGCTCGGAAAGTAATTAATCACGTACATGAACGTGGTACCAATACCCAAGGAATAGTAGTAATTTATCGTATGCCTCAAAATGTTTCACATTAAACCAATAACCCAAAGCATCCCCGCCACTTTGGCTTACATAGGCTATAAAAGTTAGTGAAATTACTACGTGGTATAGCCAAAGGAGGTTCAAAACCTTTCGGTCGTTGGCATCCAATAGCTTTCGAAAAAAAAATTTAATTTCGAATCCTGCAATGAAGATGGTAGTGATGATGAAAATATCCAATAACATCGAAGGCTATGATTTTGAAACTTTTTTTAATACTCCAAGCCAGCGCTTGGTGGCTTGATCCAAGTTGTACTCTTTCTGCACTTTTTCAAAACCTTTTTTTCCATGTTCCTCCCGCTTTGAAGGGTTTTGAAGGTAATCGCCTATGCATTCCAACCATGCTGCTTCCGTAGCGGCAAGATAGCCATTTATTCCATGGGCAACAACCTCCTTGTTGGCACCTACAGGAGATGCTATTACCGGCAATTTGCAGGCCATGTATTGAATAAGTTTATAGGCGCATTTTCCTTTTGACCAAGGCGAATCGTCCAAGGGCATAATTCCGACATCAAAATTCATAATACTGGAAACCTCGGTATTTTCAGTCCAGTCGACATAGCTTACGTGGTCTTGAAACGAAAGCGATTCATTAGCACCAACAATGCAAATGGCTACGTTCCATTGGGAAACAGCCTTTTCCAACACTGCTTCGATTTGACGCAAGTATTGAAAAGTTGATGGGGATCCAATCCAACCAATTACCATTCTTTCCTTAGGGTTATGGGAATGATTGGATTCCTCATACCGTTTGAGGTCGACTACGGTAGGAATGAGTGTTATAAACCCCGCTTTTGCTTCAATTGCACGGTTTTTGAGGTAATCATTACCTACCACGACCCCACTGCTCCATTTCATGATCTTGTCGATTTTCTTCTGAAAAAACAACCGTACCAATGCATTGGTGCTTTTATCATAATTGTGGAAAATAGCATCATCAAAATCCAATACATACGGAATCCCAAAAACTTTCAATAGCCATTCGGAAAAAGGCGGTAAGTAAGGAAAAAGCTCTTTTTCAATGACAATTACATCAAACTTTCGCGACGAAAGCAAGCGCCATGTCCTATTAAAATACGCCCTTATCACTTGCAAAACGGGGAACCCGCCACGGTATTTTTTTTGAATGTAGGCATCGTCAAACAAGACCGAAGATGAAACTTCAACCCCCGTACTTTTCAAACCCGGAAAGTATTGAAAGCTCCGTAAACGGCTGCTGGCCCCTTTCCTTGAATATTTGGTAAAGTAGCATACTTTCATACAATCCTGTTTAATGCCCTAAGGTAGGATGCCGCACTTTCCGCCAGCGAAAAATAGGCAACACCCACCTTGCGATTTGCTTCGCGATAGTCAAAAGTACGATTTAGAAGTGCTTGAACGGTTTCTTCCACGGCACCGTCCTGATCGTGATCAAATACGATACTTCCCGGAACTTTTTCCAGAATGCGATCGGTATCCCCAATACCCTTTGAAGCCACCACAAAAAGACCGCATAATAAGTATTCGCCCAATTTAATGGGAGCAACACCTTTCATGCTGGGAAGGGGTTCCCTTATGGCAAACCCTACATCTGCCATATTAAGGTATTTGGGTACTTCCTGGAAAGAAACCTTACGGATGATGCTGCTGGATGCTAGATGTTTTGGCACATTCTGGTGAGCATATTCCATATTTCCGGTTAAAATATAAAACAACGACTTGGGTCTTAGGTGTCGGTAGCCTTCAAAAACGGCCATCATCTGGGACCACCCATACTGCGGTCCAAGCGATCCGCAGTACACAAACACCTCGTCATCTTCATGAATGCCAAGTTCCTTCCGAAACTGCTTTCTTTTTTCATCATTGGGACGGAAACGTTCGGCATCGCGCCCATTGATGACTACCGAAAATTTTGCGGCGTCCAAAGAAGGGAATGCCTTCAAATGCCAATCGATGGCTTTTTGCGATCGCGTGATGATGTGATGCGCCTGGAACAGCATTTGGCGTTCTTTCGATTTCAAAAAGAGGTACTGTTTGCTTTTTGCCGAAAGTCCAGAAAAATCGAGTCGTTCCTCCAATGGGAGCCCATCGGCATCAAAAACGATGGGCAGTTTGGTTTTCATCCGAAGCACCATCATTGCCGGAAATGTACTACGTGGCATAAGGATATCGATCCCATTTTTATTACAATAATCCGTAATGACACGACTTCCTTTAAAAATGGTAAAAGCAGTGCCAAGGGTTACCAAAGGTTTTCGATGAACCGAGATGAATGTGTAAGGAATTCCTACCGATTCGGCCGCTTTTAGAATAACAGCCTGCTTGGAAGCATCTGCCCAGCCAAATTGCATCACATGGAAATGAAAATCACTTTTTTCTGAAACGGCCCCAAAAATTGGCAAAAACAAGCCTTCCAGGTAACTGGTTTGGGGTCCGTCCCATGTTATGAACAATACTTTCCTCATTTGCGGTATAGTTCCATTAGCTTTTCAAGGTGTCCCTGAAGGGAATAATTTTCTAAAACCGTTTTTTGGCCTTCCAATCCAATTTGCTGAAGCCTTGGTTTGTCCAAAATGAGTAGTTCCTTCAATTTTTCATACAGCGCCATACCGTCATTGACCGGAATTACCCAACCATTTTTACCGTCTTCCAAAATCTCATTGGCAGCTCCCACCTGTGTACTCAAAGAAGGAGTCCCGGCGTACATGGCTTCCAAAAGCGAGTTGGAAAAGCCTTCGGAAAATGAATTCAGGATAAAGACCTCCGCGCTGCGCAAAAACGGAAAAGGTTTTTCCTGAAACCCCCAAAAAGTAACGTGTTCAGTTATTGCAAGGTCATGGACCATTTTTTTTAAAGAAGCTTCGCTGGTACCACTTCCTACGATATGGTAGTGTATGGGATACGATTCGTTCACCAATAGCTGTACCGCATGTAAAACACCTTCAAGGTTTTTAACGGCCTCCAATCTGGAAAGGGAAACCAGGTTGACCCTGTCCTTGGGAAACAAGTCGTTACGGAATGCTTCCAGCTTGGGAAACAAAACAAAATTATGGATTACTTTGGTCTTCGCTTCAGGGAGTTTGTAGTTTTCTTTTAGGAATTCCACAACAGTATTTGATTCACCAACTACAAAGTTTGAAATACGGTAAATCCAGGAAAATAGCAGTTTGGCAAGGGTACTGTGTGCTGGAATTCCGATTTCTTCAGAAATAATTTTAGGCACCCCAGCGAGCCGTGCCGCAATGATTCCGTGAAAATTGGCCTCAGCTCCTGCAGTGTGCACTATTTGTGGTTTTTCCTTTTTAAAAAAGCGATACAAAACTGCAATCGTCCCCAAGGACGGAATTTTATGTTTACGCTCAAAACAACATACCCTTTTATTTTGCTGGGCTATGGTCTTGGAGGCACCACCTCCTTTTCCCAAAGCACAAAAAATCCATTCATTATTCGTGTCTTCCGCTACGGACAGGTTGGCCATTTTTGTTTCAATTCCCCCATAATCCAAAAAGGTCGTCAATCGTATGATTTTCATCTTACACAAATTGTTGCTTCCACGTATTGATCTTCTCCATTGGAAGATTTATTTGAGTAGAAAACGAAGACTGTATGGTACTTTTCAATGCTGAAATATGCGCTCGTTCCAGCACCGGAACATTAAAATCTTTTTTCTTTTCGATAGCCCTGTTATCGATGCCCACAATTAGGCTTCGTTTCTTTTTTTGCAGCGCCCTTATCCCTCCATGAAGTCTTGTCCCTACATAGTCGGTATCGTTGTTGTCGAGAAAAGCGTCATAAGCCCTAAGGCTTGGAGGAATAATCTGTATCCTGCTAGCTTCAGGCAGATCCAACTTTTTTAAATAGGGTAAATCGTTTTTGCCCTGTACCCAAAAATAGACGTTTTTGAAATTGTCCAAAAGCGTATTCACCATTAAGGTATCAGCGGGGACTTCTTCTTTGTAATCGGTGAGGGTAAAAACGACCGTATCGGAAGGATTCCTGGAAATCTTTTCACAATGCGCGGGCGTCAATTCCCACATGGTAGGACAAGAAGTGTTGATAACATTGTGTATTCCTATTTCTTTCAGATAGTTTTCGGTGTAACTATCCCTTACCGAATGGAGGTATTGATCGTTCAAAAGCAGTGACAGTAATTTGCGTGTGTAGCCATTGGCAGGGGTTTGGTATTCCCGCCACCCTACTCCCATGGTAATGACCTTTTTCTTGATCAGGAGTGCTTTTGGCAACGCTATTTTCCATTGCCTATATTTATTCATCTCTGATGACAAGATATTGGAGCCTCCAAGCAGGGTATAATCTGATTTTCGGATGTAGGAAATGGAAGCCTTATAAATGCGCTCGTGGGTGGGAATCCTCAAAAACCTTCCTTCTGGAAATGTTTTATAGAGCTCCCTGTTTACGGCATCCATGATAATTTCATCGCCCACATTCGCGGTAGCAATGGACGTATCCAAGACACAAATATTCTTTATATTGAGTTTGTTCATTAATGGGTTAGCTGTTACCATGTATCCTTACTTATCTATTAGGTTTGAGAGTGTCTTTCATGAACCTCAAAATGCTTTTTTCAAACAGCAGCAATAAGATGCCGTAGCTAAGAACATAAAAAATCGTTGCAAATAATATAATCAAAAAATCACTCTGCAAATAATTTGAATTGTTTAAAAACAGCCATATGACCAATCCAGGGGTCGCAGCAAGTAAAAATATTTTCAAAAAATCGCGAAGCTGTTGTACCAATGTGTAATGAATTTGTTTTCCGCTGAACCAACCATTGATGGCAAACGAAAATAAGGCCGCGCCTACTTGAAAATAAAGCAATGCCATAACCCCAAAAGGGAGCACCAGAAACAATCCCAGCGTCATGAACGCCTTTTCAATCATGCCCAACTTTAAATAGGTTCCTCCTTGCCCGCGCACTTTCAGGATATTGAGATTATTTTTACTGGTTGGGATGAACATACCTGCAACGCACAACAACTGAAAATAAGGGACCGCAGGAAGCCATTTTTCGGTAAGGAAGTAGCGAAATAGTGGTTCGGCAATCACAATGGAAATGGATAGGATGGGCAATATGATCAACAAAATAGACTGAAAAATACGGCGGTATGTGTTTCGCAACTTTGTGGTATCGTTTTGTATGGTGGAAAGCAGTGGAAAGGTTACCCTATCAAAAACTTCCTGAATATTGAATACGGGTATTTTCATTAAAGAAAAGGAACGGGTGTAATACCCCAAAATATGTGCGTTGAACACTTTCCCAATAACAAGATTGTAGCTATTGGTATACACCGCATCCAGCAAACCACTGAAGGAAATTTTAGCCCCGAAAGAAAAGTGCCTTTTAAACTCCAATCTGCTGAACTCCAATTTGGGTTTCCAACCACTGTAAAACCAAACCAGCATGCTGTTGAAAATAGCCTGGGTTAGGTACATGCCAACCAAGCTCCAAACTTTATAGCCACTGTAAGCCATCCAAAGCCCCACAAAAGCACTTAAAATAACTGCTGGAAAACGGACCGCCATGCTGCGTTTGAAACGCAATTCCTTAGTGAGTTTGGCAAATTGTACCGTCGAAAAAGCCGCAATCAATATAACCAGGGAGTACACCCTTAAAAGGTCCGTAAGAATTGGGCGGTTGTAGAACGAAGCAATCCAGGGTGCTGAAATGTAAAAAATCAAATAAATCAATACACTAAAGGCCACATTGGCAAAAAAGACCGTAGAGAGGGCCTTGCTGTTGATTTCTTGCGTACGGATAATGGAGGAGGCCATGCCCCCGTTCATCAATACGCTTCCAACAGCAATAAAAATAGAAAGCATTCCAATGAGGCCAAATTCTACTGGATCCAATAAGCGGGACAGCCAGATGGAAACCACCAAATTGACCAATAAGACCGAAATTTGCTGCCCCGAAGACCAAAAAAATGCGCTGATGGAAGCTTTTCGAAAACTCATGTAGTTAGCTCAAAAAATGGGCAAAATCATCGAACACAGCCTTAAACAGGATGTGCACAAAGTGCTGCAAAAGTAAACGATATTCTACGGAAATTAACGGATTTTATAGGTTTCTTGCGACCAATAGACCGAAGAATGTTCCCTGAAAACCCGCTGCAGGTGTTCTTGGGTTAGCAAATCCAAGCTAACCGCTTTCTCATTTTTGGTTATAAACACCCTGAATACCCTGCGCTTCAGGGCGCTAGAAAGGTTTTTTGAAAAAACGGATTTGATCCATGTATGCCTGCCCGACCTCAAAATGGACTTTAACCGTACATGGTGGGACGCATTGTAATGCCCAATGGATTCCAAATCCTCAAAATCGATTTTAAGGAAGCTTCCCACTTGCTTGGAAATGATGTGTGGGTTATTTTTCTTCAAATCATCAAAATTCAAAACCATCACTTCTTTAAAATACTGTTTAAATCCTTCAAGTCCTGCGTCATAAAAACTCATCGCCATATAATCGTACCACCGCAAGGTGCCATTTTGATAGTGTGCGAGTTCTTCCCTTACTATCTGTTGGAAGGTTCTCTTTTCCTTTCCCAGACCCACGTTCATTTTGTAATGGGAAATCATTCGCTCCATGGGATTGCGAAGAATGACCAGTATTTTTGCCGAAGGATTGTAGGCATGGATCCTTGAGGGCGCTTCGGGGTATGCGAGATAAGCCGCGCTGGCATCCAACAAAAAACGCTGCTCCCTATCTACATTTTGATAAAGTTTTTCATAATCTACGGGGGCTACAACATGGGCAATGTGCAGTGGCTTTGGAAACTCTTTTTCAAAGTAGGTTTCCAAAGAAAAGCGAGGATCGGGTTCATACAACGCTTTCGGCAATTGCACGATAAAATGATTGGGTTCCTTGATAGGACCTACAAAAATTTGGGGGTGTGCTGCGAGCCAAGTGGCCACCGAAGTGGAACCTGCTCGCATGGCTCCGACTAAAAATAGGTTTACCTGCGCCATGACTTATAAAAATAACGAAGTAATGGATAAGGGTGAAAAGGCAGTAGCCAGAAGGTTTTCAATAACAACCTGTAGTGCCCGGGAAGAAAACTTTTGGAAGTATTCAGCAGTTTTTTGCGTTCTTTCGAATCATAACCATACCCAAATTTAAGCCCATTGAACATGATAAATTTAGTGCTGAAGCGTTCAAGAAAATGTTTTCGTTTCGTATCCGATTGTTGATACACCTGACGGATTGTTTGAAGGTAATTGTAAAAATCGTTGAACGAAAAAGGATTCTTTTTACCCTGGATTTTTCGGTAGTAAGAAAGATTTTTGTTAAAGACCCCCAAAGGAGCCTGAAGCGCAAGCCGCATCCACAGGTCGTGGTCCTCGTAGGTTTGTTGCCCTACCCTAAACCCCCCGACCGCCTGAATTGCCTTTTTCTTTATCAAGGCATTGGATGCATTGATGGGCGGGGCCCCATAACGGGCAATCACTTCAAAATAATCGACCCAACCAAAATGGCCCTCTGTTGGGAGTAGTGGGTTTTCGTAGCGCTCCTCATTTGTTTCAAATACCCTAGTTCTTCCACTGCAAACCATTTTTAATTCTGGATGCAATTGCACAATAGCAACAAGTGCTTCCAAAAAGTGCGGATCCCACCAATCGTCAGCATCCAGAAATGCAACCCAATCAAACCGTGCTTTTGCCAGACCGTTGTTGCGGGCTGCAGAAACACCCTGGTGCTGTTGTTTGAGTACTTGAATCCTATCATCGGAAAAGCTGCCGAGCACGTTGAGGGAGTTGTCGGTACTGCCATCGTCTACCACCCAAACTTCAAAATTTGGGAATGTTTGCAACAGTACCGATTTGATGGTCTTTCCAATATAGGACTCTTTATTGAAAAGTGGAATGACAATAGAGATCAAAATGATGCGGGTTTATGGGCCGTCACACTAAAATAAGGCTTTAATTTTGGAAAAACCCGATCCACCAGAATCTTTGAAGAAAATCGACCCCGATACCGAAGTTCAGATACCTCAAACCCCGTTTTCTTCAAAAAGCCAATGACCTCCCGGGGCGTATATTCTCTTACATGTCCCATGTGCCCTAGGGTTTCCTCTTTCGCATATTCTTCAAACAGATCCTTTGCGCAACTGTAGGCAATTCCACGAAACATAAAATTATAAAAGCCCATAGCCGATCTTAGATTGGGAGTGGAAAGCATTAAAACACCCTCGGGGCGAAGTACCCGGAGCAATTCCTTAAAAAGCTTTGATAAATTGAGGTTTAAATGTTCCAGAACTTCATTCATAACAAGCACATCGAACGTTGCGTCCTCAAAAGGCAGGGTTCCTAGGGCCAAATCAAAAGCTACAGTTTGAAGCTGGTTTTCCTTAAGTACCCGTGAAAATCGATCGGGATTTCGATCCAAGGCAACTACCTCATACCCCATTTTTTGGGCTCCCACGCTTAAAATAAAAGGCAAAGCCCCCAATTCCAGCATTTTTACCCCTTCCGGATTAGGAAATTGATGGTTCAGGGCTTCCAAATCGAAAGCCAGACGGGTTTTGTGATTTTGGGCATAGTTCGAATACCAGGGATGCATGGAAGGATCATCCGGAAGGATTTGCGGAACCACCGCTTCCAAAATATGAAGCATCGCTTTGGATGGTTTCTTTTTTTCAAAACGGACTTGCATGGACTAAAGGTAGCGAAAGCAAGCAAAAAACAATCGATCCATCAACGAAAGGTTTTCATACCTCCTGTTCGGTTTCGAAATAACGATTGGGGTGTTGGGTTTCAATCCGAACAGCATAGGGTTCCCTCCAATGGCATGGTGGGGTTGTGCACGATCGTGCAGTGTGATGCCCAATAGCGCCTCCAGTTTTTGCAACGTCTCTTTGGGGTTAGCAATAAACTCCTCATAAGCGACTCTCTGGACACTGGAATTTTTGGAAACGCACTTGGAAAGGCTGTTTATTTTGAAGCGCGCTTTGAGGATTTCCCAATTCGATTTTTGCGGCATAAACGTACTTCCATCCTCAAACTCGGGAAGGCGAACCTCTTTTTTCCAACTGTTTGCAACCGCAAGTAGGTCGCGTTTTAAAAAAATGACCTGCAGGTCTTGCGGAAGTTGAATTTGTTGGAGCAACAACAACCATCCCATGTTTTTGGAACTGTCGATTAGTACCGAAGCTTTGGAAATGGAAAACAGGAGTTCGTAAAAATAGGAAATACAGTTTAGAAACGACTCCCAATGGGGTTCTTTGAGAAGTTGTGGTAGCTTTTTAGCATTTTGATACCTTAAGAGAAATTGTAATTGTTCCCAGATCTTGGGACCGCTATAATTGGGATAACGATTCTGAAGTCCTTGGTGCACTTGATTCCAAAATGGGCATTCCGGCAGATGGGTTCCACAACCACACAGGGAAGGTTTTTCAGCATAATAACGATTCCAGAAACGGTATGATTCACCTACAAAAAAAGTATCCTCAGCAGTATTTAGTAGCGATGAAAGAAGCGAGGAACCCGACCGTCCATCACCGGCAATATAGACTAGCGTAGGTTTCGCAGCGTTCACAATTTAAAGAATCATGCCAGCAGCAACGGTTTCATGGGTAGCATCGTCAATGAGAACAAAACTCCCTGTAATTCTATTGTCCCGGTACTCATCGATCATCAAAGGCCGTGTGGTTCGTACTTTCACCCTACAAATATCGTTCATGTTCAATTCTTTATTCTCTTCGTCCCGGTTGTAGGTATTAATATCTATTTTGTACAAGACTTCATTGATCATGGCTTTTTGTTCGTTGGAAGTATGCATGATGGTGTATTTGGCCCTTGGCCTTGCTGGGGTGTTGTTGAGCCAACATAGCATCGCATCAAACTCTTGTACGGGCTCCGGTTTGTTGTTGGTTTTTACAATCATATCGCCCCTGCTGATATCGATATCGTCTTCCAAAGTGATGGAAACCGACATGGGCGCATACGCTTCTTGCAAAGGTCCTTCATAAGTATCAATGCTTTTGATGACTGAAGTAAACCCAGAGGGCATTACGGTAACCTCGTCCCCCGGCCTAAAAATCCCACTAGCCACCCTTCCCGCGTAGCCGCGGTAATCGATAAACCCATCCCTTTGAGGCCTCAATACGGTTTGCACAGGAAACCGCGCATCAATTTTATTGACATCGCTACTTATGTGCATGTGTTCCAGTGTGTGCAATAAGGGAGCTCCCTGGTACCAAGGCATATTTTCACTTCGGTTAACCACATTGTCCCCTTTTAATGCACTGATGGGGATAAACCTAATGTCCTTCACGTAGAGCTTGGAGGAAAATTCTTCAAACTGTGAAATGATGTCTTCATACATGGTTTCGGAATAATCTACCAAATCCATTTTGTTGACACACACAATGATGTGAGGGATTTGCAGTAAGGATGCAATAAAGGCATGGCGTTTGGTTTGTTCTATCACTCCGTTTCGGGCGTCGATCAAAATCAATGCTGCGTTGGCGGTAGAAGCACCGGTAACCATGTTTCGGGTGTACTGAATGTGGCCTGGTGTATCGGCAATGATGAATTTTCGCTTTGGGGTGGTGAAATACCGGTAGGCCACATCGATAGTGATGCCTTGTTCGCGCTCGTCACGGAGTCCATCTGTGAACAGTGCCAAATCCACTCCATCATGGCCCTTGCGCTTACTGGTATGCGCTACGGCTTCCAATTGGTCTTCAAATATGGCCTTTGAATCATAGAGCAAACGGCCAATTAAGGTACTTTTCCCGTCGTCCACGCTTCCCGCCGTGGTGAATCGTAATAGTTGATTGTTATCGATTTGCATGGCTTATGAATGGTTAAGTTAAAAATACCCTTGTCGCTTACGATCCTCCATAGAAGTTTCGCTACGTTTATCGTCGCTTCGGTTGCCGCGTTCCGTTTGCTTCATGGCGGAGACCTCCAGAACAATTTTCTCCAAGGTATCGGCATCACTTTCAATACCTCCGGTAATGGTAATGTCGCCCAAGGTTCGGAAACGTATTTTCTTGGTATGCGTTATTTCACCTTCTTCCAATTTCAAGAATTCCGAAATTGGAATCCAAGAATCGTTGCGCCAAACCACTTCACGCTCATGGGCATAATACAACGAAGGGATGGCAATATTTTCTTTCAAAATGTAGTTCCACACGTCCATTTCGGTCCAATTGCTAATCGGGAATGCACGGAAATGTTCCCCTTCAAAATGCTTCCCATTCAAAATATTCCATAATTCGGGGCGTTGGTTTTTGGGATCCCACTGCCCGAAGTCATCCCGATGGGAAAAAAAGCGCTCCTTGGCCCTTGCCTTTTCTTCATCCCGCCTTCCGCCGCCAATGGCACAGTCAATCTTGTGTTCTTCAATAGCATCGAGCAAAGTGGTAATTTGCAGGGCATTCCGTGTGGCATTTTTCCCACGTTCTTCCGCTACGCGGCCTTTGTTTATAGATTCCTGCACCGATCCTACGAGCAATTGTACCCCCAATTCCTTTACCAAATCGTCCCGAAACTTCATGGTTTCCGGAAAGTTATGCCCAGTATCCACATGGAGCAATGAAAAGGGAATCTTGGAGGGGTAAAAGGCTTTTCGGGCCAAATGGGTGACCAAAATAGAATCCTTCCCGCCGGAGAACAAAATGACCGGGTTTTGGAATTGTGCCCAAACCTCCCTCAAAATATAGATGGCTTCCGACTCCAATTCGTCGAGATAGTTCAAATAGTATTTACTCATTATCCAGAATTAAATTTCGTTTAATGCGTTCGAAAATAATTGCAACGGCCTCTTCCACAGAAGTCGTGATGGTATCGATTTCAATATCAGCTTTCAAAGGCATTTCATAAGGAGCATTGACGCCAGTAAAGTCTTTGATGAGCCCAGCCCTAGCCTTGGCATATAGTCCTTTTACATCCCTTTTTTCACATTCCTCCAAAGGGGTATTGACAAAAATTTCGGCAAAATTGGATTTTCCGACAATGGTCCTAATTCCCTCTCGGTCCTTTCGGTAGGGCGAAACAAAAGCGGCCAACACCACAAGGCCAGCATCGACCATTAAGTGAGCCACTTCGGCAATCCTGCGTATGTTCTCTTCACGATCTTCGGGAGAGAAGCTTAGGTTTTTGTTGAGTCCCTTGCGAATAGTGTCCCCGTCCAAGGTATAGGTATGCATGTGGTGGGCTACCAAATGTTTTTCTAGAGCATTGGCAAGAGTCGATTTTCCCGAGCCTGATAGCCCTGTAAACCAAACCAAAAGGCCGCGATGCCCATTGAGTCTTTCTCGGTCGGACTTTTCAACATGAAAGGTATGTGGAATGATATTTTCCTGCATCATTTGGAGATTAGTCTCTTTACAAAGTTACGGATTCTTCCCAGTGGCAACCGCAACCAAAGCCGTTCGTGAAAATAATACAGTGCAAATTTAGTAAATAGCTCGGTTAGTGCGATAAAAAGCGCAATTTCGTCATAACTTTCCAGCACAATCCCTGAAATGACAAAGGTGGTCGAAGTGGCTACCACCCTCCAGGAAAGTGACTTGTAGAGGGTTTGTCGAACCGATGTCTGAGGGCGTTTCCCAACATACTGCCAGGCTCGTTCGTGAAGGTAATAGACAAACAGTTTTAATAAAAATTCGGCAGCTCCTATTTTCAAAGCATTTTCCAAACTGCAATGCCCTGCCAGACACGTAACAAATAAGACCACCAATATGGTATCGGTGGTGGCCACGATTCTCCAAGAAATACCTTTTAAAATGCTACGGATATGTGATTCGTGCTGATATCTTGCCATTACGGTAGTGTTACCAAAAAATGAGGATTCAAAAGGTTTTCCTTGTTATAGCGCAATGGCTTTTGGGTTTGTTGATCGATTACCGAAATACCTACAGCCTCACAGATGGCCTGTCCCGCAGCCGTATCCCATTCCATCGTTGGGGCAAACCGTGGATAAATGTGTGCCAAACCTTCGGCTACCAAGCAAAATTTGAGGGAACTCCCTTTCGAAACCAGTTCTACAGGGTGTTGCTTTTCTATTTTTTTTATGAAATTTTGGGTATCCTCGTTCAAATGCGAACGGCTACCAACAATTTTGTAAGGCTCCTGCAAATTTGCAGGATGTATTGCTTCTGCTTTTGATGAAACCAAATCAATGTTTGGTTGGTCTACAATTGCCTTAAAAGATTTTCCCAGATCTTTAGTGCCATAGTACAAGGTCTCAATAACGGGCACATATATGACCCCCAACACAGGAGTACCTCTTTCTACCAGGGCAATGTTTACCGTAAACTCTCCGTTGCGCTTTACAAATTCCTTAGTACCATCCAAGGGGTCCACAATCCAGCATTTTTCCCAATCCTTACGGTCGTTGAAAGCAATTTGTTTATTTTCTTCGCTGATAATGGGTATTTTGGTTGCTTCGAGGTGTTTGTTGATGACCCTGTTGGATCGCTCATCCGCTAGGGTAAGTGGGGAATGGTCTTCTTTCAGTTGCACCGAAAAATCAGTATCATATACCGCTAAGATTTCTTTCCCTGCTTCAAGAGCAGCTTTAATGGCAATTTGCAGGTATGGATGCATCGGGGTTAATTAAGGCCGCAAAGTTAACACAAATCCATAAAAATAAAGTTCTGTTTAGCACAAATAAGCAGTTCAAATTCAAGGCACATAATCACTAAATGCTCGGCAAACTACTTTTCCAATATTCCATAAAATGCTGGTCATTGGATTTTTTCACTGAAAAAATACCTGTATTTTTGTACCCTTAAAAATTCGATCATGAAGCACTTCATCCTTTTATTCACAACACTCGCAATTTTATCCTGTACCAACAGTAAAGATTCCTATACGCTAAGCGGCAATGCCTTGGGTTATGCCGACGGCACCAAGGTTTTCTTATACGGATTGGACCAAAGCAACCAAACGGTGGTCCTGGATACGTTGGAAATTCAAAACGAACAGTTCCAATCGGAATACCCCAACACAACGGAAACTTCCGTTAGAATCCTGAAAGTGGACGGGAGTAATGCCAATGTGTTATTTTTTGTGGAAAATGAAGATGTTCTCGCTAAGATTTATGCCGACAGTGTTTCGGCATCCCACGCCATAGGTGGCAAAGAAAACGAATTGTACAACGAGTTTATAGCTGCAAACAATGCATTTGGAAAAAGGAAAGCGGGTATCCGTGAAGCTTTCCAAAATGCCCAAAGCAATCAGGATAATGATTTAATGGAAAGGACCCGACAGGAAAACCTTAAGCTTTCCAGGGAAGAAAAGAACTACCAAAGAAATTTTGCAACACAAAACAGCAATTCGTTTTTTGGCCTCATGCTCATCTCGGAGTTGGTTTCCAAAAATGAAATTACACCCATGGAAGCCTCAGAGCTTCTTGCAAAACTAAGCCCGAAGTTGGCATCCCATCCTCTGGCAAAAGAATTGTCGATTGCGGTAGAGAATGCCAAATCGGCGGAAATTGGTGGAATAGCTCCCGATTTTCAAGCCCCTACACCTACGGGCGAACTATTATCGCTAAAAGATGCCATGGGAAAATATACCATCATCGATTTCTGGGCATCATGGTGTCGGCCCTGCCGCTTGGAGAACCCAAATGTGGTCCATGTTTATGAAAAATACCATGAGAAGGGTTTAAATATCATAAGTGTATCCCTGGACCGTGAAGGCCAAAAAGAGCTTTGGGTACAGGCGATTAAGGACGACAACCTTAGCTGGTACCATGTTTCCAACTTGCAGTTTTGGCAAGACCCCATCGCAAGGCAGTACAATATCCGTAGTATTCCAGCGACCTTCCTATTGGACGCAGACGGAAAAATTATCGACAAAAATTTAAGGGGTGAAGCGCTTGAGGCACGCATTGCTGCTCTATTGGATTAATCCTTCTAAATTTGAAATTTCATTGAAATAGCCTACGGGCTATTTTTTTTCTTAACGACCAAGTAACCAGAATCTTGGACAAAAAGCACTCTTGAAAAAAAAGTGAAAGAATTGTTAATAATTTTTAATCGAGAAAGTGAAAATTTCGCTATCTTCCTACCTAAACCAATTTAATCCAATTTCAGTTATGAAGAAAATTCTACTTCTGATCGTATTGGCCTTTCCTTTAATGTTACTTTCCCAAAACCGAATTGGGAAGGTGGCCGAGGAAGTGGTCGCTACGAAAGTCAAACCAGGAAAGTTCAAACCTTACGAACTGTTCAATTCTAATTTTACGAAAGCCAGTGGCACCTACAAAAATGCTGTAAGGGAAGGTATCGTGCTCGATTTCAGCCCCGCTAAGGTTGCTGCTTTGGTACAAGACAACCCCAGGGAAATCCAATTGACTTTGCCCATTAATGAAAGAGGGCAAACCATTACCTTGGAATTGTTTCAAAAAGACATTTTCGCGTCCAGCTTTAGTGTTCGTACCAGCGATGGTAGGGACATCACCAACACAGTGGACCGTGGTAAACATTACCGTGGTATCGTGGCAGGAAAGCCCCACTCTTTGGTAGGAATCAGCATTTTCAACAATGAAGTAATGGGCTTCATCTCTTATGGTGAAGGCAATTATGTCATTGGAAGATTGCAGGATTCCGAAAGCAAACACATCATTTACAATGATCGCGATTTGTTAATGGAAGATCCTTTCAGTTGTTCCACACCAGATGATGGCCCTGGATACACTGCCGGTCAATTGGAAGTTCCTGGAAACCGTGACCCAGGAGACGTGGTTTGTATCTATATTGAAGCAGGACAATCGGTCTTTAATTCATTTGGAGGAAACTTGACCAACACTACCAACTTCCTGAATGGAGTTTTTGCAGAATGTTATACCCTCTATGCCAATGAAGGCATTGCGATGCAAACCTCCGATATGTTAATTTGGACGACTGCGGATCCTTACAATGGGGCCAACACTACTGCACAACTTAACGCATTTCAAGCACAGACCTCTTCTATCAATGGTAATTTAGGTCATTTGGTTGAGGTTCAAAATATTGGTGGATTGGCTGCAGGATTCAGTGGAATTTGTGCCGCTAATGTGGACAACAGTCTTTGTTTCAGTGGTTTTTCAGGAACCAATTACAATACAGTTCCTACCTTCTCTTTCAACGTGATGATCATCACCCACGAAATGGGCCACTTATTGGGCTCCCGTCATACCCATGCCTGTGTTTGGAATGGGAACAACACGGCGATCGACGGTTGTGCCGGCTTCACGGAAGGTGGCTGTCCGCTGCCCCCTTCACCTCCTGGTGGAGGAACTATTATGAGCTATTGCCACAACGATCCTGTTGGGGTTGATTTTACTCAAGGTTTTGGGCCGCAACCTAATGCGGTTATCGTAAACACGGTAAACACTCCTGGAAACTGTTTATTGGGAAGCTGCAGTGCAGCTCCTGCAAACGACCTTTGTGCCAATGCAGAACCCATCAATTGCGGACAAACCCTTATGGGAGATACCTCTATGGCCACTTTCGATGGTGTAGGTACCTGTGGTACATCCAATACAGCTCCTGGCGTTTGGTACAGCTTTACGGGTCAAGGAGGCTCGGTAACTTTAAGCACTTGTAATCAAGCTGCCTATGATACCAAAATATCTGTATTTTCTGGCTCCTGTGCGGCTTTGACCTGTGTAGCAGGAAACGATGACGGTGCGGGTTGTGGTGGTTTTACCAGTGAAGTTACGTTCCCGGTTACAAACGGTACCAATTATTTGGTATTGGTCCACGGATTTGGAGGGGCCACCGGAACATTCAGTTTATCGATGACTTGTCTTCTACCCCCAGCTAATGACCTTTGCACCAATGCCGAGCCTATTACCTGTGGACAAACCGTAAGTGGAAATACGACACTTGCTACCTTTGACAATGTAGGGTTCTGTGGTACTTCCAATACCGCTCCCGGTGTATGGTATACTTTCACCGGTACAGGAAGCTTAGTTAATTTAAGCACCTGTAACCAAGCTGCTTACGATACCAAAATTACAGTTTTCTCAGGATCGTGTGCAGCTTTGGTTTGTGAAGATGGAAACGACGACGGTCCAGGATGTAGTGGCTTTACCAGTGATTTGGATGTATGTACCACAGCAGGGACCACCTATTATGTACTAGTACATGGATTTAGTAGTGCGGTCGGTGCTTTTGACCTCACCCTAACTTGCGATCCTCCTCTCGCCATTACCTGTCCACCAACCGTAACGGTCGAAGGATGTTCTGCGGCAGACGCCCCTGCTCCCTACGCCAATATTACTGAATTTGAGGCAGCAGGTGGTACAGCCACAGGTGCTGTGAGCATGAGTATGATCAATGAAACCTCAGCAGGTGTCAACCCCGTGATTGTAACCAGAACTTATGAATTTACAGATGTTTGCGGCAATACCGCTACTTGCGACCATACTATTGAAGTGGAGGATACCATTGCGCCTGTCATTGCCTGTGCCATGGATGTTGTGGTAAACAACGACCCAGGTGTTTGTGGGGCTGCCGTTTCCTTCCCCGATGCGTTGGCGACGGATGCCTGTGGAATCGCTTCAGTTATTCAAACCATGGGAGCTACTAGTGGAAGTACCTTCCCAATCGGAACTACCACTATTGAATTTACGGCAACAGACAATGGTGGAAACACCAACACCTGTTCATTCACCATTACCGTGAATGATGTAGAAGATCCAACTATTACCTGCGGAGCCGATGTATCTGTAGACAATGACTCAGGTGTTTGTGGGGCCAACGTGGCTGTTCCACCACCAACTGCAATGGATAACTGTCCTTTGGGCGGTGCCCCAGTTACATTGGATTCAGGACAAGTTGCTTTAATTATGTCTCCAACACTTCAGGATACTCCAAGTACTCTTTCCGGGGCCACCACGGTGACTTCCGATCTGGTTTTGGATTTGGAATTTCAAGGTGATTTCGATTTATCTACAGAATGTTTCGATTTGCAGGGACCTGACGGATCACAAATTTTCTTCCAGTGTTCCAATGGCAGTCAATGTTCCGTTCAAACACGAACCATTAACGTTACCGCTGCGACTTGGAATAGTTGGGTAGGTACCTTTGGAAGTAATCTCACCTTTACCTTGTTGGCTGATCCACAAGTAAATGCCAACCTTTGCGGCGGAGGATTCCCTAATGGATATTACCAATTAAGTACTACCCTTCCTGCCTCCTTGCCCATTGTGAATGATTACAATGGTACAGACGATGCTTCGGATTTCTACCCCGTAGGAACTACCGTAGTGACTTGGACGGTAACCGATGCCAGTGGCAATACCGCCACCTGTATGCAAAGCGTTACCGTAAATGATACCGAAGCTCCAGATATCGTTTGTAATGGTGCACCAGCAACGGTTATAGACTCGCAAAACGTAAGTCCAAACCTGCCAATCAATGCTGCCAACACAACAGTGGTTAGCACTATGGATGTTACCGATGATGTATCCATCGAAGATTTGGATGTCTTTGTGGACATTCCACATACTTGGGTGGGCGATCTTATCGTTCAAATCCAATCCCCAGCTGGAACTTCAGTGACTATCATCGATCAGCCTGGCGTACCTGCTTCAACCTTTGGTTGTAGTGGTGACGACATCTTGGCTACATTGGATGATGAAGCTGCCACTCCTGTTGAAGATGAGTGTGCAGCCGGAGTACCAACCATCAATGGTTCCTTTATCCCCAACAACCCACTGTCTGCTTTCGACGGTGAGAGCACATTGGGAACTTGGACATTAACTGTTATTGATACCTTCGGTGCTGCCGATGATGGTACATTAAGTGAATGGGGTATTGTTTACACCCACAGTGTAGCCGCTGCTCCCTATGTAGTTGATTTGGATGCCAATGGCATGGCAACAATTAATGCCAGCGATTTACTTATGTCTGCTTCAGATAACTGTGGAAACTTTGTTGTGACTGTAGGCAATGCTGCGCCACCGGCCAATGCCTGTGCGACCAACCTGCCCGCAGCCATTGATGAAAACCTGCCACCAACCGAAGCACCTGCGTCCATTGCGGACTCTGGAATCATTGGTGTGGACTACGTACTCGACCAAGTGTCACTGGACATTACCCACACCTTCGACGGCGATCTGGACATCGAGCTCATCTCGCCCGCAGGAACCGTATTGCTCCTTTCCGACCAAAACGGTGGCGGTGGCGATAACTACACCGGAACCATCTTCCAGGACGGTGGTGCAGACATTACTGCAGCTTCGGCTCCTTTCACCGGTATCTTCGAACCAGAAGGTGGTACCTTTGCGGCCACTTATGGTGGTGAAGACATCAACGGCGATTGGACCCTGCGCGTGACCGATAACTTCGGAGGCGACCAAGGAACCCTGGATACCTTCTGTATCAACTTCGAGCCTTTGGTGAATACTACCATCGATTTCACTTGTGCCGATCTAGGACTCAATGAAATTGAAGTGACGGCAACAGATGATGCTGGAAATTCTTCTAGCTGTATTGCTACGGTTGAAGTTCGTGATGTAACCGATCCGATCCTGGTTTGTCAGGACGTGACCATCGTCCTCGACGAGAACGGTATGGCCGAGATCAACCCAGAAGACCTTCTGGCAACGGCCCCGTCCACCTACGAGGCCATGGTGATCGGTAGCGACAACCAGTCCGGTACCGAAGGGTTCACCGACTTTACCGCGCCCGTCACCGATGCGGCCAGCATCAGCTTCGACTGGGTATACACCAGCAACGATACCGACCCCGGCTTCGACA
>Ga0209607_1000035_pt1 | contig 112471 bp, 107 predicted proteins | sample AD_UKC117_MetaG_FD_184413 | JGI IMG/M metagenome (GOLD analysis project Ga0209607, IMG submission 184413) | Active sludge microbial communities of municipal wastewater-treating anaerobic digesters from Hong Kong - AD_UKC117_MetaG (SPAdes)... | ecosystem: Engineered > Bioreactor > Anaerobic >... | reverse complement strand
ACTGTGCGGCGTTGTGCGGGCATTCTCATGGATGTCCATTCGGTGTCCTTTCCTGGAGTTGAAGTCTCGCAACCTCAATCTCCTCGGTCAGGCCCGAATGGACAACCTATTGAAAGATCACACCTAGGCTCCCGCCTCGTTCCCCGTGGGACGGCGGACGGGCATGTGCTTCTTGCCCCAGGTCTTGAGCGTCATCAGCGCCGGGCCGAGTTCCTGCCCCTTCTCCGTAAGCACATAGTCATAGCGCTTCGGCCCGTCCGAATACTGACGGCGCTCCAAGATGCCCGCATCGACCAGCCGCTTCAGCCGCTCGGCCAGGATGTGGCGGGTCATGCCGCTCGACTCGATGAATTGCTCGAAGCGCGACAGGCCGAGGAAGCAGTCGCGAAGGATCAGCAGCGTCCAGCGGTCGCCCACAATCGAGAGCGTCCGCGCCACCGGGCACCAGTTATCGGAAAGTTCAGTCCATTTCATGCTGACAAGCCTAACCTGATTTGCCATAGTTCCAAAACGAAACTTAGGAGGACGCCCGATGGCCAAGGCCCTCGAATTCTATTTCGACTATATCAGCCCCTATTCGCATATTGCCAATGCGGCAGTGAAGCAGCTGAGGGAACGCACTGGCGCCACGGTCGAGATCCGGCCCATGTTCCTCGGCGCGATCATGCAGGGCACCGGCAACCGCCCACCTGCCACCGTTCCCGCCAAAGGCGCCTACATGCTGAAAGACCTCGACCGCTGCGCCGCGCGCTACGGCCTCAAGGTCCGGATGAACCCCCACTTCCCGATGGTCAACACGCGCGGCCTGCTGCGCGCCACCTGCGGCCTCGCCGCCAACCCCGCCGAGCAGCAGCGCTTCATGGACGCCTGCTTCCGTCACATGTGGGAGACGCCGGACCCGCTGAACCCCGGCGACGACGCCTCCGTCGAGGCGATGTGCAAGGCCGAGGGCTTCGACTTCGCCGAAATCCAGCGCCTTGCCGAGGACGAAGCCAGCAAGGCCGCCATGAAAGCCAATACGGACAGCGCCATGGCCCGCGGCGCCTTCGGGGCCCCCACCTTCTTCGTCGGCGACGAGATGTTCTTCGGGCACGATCGCCTCGACTATGCCGTCGAGGCCATGAACGCCTAGGCGAAGATACCGGCGGCTTCTGCGAGCACCTTGTAGGAGACCGTCGGACGCGGGCCGAAATGGCTGATCACCTCGGCTGCCGCGATATGGCCAAGCCGCGCGCAGGTCGCCAGCGGCAGGCCGCGCGCCATGCCGAACAGGAAGCCGGCTGCATACTGGTCACCGGCGCCGGTCGTATCGACCACCTGCTTCACAGGCACAGCCCCCACCTCGATCGGCTCGCCATCGCCCAGCACGACCGAGCCCTTCTCGCTGCGCGTCACGGCGGCAATCGCGGTGTCCGCGTGCAGGGCCTTCAGCGCCTCGTCGAAATCGCGGGTCTCGTACAGGGCGAGCAGCTCCTCCTCATTGGCGAAGAGGATGTCGACATTGTTGCGCACGAGTTGAAGGAAGCTCGGCCGGTGCCGCTCGACGCAGAACCTGTCCGACAGGGTGAGCGCCACCTTGCGGCCGGCGGCCTTGGCGATCTCGGCGGCATAGATGAAGGCTTCCTTGGCCTCATCCTTGTCGAACAGGTAGCCCTCCAGGTAGAGGATGCCGCCCGCCCGGACGATCTCCTCATCGACATCGGTCTTGGAGAACAGGACCGAGGCGCCGAGAAACGTGTTCATGCTGCGATGGCCGTCATCGGTGACGAAGATGATGCTGCGCGCGGTCGCCGGGCCGCCGGTCAGCGGCTCCGTCGGGAACGGCACGCCGGTGGCTTCCATCTCGCGCTTGAACTGCGCGCCGAGTTCGTCGTCCGCCACCTTGCCGATATAGGCCGCGGTGGCGCCGAAGCTGGCGAGACCGGCAATCGTGTTGGCGCCGCTGCCGCCGGAGGTGAACAGCGGGTCCTTGGTCACCCGCGTCAGCTCGTGGGCGCGCGGCTCCTCGATCAGGTTCATCGCGTTCTTGTGGATGCCCCACTCTGCAAGGAAGGCATCGTCGGCGCGCGACAGCACGTCCACGATCGCGTTGCCGAGCCCCACAACATCGAAGCGCACATCACTCATGCCTGATCTCCCGCAGAAAAACGGGGCATTGCCAGAGCCGGGCGCTGGACGCAACCGGCAGTCATGCTAAAGCCCGCAGCATGAAGATCGCTTATCTTGCTTCCCAGGTCACCCTTCCCGGCACGCCGAACCGCCGGGACGATGCATTTGAACACGACTACATGATGGATGCCCTCCGTCCGGCCTTCACCGCGAAGGGCATGACCGTCGAGGACGTCTCATGGGACGATCCGGCCGCCGACTGGGGCAGCTATGCCGCCGCCATCATCGGCACGACATGGGACTACTGGGACCGGCAAGCCGAGTTCCTCGCAACGCTGGACCGGATCGAGTCGGCCACCCGCCTCTTCAACCCCGCCGCCGTCGTCCGCTGGAACATCCACAAGACCTACCTGCGCGACCTCGAAGCCAAGGGCGCGCGCATCATCCCCACCGTCTGGCTCGACAAGGCCGATGCGGCCGGGGCCGCGGCCGCCTTCGACACGCTCGGCGCGGACGATCTCGTCTTCAAGCGCCAGGTCGGCGCCGGCGCTCATGGCCAGCACCGGCTGAAACGCGGCGAGCCGGTTCCCGACATGCCGCACGCCATGATGGTCCAGCCCTTCGTGCCGGCCATCCAGACCGAAGGCGAATACAGCTTCATCTATATCGGCGGCGAGTTCTGCCACGCTCTGGTGAAGCGCGCCGTGCCGGGCGACTATCGCATCCAGTCGAAGTACGGCGGCAAGGAAACCCCGGTTGTTCCGCCTACGGACGACCTTGCCGATGCCGCCGCCATCGTCGCAATGCTGGACGAAGCCCCGCTCTACGGCCGCGTTGACATGGTGCGCGGCGATGACGGCCGGCTCGTGCTGATGGAGCTCGAAGTAATCGAGCCCTATCTCTATCCGGTGGAAGGCCCGCGCCTCGGCGAGATGATGGCCGAAGCCGTCATCCGCCGCCTGGAGACCGAACCGGCTCAGTGAGCCCCGAACTTGTAGACGACACCGATCTTGGTCGCCGTATCCGTCGATTCAAAACCAATCGGCGGATTGGTATCGTAGCGCGTATCGAACCCGAACCGGGCGGAAAGCGAACCGTTGATCTGCGCCGTCAGCGCCAGCCCGTTCGAGATCTGCGTCGACTCTTCAGCGTAGATGACATCGGTGATGTTTGAGATGCCTACCTTGTCGTTCAGCGCCAGCTCGAACTTAGATTTGCCCACCGCACCGACGGAATTGACAGTGTCGGCCGGAATGATCAGCGCCGCGCCGTTCTCGTCGGTCGTGATCACGCGCTTGACCTCGTCGATCTTAACACCGGGACCTCCGCGCACGATCCAGCTGATCTTCTCATTGTCGAAGAATCGGTAGCCGAGACCGCCACCGACGAAGCTGCGGCTGTCGAAGCCGGTGAACTGGTCCACCTCGTAGGAAGCGCGCGCAAACGAGAAGACGCGTTCGGTCACGTCATAGTCCAGGTTGGTACCGAGGAAGACGCGGTTGCGGCTCTCGGCGCCATCCTGCTTGCCATAGTCGACCTGGCCCTGGACCCCGAAATCCCAGTTGCTGGAAACGCGGTCGACATCGAAATTGAGGCCGATATCGCTGGTGTCGGTATTGCCGCTGGTCATGCCGGCGCTGAGGGCTCCCTCGCCCTTCCAGCCTTCCTTCTCCTGCACGACTTCCTGCGCAAAGGCGTTCGGCAAAATGTTCGAGAGAGCGGCACACGCGACCGCGCTGATAATATACTTCATGGCAGGTCCCTTTTCCTGAGTCCGCTGCCTCTCCGTTTCACGTGACGCCAGCTTAGCGAAATTGTGGCGAACTGGAGGCAAGGCCACTTCCGGCCGCCTGCAGTACCCTGTCCGGTGCCATCACCCGGAAGGCAGGAAACGACCCCTTTCCGCGCATCTGGATCACCGTTGCCGACACCTCAGTCACGGACGCACGCAGGCCATTCAGGCCTGGCGCTTCCTCGCCGGTTTCTTCGGGCCGAGCTTCGAAACCGTCGCCGGGTCGGGCGTCTTGGGGCTGTACTTGCACCAGTCCGAGATCACACAGCGCCAGCATTCCGGTGTCCGCGCCTTGCAGACATAGCGCCCGTGCAGGATCAGCCAGTGGTGCGCGCCATGTTTCCACTCGGCCGGCGTGACGCGTTCGAGCCCGGCCTCCACCTCGTCCGGCGTCTTTCCGGGCGCGAGCCCCGTGCGGTTCGAAACGCGGAATATATGCGTATCCACCGCAATCGTCGGCTGACCGAAAGCCTCGTTCAGAACCACGTTCGCGGTCTTTCTCCCTACCCCTGGCAGGCGCATCAGCTCTTCCCGCGTCTGCGGTACCACCCCGCCGAACTCGTCGATCAGAAGCCGGCTGAGCGCGATGACGTTCTTTGCCTTGTTCCGCCACAGGCCGATGGTCTTGACGTACTCCCCGACCCCGTCTTCGCCGAGCGCCAGCATCTTCTCGGGCGTATCGGCTACGGCGAACAGCTTCTTGGTCGCCTTGTTCACCCCAACATCGGTCGCCTGCGCCGACAGCGCCACCGCCACGACCAGCGTGAAGGGATTGATATATTCCAGCTCTGTATGCGGGTTCGGCCGGTCCTCGGCCAAGGCCGCGAAGATCAGGCCCGCCTTTTCCGTTCCGAGGGTGCGGGGCGCACGTTTGCGGCGGGGCTTCTTCTGCGTCGATTCGGTCATGCAAAATGTCTGTCAGCCCGCTTCCGGCCCTGCAAGGCCATGTTAGATTGGAGCCATGCCAGACACCGACGAAACCATCTATTTCGACGCCGTCCTGACGCCGAACCGCTCCCTGTCCGAACGCGGCTTCGCGGTGGTCATGGCGATTGTCGGCGCAGTCAGTTTCCTGACCGGCATGGCCTTCCTGTCGATGGGCGCAATACCTGTGATCGGTTTCTTCGGGCTGGACGCGCTTGCCATCTGGCTCGCCTTCCGATGGTCCTTCCGCAAGCAGCGGGAAGAAACCCGCATCCGCGTCACCGCCAGCAACCTGTACATGCTGCACCGCAAGGCGAACGGCGCCGAGAAGCGGGTCTCGGTTCCTTCAGGCTTCGCCCGAGTGGAGTTGGCCGAACCGCTCCAGCCCGATTCGTGGCTGCGCATCGAACACGGGCGCACCGCCTGGATCATCGGCCGGTTCCTCACCCTCCCGGAGCGCAAATCCCTGGCCGAAGCCCTGAAACTGGCGCTGCATCGGGCAAAACTGGAACGCCACGTCTCCTAAAAAAGTGACGCAAGCGTCATGGTTTTTTAAAAACGACCATGCTATATGTTTCACAAGCAAGCTTGCCCGGTACCCAGGGAGACCGGGATTAGGAGGATAAAATGGCTGCCGACACTGTTCGTCAAATTGACCATCCGGCTCTTGAACGGCCGAAAGTTTCCGACCGTGAGCCCCTTCACCCGGGCTACCTGCACATCGGCGATGAAGTTCCGCCGGCCTCCAGCCTCGACCTTGCGACCCTCGACCTGATCGACGGCGAAGTCTGGCGCCAGAACAAAATGTGGGACCGCTTCGACCGCCTCCGCAAGGAAGATCCGGTCCACTACACGCCGGACTCCTTCGCTGGCCCCTACTGGTCGGTGACCACGTACGAAGACATCATGGCGGTCGATACGGACCACAAGCGCTTCTCCTCCAGCTGGGAACATGGCGGCATCACCCTCGGCGAGCCGCTGGAAGACTTCGAGCTTCCGATGTTCATCGCAATGGACGAGCCGCGCCACTCCGAGCAACGCAAGACCGTCCAGCCGGCCGTCGCCCCGAACATGCTGAAAGAGTATGAGCCGCTGATCCGCTCGCGGACGCAAGGCCTGCTCGACTCTCTCCCGGTCAACGAGCCGTTCGACTGGGTCGACCGCGTCTCGATCGAGCTCACCACGATGATGCTCGCCACCCTGTTCGACTTCCCGTTCGAAAACCGCCGCCAGCTGACCCGCTGGTCCGATGTTGTCACCAACATGCACAACCCCGACATCTGCCCCGGCGGTGAGGAGCAGTGGCGCCGCGAAATGATGGAATGCCTGACCACGTTCATGGGCATCTTCCAGCAGCGCCAGTCGATCCCGCAGAAAAATGACCTGATGAGCCTGCTCGCCCATGGCGAGATGACCCGGAACATGACGCCGATGGAACTGCTCGGCAACGTGATCCTGCTGATCGTCGGCGGCAACGACACGACCCGCAACACGATGACGGCATCGGTCTACGCGCTCAACAAATATCCCGACCAGTTCAAGAAGCTGAAAGCCGATCTCTCGCTGATCCCGAACATGGTTTCGGAAACGATCCGCTGGCAGACGCCGCTGGCCTTCATGCGTCGTACCGCTCTGGAAGACGTCCAGCTCCGCGACAAGCTGATCAAGAAGGGCGAGCAGATCGCCATGTGGTACATCTCGGGCAACCGCGACGAGAAGTTCTGGGATCGTCCGAACGATTACCTGATCGACCGCCCGGACGCCCGCCGTCACCTGTCCTTCGGCTTCGGTATCCACCGCTGCGTCGGCAACCGTCTCGGCGAGCTGCAGCTGCAGATCCTGTGGCAGGAACTGATGGAGCGCTTCAGCGACATCGAAGTTCTGGCCGAGCCGTCCTTCACTTCGGGCGCCTTCGTCCACGGTTACACCTGGATGCCGGTGATCCTGCACCCGAAATGATCTCCCGGAACAAGCCTGTTGGCTGACCCGGCGACAAGCCGCTAAGACCTCCCGTCAGACCATGACGGGAGGTTTTTTCATGGACGTCACCCAGGCTGTCGCCCAGCGTATCTCAACCCGCGCCTACCTGCCCGATGCCCTTCCTGAGGCGGAAGTCCGCGAGTGGCTGACCCAGGCCCAACGCGCGCCATCCGGCGGAAACCTCCAGCCCTGGCGCACAATCGCAGTGACCGGCCAGGCGAAAGACGACGTCATCGCCATGGCCGCCCCCATCCTCGCTGCCGATCCGCGTGGCCAGAAGACCGATTATCCAATCTACCCGAAGGACCTGTGGGAGCCGTACGAAGGCCGCCGCCGAAAGGTCGGCGAGATGATGTACGAGGCCCTCGGCATTCCGCGCGAGGACCGAGCCGGCCGTATCGCCTGGTTCTCGAACAATTTCCGCTTCTTCGGCGCGCCGCTTGCCCTTTTCCTGGTCACCGACGAGCGGATGGGACATGGCCAATGGGGCCATGCCGGCATGTACCTGCAGACGCTCGCCCTGCTGGCCGAGGAACGCGGCTGGGGCACATGTTTCCAGGAATGCTGGGGCGTCCTGCGCCCGGCCCTGAAGGAGCATTTCAAGCTCGCCCCGACCGAGATGATCTGGTGCGGCATCGCCGTCGGAAAGCCCGACCGGAACCATCCCGTCAACTCGCTGTATGCCGAACGCGCCGATATCGACGAAATAGCGGAATTCCACGGCTTCTAGATTCCGCCGCATTCCTGCCGGAAGTGCATGTTGAACTCGTCGCATGCAGACGCGCCGGTCCATGATGTTGGCCACGCTGGCCCTGCCGCTCCTGCCGGATACAATCGGCGAGCGGAGCCTGCCCTTTGCGACGCGCCTCGCCGCCGCAGCCCGGAAGCAGATCGGCATCACGCGCTCCTATGATGCGGCCTATGTTCGCCTCGACTATCCGATGGGTGATGTCGACCGGGCGACCGGTGTCTGCACCGATGTCGTCATCCGCGCCTATCGCGACGCCTTCGACGTGGACCTGCAAAAGCTGGTGCACGAGGACATGAAAGCATCGTTTGCGGACTATCCGAAAACATGGGGCCTCAGCCGCCCCGACCGGAACATAGATCACCGCCGCGTGCCCAACCTCGAACGCTTCTTCGAGCGCAAAGGCGGCGCACTGTCAGTTCCTGGAACGCTGGAGGGCTGGCAGGCGGGAGACCTCTACACGATGCGCCTTGGCGGCCGCCTGCCGCATATCGGCATCGTGTCCGACCGCCTCACCGAAGCCGGGCATCCCTATGTGATCCACAATATTGGTGGCGGCACGCAGGAGGAGGACATCCTCGGCCTTTATGACGACGAGCGGCGTTTCCGCTTCGAGGTGACGAGTTGAGCCTTACTCGTCCTCGCCCCATTCCGACATCGGCTGGTCGGGCGTGCGCTCTTCCTTGCGAAGACGCATGACAGCTGCCTTTACGGCATCCTGGTCGAATGCTTCCTCTTCTTCCGCATTCCGTACCGGAGCACGCGTATAGGCAAAGACGGTGACTTCGCCGTCGGGCTCGTCATCCTCATCGTCGGAAGCATACTCCGCAACCGGAGCATCTGCGGCAGCGTCTTCGGCTTCGATGACGTCAGCAGGTTCCGGCATCTCGTCCATGAAGTCGGTAACGAAAGACTCGATTTCCTCCGTGTCGCCACCTGCGTCGATCAGCAGTTCTTCCTCGCTGAGGGCTTCCTCGTCCGGCATCTGGAAGCCCGCGGGAATGACGTCAGACAGGAGGCCTTCGGCTTCGAGGTCGGCCTTGCCCGGTAGCGTGTCGAGGCTCTCCAGTCCGAAGTGCTCGAGGAACTTGTCGGTCGTGCCATAGGTCAGCGGCTGGCCAGGTGTACGGCGGCGGCCCTTGATCTTTATCCAGCCCGTTTCCATCAGATTGTCGAGCACCGCCTTGGACACAGCCACGCCGCGCACCGCTTCGATTTCGGCGCGCGTCACCGGCTGGCCATAGGCAATGATTGCGAGCGTCTCGAGTGCAGCCTGGCTCAGCTTCTTCTGGACCTGGCGCTCCTCGACGAAAAGGTAGGACAGGTCCTGCGCGGTCTGGAAGCGCCATTTCCCGGCGACTTCCACGAGATTCACGCCGCGGTTCACATAAAGCGCGCGCAGCGCCATCAGCACATCGGCGGCTTCCACGCCATGCGGGATGATCTCGGCGATCTGCGCTGCCGACAGCGGCTCACCGGCGGCGAACAGCACCGCCTCGGCGCGACGGACGCCCTCGGCCAGCGCCTCGGACATGTCCTCGTGCAGCACTTCCTCAGACCGGCGGAACGCCAGCGCGAGCTGCGTCACCGCGCTCGGTTTCTTTTCGGAGGGCATATCGTCGTCTGTCATAAGCTTCTCAAGCATCTGCATGGCGGCCCCCATCCGGGTTGGTTTGCGCATTACGCAGGTAAAGTGGCGCGAAGTGGGCGTCCTGGCGCACATCGACCTCGCCGTCGCGGACGAGTTCAAGCGCAGCGGAAAACACGCTCGCAGTCACAGACCGTGTGGGCAGTTCCGGGTCTACATCGGTCATGGTCAGGCTGATCTCGTCAAGCGAAGACCACTGCTGCAGCTGCCCACGGAGGGCGCGCAACGTGGTGCGGGCGAGTTCCAGCGGCAGCACGAGCTGCTGCTCGATCACGTGCGGGCGCTCCTTCTCGCGTCGGTCACGGATCGCACCGAAGGCCTGCGTCAGTTCGTAGAGACTGGCGTTCCATTCGGTATGGCGGATCACCTTGGGCTGTTCCGGTACTCCGCGAAGGAACACGACATTGTCGAGGATCGGACCGGCTTCGAGTTCCTTCACGGCGTCGCGCATCGCATCGAGCCGCTTCAGGCGGAAGGCCAGTCGTGCCGCCATTTCCTCGCCGGTCGGTTCATCCTCGTCTGGCTTCTCCGGCTTTGGCAGCAGGAGGCGCGATTTCATGAACGCGAGCCATGAGGCCATCAGCAGATAGTCGGCAGCGAGATCCATCCGGCGCTTCTTGGCGTCTTCGATGAAGACGAGATACTGCTCGGCCAAGTCAAGCATGGAGAGGTGCAGCAGGTCCACCTTCTGCCGGCGGGCAAGCTCCAGCAGCAGGTGCAGCGGGCCCTCATAGCCGCCGACATCGACGCAGAAGATGTCGCGGATGTCTGCCTCTTCCATGTCGGAAGAGAGCGTCTCCATGGTGATGGCCTCGGCGCTCACACCATCGCCCCCGATTGCGGGAAAAACTCACGGAAGCGTTGCCAGGCTTTTGCGGGCTCAAGGGGTTCGGCCCGTTGTGCGATGGCGTCTGCGGCGGCCGCGCGGCTCGCCGCCTTGCCCGCCAGCTCAGGAGCTGCTTCGCCAACCTCAGTCATTTCCGCGAGGATTTCGGCCGGGTCCTTCAGGAAGCCCGAGCAGTGAAGCAGCACATCGCAACCGGCCTCGATCGACGCCTTCGCGCGATCGGCAAGGCTGCCGCCCAGCGCCCTCATCCCCAGATCGTCTGTCATCAGGAGCCCATCAAACCCGATTCGGCCGCGGATGATCTCCTGAATCATGTAGCGGGATACGGTCGCCGCCTTGCCGGGATCGTAGGCTTCGTAGGCTATATGGGCCGTCATCGCCATCGGCGCGTCCGCGACACGGGCGAACGCGTCGAAATCCTTGGACAGCTCGTTGTCGCCGGCGGTCACCCTTGGCAGCTCGAGATGGCTGTCTGACATGGACCGACCATGTCCCGGGATGTGCTTGATGACGCTGGCCACACCGCCCGCATGGAGGCCTTCGAATGCCGCCCGGGCGAGCGCAGCCACCTGTTCCGGCTCAGTCCCGAAAGCCCGGTCCCCGATCACGTCATGGGCGCCCGGCACCGGCAGGTCCACGACGGGTGCGCAATCGGCATGGATGGAGAGGCCCGCGAGTTCGGAAGCGATCAACCGGTGGCCCAGCCGGCAGGCCTCGAGGCCAAGCACCGGGTCCTGCGCATAAAGCGCCGCGTAATCGGCGCCACGCGGAAACAGCGGCCATTCCGGGGCCTTCAGGCGCGCCACCCGGCCGCCTTCCTGATCGATAAAGATCAGGGTTTCACGGCCAGTCGCATCCCAGATATCTGCCACAAGCCGGCGCACCTGATCCCGCGAGACGCAAGACCGGCCCATGAGAATCACGCCCCAAGGGTTCTGTGCCTTGAAAAGGCCCGCCTCACCGGTCGTGAGAACAGGCCCGGAAACGCTGAGAATACAGGCCTTCGCCACTATCCGGTCACCACAATGCAATTGTCGCCAGTGGCCTTCAGGGCATCGCAGAAGGCCATCGCCTCCGATTTTTCGGCAAAGGCGCCGATACGCAACCGGTAGAATACACCCTTGGCGCCCAGATCGGCCCGCTGGATGCGTTTTCCAGCGCCGCGATAGAGTTCCGGGTGCTCACCGGCAGACTTGCGCCACTCGGCTTCAGCGGCGTCCTCGGAGCGGAAAGCGGCCACCTGGACGAGGTATTGCCCGCTTTCGTTAAAGGCGAACTGCGGCATCGCCTCACGCGGCTGGGGAGCCGGGATCGGCGCTGAAAGGCGTGTTTCAGGAACCGGCGCCGGGTCCAGGGACGCCATGTCCACACCGCGGTCAGGTTTGCTGAGGTCCGCCAGTGCTTCGACTTCGTCCGCTATGGAATTGGGCATGCCGTTCTCGGGATCGGTGTCCTCTTCATCCATGCCGGGGCGCAGTTCGATCGGCGGACCGCCCTGCAGCAGGTCGGATGCACCCGCGTCGGCGACTTCGACCTCTTCACGATCGGAGGCGTCCATCTGATCGTAGAATCGCTTGTCGGTGTCGCGCACTTCGAGGCCGCCCCGCTCGTCCGGGACGCGCTTGTAAGGTTGCGCATCGGCGATCACGCTGGGGATGCCGGCCCCATTGGAGCGGATTCCCTGCCGGTAGGTGTTCCAGACAACTGCGCCGAAGACCAGCAGGACGCCGACAGCCAGAGCCAAAATCAGGGGTCCCCGCGCCGTTTCATCGTCGCGGATCTCGAAGCCCCGGTAATCATCCTCGAACGGCGAAGACTCGTCATTGCCGTAACGATAGCGACTCATGGAACATCCCTTCAGCACTGTTTCCCGAGGTTAATTTTTAGGCCCGCTTTCTTAACGACGATTGAACGTGGCTGCCTTCCCCTGGGGCGGAAGGACATCCTGCGGCGGAATTTCACTGAAATGCGTATCAGCCGAGCGAGCTGAGGTCGCACAGACGACGGTGTTCCTCGATGGCATAGCCATCCGTCATGCCGGCAATGTAGTCACAGACGATCCTCGCGCGGCGGGCCGGATCCGCCTGGGTCGCATCCAGCCGCCATGGAGACGGGAGTGTCGCCGGTTCCGCCGTGAAGCCGTTGAACAGTTCCGCAAGGATCCGCTTCGCCTTGGAGCGCATGCGGTTCACCTTGTAATGCTTGTACATCCGCTCGAACAGGAAGGCGCGCAGGGCCCGCTGTTTGTCAGCCAGCTCTTCACTGAACCCAATAAGCGGCTCGCCCAATGCGCGGACTTCTGCCGCACTGGCCGGCCGCAGGCGGCCCACGCGGCGCTGGGTTTCCCCGACCAGGTCGTTGATCCAGATGCCGATGAGCTGGCGAACGGCTTCGTAGCTCACCATCCGGTCCGACAGGTGCGGGTATTCGATCTTCACGCCCCGGAACACGTCGCCGACGATGGGCAGCTCCATCAGGTCCTGGATCGTGAACAAGCCGGCGGCGATACCGTCGTCGATGTCATGGTTGTTGTAGGCAATGTCGTCTGAAAAGGCGGCGACCTGCGCCTCCGGACCGGCGAACTGGTCAAGTTCGAGATCGTCAATATAGGCGAAGTCCCGGAAGGCAACTGGCAGATCGGCAATGGACGTATCAGCCCCGGTCAGGGGCCCATTGTGCTTCACGAGGCCTTCCAGCATCTCCCAGGTCAGGTTCAAACCGTCGAAATTGGGATACCGGACCTCTAACTTGGTCACCACGCGCAGGGTCTGGGCATTGTGGTCAAAGCCCTCGAACGGCTCCATGCAGGCATCCAGCTGGTCCTCCCCGGCATGTCCGAAGGGCGGATGGCCGAGATCGTGCGCCAGCGCCATGGCCTCGGCGAGATCCTCATCAAGGCCCAGCGTGCGCGAGATGCTGCGGGCGATCTGGGCGACTTCAAGCGAATGGGTCAGGCGCGTGCGGAAATGGTCGCCCTCGTGCGCCACGAAAACCTGCGTCTTCTGCTTCAGCCGGCGGAATGCCGTGGAATGGATGATCCGGTCCCGGTCCCGTTGAAATGGCGTCCGTGTGGCCGACGGGGCTTCGTCATAGTAGCGGCCCCGGCTGTCCTCGTGGCGCGTGGCATACACGGCTCTCTTTTCCATTGGCGCAAACGTCCCTATCTATCAGCCATGACCACGACGACCGTCCCTGATGTGACCCTGACCGCCTCGGCTGCCAAGCGCATTAATGCGATTCTGGCGAAACAGGACGGCGCGGACTACCTGCGCGTCTCAGTTGAGGGGGGCGGTTGTTCCGGCTTCTCCTACAAGTTCGATTTCGCCTCTGAGGCGAATCCGGACGATCTGATCATTGAACGCGATGGCGCACATGTCCTCATTGACGAGATGAGCCTCGAATTCCTGCGCGGTTCGGAAATCGACTTCTCGACCGAACTGATCGGCGCGGCTTTCAAGATCAACAACCCGAATGCGACCTCGTCCTGCGGCTGCGGAACAAGCTTCTCGGTCTGACGCCGGGTCACCGCTCGCGCCGTACACGCCCCTGCGTTAGGCTTTGCCTCGCAGGAGGAAATTCATGAGCAAGCCCCGCCCCTTCACCGTTTCCGTCTCTGACGGCAAGCTCGGCACTATCCGCGAACGCGTCGCCGCCTATCGCTGGTTCCCTGCTCCCGAGAACGAACAGGGCTTTGCCTACGGCATGTCGACGCCGGTCCTGCAGGATCTCTGCGCCTACTGGCTGAACGAGTTCGACTGGCGGGCCCAGGAGGACGTCCTCAACAAGTTCCCGAACTTCAAGGCCGATGTCGGCGGGATGGAAATCCATTTCGTCCACGTGGTCGGCGAGGCTGGCGGCAAGCGCCCGCTGCTGCTGACACATGGTTGGCCGGGCTCGCATTTCGAGTTCTGGGATGCCATCGGCCCGCTCGCCTTCCCGTCCCAGCATGGCGGCGACCCAGCTGACGCCTTCGACGTGGTGATCCCCAGCCTGCCCGGCTACGCGTTCTCGCAGAAACCCGCCTCCCCCATGGGCCAGCGCGCCACCGCCGCGCTCTGGGATACGCTCATGCGCGACGTGCTCGGCTACAAGACCTATCTCGCGCAGGGCGGTGACTGGGGCGGGCTGGTCACCTCATGGATCGGCCTCAACCATGGCGCCCATGACAGCAAGGGCGGTTGCCGCGCCATACACCTGAACATGATCGGCTTCCGGCCGACGCCTCCCACTCCGTCTACGGAAGAAGAAGGCAAGTGGCTGACGCACATGGCCGGTGCCATGCAGATGGAAGGCGCCTATTTCATGGAGCAGGCGACCAAGCCGCAGACGCTCGCCATGGCGCTGATGGACTCGCCGGTTGGCACGGCAGCGTGGATCCTCGAGAAATTCCACGGGTGGTCGGACCTGCGCGACGGCGACCTCTACAGCGTCTACACCAAAGACCAGTTGCTGACGAACGTGATGCTCTACCTCGTCAACGACGCAATCGCGACGAGCGTCTGGTACTACAACGCCCTGTTCCAGGAAGGTGGCGTGCAGCTGCCGGAAGGTGTCCGCTGCGAAACGCCAATGGGCTTTGCGAATTTCCCAGGCGAGAAAGTCTATACCGCTCCGCCGCAAAGCTGGGTGAAGCGGGCCTACAATCTGGTGCACTGGCGCGACATGCCGAAGGGCGGCCACTTCGCTGCGATGGAGCAGCCGGCCCTTTTCGTTGACGATGTCAGGATCTGGGCCCGCAGCCTTGATTAGGCGCGGAGGTCCTTGCCCACATTGTCGAGGACCGCATTGGCGAACTTCGCCTCAGTCTCTTCGAAGAAGTCGTGGGCCAGCGAAACATACTCGTCCATGATCACGGCGTGGGAGAGGTGCTGGTGAATGATGAATTCGCCCGCACCGGCACGCAGCAGGGCGCGCATCGTGGCGTCGAGCCGCGTGAGCTTCCAGCCCTCGGCCAGGCGTTTCAGGATGGCCTTGTCGATATCGGCCTGATGCTCGACCACGCCATTGACGATGGCCTTGAAGAGGTCCGGATCGGCCTCTTCCACGGGCTCCTCGTCGGGGCCGATCCCAAGCTTATCTTCCATGAAAGCGCGGATCGTCTCACGGGCGGATTTGCCGGTCTGCTCCATGGCATATAGCGCCTGCACGGCCGCAAGCCGCGCACCGGCCCGGCGCGCGCGCGTCACTTCGAAGGGGATATTCTGCTGGCTCAACGAATGAGTTCCTTGCGGAACTTGATCATAGCAAGGCAGGCGTTCGCCGCATCAGCGCCCTTGTTCTTCTGCTTCCGGTCGGCCCGGACCAGCGCCTGCGCCTCATTCTCGACGGTCAGGATGCCATAGCCGATCGCCTGACGGCGGTTGACGATCAGGTCCATCAGGCCGCGGGCGCTCTCGCCGCAGACATAGTCATAGTGCGTGGTCTCACCGCGGATCACGCAGCCGAGGGCCACGGCTCCGTCGAAACGGCCGGAATCCGCCGCCATGGCGATCAGGCCCGGGATTTCAAAGGCTCCCGGCACTTCCATGACGGTCACTTTCGAACCGGCGGCTTCCAGCACTTCCATGGCGCCGGCCAGCAGTTCTTCCGAAATGTGCCTGTAATAGTGCGAAACCGCGACAAGTACCCGGTCAGCCATTATTCTGTCTCCTCGTTGAGGCGGCGCCACCCCTCTATCGTCATGCCATATCCGTCAAGCCCTGCAACGCGGGTGGGCTGCGTATCGGACAGGTAGATCATCTTCCGGACGCCCAATTCCCGCAGGATCTGCGCCCCGATCCCGTACTCGCGCAGCGGCGCGGTCACATCCTTCGGCTTGGACGTCTTCATGCCCAGCCGCTCGGCAATCGTGTTGGGATGCATGGTGTTGACGAAGATCACGACGCCCGGCTCCTCGGCCTCGGCAATCATGCGCATCGCCTTTTCGACAAGGCCCTGCCGCGGACCGCGTTCGCCGAGGATATCGGCGAGAATATCGGTCCGGTGGACCCGTACCAGCGTCGTCGACTCCGGCCGGATCGTGCCGTGGACGATGGCAATATGCTCTGAATTGTCGAGCACGTTGCGGAAGCAGACGGTCTTGAAGCCCTCGCCATAGGCGGACTCCAGAGGCGCTTCGACCCGGCGCTCGAGGAAGCGGTCATTCTGGCGGCGCCAGGCGATCAGGTCGGCAATCGTGCCGATCTTCAGGTTGTGCAGCTGGGCGAAGGCCACGAGGTCCGGCAGGCGGGCCATGGATCCATCTTCGTTCATGATCTCGCAGATCACGCCGGCAGGATAGAGCCCGGCCATGCGGGAAATGTCGACGGCGGCCTCGGTATGCCCGGCACGCACCAGCGTTCCCCCATCGCGGGCGACCAGCGGGAAGATGTGCCCCGGCGAGACGATGTCGTCATGGTCCTTGGTCGGGTCGATGGCGACGGCAATTGTCTTGGCGCGGTCGTGTGCTGAGATACCGGTGGTAACGCCCTCCTTGGCCTCGATCGAGACCGTGAAGGCCGTGCCCATGCTTTCCCGGTTGTTCCGGGTCATCATATCCAGGTTCAGCGTGTGGGCGCGTTCCTGCGTCATGGCGAGGCAGATCAGACCCCGTCCGTGCCGGGCCATGAAGTTCACCTGTTCTGGCGTCGCGAAGTTCGCGGGGATGATGAGGTCGCCCTCGTTCTCGCGGTCCTCGGCATCCACCAGGATGAACATGCGCCCGTTGCGGGCGTCCTCGATGATCTCGTCGATCGAGGAGATCGCGTGCTTGAACTCGTCTGACATGATTATGGCCCTTCCGGTGCATCTGCACCGATCATGCGCGCGACGTAGCGTGCGAGCATGTCTATCTCAAGGTTCACCCGGCTGCCCGGCTGCAGTTCGGACAGGGTGGTTACGTCCCAGGTATGAGGAATGACAGCGACCTGGAAGTCGCCATTCGGCAGCGCTTTGGCCACGGTGAGTGACACGCCGTTGACAGCAGCCGAGCCCTTTGTGGCGAAATACTTGGCAATCGCGGCGGGCGGCCGGATGGTGATCCGCCGGCTCTGGCCCTCCGGCTCGATGGTGACGATTTCACCCACACCATCGACATGGCCGAACACAAAATGCCCGCCCAGCTCGTCGCCGAGCTTCAGGCTCTGCTCCAGATTGACCCGCGTACCCTCGTTCCAGCTGCCGAGAACCGTTTTGGCCAACGTTTCAGGGACGGCTTCCACGGTGAACCAGGCGCCGCGCTGGCCCTGCCCCATATCCACAACCGTCAGGCAGACGCCGGAGTGCAGGATCGAAGCGCCCATGGCGACCTGTTCGAGCGGAAATCCGCTTTCGACCTCGAACCGGGTCAGGCCGTTACGGTGTTCCGCCCTGCGGACGGTGCCGACATCGGTGACGAGGCCTGTAAACATGGAATGCCCTTCGGACGACTTTTGCTAAGATCGAACATAAGTGTTGAGGACGTCATTCCCAATGCGTTCCGTCGCGACAGGACGCCAACGCGTCGCATCGGCCAGCGACTGAAGGCCCAAGCCGCCCAGCGCAGGCAGCCCGTCACCACCGATAAGGATCGGCGCCACGAACCAGGCAATCTCGTCCACAAGGCCCGCCCGCACGAAGCTTGCCGCCAGTGTTCCGCCGCCCTCCAGCAGGATCGAACCGATCCCCTCAGCCGCCGCGCGGCGCACCAGTTCATGCACATCCATGCGCACGCCATTGCCGCAGCGCCAGACCTCGACGCCGTTGCGGGACAGGAAATCCTGCGGCTGACCGTTCGTCGCCACGACAACACGCCCACTCGAAACCGACTGGACCAGGCGTGAGCCGACCGGTGTCCGGCCGCTGGAGTCGGCCACGATCCGCACGGGCTGCTTCTTCGGCAAGGGCACCGTGCGCGCTGTAAGCAATGGATCGTCCGCCAGGACCGTGCCGATCCCTACGAGAGTCGCATCGTGGGCGGCGCGCAGTTCATGCCCGCGCGCACGCGACTCGCTGGACGTGATCCACTGGCTCGTACCGTCCGCGAGCGCGATACGGGCATCGAGCGACGTGGCGAGCTTCAGCGTGACCCGCACGCCACTCATTCGCCGTCGAGGTCCTCTTCCTCGAGGGCCGCCTTTTCGATGAATTGCGCGAAGTCGCTCGGGTCCTTGAAGTCGCGGTAGACGCTGGCGAAGCGGACATAGCCGACCGGATCGACCATGCGCAGCGCTTCCATGGCGAGTTCGCCGACATCGTTGGACGTCACTTCAGCCTCGCCGCCGCTTTCCAGCTTTCGAACAATTCCGGACACCATCTGGTCGATCCGTTCACGATCGACAGGACGTTTTCGCAGGGCAATCGTGACCGAACGCGTCAAACGTTCCCGGTCGAACGGCACGCGTTTCCCATCGCGCTTGACCACGGTGATCTCGCGCAACTGGACCCGTTCAAACGTCGTGAAGCGCCCGCCGCAATTCTCGCAAACGCGGCGGCGGCGCACGGCCGTATCGTCTTCAGCCGAGCGGCTGTCCTTTACCGATGTGTTCTCAGATCCACAGAATGGACAGCGCAAACCCGATCAGCCTCCGAGACCACCATAGATGGGGAACTGTGCCGTCAGGGCCTTCGCCTCGTCGCGGATGCGATCTTCCGTGGACGAACTGTCGCCGCTGGCGACGGCATCGACAATCTCGCCGATCCATGTCCCGATCTGCGTGAATTCCTCCTCCCCGAAACCGCGCGTGGTGCCGGCCGGAGACCCGACGCGGATACCGCTGGTGATGGTCGGCTTCTGAGGATCGAACGGAACACCGTTCTTGTTGCAGGTGATGTAGGCACGGCCAAGCGCGGCCTCGGCATCCTTGCCGGTCACATTCTTCGGACGCAGGTCGATCAGGGCGAGGTGCGTATCGGTGCCGCCGGAGACGACATCGAGCCCGCTCGCTTTCGCGGCGGCGGCCATGGCCTGCGCGTTGGCGATGACCTGTGCGGCGTATTCCTTGAACGAAGGCCGGAGGGCTTCACCGAAGGCGACCGCCTTGGCAGCGATAACGTGCATCAGCGGGCCGCCCTGCATGCCCGGGAAGATGGCCGAATTGATTTTCTTCGACAGCGCCTCGTCATTGGTGAGGATCATGCCGCCACGCGGGCCGCGCAGCGTCTTGTGCGTGGTGGTGGTGGCCACGTGCGCATGGTCGAGCGGGTTCGGATGGACGCCGCCGGCGACGAGGCCTGCAAAGTGGGCCATGTCGACCATGAAGACAGCGCCGACTTCATCGGCAATCGCGCGGAAGCGCGCAAAATCGATCTGGCGCGGGTAAGCCGAGCCACCGGCAATGATCATCTGCGGACGGTGTGCTTTGGCGAGCCGCTCGACCTGGTCGAAATCGATCCGGTCGTCCTCGCGGCGCACACCGTACTGGACGGCATTGAACCACTTGCCCGACTGGTTCGGCGGCGCGCCGTGGGTCAGATGGCCGCCGGCATCAAGGCTCATGCCAAGGATCGTGTCGCCCGGCTTCAGCACCGCCTGGAAGACGCCCTGGTTCGCCTGGCTGCCGGAGTTCGGCTGCACGTTGGCGAAAGCGCAGTTGAACAGCTGTTTCGCGCGCTCGATGGCGAGGTTCTCGGCAATGTCGACATACTGGCATCCGCCATAATAGCGCTTGCCCGGATAGCCTTCGGCATACTTGTTGGTAAGGACGGATCCCTGCGCTTCCAGCACGGCCTTCGAGACGATGTTCTCGGAGGCGATCAGCTCGATCTCGTGCTGCTGGCGTCCCTGCTCCTTGCCGATCGCCGCAAATACTTCTGCATCGGCCGCTTCAAGACCGGTGTTGAAGAACCCGGTAGTATCGAACCGTTGCGACGGGGCGGTATCAGCCATGGGGAATCTCCTGCTTTCCGAGCGCTGTTTACGCGCAGTGGCGCGGCCTCGCAACTGCGCAATCCTGCGCAGCCCGCAGCAGATTACAACGAAGTTGTTCTACAGATTTACAGCAAGAAAACTCAAATACTTTGGAAATTCTGGTCTTACCGCTTGCTTCGTGAGAATATGTCTTCAATTACCGTAGCAAATAAGAATAACGCTGGTGGCAAGATGGGTGAATCCAACCAGATGGACGTTCTGGGCATGACGACTGGAATCGTCTCGTCTTTCGTCTCGAACAATACTGTGCCGGCATCCGAACTGCCCGCGCTGATCCGTTCCGTGCACGCGGCAATCGTCAACCTCTCGACGGGCACCGAAATCGAGGCGGAAAGCCTCGCACCTGCTGTGCCTGTTGCAAAATCCATCACACCGGACTTCCTGATCTGCTTGGAGGATGGCCGAAAACTGAAAATGCTGCGCCGCTATCTCCGGTCACGCTACAACATGACACCGGAAGAGTATCGCGAGCGCTGGAACCTGCCGGCGGACTATCCGATGGTCGCACCGAACTACGCCAAACTGCGGTCAAAACACGCCAAGACCATCGGCCTCGGCAAGAAAAAGAAATAGGCGCCCCGAAGGAGCGCCTATCGAATACTTTCGGGATTTCGGCCGATCAGGCTGCCTTGTCGAGGCCCAGCTGCTTCCAGACCGCAAGGATCGCCGCCACCAGCTCGTCCATCATCGCCGCATCATGAACCGGGCTCGGCGTGAAGCGCAGGCGCTCGGTGCCGCGCGGCACGGTCGGGTAGTTGATCGGCTGAACGTAGATGCCGAAATCGAACAAGAGCGTGTCGGACAGGGCCTTGCAGCGCTCCGGGTCGCCGACCAGCAGCGGCACGATGTGCGACGGCGACTCCATCACCGGCAGGCCGGCATCGCGGAACTTCTGCTTCAGTTCGGCTGCTTTGGCCTGATGGATTGCCCGCAGCTTGCGGCCCTCGTCGGTGCGCAGCTTCTGGATGCTGGCAAGGGCGCCAGCCGCCATGACCGGGCAGGTCGAGGTGCTGAAGATGAAGCCCGACGCCATGGAGCGGATCGCGTCGATCACGCTGGCATGGCTGGCGATATAACCGCCCATGACACCGAAGCCCTTGGCGAGCGTACCTTCAATGATGTCGATGCGGTCGGCCAGGCCGAGCATTTCAGCAACACCGGCCCCCTGATTGCCGTAGAGGCCGACGGCATGGACTTCATCCAGGTAGGTCAGCGCATCGAATTCCTCGGCGAGGTCGCAAATCTCTTCCATCCGGCCGAAATCGCCGTCCATGGAGTAGACGCTTTCGAAAGCGATGACCTTCGGGCGGTCCGGATCGTCGTTTTCGAGCAGCGAGCGAAGGTGATCCACGTCATTGTGGCGGAACACGCGATAATCGGCGCCCGACCGGCGGATCCCCTCGATCATCGAAGCATGGTTCAGCGCGTCGGAATAGATGATCAGGTCCTTCATGATCTTGCCGAGCGTCGACAGGGTCGCGTCGTTCGAAACATAGCCGGACGTGAACAGAAGCGCGGCTTCCTTCTGGTGAAGGCTGGCCAGTTCACGCTCAAGGTCGACGTGAAACCGCGTCGTGCCGGAAATGTTGCGCGTGCCACCCGAACCGGCGCCGAAGCTGTCGATCGCCTCATGCATGGAATTGATGACATCGTCATCCTGGCCCATGCCGAGATAGTCGTTGGAACACCAGATCGTCACTTCACGTTCACCATCCTCGAAGCGCGCGGTGGCCTTCGGGAAGCGGCCCTTGTGGCGGTGAAGGTCGATAAAGACCCGATAACGTCCCTCGGAGTGAATGGCGCCGAGGGCGTCTTCAAAGGCCTTCAGGTGTTTCATCTGTTCATCCCTCGTACGCTTTGCGTAAGATTATTTAGCCCTATCGGACACGACATATAATGGCCTGATAGCCTCAGCGCTGATTTTGTCGCATCCGGGACAATACCTAGGAGTCGTACCCCGGATATTCACGATCCAGCTTCCGCAGCAGCGCGGGCCAGACCAGTTTCTGCGTCAGCATGGACATGCCGGAGCTGTGCTCGGTCATGCCGCCCTGCCCCGCCACCTTGTCCTGAAGCGGCTCGTCGCACTCCAGAACGCCGTCGCGGCCAGCCGTGAGCGCCATGATCTGCATCTTGCAGGCGCGCTCCAGGAAGAACATGCGCGTGAAGGTCATGGCAGCCGTTTCGCCGCAGGTCAGCGTGCCGTGATTACGCAGCAGCATAGAGTGTTTCTTGGGGCCGAGGTCGGCCACGAGGCGCTCGCGCTCGTCGAGATCCAGGGCGATCCCCTCATAATCGTGATAGGCAATGTCCTCGCGGATCGCCATGGCGGTCTGGCTGATCGGCAGGAGACCTTCCTTCTGGGCCGACACGGCAACGCCCTGATCGGTATGGACGTGCATGACGACCATTGCGTCCTCACGGGCGGCATGGATGGCCGAGTGAATGGTGAAGCCGGCCGGATTGATCATCGAATCCGTCTCCTGGACGATGTTTCCGTCCAGATCGACCTTCACCAGCGAGGAGGCGGTGATCTCTTCGAAGAAATAGCCATAGGGGTTGATCAAGAAGTGGTGCTCGGGGCCCGGCACCCGGTGGGAGATGTGGGTGAAGATCATATCGTCCCAGCCATACATGGCTGTCAGGCGGTACAGCGCTGCCAGATCCACGCGCGCCTGCCACTCTTCCGCGCTCACGGAGTTGCGGATGTCTACCTTCTGATTTCCGTCGGCCATGTTGTTTCTCCCTGATTTTTCCGGGCCACCCTATCCGAAATGTGGGCGTTCCGCCACTGCAAAGCTGACGCGCCCGTCACGGTTGACATGGCCCCTGCCGGGCCGCGCCACTGCCACGCCTTGACGCCGCAGCGTAACCTCAACCACATGGGGCCGATGAATAAGCTCCGTTTTGCCTTTTTCGCCTCGAAACGTCCTGAAGCACAGGCCGCCCTGCCCGCGCTTGAACAGCGATATGGGCAGCATAGCGAGGAGGAGGCCGACGTTATTGTGGCCCTAGGCGGCGACGGCGCCATGCTGGATTCGCTTCGCAGGCGATTTGAGGATTCCAAACCCGTCTATGGCATGAACCGGGGCACAGTCGGTTTCCTGATGAATGAGTACAACGAGGACGACCTCGTCGAGCGGGTCAACGCCGCCGAGCGCGCAACGATCACCCCGCTCAGCATGGTGGCCACCGACATTCACGGCAACGAGCACCGCGCCCTCGCCATCAATGAGGTCTCACTGTTCCGCCAGACCGCTCAGACGGCCCGCCTGCGCATCACGGTGGACGGCAAGGTCCGTCTCGAGGAGCTGTCCTGCGACGGGGTCATGGTGGCCACACCTCCCGGTTCGACGGCCTACAACCTGTCGGCCCACGGCCCGATCCTGCCGATCGGCGCGAATCTGCTGGCCCTGACTCCGGTCAGCGCCTTCCGTCCCCGCCGCTGGCGCGGGGCGCTGCTGCGTCACGATGCCAAGGTCGTTGTGGAAGTCATCGCGCCCGACCGCCGCCCGGTCGCAGCCGCCGCCGACAACCAGGAAGTGCGGGACATCGCCACTGTCCGTGTCGAGGCCGACCGCAAGCAGCGCCTGACCATGTTGTTCGATCCGGGGCACGCGCTCGACGAACGCATCCTGCGGGAACAGTTCGGCTTCTGAAACCTCCATAGGCAAATTTTAAGGATTGAGCGGTTCATTGGGCACCAAGAGGTACCCATGTTCAAGAACCTGCTGTCCACGCTGCCGCCACTCCGGAAATCCGCAAAACCCGAGACCACGGTGACCACGGTCGACATCAGCCGCGTGATCAAACAGGCCATGCCTCAGCCGCGGCCAGAAGCCGTCATGGCTCCTCCTTCCGAAGACCTCGCGAACCTCGCCGAGGAGGCCGTCGATTCGCTCTCCGGCCAGTTTGAAACCTGGATGCGCACAGACCTCGAGCAGCTGGTCAGTGCCTGGCAGGTGGCCCAGAAGCCTGGCGCAACTGCCGAGAATTACCGCGCCGTTTTCACGGCCGCGCACAATATTAAGGGTGCCGCGAACTCCTACGGCTATCCAGCCGTCGCGCGCCTCTGCGGGTCGCTGAGCCGCCTCCTTACCGAAACGCGCCCGGGTGAGAATTCGGCTCTCATCAATCTTCATGTCGAAGCCTGCCGCGCCGCCTTCACCTCAATCGGTCAGGGCAGCGACGGACAGACCATCGCCGACGCGGTGTGCGAAGCGCTTGAAGAACGCGTGGCGAATAAACTCGCCCACGCCTGACGGTTCAGGCAGCAGCAGCCGCCGCCACCTCAGCCTCGTCCAGGAACTCCCGGATCACGTCGGCCGTCTCGGCGGCCCGCGTCACCAGGAACAGGTGACCGCCGCCCTCCACAACGTGCAGGCGCGCATTCGGCAGGCCCAACCGCAGGATATGCCCGTTCGCCAGCGGCACGATCGTGTCCTCGTCGCCCATGATGACCAGTGACGGCATCTTCAGGAAACGGATGAATGGAAGGCTCGACCAGCCGATGAAGGCCAGCAGCTGATAGACATAGCCCCGCGGGTCCGGTGGCAGGAGGTTGTCGATATGGCGGCCTACTTCCCCATCGACGGCATCGCCGTAGAGCGTGGTAAAACTCTCACGCATGAAATCCGGATCGGTATACCGGCGCGCGTCGACCATTTTCGACAGCGATTTCGGACGTCCGGGAATCATCGTCATGCCGGCGGTTGTCGCGCACAGGATCAGCTTGCCGACGCGATTGCGATACTGGAAGGCATATTGCTGCGCCAGCGCCCCGCCCCACGACACGCCCATCACATCGACCGAGTCGATATGGAACTGATCGAGGAGCTTCCTGGCCCAGCGGGCCAGCATCCAGGGCCGGTAAGGCCACTGCGTCACCGGGCTCTTGCCGACACCGGGCACGTCGAACGTGATGATGTCGCGATCCGGGAACATGTCGCCGAGGCCCTGTGTGAGCTCGAGGTTCGCCCCGATGCCGTTGAAGAACAGGAGCGGCAGGTTGCCGCTTTCTTCCTTTGCCGGCCAGAACGCCGTGCGCAGCACGACGCCATCGACATCCTGCATCGTGATCTGCGGGCGCTGTTCCTGTTTCGGCATGCGGGAGTTCCTTTCCGTTGCCTTCGACCGTCCGGGCCTATTCGTCGAACACGTACCGGCCGGGCGCCGGATAGAGAGGCGGGAAAGCTTCGCTTCCGCAAGTCTTTGGTGCAGCTTTCAGTGTACCTGACCGTTCCTTCAGCCAGGCGCCCCAGACCGGCCACCAGCTGCCCGCTTCCTCAACCGCACCAGCGGCCCATTCGTCGGCCGTCGGCGCAATATTCGGATTGCGGAACATTTTCGCCTTCGGATTGCCGGGCGGGTTCAGCAGCGACTGGATATGTCCGCTCGACGAGAGAATGAACTCGATATTCTTGGATCCGAGCAGACCGGTCGTACGATAGCACGCCTTCCATGGCGTGATGTGATCGGTCAGGCCCGCCACCACGAACGCGTCGGCCGTCACCTTCGACATGTCCAGCAGATGGCCGGCCACTTCGAACTCGCCTGGATGGTCGAACGGCTGGTTCATGCCGAGATCGAGATAGTCCGAGTGCAGCTGGGCCGGCAGGTTCGTCGTGTCATTGTTCCAGTAGAGCACGTCGAACGGCGCCGGGTCTTCGCCCATCAGGTAATTGTTGACCACGTAGTTCCAGATCAGGTCGTTCGGCCGCATCCAGGCAAACATGCGGGCAAGATCGTCGCCCTTCAGGATGCCTTTCCGCTTCGAATAGGCCCGCGCGATCTCAAGGCTGCCGTCGGACACCATCTGGCCGAGTTCGCTGTCATCCTTCTGCGGGTTCAGCACGCAGACCATGAAGGTGATCGCATTGATCCGGTCGTCGCCGGCGGCTGCAAACAGGCTCGCCAGCGAGGCCGTGGTGATACCGCCCGAGCAGGCACCCGACACGTTGATCTTCTTCGACTTCGTTACCTTGCGGATCACTTCGCTCGCCTGGATGAGGCTGTCGATATAGTCCGCCAGGCCCCAGTCGCGATGCTCCTTAGTCGGATTACGCCACGACACGACGAAGGGCTGCAGCTCCATGGCAAGAAGGAACTGGACCATCGACGTCATCGGCGACAGGTCCATCGCATAATATTTGTTGATCTGTGGCGGGATGATCAGGATCGGCGTACGGTGCACCTTGTCCGTCTTCGGCGCGTACTGGATCAGCTCCAACATCTCGTTCTTCCAGATCACCTGCCCCTCGGAGATCGCGAGATTCTTGCCGACCGTGAACGGACGCTTGTCCACCTGGCTCGGCAGGCCGCCATTCTTGGTCATATCCGTATAGGCGTTCTTCAGGCCCTTGAGCAGCGACAGGCCGCCCGAATCGACCACGCGCTTGGTGGCGGCCGGATTACCGATTAAGGAGTTGGTCGGGGCGAGCGCATCGGTGATCATGCCCATCACGAACTTCGCACGCGCGTGCTCCAGTTCGGTCATCTTGAGGTCGGCCACCCATTCGTTGAGGTGTTCCTGCGTCGCCAGATAGGCCTGCATGCCGCGCCGGTAGAACGGGTTGTGCTCCCAGGCCGGATCCTTGAACCGGCGATCCTTCGGATCCGCCTTGCGCTCGGACTTGCCGAGCAGGATGTCGGCATTTTCCTTGGTGATCCGGCCAGCGGCCTTGGCCGTGGTCAGAGGATTGGTCATCGTCGAGCGCAGCATCATGGCCACGGCGCCCAGCAGTTCCTGCCGGTTGATCCCGCCCATCAGCGGATTCAGCGCCAGCGTCGTCTCGGCAGCATTCCGGGCTATTTCATCCTTCGGTGTCGCCATTTATCCCTCCCTTTGTTTGCCGGAGACTTGGAAACAAGGACCCGCCGGCTCGTTTATCTTTTTTCTCTTTCATTCGAGGAAAGAGTTACTTGTAAACTTTGAAACAAAATTCGTTTCATAGTCAGAATTGCGTGTCAAACTGCCTCTTCAAAGAGATGAAGACCCGCGATCGCATCCTTCACACCAGCCTGCTTCTCTTCAACGTCGAGGGGGAAGCCCAGCAGACGGCTGTCGATATTTCGAACGCGCTGGGCATCAGTCCGGGCAACCTTTACTACCATTTCAAGGGCAAGGACGCGATTATCCGGGCCCTGTTCGAGGCGTTCGAGGAAGAGATGCGGGTGATCCTCAGGGGCTCCCGCGGCCGGGTCACCTCCATCGAGGACAACTGGGTCTATATTTATATCATCCTCGAGGAAATTTACGATTTCCGCTTCTTCTACCGCAACCTCGGCGTCCTTCTGGACCGGTATCCGGACCTGGCTGTCCGCTTCCGGTCTCTGGTGGCCGAGCAGCGGATGACCATTCTCGATGTCCTGAACGGGCTCGCGAAAGCCGAAGTCCTGACCATTGACCCGCGCCTGAAAGAAGCGTTGACCGACCAGATCATGATGACACTGACCTTCTGGCTGGAGGCGGACGCCCTGAACCGGAAGGAACATGACGGCGCCGCCCTGATCCACCGGACCGTATTCCAGGTCATGTGCCTCATCGTGCCCTATATGGGCGAGACGGGGTTCGAGGCGCTCTCCCGGATGATCGAGCACTACGAGAAAACGCAGCGGTAGCAGCGGGCGGCCCTGCCGGACCACCCGCCTGTCCCGCTGGCCCTTACTTCATCAGGGCCTTGGCTTGCTTCACCCAGCCATCACGGAGCACGCGGCCACGTGCGCCGATCTTCGCGTCGAGGGCTTCCGCCTCGGCTTTCTTGAGGGCGGCGACCTGGGCGAACGACGTGATGCCGGCGGCATTCAGTTTCTTCACCATGGCCGGGCCGACGCCCGTGATTTTCGACAGGTCGTCAGCCGTTTCCGGTGCGGCGACAGCAGCCTTCACGGCTTTCGTCGTCTTGCCGGCAGCTTTCTTGGCCGTCTTGGCGATCTCGGCCCCGGTTTCACCGGCAACGGCTTCGATCTCGGCAGTCAGGCGTGCGATGCGGGCCTTGAGGTCCACCTTGCTCACGCGATCCTTCGCCTTGGCGACGGTTTCAGCGACTTCGTCTTCCAGCTTATCGAGCTTCGCAGCAAGCTTGGCGCCCGGCACGCTGAAATGTTTCACGCCGAGCAGGTCGCGCATACGCTCCATGCGGGCGTCGAAGCGGTCGATGGCTTCGGCCTGGAATTCACGGGCAGCGGCATTGGCTTTCGCCACGGCGCCAGCCGCCTTGGTCACGCGCTCGTCCGCCGCAAAGCGGGCTTTCACGTCGGATTCGATTTCCTCGCCGCGCTTGACGAGTTCGTCGAACAGCTCGGTCGATTGCTTGTTGAAGGTCGCTGCGTTGGCGAGGGCCGTATCGTAGGCCTTGCCATAGGCGCCGACGCCGGCGAGCCAGATCTTGTGGGCCATTTCGGCCGATTGCGCCTCGATTGCCTTGCCGACTTTCTCGGCCTTGGCCCGGGCGGCAGTCTTTTCTTTTGCTTTTGCCATGGGATTTACTCCTTCACGGGTTTGTCCATGGCGCCAGAGATAAGGAAAAAGTCTAGAATCCGCATACTAATCGCCAAAAGCCTTGATTGGCGGGACGCTGGCTCTCTATGAAGGCTGCCAATAGCCAGGAGAGGACCCGATCATGAGCGCAGTCGAATATACCGTGGATGGCAAGACCTATGAGGGCTACTTCCTCATGCCCGCCGGCAAGACCAATGTGCCGGTCGTGGCGATCGCCCATGCCTGGGGCGGCCTCGGCGACAACGAAAAGCAGAAGGCGGCTCGTGTGGCCAACGAACTCGGCTACGCCGCCTTCGCCATGGACGTCTATGGCAAGGGCAAACGCGGCGCCAGCGTGGAAGAATGCCAGGCGCTAATGAACCCGCTGGTCGGCGACCGTGCCGAACTTCAGAAGCGCCTCGCCGGGGGTCTCGCCGCAGCGAAGGCCCAGGCCGGTGTCGATGCCTCCAAAGCTGCCGCCATCGGCTTCTGCTTCGGCGGCCTCAGCGTGCTTGATATGGCGCGTGCCGGCATGGACGTGCTGGGCGTCTGCGCCTTCCACGGACTTTTCCGTCCGGCCGAGAACATCCCGCACCCGAAGATCAAGGCGAAGGTCCTGATCGAGCACGGCTGGCTCGACCCCATGGCCCCGCCGGCCGATGTCCTCGCCATCGCAAAGGAAATGGGCGATGCTGGCGCCGACTGGCAGATGCACGCGCACGGACAGTCCGTGCATGCATTCACCACCCTCGCCGCAAACGACAAGAACATGGGCACGGTCTACAATGCCGATGCCGACCGGCGCAGCTTCGCCAGCCTCAAGCTGTTCCTGGAAGAACTCTTCTAGTCGCCGCGCAGCGCATAACCGGCAGAGCGGACCGTGCGGATGGGATCATCCCCACCGCCCTGCCGGAGCGCCTTGCGCAGGCGCCCGACATGCACATCCACCGTGCGCAGTTCGACATAGACATCAGAACCCCAGACCGTATCCAGCAGCTGTTCGCGTGAGAACACACGGCCCGGATGCTGCATGAAATAGTCGAGCAGGCGGAACTCTGTCGGGCCGAGATGAATATCCCCGCCATTCCGCGTCACGCGATGCTCGACCCGGTCGATCTCGATATCGCCGACCACGACCTTGTCATCGCGCAGGCCCGGACGGATGCGCCGAAGCACCGCTCTCACCCGCGCCATCAGCTCTGTCGTCGAGAAAGGCTTGGTGACGTAATCGTCCGCACCCGTATCGAGTCCGCGGATCCGGTCGCTTTCCTCGCCACGCGCCGTCAGCATAATGATCGGGAGGTTCGGGTTCGTCCCGCCGCTGCGAACGCGGCGGCAGACCTCGATCCCGCTGACCTTCGGCAGCATCCAGTCCAGCAGCAGCAGGTCCGGCGCGCGCTCCTCAATCATCAGCAACGCTTCCTCGCCGTCACCGGCAATCGCAACATCGTAGTCTTCGCGCTTGAGGTTGTATTGGAGCAGTTCGGAGACAGCACTCTCGTCTTCTGCGATCAGCACGTAAGGTTTCATTTCATACTCCTGGTCGTACCCGGCGGGCACTTAAAGTTTGGGGCGCTCTTGCTGCATCAGGTGCTCGCCCGTGATCTGGAAATATACGAACTCGGCAATGTTCGTGCAGTGATCGCCGATCCGCTCGAGGTTCTTGGCCATGAACAGCATGTGCGCTCCGTCGCTGATCGAGCGCGGGTCTTCGATCATGTAGGTCAGCATTTCGCGGAACAGCGCGTTGTAATGCTGGTCGATCTCGTCGTCGCTTTCCCAGACCGCCTTCGCCTCCGCGGCATTGCCGGAGGCATAGGCGTTGAGCACCTGGTGCAACTGGTGCGACACCGGCAGCGCCATCCGCGCGACACCGCTGCGCATCGCCGGGAAAACGGCAGCATCGAGATTGAGCGCCCGTTTGCTGACGTTCTTGGACAGGTCGCCGATCCGCTCCAGCTCGCCCACCACTTTCAGGGCGGCGAAGACTGAACGAAGGTCGTGCGCCATGGGCTGGCGACGCGCGATCAGGCTGACGATCTGACGTTCCACCTCCGCCTCGATCCGGTCGACCTGCGGATCGCGGTCGATCACTTCGGCGGCAAGCTCAAGATCGTTGCGCAGAACGGCGTTGCAGGAATCCGTGATCATCTGCTCGACGATCCCGCCCATGCGCAGGATGTCCGCTGACAGACGATCCAGTTCCTCGGTGAAAGCGGACACAATATGGTCTGACATGGCCTCTTATCCGAAACGTCCTGTGATATAGTCTTCTGTCCGGCGGTCGCGGGGACTGGTGAAAATCTGGTCGGTATCGCCCACTTCAACAAGCGCGCCGAGATGGAAGAATGCCGTTCGCTGCGACACGCGGGCCGCCTGCTGCATCGAGTGTGTCACGATGATGATGCAATAGCGCTTGCGCAGGTCATCGATCAGTTCCTCGATCCGGGCCGTTGCAATCGGATCAAGCGCGGAACATGGCTCGTCCATCAGGATCACTTCTGGGCGTACTGCGATGGCGCGAGCAATACAGAGACGCTGCTGCTGCCCCCCGGAAAGGCTCGTGCCCGCCGCGTGCAACCGGTCCTTCACTTCTTCCCAGAGGCCGGCGCGCTTCAGGCTTTTCTCGACGATCTCGTCCATGTCTTCCCGGCTCTGCGCCAGGCCATGGATGCGCGGTCCGTAGGCGATGTTCTCGTAGATAGATTTCGGGAACGGGTTCGGCTTCTGGAATACCATGCCGACGCGCGAGCGCAGGAGAACGGGGTCGATGGCGGGAGAGTTGATGTCCTTCCCGTCCATGATGATCTCGCCGTCCACGCGGCAGCCTTCGATTGTGTCGTTCATCCGGTTCAGGCAACGCAGGAAGGTGGACTTGCCGCAACCTGACGGCCCGATCAGCGCCGTCACCGAACGGTCGGCGATCTTCAGCGACACGTCATAGATGGCCTGTTTGCCGGAATAGAAGACATTGATGTTCCGGCACGACATGCGGGTCGCAGCGTCCGGCAGGACGCCGGGCTCAAGCACCGGGCCTTCCGTCATTGAACCGTCCATCACCATCTCCGCTCGAACTTCCGGCGCAGGAACACAACCACGCCGTTCATCGCTATCAGGAACGCCAGCAGGATCAAAATGACCGCGCCCGTCATGGGCTCCCAGGCCCGTTCCGCCTGTGTCGCCCAGGAGTATATCAGCACCGGCAGCGCCGTCGCCTCATCTGTGGGGCTGCGCGGCACTTCGGCGACGAAGGCCACCATGCCGATCAGGAGGAGCGGCGCCGTCTCGCCCAGCGCCCGCGCCATGCCGAGGATTGCTCCCGTCAGCATGCCGGGCGCTGCCAGCGGCACGACGTGGTGAAACACGGTCTGCATGCGCGAGGCACCAATGGCGAGCGCGGCATCCCGGATGGATTGCGGCACAGCCTTGAGCGCCGCCCGCGAGGCGATGATCACCACCGGCAGGATCAGCAGCGCCAGCACGAGCCCGCCCACCACCGGCGCCGACCGCGGCAACCCGAACGTACCGAGAAATACGGCCGCCCCGAGCAGGCCGAACACGATGGACGGCACGGCCGCAAGATTGTTGATGTTCACCTCGATCAGGCCGGTCAGCCGGTTCCTCGGGGCGAATTCTTCCAGATAAACGGAAGCGAGTATGCCCACCGGAATCGCCAGCGACGCAGTTACCAGCAGCGTAAGCAGCGAACCGACAATGGCGGCCAACGCACCGGCCAGTTCCGGCTGCGTACTGTCGGTATGGGTCAGCAGGCTCCAGTGCGGCACGCGCGCGATCCGTCCATCGGCCTTCAGCGCAAGCACCCAGGCAATCTGGCGGTCGCTGACCGTGCGCACGGATTCCGGCGCCGGAATAAGCTGGGCACGCACCGGATGCGTGCGGAAATCCTGTACCCCACCCGTCAGCAGCATCCCCGTCGCTTCAGACGGTCCAAGCATGTCGAGCCGGATCGTCGAGCCCCCGGCCGTCATCAGGATCGAGCCCGCTTCAGAAGAACCGAGCGCGGACATGCCTTCCAGATCGGAGGCAGCAACGAGGCGCTCGAACTGGCCCTCTCCCGTCAGCCGGACGAGGCCGCCTGCCGCGTCCTGTGCGGCCTCGACACGCCCGACCGGCACGGTCAGGTGTTTTGCGATGACGCCCTTGAGGTAGAGGTCGAGGTCATCCGACAGGGGCAGCGTCACAGGATGCACCGTGCCGATATCGCGCGGCTTGCGCACAAGCTCCCGCGCCGTCGGCAGCACCGCGAGGCGGGTGACAAGCGATGTGAGTTCGCGGCGGACGGTCAGGTCCTGTTGCGCCTCCGGGAACCGCGCCAGCAGGTCCCCACGGACCAGTCCGTAGACCTCGTCCACAGGCGGCGGCGTTCCGGCTTTCACCCTGCCGAACCGGCTGGTATCCAGGTCGAGATCGAAGGACACGACATGATAGGTCGCCGCCGAGACAGCCTGCGTCGCAACCGAAGCCAACAATAGAGCCAGCGCCGCCAGTGCGAAGCCGATGGCAAAGCGACCATACCATTTGAAGCGCGCGTCCGCGGCCCGGCGTCGCCGCAGCCGCTTCAGCGCCTTTTCGGTGGCGAAAGCATTGGTGTCGGCGTCACTCATATTTTTCGCGGAACCGTTTCACGACATTGATGGCGACGAGGTTGAACACGAGGGTCACAAGGAACAGGACAAGGCCGAGCGCGAAGGCAGACAGGGTCTTCGGGCTGTCGAATTCGGACTCGCCCGTTAGCAACGACACGATCTGGACAGTGATCGTCGTCAGGTCTGACGTCGGATCGGGCGAAATCCGCGCCCGCTGTCCGGCCGCCATGACCACGATCATGGTCTCGCCGATGGCCCGCGAAACGGCGAGCAGCAGCGCCGCGATGATGCCCGGAAGGGCTGCTGGCACCACGACCTGACGCACCGCCTCCGACTTGGTTGCCCCCATCGCGTATGCCCCATCCCTCAGGGACTGCGGCACCGCACGGATCACGTCGTCCGACAATGAGGACACGAACGGGATCACCATGATCCCCATGACGATCCCTGCCGCGAGCGCACTTGTCGGCTGCGCCGCCAGAAACGGGCCATCCGCCCACCCCCATGCGATCAGCAGGGCATTGATCCAAAGCGCCACGAACCGCACCGCCGGGGCGATGACCAGCAGCGCGAAGAACCCGTAGACGACCGTCGGAATGCCTGCGAGCACTTCGAGGACCGGCTTGATGATCGAACGTACCTGCCGGCTCGCATATTCGGACAGGTAGATCGCCGCGAAGAGTCCGATCGGCGCGGCGACGATCATCGCAAAAAACGAGATCATGAACGTGCCGAAAAACAACGGTAGCGCACCGAATTCCGCATTGGTCTGCGCATTCCACCGTGTGCCCAGCAGGAAGTCCCAGGCCGGAACTGCCGCGAAGAAGCGCAGGCTCTCGAACACGAGCGAGGCGACGATGCCGACCGTAGTGGCAATGGCCAGCGCCGCGCACAGGAACAGGAACCACTCGATCCCGCTCTCGACATGCTGGCGCGCCCGGAAGGCCGGCGACAGTGCTTTCCGCGAGAAATGCAGCCCCAGCATGGCCAGTGCGAAAGCGAGGCTCAGCGTGGCGAGGTTCATCGTACCGCGGATCTCGCCATACCGGTCCGTGACCGTGTCGAAGACCCGCTCACCGGTGAGGAAGCCAGGCATCTGTGCCGCCCGGGCCACCGTGTCGATATACGTAGTCAATTCGCCCTTTGAGAGAATCGAGAAGCCTGCCGGCAGCTCGCTGCGCAGGATCGCCCGCGACGCACTGTCACCGAAAAACGTATAGGCCAGCCCGACCAGCAAAACCGGCACCAGCGTCCACATCAGCACGAAATAGGCATGCGCGTTCGGGCGGGAGTTCGGGTGTTCGTCGCCACTGAAGGAAAACTGCTCCGCCCTCAGGCGTCCTGCAATGAATCCTACGGATGCAAGCGTCACGGCTGCCGCCAGAAGCAGGAAATCCATCGGCAGGTGGCCTAGTTCCGAGAGCATTAGTCTCCGTCCAACCGTACGCTGCGCTCCCCATACTGGAGCGCCGCGACACTTATGTGACAATTCGTGCCGACAAGACAGGCCAGCCGGATCCTTGCACCCGGCCACCGGATCGTCCACATCACGTGCATGACTGGCGCACCCGACCCCTCATCGCCCGGCTGGCATGGCACGACCATCCTCGCCGTCCGCAAGAACCACAAACTCGTCATGCTGTCCGATGGCCAGGTCTCGATGGGCCAGACCATCATGAAGGGCAATGCCCGCAAGGTCCGGCGCCTCGCGGACGGCAAGATCCTGGCCGGTTTCGCCGGGGCCACAGCCGACGCCTTCACCCTGTTCGAACGGCTGGAGACCAAGCTGGAACGCCATGCCGGCCAGCTCTCCCGCGCGGCCGTCGAACTCGCCAAGGACTGGCGAACCGAGAAATACCTGCAAAAGCTCGAAGCCCTGCTGATCGTGGCCGACAAGGAAGTCACCCTCGTCCTTACCGGCGCCGGCGATGTGCTGGAACCTGAATACCCGGTCGTCGCGGTCGGCTCGGGCGGCAACTACGCCCTCTCTGCAGCCCGCGCCCTCTATGAATACGAGGACGACGCCGAGCAGATCGGCCGCAAGGCCATGCAGATCGCCGCCGACATCTGCGTCTACACCAATTCCCACTTCACCGTCGAAACCCTCGACGTCTGATCGCGCCGCACATTCCCATGACCGAACTTACTCCCCGCGAAATCGTCGCAGAACTCGACCGCCACATCGTCGGACAGTCCGGCGCCAAGCGTGCCGTGGCCATCGCCCTGCGCAACCGCTGGCGCCGTAAGCAGGCTCCCGAACACCTGCAGGGCGAGATCACGCCCAAGAACATCCTGATGATCGGGCCGACCGGCGTCGGCAAGACCGAGGTCTCCCGCCGTCTCGCCCGGCTCGCCAACGCCCCCTTCCTGAAGGTCGAGGCCACCAAGTTCACCGAGGTCGGCTATGTCGGCCGTGACGTGGAACAGATCGTCCGCGACCTTGTCGAGGCCGCCATCTCGATGATCCGCGAACAGAAGCGTGCCGGCGTCCAGCAGAAGGCGCAGGACGCAGCCGAGGAGCGCCTGCTCGATGCCCTCGTCGGCGCCGAGGCCCAGTCCTCCACCCGCGAAGTCTTCCGCCGCAAGCTCCGCGCGGGTGAACTCGACGACAAGGAAGTCGACATCGACATGCCCGAAACCGGCGGCCCGATGCAGATGTTCGACCTTCCGGGCCAGGGCGGCTCGATGAGCATGATCAACCTGTCGGACATGCTGGGCAAGGCGATGGGCGGACGTACGAAGCGCGTCCGGACCACGGTGAAGGACGCTTACAAGCCGCTGCTCGATGAAGAAGCCGACAAGATGATCGACGAGGAAGCCATCACGCGCGAGGCGGTGAATGCCGTCGAGCAGGATGGTATCGTCTTCCTCGACGAGATCGACAAGATCGCTGCCCGGGCCGAACGAGGCGGCGCCGATGTCAGCCGCGAAGGCGTACAGCGCGACCTCCTGCCCCTGATCGAGGGCACGACCGTGTCCACCAAGCGCGGTGCCGTGAAGACCGATCACATCCTCTTCATCGCTTCCGGCGCGTTCCACGTCTCCAAGCCATCAGACCTCCTGCCCGAACTTCAGGGCCGCCTGCCCATCCGCGTCGAACTGGAAGCCCTGACCCGCAACGACCTGCGCCGCATCCTCGTGGAACCGGAAGCAAGCCTCATCCGTCAGTACGAAGCGCTGATGGAAGCCGAAGGTGTGAAACTCGTCTTCGAGGACGCGGCGATCGACCGGCTGGCCGACCTCGCCGAGGCCGTGAACAACAGCGTCGAGAATATCGGCGCCCGGCGCCTGCAGACTGTCCTCGAACGCCTGCTTGACGAGGTCAGCTTCAATGCACCTGACCTGAAAGGCCAGACGATCACGATCACGGCCGATTATGTCGACCAGCATGTCGGTGCGCTCGCCCGGAACGCGGACCTGTCCAAGTTCATCCTCTGACGGAGGACTGTCAGACCTTCACGTTGGACAGCAGTTCCACCGTCTGGCCATAGCCTTCGACTTCCGGGATGAACAGGCAGGGCTGGCCCGCCTCGTCCTTGCCGGGCCGCGGCAGGACGGTCGTCACCGGTTCACGGCCGAACCGTTCCAGTGCATCGGCAGTCGAAGACGCCAGCGTCAGGCGCTTCAGGTTCATCCGTGTCGGGAAGATAATTGTCGCGCGTCCGTCCGCTTCCTGTGCCAGCGCCTCTTCCGCCGACAACCAGACAGCATCCGTGGTTTCACGCCCGTCATGCGCCGCGATCTGCTGCGGCGGCGCCGGCGCGATATAAAAATGCGTATCGAACCGCTTCGGCATGATCACCGGCGTGATCCAGTGACCGAAGTGCACGAGGCTGTCGAGCGCCAGCACAAGATCGTGCTCGCGCACCAGGTCCAGGAAGCTCATCTCGCCCTTGTCCACGGCCTGCCGGAACGGCGCGAGCTTGTCGGCCACGTCTGCACCAACGAGCGGCGCGCCCGTGCCGCGTGCCGAGGCAGGCCGGGCCAACAGCAACCCACTTTCCTCATAAGCCTCACGAACGGCCGCGATCCGGGCATCCTGCTGCACCGGGCCGTAATCGCCATCCGTATTGGCATCCCATTCCGGCCGGGAATCGTCTTTGCTGGCCTTGCCGCCCGGAAACACCAGCGCTCCGGCCGCAAAGTCGATCTCGTAATGACGCTTTACCATCAGCACTTCCGGCGGGCCGGAAGCTGCATCGCGGAGCATCAGGATTGTTGCTGAAAGCCTTGGTTCGGCTGGTGTCTTGTCCATGACGGTTCCCCCTATCGGGCAAATTTCAACGAAATGTGCCTCTGTTCTTACGCGTGATCTTCAGCCTGAGCCCTTAGGGAAGGCAAGACCAACACGACAGAAGACATTTCCTCATGAAACAGACCTGGACAGCCCCCTCCGTCCATACTCTTCCCGCTCCGGTCGTCCGGTTCGAGCCGGTCCTCGACCTTGCGACGGGCGATGCGCTCGGCATGGCGGCGGAACTGCCCTACTGTTTCGAGGACAGCCCTTCCTTCGGCCCGGCCCGCGCGCGCCAGCCGGAAACCAGTTCCGCAAAATGGGTCGCCGACCGGATCGGCGAGATCGCCAGCGTTGCGCATGAGTTCCGGCACGATCACCGCCCGATCATCGTGCCCTCGCCGGTCGCCGCGCTCGCCAATCCCGATACCGCGCTTGCCTGCGACGCCCGCGTCCGCCGCACGACCTTCTGCCAGCAGGAATTCTGCCTCGAATTCACCGATACGGCCTTCGCCGGCGATGCCGTTGACTGCACGAGCCGCGTCGCGCACCTCCGCCGTCACGGCTTCCGCGTCTCGGTCGACATGCGCAAGTCCTGGCAAACCCCGCTTGCCGAAGGCATGCGACTCCTCATTGACACGCTGCGCGTGGACGCCCGCCATCTCGATGACGACCTGCTGATGGAGACCTGCGAGGTCGCTGCCTCCGCCGGCATCCTCGTGATCGCGGAAAACGCCAGCTGGCGCGATGCGAACGAACTCGGCCGTCTCGGCATCTCGGCCGGCACGCGTCTGCGCGCCGACGCGTAAGGCTCAAGCCGCGTCGTCGTCCGCGGCCGCTTCGCCCGTTTCCTCGGACGTCGCCATCTCGGAATAGTAGTCGAGCTTCTCGAGCAGGTATTCGAGGTCTTCCTTCGGAATGGCCTGGAACTGCGTCAGCACGCGCTCGATCATGCGCGCCCGGAAGCGTGCGCGGTCGTTCGGCCCGCCGTCATAGGTCGTCTCGTGGAACACGTTCACTGCGGCCTTGAAGGCCGGCAGCATCTTGCGCGGCAGGCCGGCGCGGTCGAACACCGCCTGCAGGCCCAATGGACCGGCATCATGGATCATGATCCACACGCGCTGGTGCGTCACGCCTGACAGCTCCGCCAGTGCATGCTCGACGAAGGGCATCTGGCCGCAGCAGAGCGCACGCATAATCAGCGAATGGCTGAGCCGCCCGTTGAGGTTCAGCTGCGCCACAAAGCGCGGCAGGTCGTGGCTGCGTCCCGCCTGCTCCACCAGGTCGATCGTCGCCCGCTCGCGCGCGCCTGCGGCAAGGTCGATTGCCATCTGCGCCGGCAGCTCATGGCGGTTCACCAACATGTCGAACAGCTGGCCGGAAACCAGCGACACCATCTTCTCGGCGATATGGGTCGGAATGTAGTCGCGGCGGATCAGGCCCGCCTGCACGATCTCGTCGCGGCCATGGCGGCGCAGCGTGTCGTCATAGGCCCGGTCGGTCCATTCCGCATTGGTGTTCGCCGCAAGCGCACGCGCGGCCTCGACCGAACCATGCTCCGCGATCACTTCCGTCAACGTGACCGACACGCTCTCGCGCGCCGCAATCGCCGCCTGCTTCGCAGCTGTTACCGACAGGACCAGCTCAATCAGGTCCTCTTCCGTGAAAACCGGCGAATCCTGGAGCACCGGGATGGCCACCGCTTCGATATCGCGCGCCAGTTTCAGCGCGATTTCGCGCGGCAGGATCGGCGAGTTGCGCAGGGTTACGGACAGGGTGCGGCGGACGAGGTCGGCCGCATCGTCGGCGAGGATCGCCATGATCTCTTCGGCATAGGTCCGCTCGCTGTCGCTCAGCACGTCCAGCGCGATGCGGCGGCACAGGCGGTGCGCCACGGAGGCCCGTTGTTCGGGCGTATCGCCCTTCATCAGGCGATGGATATCCTGCTCGGTCAGCTGCGGCCGGATGGCTTGCACACTCATAGGAACCGAAACCCCTCATTAACGATTCGAGGCACCTTCGCCCCGGCACGGTTAATAGGCGGTTTACCACCCGGCTCCCACCTGCCCCTGACAGCTTGCCAACAGCAAAACGCCGGACCCATGGGCCCGGCGTCTTCACATTCGCAGTCGTGGAAGACCTTACTCGTCGTCTTCCTTGAATAGTTCCTCGCGGCTGACCGGTTTGTCGGTCACTTCCGCTTCGCCGAGGATGTAGTCGACGACCTTGTCTTCGTAGATCGGGGCGCGCAGCTGGGCCATCGCGTTCGGGTTCTTCTGGAAGAACTCGATCACCTGGCGCTCCTGGCCCGGATACTGGCGGGCTTCGCGGATCAGGGCCTGCTGGACTTCCTGCTCCGTGATGCGGACGTCGGACAGACGGCCGATTTCGGCCAGCACGAGGCCGAGGCGCACTCGGCGCTCAGCGATTTCGCGGTACTCCTTGCGGAGTTCCTCTTCCGGTTTGTCCTTGTCGTCGTCGGTGACGCGGCCGGCATCGAGTTCACGCTGCAGCTGGTCCCAGATCTGGCCAAACTCGGCTTCCACCATGTTCGGCGGCAGCTCGAAGCTGTGGGCTTCGTCGAGCCGGTCGAGCAGGTCGCGCTTCGCCTTGCTGCGCGAGGCCTGGGCGAGTTCGCCGGACAGCTGATCGCGGATGAGGCCTTTCAGCTGCTCGAGCGACTCGAGGCCGAGGCCCTTGGCGAATTCGTCGTCGATCTCGGCCACTTTCGGGGCACGGACTTCGTGGACTTTCGTCTCGAACACGGCAGCTTTGCCGGCGAGGTCCTTGGACGGGTAATCTTCCGGGAAGGTGACTTCGAGGTTCTTCTCCTCGCCGGTCTTCACGCCGACGAGCTGTTCCTCAAAACCGGGGATGAAGCGGCCGGAGCCGAGCAGGACGGTCTGCTGCTCTGCCGTGCCGCCGTCAAAAGCTACGCCGTCGATCTTGCCGACGAAGTCGACGACGACCACGTCGCCGTCTTTCGCCTTGGCGGTCTTGCCGCGCGGCTCGTACTGCTTGTTCTGTTCAGCGAGGTTGCTGAGCGCCTCGTCGACCTGCTCGTCGGCCACTTCGGCGACTGGGCGGGTGACTTTCAGCGTCTTCACGTCAACCGGGGTGAATTCCGGCATCACGTCGACATGCATGTGATAGGCGAGGTCGGCATTGCCGGTCACGACCTGCTCGATGTCGCCTTCCAGGTGCACGTTCGGCGTGCCGGCCGGGCGAAGCTCGGCGTCTTCGATGGCTTTCTGGTTGGTTTCGTTGACCGTCTTGTCGATGATTTCGCCCATGAGGTCGCGGCCGAACATCTTGCGGACGTGGGCGGCGGGCACCTTGCCGGGGCGGAAGCCCTTGAGGTTCATGTTGGGGCGGATTTCCTCGATACGGGCGTCGAGTTTGGCCTGCAGTTCGCTTGCAGATACCTTCACGGCGAAGGTACGGCTGAGACCTTCTGCCTTCGTCTGGGTCACTTCCATCGATTTAGTCATCCGTTCTGGCGATCACGGCCGGCCATGCCCTTGCCGACGGCCCGCTGATCTGTGTCTGAAGGGGCGGCTTATGTCACACGGAAAACGCCCTGTCCACGCGGCTTGTGCGGGTTTCTCTGCAGGGGCGAATTAGCGATTTTTCAGGGTCTGGCGGGCGATTGGGTCTCGCTTGGCGCTTCAGGCATCCGGCCTTTCAGATCGATCCACCGGATTGCTCTCGGACGCGAAGCGCCACCGGAAATGAGCAGCCCTGAGCCTGCTTCATCGCGAACCAAAGTGGAGCGGGAAACATCAGGCGAATCATCCGACTGCTAAAATCGATCCACTGGATCGATTTTTGACGCAAAGCGCCACCGCAGTCGAATGGTGCGGATGAGAGGACTCGAACCTCCACGCCTTGCGGCGCTGGAACCTAAATCCAGTGCGTCTACCAATTCCGCCACATCCGCGTTCCGGGGGCACATTTAGGCGAGCCTGCGAACGCACACAACGGGGTGTGGCATGCCGGGCGCATTTTGGGGCGGCGTATCCGGGCATCCCCCTTGTGTTCGGGCAAAAAGGCACGCCATCCGGGCCCCGGCCGGGCTATTTTCCGGGCATTTTCGGGCCAGTTATCCACCACTTTATCCCAAACCCGCCGGTAGGCCCGCGGATCAGCCGAGTTCGCCGTGCAGCATGCTCAGGATATCCGGAATCTGCTTTTCCAGGTCTTCCGAGATCAGCCCTGCCCCGATGCGCCGGCCGGCCTCGCCGTGCAGCCAGGCAGCCATGCTCGCCGCCACAAACGTGTCCACGCCTTGCGCCATCAAGCCACCCGCAAAGCCTGCCAGCACGTCGCCCGAGCCCGCCGTGGCGAGCCAGCGCGTCGCATGCGTATTGACGACAGCACTTCCGTCCGGCGCCGCGATCACCGTGTCCGGCCCCTTCAGCAGGACCATGCAGCCGGCCTGGGCCGCAGCCTGCCGCGCGGCCTCGATCTTATTGGTCGCCGTGTCGAGCAGGTCGCCGAAGATCCGTCTGAATTCACCTATGTGGGGGGTCAGCAGGTCGCCCGGGCGCAGCCGCCGGAACAGTTCCTTCGCCTGGCCCTCGAACACGGTCAGCGCGTCAGCATCCAGCACGGCCCGGCCCGGGCCTTTCAGGATCGCCTCGACGTTTGCCCGCGTCGCCGGCGTAATGCCTGCACCAGGCCCGGCAATAACGACCGACGCCGTGGCCACCGCATCGGCCACATCGGCCGCCTTCTCGACCGGCGCCACCATCACGGCGGTCAGTTGGCTCGCATTGACCACCAGGGCTGCGGGCGGGCTCAGCAGCGTGGCAAGCCCCGACCCGATGCGCAGCCCTGCCCGCACCGCCAGTCGCGCCGCACCGGTCGACGAGATACCGCCGCTCAGCACTTTCAGGTGCCCGCGCTGGTGCTTGTGATCCGCCATGCCCGGCTGCGGCATCAGGTGAAGCCAGAGCGCCGGACTGTTCTCCATCAGTCGGGTCTGCACCGGCACGCCGATATCGGCGACCACCACGTTCCCGCAAAATGCCGATGCCGGCCGCAGGACATGAGCCGGGCGGAGCGCCGCGAAAGTGATCGTGCCCTCAGCCACGAAACAGGGACCGAGCGGCGTCGCGCGAAGACCGCAGATTCCCGAGGGAACGTCCACCGAAATGACCCGCCCGCCCCGGTGGGCGAGCTGGGCCGCAACCCCGTCCAGCGGGCGCGTCAGGCCACCGCCATAAAGCGCGTCGAGGACAAGGTCGTGCGGCGCCTCAAGGGCCTCTTCCAGCGTGCCTACCGGCCCGGTCCAGTGCTGGGCGGCCTTGGCTGCATCGCCCTTCAATTCCGAGACCGGAACGGCGCAATAAACCTTCACGTCCCGCCAGAGTTTGGAGAGTTTCGCCGCCGCAACGAAGCCGTCGCCGCCATTGCCGCCGGGGCCACAGAGGACCTGGATACTGCCTTCCGGCCAGTTGGCGTGAACGAACTCGGCGACCGCATCGCCGGCCCGCTCCATCAGCGTGAAACTGTCGATACCACTAGCGATAACGGCCTGTTCGGCCGCCTGCATTTCCTGCGGTGTAAGAATTGGTCTGCCCATGGCGGGCTCATAGCACGCGAGTCGCAGCCTGGCTTCCGTATTCGACAACGCGCGGCACCGCGCCGCTGAAATCCACGCGTGTGATCGAACAATGGCCCGGCCGGAACACGGTCGTCCGGTCGTCATTGTCGATCAGGCTGACGACCGCATTGATCGCCACGAAGTGGGAGAACACTGCCGTATTGTCCGGGAGCAGCGCGAGCGCCTCCGCGATCTTGCGGCGCCAGGCGTCATGCGACGCACCCTCTGCCGACCAGGTGCCGGCCATATAGGACTGGAGCCAGGCGACCCGGTCCCCGATCCCGTCCGGCGTCTCGATCTCCGAGACGACCGGCTCGATCGCAGCCTTCACATCCGCGAGCCGCTCGAACGCGGCGGCCGTTTCCCGGCAACGCTGCATCGGGCTGCAGACGGCGCTGCGCGCACCCAGCGACAGCAGCGACACAGCTGCCGCTTCGGCCTGCTTGTGCCCCAGTTCGCTCAGGCCCGGATCGGGGTGATTTCCCCAGCTCGCAGCCGCCTCTCCATGCCGGACCAGGTAGATCACGCGGCCACCTGCTCGTCTTGCGCCACAGGCACGCTCGGCTGGATGTCTTTCGCGGCAATGCCCGCTTCGGCGCAGACTTTCAGCGCATTGAGATACGCGGCCGGCCTCTGGATGTTCATCCGCTTGCGCGCGTCCTCGAGCGGCTCGTGCAGCAGCGCGACGATGTCCTCGCGGATGATACGGGACGCGACCTTGCCGTTGCGCTTCGCCTCCCAGAGGCAGTCCATGACATGCGCGTCCTTCGGCAGGTGCTTGTTCAGCTGGCGGGCGCCCATGTAGGCGATGAAGATGACACCGCGGCCCGGGTTCTGGCTGTACGTAAAGCCCAGCACGCAGGCTTCGCCAAGGGCGTCGCGGCCATAGCCGGTCAGGACATGGAACAGGTCGTGCGTGTCGCGCAGGCGGTTGCCATACCATTTGATGTCATCGTCGAAATCGACATCGCCGCGGCGCAGGCGCATCTTTTCGCTCTCTCGACAAGCCCCTGCGCCGTGAGCCCCTCGCGTTCCATGAAGTCGACATAGGCGCGGCCCACAGTGCCTTCGGGCAGATCGCGGATCCAGGAATGGTCATCCAGAAGCGGCGGCAGGAATTCCCGGCGCTTCAGGAGGCGATTCCCCTCTTCGCTCCCGGCAAAGTCCGCCAGGTTGGTAACCTGCGCGCGGCCATTCAGCGCCTCGATGATGTGGAAGACCTGTTCGGTGTCCTCCTTGTTCTGAATCAGCTTCTGCATGTGGGACCATGCCTTGAACGGCCGGAAGCGCGGCGCGGGGCGATCTGGATGAATATAGACATTAGCCATGGGATTCGCTGGATCTTCACCTGTTCCGGGCGGTCTGCGTGCTTATCACGGCTGCCATCCGGACAAAAGATGACACACGTGTCACTAATTGGCAAATCGGCCCGCAAAAACGCCGACCAAATAAGTGGCATCGCTGTCCAAATTTCGACCACGCCTACATTGGACACGCCTTCACGCGCATGAATGTCTCGCATAGGCCCCTGAAGCCGCCTACCGGAGTCTTCAACAGACACTCAGCGGCTGGGAGAACACGGGCCATGAAAAAAATCGAGGCAATCATCAAGCCATTCAAACTCGACGACGTTAAAGAGGCACTGCAGGAGATCGGGCTGCAGGGCATGACCGTCATCGAAGCCAAGGGCTTTGGCCGTCAACGGGGCCATACCGAACTCTACCGCGGCGCCGAATACGTCGTCGATTTCCTGCCGAAACTGAAAATCGAGATCGTCCTGGCCGACAGCGCCGTCGATGCAGCTGTGGACGCGATCAAAAAGGCCGCACACACGGACAAGATCGGCGATGGCAAGATCTTCGTTTCCGATGTTATCGATGCCGTGCGGATTCGTACGGGCGAAACGGGCGATTCCGCGCTTTAATCCGGCACACCATTCAACACGATTCAGCAAATATACAGATGGAGGGCATTTCCAATGGCTGAAAATCTCATGAAGATCATGAAGGACGAAGACGTCCAGTACGTCGACCTTCGCTTCACCGACCCGCGCGGCAAGATGCAGCACGTGTCGTTCCACAAGAACATGGTCGACCAGTCCTTCTTTGAAGACGGCCAGATGTTCGACGGTTCGTCCGTTGCGGGCTGGAAAGCCATCAACGAGTCCGACATGCTGCTCATGCCCGACTTGTCCTCCGCCCTGATCGACCCCTTCTTCCAGCAGACCACGCTGGCCGTCCTCTGCGACGTTCTGGACCCGATCACCGGCCAGGCCTACAACCGCGACCCGCGCACCACGGCCAAGAAAGCCGAAGCCTATGTGAAGGCCTCGGGCGTCGGCGACACCGTGTTCTTCGGACCGGAAGCTGAGTTCTTCGTGTTCGATGATGTCCGCTGGAGCGTCGAGCCGCACAATACCGGATACTCCTTCGACTCCACCGAGCTGCCGATCAACACCGGCAAGGAATACCCGATGGGCAACATGGGCCACCGCCCGGGCCCGAAGGGTGGCTACTTCCCGGTTCCGCCGATCGACTCCGAGCAGGACATGCGTTCGGAAATGCTGTCCATCATGGGCGACATCGGCCTTGATCCGGAAAAGCACCACCACGAAGTGGCGCCGGCCCAGCACGAACTCGGCCTCAAGTTCTCGACGCTGACGGTCATGGCTGACCGCATGCAGTACTACAAGTACGTGATCCAGAACGTTGCGGCTTCCTACGGCAAGACGGCGACCTTCATGCCGAAGCCGATGTACAAGGACAACGGCTCGGGCATGCACGTGCACCAGTCGATCTGGAAAGGCGGCAAGCCGCTGTTCGCAGGTAATCAGTACGCAGACCTCTCCGAGACCTGCCTCTACTATATCGGCGGCATCATCAAGCACGCCCGCGCGCTCAACGCCATCACCAACCCGTCGACCAACAGCTACAAGCGTCTGGTCCCGGGCTACGAAGCACCGGTCATGCTGGCCTATTCGTCGCGCAACCGTTCGGCTTCGATCCGGATCCCGTTCGGCTCGAACCCGAAAGCCAAGCGCATCGAAACCCGCTTCCCGGACCCGATGGCAAACCCCTACCTCGCCTTCGCTGCCCTGCTGATGGCTGGCCTCGACGGCATCGAGAACAAGATCCATCCGGGCGACGCCATGGACAAGGACCTGTACGACCTGCCGCCGGCCGAAGCCGCCGCAATCCCGCAGGTCTGCGGCTCGCTGCGTGAAGCCCTCAAGGCGCTCGACGAAGACCGCGGCTTCCTCAAGAAAGGCGGCGTGTTCGACGACGACCAGATCGATGCCTACATCGACCTGAAGATGGAAGAGAACATGAAATACGAACTCCATCCGCACCCGGTCGAGTTCGACATGTACTACAAATACTAATCACCCAGACGATCAGCACCCGACAACGGGGGACGGAAGGCCGGTATCGCAGGATACCGGCCTTTTCTAATTTCGATACCGTTTACAGAGGGGTGTCCACCCCTGCGTCCGTCTGCTCGTCCGCCGGTTCGACACGATTGTTGTTCTCACTCAACCGCTCGGCATTGGCAAACGCCCTTTTGTAAGGCGGGAGCTCGATTTCGTAGGTTTCCATCAACTCCGAATAAGCGGCATCAATCAGGTCCGGCGACGGCGCAGGCGTCGAAAGGCTCGCCAGGAGCTTGTGGAATGCCGTCTTGCGCTTTCGCTTCGTTTCGATTCCGACTTCGATTTTCTTCAGGGAATCCTGATAGTACTCACTCGAACCATAGGAATCCGCAGCGGCTTCGCGCCGCGTACGGACCAATGATTTCTCAAGCTTGTCGATGGTTGCGCCGTACCGATCCAGATCCACCACGAACTGACTTATGCGACGCTCTGGTAGCGGTTCATCAAACAGGATCACCGACGCATAAAAGATACCGATCATCTCGAACGAAAGAATGTCATCGAGCTTTGACGCGGCGGCCATGTTCAATGACAGGTCATCCCAGTCGGCAATCGACAACCGGTTTATTTCGCTGAAGGGATCAACGAAGCGGCCTATCATATCGATCGACGCAACCGACTGCTGCACACCGCCCTTGTAGGCCCGATAGCTGTCTTCTTTCACGAAGGTTTCGAGAAGGGAGATCGCCTGGTCGACAGATGTATTGATATCATGCAGGCGCGGTGTCAGATCCGACATCTGAGCAATGAGCGCACGGGTCGCTGCAGATCCACCTTCCGGAGCCGGCTGCATCATTCCGATCGACCAATCGAGATTGTCCGAAATCATGGACATGGCCGAGCGCGCCTGGTCGAGCTCGTACAATGCATTCTCCCGGTTCAATTCCCCGGTCAGGTATCTCGTGGCGGCGAGATTCGCCCGCTCCAACGGTTCAAGGAAATCGATGAAGAACTTCATCACCGGCTGCGAATCCCGCAGCCACACCATGTTCGCGGAATACCGCGGCTCCTCGCCCACAGCGTGTGATCCCGTGAGGAACACAAACGCAAAAAGCGTCAGCAACAGATATCTCATACCCTCGCCCCCCGCTCCGGCGCCCCCGCCGGTTACTCCTCTACACTAGCACGGATTGATGACATTAACGTCTGATTGGAAACCAGAAAGATAAAAAGCCCCGCAGGCGACCTGCGGGGCTTTTGAAGCCAATACTTGGAAAGTTGATCAGCCGGCTTCCGGCTGGCTTTTCTTGGAGTGCACGTAGAGCGGCTCTGCATTCCCGTCCACGACTTCGGCGCTGATCACCACTTCCTCGACGCCGCGGAGATTCGGCAGTTCGAACATCGTGTCGAGCAGGATGCTCTCCATGATCGAGCGGAGGCCACGTGCGCCGGTCTTTCGGGTAATCGCCCGCCGGGCAACCGCCACCAGAGCTTCCGGTGTGAAGGTAAGCTGGACGTTCTCCATGTCGAAGAGCTTCTGGTACTGCTTGAGCAGTGCGTTCTTCGGCTCTGTGAGGATCTGGATGAGAGCTTTCTCGTCAAGATCTTCGAGGGTCGCGATCACCGGCAGACGGCCGATGAATTCCGGGATCAGGCCGAAGCGCTGGAGGTCTTCCGGTTCGACATCGCGAAGAACTTCGCCAACGCCGCGCGATTCCGGGTCCTTGACCGCTGCGCCGAAGCCGATCGAGGCCGCAACGCCCCGAGCGGAAATGATCTTGTCGAGACCTGCAAAGGCACCGCCGCAGATGAACAGGATATTGGTCGTGTCCACCTGCAGGAATTCCTGCTGCGGGTGCTTGCGGCCGCCCTGCGGGGGCACAGCCGCAACCGTACCTTCCATGATCTTCAGCAGGGCCTGCTGCACGCCCTCACCCGAAACGTCGCGGGTAATGGACGGGTTGTCGGACTTGCGGGAAATCTTGTCGATCTCGTCGATGTAGACGATGCCGCGCTGGGCCCGCTCGACATTGTAGTCGGCAGCCTGCAGCAGCTTCAGGACGATGTTCTCGACATCCTCGCCGACATAGCCGGCTTCAGTGAGCGTCGTGGCGTCGGCCATGGTGAACGGCACATCCAGGATGCGCGCCAGCGTCTGCGCCAGCAGCGTCTTGCCGCAACCGGTCGGACCGACGAGCAGGATGTTCGATTTGGACAATTCAACGCCATCCGCCTTCCCGGCATGGGACAGGCGTTTGTAGTGGTTGTGGACGGCCACCGAAAGGATGCGTTTCGCGTGAACCTGGCCGATGACATAGTCATCGAGCACGTCGCAGATTTCCTGAGGTGTCGGCACCCCTTCGCGGGAACGGACCAGCGAGGTCTTGTTTTCCTCGCGGATGATGTCCATGCAGAGTTCTACGCATTCATCGCAGATGAACACTGTCGGGCCTGCAATGAGCTTTTTCACCTCATGCTGGCTTTTGCCGCAGAACGAGCAGTAAAGCGTGTTCTTCGAGTCGCCTGAGCCGTTTTGTTTGGTCATGCCGTCCTCAATGCCGGTTAAGGCTTAACGTGGTTTTAAACGCCCATGCCCAGTTCCTTAACAACAGAACAATATGGGCATTGGCCTGCACTGCAAGTGGCAGGCCGCAGAATGCGGGTGCGCCCGATCTATTTGTCATCCTCAGCAGCCCGGCGCTCGAACACCTTGTCAACGATGCCGAATTCGCAGGCTTCCTCCGCAGTGAGGAACGTATCCCGGTCCAGTTTACGCTCGATTACTTCGTATGGCTGACCGGTGTGCTTGACGTAAATATTGTTCAGGCGGCGCTTGAGATCGATGATCTCCTCAGCGTGACGCTCGATGTCGGTCGCAACGCCCGAATAGCCGCCCGACGGCTGGTGCAGCATGACGCGGGCGTTCGGCAGCGCAAAACGCGCGCCCGGCTCGCCTGCGGCGAGCAGCAGCGACCCCATGGAGGCCGCCTGGCCGATGCACACGGTCGATACCGGGCAGCGGATGAACTGCATCGTGTCGTAGATCGCGAGGCCCGACGAGACATAACCGCCGGGGCTGTTGATATACATGGCGATTTCCTTCTTCGGATTCTCCGATTCAAGGAACAGAAGCTGGGACGTCACGAGCGCGGCGAGGCCATCGTCGATACCGCCCGTCACGAAGATGATCCGCTCCTTGAGAAGGCGCGAGAAGATGTCGAACGCCCGTTCGCCGCGGCTGGTCTGCTCCACAACCATGGGGACAAGGTTCAGAGCGGTTTCGTACGGATTTGCCATAAATAGGGCCTCGGGCATCGGAAAAGGAATCTCTACTCCGCCAGAACTGGCAGAATGCCTGATATTTGTCCACGCAGGCATGGCTGCAAGAGGCGATGCGCTGTGGAAAGACCTAGCGAAACGGCCATTCAGCCGCCCCGCTGGGCAAATCGACGCCCGGGTTGAGCATAAAGGCCAGATAATCCTCATGCACGGTACCGGCCTGCAGGTCCCGCAGCAGCATGTGGAAGCCTTTTTCGTAATAGACCGTCCGGACATGCGACGGCAGAACCCTGGCAGTGCGGCGTACGCCCTCGACCGGCACGACATAGTCATTGGCCCCATAGGACATCAGCGTTGGCACGCTGGCCGGCAGGTCCGGCGCGCGGTCGTGAGCTGTCTCCATAAGCGAAACAAGGCCGTAGACCTGATCGATCCGGTTGGACGGCATCATCAACGGGTCCGACCAAGTGCGCTGGAGCATTTCGATATTGTCGGACGGCTCGATCCTGACGAAGCGCCGGGGCGGGCTGACGATCCAGCCCGGCCGGAGATGCGCCGACAGCCAGAGGCTCGCCCGATAGGCCGGGTTCATGGCACCCCAGCCACGCAGGCCCGGACCCGATGCAATGAACTGGTCGGCGGCCGGCGGGCGTTCGGATCCAAAGGCGGATATGGCGACGGCACCGCCCATCGATATGCCTACAACGGTGATCGTGGCGTCGGGATGACGCTGTCTTGCCACGGCGACAGCCGTGCGAAGGTCTTCCCGCATCGTCTCTTCGTCCGGCCAGATTCCCCTGACAGGCGAGCGGCCGAAGCCTCGCTGGTCGTAGGCGTACACGGTCACGCCCCGCTCCGCCCAATAGGGCGCTGCCATGTGGAAGGCGTTCGCATAGTCGCTCATGCCGTGCAGGCCGACGACGACATGGCCGGCGGCCGGCCCCTCCTGCCCATCCCAGGTGGTCAGACCGAGTTCGGCACCATCGAAGGAGATGAAGGTGTTCTTCTCGACCTGGAATTCGGGCGTCACGGTACGCGTCATGGACATGGGTTCCTGGACTTGGGGAGTTGCACACGCGCTGACGGCCAGCGCCGCCGACACCGTCAGCTTTCGGAGAGCGCGGAACGGACGGCGCGCCGCAGTTCGGGCAGTACGTCTGCCTCGAACCAGGGATTGCGCTTCAGCCATGCCGTGTTCCTCCAACTCGGGTGCGGTAATGTGAACATATGATCACTTATGTAGCATTTCCAGTTGGCAACTGTCTCGGTCAGCGTTTTTCCGGTGCGCTGCCCAAGATGCCAGCGTTGGGCATAACCACCGACCAGCAGAACGGCGTCGATCGAAGGAAGCTGGTCCAGAACACGCTGACGCCAGACCCCGGCGCACCGCTTCATCGGCGGAAGGTCGCCGCCCTTGGCGTCATAGCCGGGAAAGCAGAGGCCCATCGGCAGGATCGCCACTTTCGAGGCGTCATAGAATTCCTCGCGGGTGACGCCCATCCAGTCGCGCAGTCGATCGCCGGAAGGATCGTTGAACGGCGTACCGGTGACATCGGCCAGATTGCCCGGTGCCTGCCCGGCCACCAGCACTTTCGCCGTGGAAGAAAGCTGGAAAACCGGATTGGGCGCACGCTGCATGTCTGCTTCGCACAACCGGCACTGTCGCATCTCTTCGATCAGGGGCTGGAGATCGTCGCGCATGTTGTCATATTTGAGCGGGAATGCCTTACGGAAAAGGAGCCAACCGCATGAATGACGGAATCTCGCGGATAATTGAACCACGGGCCCACGATCTCGGCGGCGGATTCCGCGTCCGGCGCGTCCTGCCCTTTCATGCGCAGCGCATGGTCGGGCCTTTCATCTTCTTCGATCATTTCGGACCGGCGGAGTATGCACCGGAAGAGGGATTCGATGTGCGACCGCATCCGCATATCGGACTGGCGACCGTGACCTACCTGTTTGACGGCGCAATCCGGCACCGGGATTCGCTGGGTACCGACATCGTCATCCGTCCGGGCGCGGTGAACTGGATGACGGCCGGACATGGCATCGTCCATTCGGAACGCACGCCGGACGCCGAGCGTAGCGCGGGCCAGCGCCTGCACGGGCTGCAGACCTGGGTCGCCCTGCCGGCGACGCACGAAGCCTGCCCGCCCGCATTCGCCCATCACCCGTCCAGCACGCTGCCGGAGTTCGAACACAAGGGCGCACGCATGAAAGTGCTCGCGGGAGAAGCCTACGGACAGGTCTCACCGGTCGGGTTCCCCTGGCCCATTCTCTACGTGGCCATAGAAGCCGACGAAGGCGCGAATCTGATCCTGCCGAACAGCCTCGCAGAAGAACGGGCGCTGTATCTTGTCACGGGAAAGGCCGCGATAGAGGGCGAGACGTTCGGCGAAGGTGAAATGCTGGTTCTCGAGGAAGGCGTTGACGTCGCCGTCCGGCTGGAGCCCGGCACAAAAGCCGTTGTCTGCGGCGGCGCGCCGATGGATTCGCCCCGCAGGATCGAGTGGAATTTTGTCGCGAGCGACCAGGCACTGATCGAGCGGGCGAAGGCGGACTGGAACGCCGCCGCAGCAGGCGGATCTGACCGCTTTCCTCTCGTGCCGGGCGATGAAGCAGAACGGATTCCCCTTCCCTGACCCCAATGCTTGCCCCTGGCCCGGGGCCGTGCAAAACCCGTTGCAACAGGAAGCACCACGGAGAATCCCATGAAGAAGCTGTTCCTGGCGGCTTCACTGCTCGCGCTTTCGGCATGTGGCGACAAAGCCACAAAGCCGGAGGAAGAAGCGGTGAAGGCGCCTGAGCCCGCGCTGCTGATGCCGTTGCCCGAAGGCACGGTACCGGAAATCACGGCGGAAGATCTTGCAACCCGCGTCAAGATCCTCGCCGACGACACGTTCGAGGGCCGCGGCCCCGGTACGCCGACTGGCGAAGCAGCTGCCGAATGGATCGGCGCCGAGATGGCCCGCATCGGCCTTGAGCCGGGCGGTGATAACGGCACCTACCTCCAGGAAGTGAAAATGGTGAACCAGACGATCGATCCGTCTGCGTCCTACCTCACCTTCATCAAACCGGACGGCACCGAACGCCCGACCACGCTGAAGACCGACTCGGTTATCTGGACCAAGCATCAGGATTCGACCGAAATTTCCGTCGACCCGAGCGACGTGATTTTCGTCGGCTACGGCGCTGTGGCCCCGGAATACGGGTGGAACGATTACGACAATCAGGACTATGCCGGTAAAACCGTCATCACGCTGGTCAATGATCCGGGCTTCGCAACGGGCGATCCGGAACTCTTCAACGGCAAGGCTATGACCTATTACGGCCGTTGGACCTACAAGTATGAAGAGGGGGCCCGCCAGGGCGCCGCGGCCGTGATCGTTGTCCACGAAACGGCACCGGCTGCCTATGGCTGGGATGTCGTATCGAACTCCTGGTCGGGTGCGCAATCTGACCTCGTGCGCAGCAATGGCGGTGACGACCGGGCCCAGATGGAAGCCTGGATTACACGCAACCTCGCCGAGGAACTGTTCGCCTCTGCCGGTCTCGACTACGAGACCCTGAAGAATGCGGCCAAGGAACGGGGCTTCAAGCCCGTCGCGCTGACCGGCCTCAAGGCAAAGGGCGAAATCAAGCAGACGATCGAGCCAGTCTCCAGCCACAACGTCGTCGGCATTCTTCCGGGCAAGACGAAGCCCGACGAGTATGTTCTGTATACGGCTCACTGGGATCACCTCGGCAAGAAATCGTCTGAAAAAACCGGCGCACCCGGCGAGGACTTCTACCAGGATCAAATCTTCAACGGCGCCGTCGACAACGCCACAGGCGCAAGCGCCCTGCTCGAAATCGCCGAGGCAATGAAGGCAGAGGACGTCGACCGCTCGGTCATGTTCCTCTCCGTGACGCTTGAGGAATCCGGCCTGCTCGGGTCGGAGTATTTTGCCCAGCATCCGACCGTTCCGCTGAACAAGATCGTCGCCGGCATCAACATGGACGGCTCGCTGCCCATCGGACGGACGCACGACATGGTCGTGGTCGGCTATGGCGCATCGGAACTGGAAGACATGCTCGCAGCCTATCTCGCCACGCAAGACCGTGTGATCAAGCCGGACCCGAAACCGGAAGCCGGTTCGTTCTATCGCTCGGACCACATCTCGCTGGCGAAGCGCGGCGTGCCGATGCTCTATGCCGACGGCGGCGAAGACAAGCTGGACGGCGGTATTGCAGCCGGCAAAGCCTATGCCCAGGCCTATAACGAGCAGCGCTATCACAAGCCGATGGACGAGTATTCCGACGACTGGGATCTCTCCGGCAGCGTGGAAGACTTCACGGCCTTGTTCGAAGTGGGCAAACAGATTGCCCAGTCCGATGCCTGGCCGACCTGGTATCCGGGCAACGAGTTCGAGGCGGCGCGCAAGCAAAGTCTCGGAGAGAACTAACCTCTTCCCCACCCGCCGGAGCGATCCGGCGGGTGGGTCACTTTGAGCGGAGCCTTTTCTGGCATGCTGTCCTACCAGCACGGATTTCACGCAGGTAATCGCGCCGACGTGTTGAAGCACGCGGTACTGCACGCCATTCTGGGCAATGTCGCAAGCGAGTCGCCGGACTGTCTCTATGTGGAGACCCACTCCGGACGCGGACGGTATGACCTTCAGGGTCCACAGGCCGTCAAGGGCGGCGAGGCCGAGGATGGGGTGCTGGCCCTTCTGGAAGATGGCGCACCCAAGCCGCTCGAACCGTGGCTGAAATACGTTCGCCGCAACGGGACCATGAACTATCCGGGTTCACCGGCCGTCGCGCAAAGCGTGTTGCCCGCGACGGCCCGGATGGTTTTCTTTGAAAAACACCCGACCGAACATGCCGAACTGGTCCGGGCGATCGGTGACGATCCGCGGATCCAGGTGAAGCACGCCGACGGCTATTCAGGTGCGTTGAAACTGTCGCCCCGCGGTCACGAGAAGATGATCTGCTTCGTCGACCCCAGCTATGAGACCAGCCGGGACATCGACGCGCTCGCCCTGTGGACACCGCGCGCACTGAAACGCTGGCCGAAGGGCATCGTCATCCTGTGGATACCGCTGTTCAAGGACGGCCGGGAAATGGAGTTCGGCGAATACGTCACGACGCTGGACGATGATTGCTTTGTGGCTGGCGCTCGCTGGCCGGTCGATCCGCTGGATGACGGCGCACTGGAAGGCACCGCCATGGTGGTCTATCGCGCCTCCTCCGCCGCGCGGAGCGCATCGCTGGCAATTGCCAATGCGTTGCAATCATGGTGGGCACGCTGACGGAAGCGGCGCGGCACATCCTGCTCGCCGGTGGCGGGCATGCGCACGCCGTCGCCTTGAGGCATCTGATCCGCAGGCCACCCTCATCCTCCGTCCGGATCAGTGTAGTGAACCCCGGCCCCCGCAACATGTATAGCGGCGCCTTGCCAGGCGTGATCGCGGGCCACTGGCCGGCCGATGCCATCGGCGTGAACGTGCAGGCACTCTGCGGGGCGGCAGGCGCAGAATTTATCGAGGACGCCGTGACCGGCCTCGATCCGGACCGCCGCATTGCCCGGCTGACCTCGGGTCGTGAAATCGCTTTCGACCTGCTTGGTCTCGATATTGGATCGTTGATCCGACCCCTGAACGTACCGGATCCTGGCTCCATGATTGCGCCCATCCGCCCGATCGGCCCTTTCCTGAGCCGCTGGGACATGGCCGTCGAAGGCATGGCAAACGGAAAGCTCTCACCCGCCGTCATGGTGGTGGGCGCCGGACTCGCGGGTGTGGAAGTCTGCCTGGCGATACGACACCGGTTGAGTGCGGCCTTTGCCGTTCCGCCCAGGATCTATCTTGCCGATGCACAGGAAGCCATCGCGACGACAAACCACCCGTCCCTCCGCCGGAAGCTGAACGCGGCGCTGCGGCGCGCTGACGTCACCTGCCTGTTGGGCAATCGGGTCGAGGCGTGTGAGGACGGCGTGGTGTATCTTTCTGGCGGACAAACCGCTGCGGTTTCGCTGATCGTCAATTGCGCAGGGTCGGCACCGCATGCCTGGCTGACCGATACGGGCCTTGCAATGAAGGATGGACGTGTGGAAGTCGACGAATGCCTTCGTTCGACAAGCCATCCGCATGTCTGGGCCGCCGGCGACACATCCTTCTTCAAGAAACACAAGCTGCCGCCGGCGGGTGTCTTCGCCGTTCGCGCGGGCCCGGTGATTGCAGAAAACATCCGTAGGTATTCGCTCGGCGAGGCCCTGACGCTATTCCGGCCGCAGGGGGATTATCTGAAACTGGTCAGTCTCGGCGAACGGCATGCCGTTGCGGAGAAATATGGCATCGCGCTGGAAGGCGGCTGGGTTTGGGACCTCAAGAAGTCGATCGACTTCTCATTCCTTCGCGCGCACGATTTCACCGCGCGCCACTGACAGGATCGCCTCTGCAGAAATCTCGGCAGAAGAACGGCCCTCTCCCTGCATCCGCGCCAATGCCGCGCGTTGAGCGACCTTCTGCGCCTCCAGCGCTTGCGGGTCCCTCAGCCAGCTGAGGGCTTTCTGCGCGATCAGGTCAGGCTTCTGCCGCGTCTGGACAAACTCAGGCACGATTTCCCGGTCGTCCGATACGATGTTCAGGAGCGTGATATGGTGCTTCTTGTAGAGCAGGCCGCGCGCCAGAGCCCAGGTGAGCCAGCCCGTACGATAGGCCACGATCATCGGTGCATCCTGCATGGCGACTTCGCTGGTCACCGTGCCGGAACAGGCGAGTACGACATCCGCCGCCGCCATGGCATCGTAACGTTCCTCCGGTGCGCGCTGAACCATGGCCCAGCCGGACGCATCCGGAAAAGCTGCATCGAAGGCTTCCAGCATATTCCCCGCCGGCGAGACGACGACGCGAACTTCCGGCATTTCGGCCTTGATCTGCCGCGCGGCCTCCAGAAGAACCGGCGCAACCTTGGTAAGCTCGCTGCGGCGGCTGCCGGGCAGGACAAGGCAAAGCTTTTCGTCCGGCGCGATACCGTGCGCGGAGCGGAAGCGAGCGCCGTCTCCCTTCGACTGGCGTGACAGGGCCGGATTGCCAATGACCGTCACTGGCAGTCCATATTGCGCATAGTACGGAACTTCCATCTCATGCATGCAGAGAAGGTAGTCGACTGTTGCTGCGAGCGTTTTTGCGCGACCGGGTCGTGTCGCCCAGACCTGCGGCCCGATCAGCTTGACGAGACGGATGTCCGATGCCCGTTCGCGCACCCGCTGCGCCACACGCAGGGTGAAGCCCCAGGAATCGACCAGGACAACGACATCCGGCGCAAAGGCAATGATGGCATCCGCCGCCGCGTCCGCGAGCTTCACGACCGTGCTGTAAGCCTTGATCCCTTCGGCAAAGCCGAGGACCGAGAGCGGCGAAATGTCGAAGGGCGACTGGATCCCGATAGCAGCAAGTTCCCGCCCGCCAATGCCGGCAAAAACGGTATCGTCCGTCTTCCGGCGGATTTCCTCGACGACTTCGCGGGCAAGTAGATCTCCCGACGCCTCGCCGGCGACCATGAAGATGCGGAGCGGGTTCACGACAGCTCGTCCGGCTGAAAGCCGTAAATGAAAACGCCGAGCTGGTTGGCCGTTTCTTCCATTTCGGTCCGCCGCAGCAGAAGCGCACCGCCCGCCTCGACAGCGAGACCGGCGAGGCCCGCGGCAGCGACCAATTCAACGGTCGACACACCCGTGGTCGGAAGATCTATCCGTCGTTCCTGAGAGGGTTTCGGACGCTTGGCGAGAACGCCCCTGCGCGCGCCCGGTCTGCCGCGGATCTCCTCCGGCAGGGCCGCACAGCGCTTCAGCATTTCGTCGGTGCCCTCCTGCGCCTCAACGGCGAGCACAAGTCCGTCGCACACCACGCAGCCCTGACCGATGTCGAGATTTCCGGTCGCAGCTGCGACACGGGCAGCGTGACGGATGTCCGCAAGGTCTTCCGGGCTCGGAGCCGGGCCAGCGATCAGTCCTGCGGGCGCCAGCAGCGCCCGATTGGCTTCCTCGCTGCCGATAACCTTGAAACCATGCTTCTCGAACTCCCCGACAAGGACACGCAGGAGGGCGTCATCTCCTTTGCGGGCCTCGGCAATAACCTTGGGCAACAACATTGCCCCACGCATGTCGAGCTTCAGGTCCTTGAAGTTCGGGCGCTTCACAATGCCCGCAAAGACAACGTCATGGCATCCGGCGGCCTTAAGCTTGTCGATCACGTGGCCGATTTCACCGAGACCGACGACTTCGCCCGGAAACCCGGCAAGCGCCGGCTCTTCAAATCCTTTCAGGCGGAGGACATAGACCCCTTGCCCGCTGGCGACGGCATTGCTCGCAATGGCGACTGGAAGCTCTCCCAGTCCGGCGATAATTCCGAGCGGCCCTGACATGGCTCAGGCAGGCTTGCAGATCGGCCGGTCGCCGCCGGCCTGAATGAACGAAATCATCTCCATAGCGAGCGGCTTGTCCGCAAACGTCAGCGCAGCCTGCGCGAGTCGATCCTTGAACAGACCTTCGCCGAAGAAGATGGCTTTGTAGGCGCTGCGGATCTCCATCTGCTGTGCCTTGTCGAATCCGCGCCGCTTCAGGCCCACCATGTTGAGGCCTGACAATTTCGCGTGGTTGCCGACAACGGAACCGAACGGGATGACGTCTTCCACAACGATGGCGCCGCCGCCAATGAAGGCGTTCCGGCCGATGCGCGAGAACTGGTGCACAGCGGCTAGTCCGCCGAACCAGACATGATCGCCGACTTCGATATGGCCCGCGAGGGACACATTGTTCGCCATGACGACATTGTTGCCGATATGGTTGTCGTGCGCGATGTGCGCGCCGATCATGATGTAGCAGTTGTCGCCCATCTTCGTCAGGCCGCCGAACTTGGGCATGCCGGAATGCGCCGTGGCGTATTCCCGGAATGTGCAGCCCTCTCCGACTTCAAGGCGGGAGTCCGGCGAGGCCTGCAGGCCAATGACCTGAGGGCTGCAACCCAGCGTCGCGTGCGGAAAAAGCGTGCAGTTTCGCCCGAGCGTCGTGTGTCCCGTCACAACGGCGTGCGAGTCCAGACGGCATCCGTCGCCGAGCACCGCATTGGCGCCGACATGGCAGAATGGGCCGATCGTGACGTCCGTGCCCAATTGGGCGCCGGCTTCGACGAAGGCGGTGGGGTGGATCTGTGTTGGCATATCAACGTCTCTGCGCTGGGCGCGATGCTTGCGCCGGTCAGCCACTTTTCTTTGGGTTTGCCTGTTTCTGCAACCAGGCGACTTCGCGCATCCACTGGCGGATCGGCTTGGCTGGCGTACCGCCCCAGGTCTCTCCGTCCTCGATATCGCGGAAAAGACCGGCCGCCGCAGCCAGGCTGACGCCTTCGCCGACAGTGACATGGTCTGCAATCCCGACGCGGCCGCCCAGCATCGAACCGCTGCCGACACGTACCGAGCCTGAAATGCCACCAAACGCCGCCATGATCACGCCGCGGCCGAGAACGACATTGTGCGCAATCTGGCAGAGATTATCGACCTTGGTACGCTCTCCGAGGATCGTATCCTCGAAGACCCCGCGGTCGATGCAAGTGTTCGCTCCGATGGAGACGTGATCCTGAAGGATGACACGGCCGAAGTGCGGCGCGTCCCGCTGCCCGTCAGGACTACCCATGACGCCAAACCCGGTTTCACCGACGCGGGCGCCGGCAAGCAAGGTGACATTGTCACCGATGAGCGCACAGAACACTGTCGCTCCCGGTCCGATCTGACAGTTCCGCCCGATCTGAACACCCGGCCCGATGACGGCATTCGGACCGATCCAGGAACCTGTGCCGATCGTGGCACCCGGCCCGATGACAGCGCCCGGAGCGATCCGTGCATCGTCATGGACAGTGGCTTCCGGTGAAACCCGCGCCTCACCCTGCCAGTCGAGATGACGCGGGCGGAACATCGCATTCGCCGCAACGCTGTGCGCGAAGCGCGGCAAACGCGATACGAGTTTCGACGCGCCTTCCGGGACGTGTTTCAGGTTCGCTTCGTTCGTGACGAACAGACGCGCGTCCGGAGACAGTGTGGGCGCGCTCTTGCCGTCGCCGTCAAGGAACGCGAACTCTCCAGCCCGTGCGCCCGAGGCTGCGGCAATGCCCGTGACGAGGGCCGAGCCATCGCCATCGAGCACCGCGCCGGTCAGGTCCGCGATCTGTTCAAGCGTCAGGGCCCCAAGTGGCGCATAGAACCGCGGATCGACCGTCACAACGAACTCCGGTTACTGGCCAGCCGGCTTATCGGGGATCGTCTGACGGGTAACAGTCAGGGTCGGCGACGCGGCGTCGAGCTTCTGGATAACCAGGGCCGTCGCATCGATCGTGTCAGCCGAATAGATCACCGCGCTCTTGGAGACCACGACCTGGGCGTTCTTTTCCTGGATGACCTGGAGCAGAACCGGCTCAAGCGCCTTGTTGAAGTTTGCCAGGGCGACGCGCTCGGTGAGAGAGAATTCCTGGGAGTACTTCTGGGCTTTCGCCGCGAACGTGTTCGCCTTGGTCTGATAGGTGTTCAGTTCCGTGACGAGCGCCGTGTCAGCGCTGACCTGTGCGCGGGTCTTGCCTTCCAGCTTGGCGTCGAGCGCCTTGCCTTCGGTTTGCAGCGAGGTGCGCGTCGGGGTCAGCTCGTTGTTCATCTGGGTTTCGATACTGTCGAGCTTGGTCGCCATATCCTTGCCGGCCTTGCTTTCGCGAAGGATCTTCACTTCGTCGATCGCGATGACCGTGGTTCCCTGGGCTGCAGCAACCGGAGCGGTCACTGCAGCGCCGCCGATCAGGAACGCAAATGCGAGCAGGAGTTTCTTGAGGTGGGACATGCCAATCTCCATTCTGGGGGCTTGGTATCAGAAGCGGGTTGAAGTCGAGAACCGGAACGTCTCTGTCCGGTCATATTCCTCACTGCGGAGGATTTGCGAGAAGTCGAAGCGGATCGGGCCGAACGGCGAATTCCAGAACACGCTGAGGCCGCCGGCAGCGCGCAGGGATGCGGCTTCTTTGGTGAGGCGAACGGCAGGCAGGCCCGTCTCGTAGTCCGTCAGGTAGATCGGCGGGCTCGAATCCGGACCGCGGAGCGATCCCAGCGAGCCGGCGTCGACGAACAGGGCGCTCTTGATCCCGTATTCCTCAGGGAACACGTTCGGGAGGCTGAGTTCAAACGTACCCTGATAGTACATGTTGCCGCCCTGCGCGTTGAGGCGCCGGGTCTTGACCACTTCACCCGTCGTCGGATCGACCACACGCTGGATTTCGCGCGGGCCAAGACCCGCCACGTCGAAGCCGCGGAAGTTCGAGCCGCCCCGGAAGAAGCGGTTGTTGATGCGGATGCCTTCTCCGTTTTCAAGCGGGAAGACGTAGCCGCCGGAAAGACGGGCGCTTGCGACAACGCCTTTCCAGATACCCCGGTATGCCGAAGCGCGGGTTTCCGTACGCAGATAATGGACGTCGCCGCCGATGCCGGCGAGATCCTGGTTCAGCGAGAAATCGAAGCCGCGCGTCGGGCTGATCGGGTCGTTGGTGCGATCCCAGTAGAACGAATAGCCGAGAATGCTCGAAAGGTCCGCGCGTTCCGAACGGCAGATCGTATCCCGGGTGAGATAGGCGCGATCGCAGCGGTCGACCAGGAACTCGCCCGGTCCGACGTCCGCTTCGACAGGCTCGCGGTAGACGTCGTCAGTAAACACGTCCGGCGTGTCCATCCCTTCGATCTGGGTCCGGAAGCTGACAAGCTGACCGGACGCGTCGATGATGATGTTCCGGTCGGTGACCTGAACGTCGTCATACTGGACGCGGTAGCGCAGGCCGAGCTGGGTGCGTTCGCTGAGCGGGAAGCCCATGCGCAGACCGACACCATAGGTCTCGCTCTTGAAATCCGAATAATCCTCGAAGTCCTGCGTGGTGATATAGGCATCTACGCCCGCGGACAGGTTCCGGTCGAGGAAGTGCGGTTCCGTGAACTGGAGATCGAGCACTTTCTGACGGCTCGAAGCCGACACGCGAGCAACCACCGACTGGCCGCGGCCTCGCAGGTTGCGCTGGCTGGCGGACAGGTCGATCAGGTAGGAGTCGACGGACGAGAAGCCAGCGGCGAACGAAAGCTCACCGGTCGGCTGCTCCTGAACCTTCACGTTCACAACCGTACGGTCCGGTTCATCCGTCGGAACTTCCTCGATCTCGACTTCCTTGAAGTAGCCGAGCGCTTTCACGCGGTTCTTCGAACGGTCGAGCAAGATCCGGTTGAAGGCATCGCCTTCGGAGATGCGCAGCTCGCGGCGGATAACCCGGTCCAGCGTCTGCGTATTGCCGACAATATTGATACGGTCGATGTAAACGCGCGGGCCTTCGTCGACCACAAACGTCACGTCGATACGGCCGGTCTCAGGGTTGACGTCGAGTTGGGGCCGGATGTCCACGAAGGCGTAACCGGCGATACCGGCAGCGTAGGTCAGCGAGTCGATCGTGTTTTCGATCAGGTCACCCTTGAAGAGCGTCCCCTCCTGGATCGGCACGGCGGCGCGAAGCGCGCGGGCATCAAGCTTCTCCAGCGCGGTCTCGACCTTGACCTCGCCGAAATCGTATTGACGGCCTTCGTCGACCGTCATGGTGATGTAGAAGTCTTTCTGGTCCGGCGTCAGTTCCGCAACCGCGGACGTCACGCGGAAGTCGTAATAGCCGTTGTTCTGGTAGAACTGGCGCAGCTTGTCGCGGTCGTACTCAAGGCGACCGGGGTCGTAGTTGTCGTTCGAGCTGAAGAAGCGCCACAGGCGCGACTGCTTGGTCACGATCTCGCTGCGCAAACGCGAGTCCGAATAGGCCTTGTTGCCGATGAAGTTGACCGAGCGAACGCCGGTCACGGGACCTTCCGTGATCTGGAAGATCAGGTCGACGCGGTTCTGCTCCAGCGGCTTGTACTGCGGCTCGACCTTCGCGGCAAAGCGGCCCGATTGGCGGTAGAGTTCGAGGATCCGCTGGACGTCGCTCTGGACGCGCGCGGCCGTGAAGATGCCCCGCGGCTCAGCCTGGATTTCTTCCTTGAGCTTGTCTTCCTTGAGCGCCTTGTTGCCCTCGAAGATCACGCGGTTGATGATCGGGTTCTCGACCACGCGGACAACGAGATCGTCGCCGCGGCGGTCAATCGAAACGTCTGCGAAGAGATTGGTCGCGAACAGGGTCTTCAGCGACAGGTCGATCCGGTTGGCGTCGAATGTGTCGCCCGGCTCGAGCAGCAGGTAGGACTGGACGGTACGCGCCTCGATACGCTTGTTGCCCTCGACTACGATCGAACGGATCGTACCGCCATAGCGGCTGTCTTCCTGCGCCTGAGCGGAACCGGCATTCCCCGGTGCACCGGCAAGTGCGAAGACGCTGGTCGCCACAAAGGTCGCTGCAAGGAACTTACGCATCGTCAAACAAACTCTCTGATTAGTCTCTGGTCCGGCCGGTTCAGCCGCCCCCGTTTCCGAAAAGGCCGGTCTCCAGGACGTCGCCCCATGTGATGACGAACACCATTCCCAATAGCAGGATCAAGCCGAATGTCAGGCTCACCTCCTGCACTTTTTCCGGCAAGTGGCGGCCGGTAATGGCCTCGTATGCATTAAATACCAGGTGTCCGCCATCCAGCACGGGCAGCGGCAGCAGGTTGAAGAAACCAACCCCGACGGAGATCGACGCACAGATGCCCAGAAGCATCCAGAACAGTTCCGAAAGCCGGGTGCTGACGGGGACGTTTTCCTGCTCCCAGACCTTGGTCACAACCCGGCGGGAGACATCGCCGATACCGACCGGGCCGGACATTGTGTGAATGGACATCCGCCCGGTGATGATCCGCGAAAGCATCGTCACCGTCTGCTCCAGCGTTTCGCCGGTCTGGACCACACCCTGCCCCATCGCCTCGATGGGATTGTAGCGCGTCGGCGGCAGGACACTGACATTGCCCAGCGCAACACCAATGGATGCCTGGGGAACAATCTGGCCGAATTCGTTTTTGCGGACGGTTTCTTTCGGGGTCACGACGAGTGTCGTCTCGGCATCGTCGCGGCGGACCACAAACGTGACGGGCGTACCCGGATTGAGAATGACTTCGAGTTGGACTTCGCCCGGGCTCTTGATGGGCTTGCCGTTGGCCGTCACGAAGATGTCGCCCGTCTCGAGACCACCCAGGGCAGCCGGCGAGTCCGGCGTTACAGCCGTCACACCGACTTCGACATTTGGACGGCCGAAAACGCCGGCAAACAGCGCGAAGATCACGCTTGCGAGCACGAAATTGGCGAAAGGCCCGGCGAGGCTGACGATCGAGCGTTGCCCGACGCCCAGCTCCGGATAGGCGCGACCGGTCAGGCCACCCTCGACCTTGCCGACGTCACCGGCAAGCTGGCTTTCACCGGCAAACTTCACGAAGCCGCCAAGCGGGATCCAGTTGATGCGCCAGCGCGTGCCGCGGCGATCCTTGCGCTCGTAGAGGGGGCGGCCAAAGCCGATGGAAAAGGATTCAACGGCGGCGCCGAACGCCCGGCCCGCGATGTAGTGGCCGAATTCGTGGACGATTACCACGATGCCCATCATGAAGATGAGGCAAGCCAGAAACAAAGGACCTTGGCTTAGCGACTCACCCAAGCGTACTACCCTCCGCCCCACCACCCGGGGCCCGCTTCAAGACATCTTCAGCCGCAGACCGCGCGTATCGGTCCAGCAGGCCGATCTCTTCTAGCGAACTACATGCCATACCGGCCATATTGCCGGAAAGGAAACGACTCAACACTTCCTTTACCACCCAGCTTATGTCCAGAAATCCGCATTGGCCTGCAATAAATGCAGAAACCGCTGATTCATTAGCGCAATTTAATACCGTCGTCGCTGCAGGACCGGCCGCAATTGCCTCGCGCGCAAGGTGAACAGCCGGGTATTTTTCACCATCTACGGCTTCAAAATCGAGCTTTCCAAGCTTCACCAAGTCCAGGCGGGACACAAGGGTCGGCACCCTGTCCGGCCAGCCAAGGGCGTACGCAATCGGGGTCCGCATGTCTGGCGCGCCGAGCTGGGCAATGACCGAACCGTCCGTAAAGTGCGCCATCCCGTGAATGATCGACTGCGGGTGGATGATCACGTCGATCATCTCTGCCGGGACGTTGAACAGATAGGCCGCCTCGATGAATTCGAGCGCCTTGTTCATCAGGGTCGCGCTGTCGATGGAATTCTTGATGCCCATGGCCCAGTTGGGATGGGCTGCCGCCTGTGCGGGGGTCGCATGACGCATCTGCTCCAGCGTCGCCGTGCGGAACGGACCGCCGGAAGCGGTAATCGTCAGGCGCTCCAGCTCACGACCGTCGCCGAGGCACTGATGGATGGCACTGTGCTCGGAGTCGACCGGCAGGACGCGGGCACCTGTCTTCTCGGCTTCTTCAAGAATCAGCCGCCCGCCGCAGACGACGCTTTCCTTGTTGGCAATGGCCACATCATTGCCGGCACGCACGGCCGCAAGTGTCGATTCCAGCCCTGCAGCCCCGACGATGGCAGCCAGCACCCGGCCAGCGGGCCGCGTCGCTGCCTCGGTCACAGCCGTCCGGCCCGCCGCAGCTTCGATCCCGCTGCCGGCAAGCAGGTCCCGTAGGACCGGCAGCTTGGCTTCATCGGACACGACCGCGACCTGAGGGCGGAATTCCAGGGCCTGCTCGGCGAGCATTTCGACATTGTTGCCTGCGGCCAGCGCCACGAGTTCGAATGCGTCGCGACCATCCCTATTGGCGGCGCGGATCACATCGAGCGCAGAACACCCGATCGAGCCCGTCGAGCCCATCACACTCACTGTACGCCGGGTACTCATTCTACAGTCCCAGCATTTCAGGCAGCTCAGGTACAGAGTGGAACAGCAGAACCGTCACGAACGCGACAGCACCCAACCCGTCGACCCGGTCCATGACGCCGCCATGCCCCGGCAGGATCGTCCCGGAATCCTTGACCCGGAACCGCCGCTTCAGGCCGCTTTCGAACAGATCACCCGCCTGCGCCACGATCGAGATCGCCATGCCGGCGAGAATCCAGTGAAGGAAGGGAACGCGCTCGATATCCGCCGCCGCAACACCGCAGCCAATACAGGCGATGACCGCCCCAATGGCGCCGCTCCAGGTCTTGTTCGGGCTTTCCTTCGGCAGGAGACGCGGGCCACCGAGCCCTCGCCCCGTAAAATAGGCCGCCGCATCGGACGCCCAGACGAAGGACATGAAGTAGAGCGCAGCCGAGCGGCCGTCCCAGGGTCCTTCCCGCAACAACCAGAGCGACATGGGCAGGAGGGTTACATAGAGCAGGCCGAAGACGGCGCTCCCGCGATGGTTCCAGCCACCTTTTGCACCGATCGCCGCAAAGACCAGTCCGGCCGCCATGACGGCAAGCGTGACCACCGGCATGCCGAGCGGGAGGCTGAGGCAGGCCAATATAGCGAAGACAATAAGTCCGTTCGTCCGCGTATACGCGCTGATATGCCCCCATTCCCACGCCATGACACCAGCCGTTGCCGCACAGGCCAGAGCAAGCCCCCATCCGCCCGACCAGACGGCCGCAAGGCCCAGCGGGATCAGGATAGCAGACGACATCAGCCGAAGCCCGAGATTGGAGAACCTGAGCTCCCGGGGCGTCCAGTCACCCATCAGAGCGCTCCCGGCGACACCGCGCCGAACCGGCGCTCCCGGCTGTGGAATTCAGCGATCGCCTGTTCAAGCGCCGCCTTGTCGAAATCCGGCCAGAGGACATCCGTGAACACCAGCTCCGTATAGGCCGCCTGCCAGAGCAGGAAATTCGACAAACGGTATTCGCCGCTCGTCCGGATCAGCAGGTCCGGATCGGGAATGCCGGCCGTATCGAGGAAACTTTCGAAGGTTGACTCATCCACGGCATCGACGGCGATCCCACCGCTCTGGACCGCGAGGGCGAGTTTCCGGGCTGCACGGAGGATCTCCTCCCGGCCACCATAGTTGAAGGCGATGTTCAGGCAGAATTCGGAGTTCGAGGCTGTCTCGCGCTCTGCCTTGTCGACGAGCTCCGCAATGTCCGCCGGCAGGCCTTCGCGGCGGCCGAGGATACGGATGCGCACACCTTCTTTTGTGAGGCGGCTCAGGTCGCGCTGAACATAGGCTTTCAGGAGTCCGAACAGGGTGCTGACCTCGGCAGCCGGACGGCGCCAGTTCTCGGTCGAGAAGGAAAAGACAGTGAGGTGTTTGATACCCAGCAACGGCGCTGCTTCCACGGTCCGTCGCAGGGCCTCGACCCCGCGCTCGTGCCCTGCCGCGCGCGGCAGACCGCGTGCTTTCGCCCAACGCCCATTTCCATCCATGATGATGGCGACATGCTGTGGGCCCGGAAGCCGCTCTGCCCCGGCGCCCTCTGAAGCGGGGGCAGAATGGCCGGACATCAGACCTGCATGATCTCCGCTTCCTTGGACTTCAGGGCCTCGTCGACCTTGGCGACATAGGTATCCGTCAGCTTCTGGACTTCTTCGGAGAGGGACCGGTGACGATCCTCGCTGATCTCGCCGTCCTTTTCCATGGCCTTGAGGCTGTCCATGCCATCGCGCCGAATGTTGCGGATGGCGACGCGGCACGCCTCGGCATATTTGCCGGCGACCTTCTGGAGTTCCTTGCGGCGCTCCTCGTTAAGCGGCGGGATCGGGATACGCAGGGTCTGCCCGTCCATCACCGGGTTCAGGCCAAGACCGGAATCGCGGATCGCCCGGTCCGTCGCGCCGACGACGCTCTTGTCCCAGACGTTCACGGACAGCATTCGGGTGTCGGTCACGGTCACCGAAGCCACCTGGTTCAACGGCACGGTGGAACCATAAGCCGGGACCATGACGGAATCGAGCAGGTTCACCGAGGCGCGGCCCGTGCGCAGACCGCTGAATTCGGTACCCAGAGAGGCCAGCGCGCCATCCATGCGGCGCTCGAGATCCTTCTTGTCGTAGCTCATTTGGCGGGTGCTCCCTTGTTCGTAATCGTCGTTGACGTGCCCTGGCCGTGCAAGACCTTGAGCAGCGATCCTTCTTCCTTCAGCGAGAACACCACGATCGGGATGTTGTTGTCACGCATGAGGCTGACAGCCGACGAATCCATGACGCGAAGGTCCTTGGCCAGGATTTCCTGGTAGGCGACCTGTTCGTAGCGCGTCGCGCTGGCGTCGAGCTTGGGGTCGGCGGTGTAGACGCCATCGACCTGCGTACCCTTCAGGAGCGCGTCGCAGTTCATCTCGATGGCGCGCAGGGCGGCGCCCGTATCGGTGGTGAAGAACGGGTTGCCGATGCCGGCCGCGAAGATCACGATCCGGCCCTTCTCCATGTGGCGCTGGGCGCGGCGGCGGATATAGGGCTCGCAGATGGCTTCCATGTGGATGGCCGACAGGACGCGGGTCGGTACGCCCATGTTTTCAAGCACGCTCTGCATGGCGAGGGCGTTCATGACGGTGGCCAGCATGCCCATGGAATCGGCCTGAGCGCGCTCCATGCCCTTCGCTGCGCCCGCAACACCACGGAAGATATTGCCGCCGCCGATCACGAGGCAGATCTCAGCCCCGGCGGAGCGCGCCTCGGCGATGGCTTTTGCGAATTTTTCGCAGGTGGGGATATCGATACCGAACTGACCGGGGCCCATCAGGGCCTCTCCCGAGAGCTTCAGAAGCACACGCTTGTACTTAAGGTCGCTTGTCTCAGGTTCCCCGCTCGGCATGGTCGTATCCTTTGGCTGAAGGCCTTGCAGCCTCCTAAAAGATTCCCGGCCGCCTGTCATGGGCGACCGGGATGTTCAAAGCCCCTTGCGGGCAGAAAGGCAAGCCCGATCAGGCGCCTTTCGTCATGGATGCAACTTCGGCTGCGAAGTCCGATTCTTCCTTCTCGATGCCTTCACCGAGCTTGAAGTGGACAAAGCCGTTCAGCGTGGCGCCGGCGCCTTTGAGGAACTCGGCAACCGACTGGTCCGGGTTCATCACGAACGCCTGCTCGAGCAGCACGACTTCCTTGTAGAACTTCTGCATGCGGCCGACGATCATCTTCTCGATGACGTTGTCCGGCTTGCCGCTTTCGCGGGCCTGCTCGGTCAGGACGCGCTTCTCGCTTTCGATCAGCGCCGGGTCCAGTTCTGCCGTGGTGGCAGCGGCCGGCGAAGTTGCGGCGATGTGCATGGCGACCTTGCGGCCGATGTCGTCCAGATCACCCGAACCATCGAGCGAGACCAGAACGCCGACCTTGCCCATGCCAGGCGCTTCAGCGTTGTGGATGTAGGACGCAACTTTGCCACCGGCCGTCAACTTGGCGGCGCGGCGCAGAGCCATGTTCTCGCCGATCGTCGAGATCAGGCGTTTCACGAGGTCGTCGACCGAACCGTCCCCGTCCGGCGAAGCGGCAGCCGAGATTGCCTCGACCGAACCGTCCGTGCCGAGCGCAGCCTTGGCAATACCTGCCAGTGCCTTCTGGAACTGCTCGTTACGGGCAACAAAGTCCGTCTCGGCGTTCAGCTCGACGATTGCGCCGGTCTTGCCGTCGTCGGAAACGACCACGGCCACGAGGCCTTCGGCGGCCGTACGGCCCGATTTCTTGGCAGCCTTGGACAGGCCTTTCGCGCGCAGCCACTCAACGGCGGCGGCTTCGTCGCCGTTGTTTTCGACAAGCGCCTTCTTGGCGTCCATCATGCCGGCGCCCGTTTTTTCACGGAGCGCTTTCACAAGCGCAGCTGTAATCTCAGCCATAGCTGTATTCCCTCAGTCTGGATTGTATCCGGCGCGGCTTATGCGCCGGCTTCGTCAGCCGTTTGGTCTGCCGTTGCGACATCCGCATCTGCAATCGCGCCGACATCTTCCAGCGCGCCGAGGTCAACGCCGAGGCCGGCGCTGGACTCTGCCAGACCGTCCAGAATGGCGTCGGCAAACAGGTTGCAGTAGAGCGAGATGGCGCGGGCAGCGTCATCGTTGCCCGGGAAGCCGTAGTCGGCGTCGGCCGGGTCGCAGTTCGTATCGAGGACGGCCACAACCGGGATACCCAGCTTGCGGGCTTCCTGTACGGCGATGGCTTCCTTGTTGGTGTCGATCACGATCATGGCCGACGGCAGGCCGCCCATGTCGGCGATACCGCCGAGCGATTTCTGGAGTTTCTCGCGACGGCGCTCAAGGTCGAGCAGCTCTTTCTTGGTGAGGCCCTGGCCGCCACCGGTCTCGAACATGGCGTTCAGCTCGCGCAGTTGCTTGATCGAGTTGGACACGGTGGACCAGTTGGTCAGCGTGCCACCGAGCCAGCGGTGGTTCATATAGTACTGGGCGCAGCGCTGAGCGGCTTCGGCGATCGGCTCCTGGGCCTGACGCTTCGTACCGACGAACAGCACGCGGCCACCCTTCGCGGTGGTATCGCGAACAAAAACAAGAGCTTGGTGAAGCGCGGGGACCGTCTTGGACAGGTCCATGATGTGGATGCCGGAGCGCTCGCCGTAGATGTACGGCTTCATACGGGGGTTCCAGCGGTGGGTCTGGTGACCGAAGTGAACGCCGGCTTCGAGCAGCTGACGCATGGTGAAGTCAGGAAGGGCCATAGATTTTCTCCATCCGGTTGGCCGTCACGGGTGGAACTCTGGACCACAATGGCCCTCGGCACCGGATGCACCCGTGAACTGGTTTCAGGTGAGGCGGCTTATACAGATATTCCCCTGTCGGGCAAGCGGCCTGACGGGGGTTTTGGCAGGTCAGATAGCCCGTACTTGCTGCGATTAACCTGCTTGCGGGCGTGATCGGGATACGTGCGACCGTGATCCTGGTGCGTGCAACGGTGATCCTGGCGATTCCTCAGGCGACTTTCAGGGCTTCCACGCGTTCGACCCCGGGCAGGTCCTTGAGGGCCCGCTGGGCCCGGATGTTGATCGTGTAGGACTGGGGCAGCTTCAGGGTGACGACCCGGCCATCCTCAAGCGGCATCTCGACCAGGATATCCCCCCGCTCGGCATCCGGCAGGGTGGCGAGGCGCTGGACCACGTGGGCGATCTCCCCGGCATTGGCCCCGACCGCGAGGCGCACCTTCAGCGCCCCCATGCCCCGGCTGAGGCGGGCAGCTTCCAGCGGCAGGACCCGTTCGGCATTGAGCCGGATCTCCTCCCCGTTCCGCTTGACCCCCACGGTAATCGCCACCGCATTGCCGACCTGAAGCAGGTCGTAGTGCTGGGACAGGGTTTCCGGGAAGACCATCATCTCCACCTCCCCCGTCGGGTCCGACAGGGTAAGGAAGGCGAATTTGCCGCCGTTCCGGGCCGGCTTGTCGGAGCGCAGGCGCACGATGCCGATCATTTCGAGTGGCTTGCCGTCGGCGGCGCGCTCCTCGATCTCCATAGCGAGGGTCACACGTTCCCGGTCGACCCCGGCGAGGACATCGTCCAGCGGGTGGCCGGAGAAGTAGAACCCGATGGACCGGAACTCCTCGTCCAGCTTCTGCTGGCCGTTCCAGGCCTTCACGACCGGCATGGCGGGCCGCAGGGCCGGCTCGGCCTCGCCGAACAGGCCGCCCTGCCCGCCCATCCGGTCCTCGGCGGCACTTGCCGCCATCTGGGCCAGCATCGGGGCTGCCGCGAGCACCTTCGCCCGGTTCTTGTCGAAACTGTCGAACGCGCCCGCCTTGGCGAGGGACTCGAACGCCTTCTTGTTGATGTGGCGCGGATCGACCCGCTCGGCGAAATCGTAGATGTCCTTGAAGGGGCCATCCTGCTCGCGGATCGCGACGACGTGCTTCATCGCCTCGAGGCCGACGCCCTTGAGCGCGCCGAGCGCGTAGACAATCGACCCGTCGCGCACGTCGAAATCGGCGGAGGACGTGTTCACGTCCGGCGCGATGACCGGGATCTTCAGCCGGCGGGCCTCCTGGAAGAAGGCCGCAAGCTTGTCGGTGTTACCGAGATCGAGGCTCATCGAGGCGGCGAGGAACTCGACCGGGAAATGGCATTTCAGGTAGCCGGTATGATAGCCGATCAGGGCATAGGCCGCGGCGTGGGACTTGTTGAAGCCGTAGCCCGCGAACTTCTCCATCGTGTCGAAGATTTCGTTGGCGAGCTGGGCTTCCATGCCCTTGTTCTTCGCAGCACCTTCCACGAAGCGCTGGCGCTGGGCGATCATCTCTTCCAGCTTCTTCTTACCCATGGCGCGACGCAGGAGGTCAGCGTCGCCGAGCGAATAGCCCGCGATCTCCTGCGCCATCCGCATCACCTGCTCCTGGTAGACCGGCACGCCATAGGTGGCTTCCAGGACAGGCTTCAGGTCCGGGTGGGCATACTGGACACCCTCGGGATTCTCCTTGCCCTCGATATAGACCGGGATGTTTTCCATCGGGCCCGGGCGGTAGAGCGAGATGATGGCGATGACGTCTTCGAGACTGTGCGGACGCACCTTTTTCAGCGTGTCCCGCATGCCCGCGCCTTCGAGCTGGAACACGCCGAGCGTGTCCCCGCAGGCCATTAGGTCATAGGTTTCCTGATCGTCGAGGCTTCGCCATTCCGGGCCGACTTCCTTGCCGTCCCGGTGAATGAACTTCAGCGCGCGGTCGATCACCGTCAGCGTCTTCAGGCCAAGGAAGTCGAACTTCACGAGTCCGGCCTGCTCGGCATATTTCATGTTGAACTGCGTTGCCGGAAGGTCCGCCCGCGGATCGTTGTAGAGCGGCACAAGCTCGACCAGCGGCCGGTCACCGATGACCACGCCGGCGGCGTGGGTACCGGCGTTCCGGTACTTGCCTTCCAGCGCAAGCGCGATTTCGAGGAGCTCGCCGACGCGCTCGTCGGCGTCGATCTCGTCCTGGAATTTCGGCTCGTCGTCGATGGCGTCCTGCAGCTTCGGCGGGTTGGCCGGGTTGAACGGGATCAGCTTCGCCAACCGGTCGACCTGGCCATAGGGCATCTGCATGACGCGGCCGACATCGCGCACCACGGCCTTTGCCTGCAGCGTGCCGAAGGTAATGATCATGGCCACCGAGTCCGCACCATACTTGTCGCGGACATAGCGGATCACTTCGCCCCGGCGTTCCTGGCAGAAGTCGACGTCGAAGTCGGGCATCGAGACGCGTTCCGGGTTCAGGAAGCGTTCGAACAGGAGGTCGAAGCGAAGCGGATCGAGGTCCGTGATCAGCAGGACCCAGGCCACCAGCGAGCCAGCGCCCGACCCCCGGCCCGGACCGACCGGAATGTCATGTTCCTTGGCCCATTTGATAAAGTCCGAAACGATCAGGAAGTAGCCGGGAAAGCCCATCCGTTCGATCACGGACAATTCGTAATCGAGACGTTTGAAATAGGTTTCGCGGTCGGCATAAAGCTTGTCGGCAGCCGAGAGGCGGAATTCGAGGCCTTCGAGCGCCTGCTTGCGCAGCTCCTCGGCCTCCGAACGGCCCTCGTTCGAGAAGCTCGGCAGGATCGGCTTGTGCGTCTCTGCCTTCACCGCACAGCGGCGGGCGATTTCCGCCGTATTGGCGATGGCTTCCGGAAGGTCCGCGAAGAGGAGTTTCATCTCCGACGGCGATTTCAGGTATTGCTGCGGGCTGACGCGCTTGCGGTCCGGCTGGCCGAGATATTCGCCATTCGAAATGCACATCATCGCATCGTGCGCCTGCGCATCGTCCGGCTTCAGGAACCGGGCATCATGCGTCGCGACAATGGGCAACGCCAGTTCGTAGGCGAGGTCGATCAGGCCGTCCTCGACCGCGCGCTCTTCCGGCGTGCCGTGGCGGGTGAGCTCGACATAGCAGCGGCCGGGATAGGCATGGGCGAGCGTCGAGAGCTCCGTGCGCGCATCGGCGACCCGTCCCTTCTGGATCAGCTTCGCCACTTCGCCTTCGGCGCCGCCGGTCAGGACGATCAGGCCGTCGGTGTTTTCCAGCGCCAGCGATTTCGCGAGCTTCGGCACGCCGTCCGCCGCATCGAGATAGGCGCGCGAGGACAGGAACATGAGGCGGCGGTAACCAGCCTCATTCTGGGCGTAGAGCGTCAGGCGCGAGGGCTCGGCCCGGTGGCCGGCCTCCACGACATCGAAGCAGCAAGCCATGATCGGCTGGATGCCGGCTTCCGACAGGGTGAGCGAGGTTTCGAGCGCGCCGAACAGGTTGTTCCGGTCGGTGATCGCAACGGCCGGCATCTCGTGCTTCAGGCACCAGGACTTCACGTCCTTGGGCGAGATCATGCTTTCCAGCAACGAATAGCTGGAGCGCACGGCCAGATGGATGAAGGGCGACTCGGACACGGGGCTATTCTCCTGGGGGAAGAATAAACTGACCGGTCCGGCGCCGCCAGACCAGAGCGCAATGCCCGGATTTCACAGCTTATTCCGGTGCGTAGGGCACCAGCTTGCCGTCGGCCAGCGTGAGGACGCGGTCCATATGGGCTGTCAGGGCGTGGTTGTGGGTGGCCACCAGCACAGCGGCGCCCTCCTCGCGGGCCATCTTGATGAAGGTGGCGAAGACGCGCTCGGTCGTGGCCGGGTCGAGGTTACCGGTCGGTTCGTCGGCGATGACGAGGCGCGGATTGTTGGCCAGCGCCCGGGCGATGGCGACCCGCTGCTGTTCCCCGCCCGACATCTGGCCCGGCTGGTGGTCGGCGCGGTGTTCGAGGCCCATTTCGGCCAGCAGCTCAGCCGCCTTGGCGCGGGCTTCCTTACGGCCGACACCGGCGATCATCAGCGGCATGGACACGTTGTCGGCCGCGTTGAACTCCGGCAGCAGGTGATGGAACTGGTAGACGAAGCCGATCTTGGAGCGGCGCACAGCGGTGCGGCCCTTGTCGTCGAGCTTCAGGCAGTCGATGCCGTCGAGCAGGACCTTGCCAGCTTCCGGACGCTCCAGCAGGCCCGCCGTGTGCAGCAGGGTCGACTTGCCGGACCCGGACGGGCCGACGAGGCCGACCAACTCGCCGGCTTCGAGCTTCAGGTCGGCGCCGGACAGCACGTTCAGTTCGCCGGCCGCGGTGCGGTAGACGCGTTCGATGCCGGAGAGTTCAAGCACGGGCGCCGCCATCACTCGAACCTCAGCGCGCTGACCGGATCCTGGCGGGAGGCCCACCAGGCCGGGATGATGGAGACGCCGGCCGACATGCCGAGCGCGTAGAGGCCGGTGCTGAACACGTCGCCCCAGTCGAGGATCGCCGGTAGGTGCGCGAGGCCGTAGGTCTCCGCGTCGAACACTTTGCCGCCGTCCATGAACAGGTTGATGAAGGCCTCGATGGCACCGATGTTCAGGATGAACAGGACGCCCACGGTCATGCCCAGCGTCGCGCCCATCATGCCCAGCACAGTGCCGACCATCAGGAACACGCGCAGCACTCCGCCCCGGCCGAGGCCAATGGTGCGCAGGATGGCGATGTCGCGCGTCTTGTTCTTCACCAGCATGACGACGCCGACGATGATGTTGAGCGTGGCGATGCCCATGATGACCATGACCAGGAGGCGCACCATGGTCCGCTCCACCTTCAGGGCGTTCAGATAGGCCGCGCGCTGGCTTTTCCAGTCATACATGTAGACCGCATTGCCGGTGGCGGTGGAGATCGCACGCATCGCCTCCTCCGTCTTGTCGGGATCCTTCAGCCGGATGTCGAGCATCTGGTAATGGTCCTTCGACTGGAACAGGATCTGTGCCTGGTCCATCGGCATGAAGATATAGGCCATGTCGAGCTCCACGCTGCCGGTGGAGAAGGTCTGGCCGACCGTATAGGCCTTGGAGCGCGGAGTGGCGCCCATCACGCTCGCATTGGCCTGGGTGGCGATGATGTCCACCTTGTCGCCGGGGCCGACGCCCAGCCCTTCGCGGCCTGCAGCAAGGAACGAGCCGATCATGATGACGTTGCCGCCATTCTTGCCCTCGCCGAACCCGGCCTCCAGCGCCGCCTTGCCGCCATCGTCCAGGAAGGGCATGGTCTTCAGGTCTTCGGGGCGGAGCCCCCGCACCACAGCCGCCGCCTTGCGGCCATTGGCGGTGGCGAGCACGAATTCCTCGATGTAGGGCGAGGCGCTCTGCACACCGGGCACGGTCCTGATCGTCTCGGCAAGTGCTTCGGCTTCCGCTTCCGTATACTGATTGACCACTGCATAGACGTGCGGCTGCCCGCCCAGGAGCGCATCCAGCAGCGTCGCGCGGAAGCCACTCATGATCGACATGGTGATGATCAGCGCCGCTACGGCAAAGAAAATGCCGATGAAGGAGATGATCGAGATCAGGCTAGCGCCGCCATGCTCGCGTTTTGCGCGCAGATACCGCCAGGCCAGCGTCCGTTCGAGACGTCCGAAGGGCGCGGCGGCATGACTCATGCGGGCGAAACCTTAGCAAGCACTTCGGCGAACGGCAGTTCCACCTTCTCGCCCGTCTTGCGGTTTTTGACTTCGACTACGCCTTTTTCAAGGCCTTTCGGGCCAATGACGAGCTGCCACGGCAGGCCGATCAGGTCCATCCGGGCGAATTTGGCGCCCGCGCGGTCGTCAGTGTCGTCGTACAGGGTCTCGATGCCGGCCGCTTCGAGCTGTTCGTAGAGATCGCCGCAGGCCTTGTCGCAAGCTTCGTCGCCGGCGCGCATGTTTATCAGGCCGACATGGAACGGCGACACGGAGTCCGGCCACACGATGCCATTGTCGTCATGGCAGGCCTCGATGATGCCGCCGACGAGGCGCGAGACGCCGATGCCGTAGCTGCCCATCTGGACCGGGACCATCTGGCCGTCCGGCCCCTGCACGACGGCATTCATCGGCTTCGAGTACTTGGTGCCGAAATAGAAGATGTGGCCGACCTCGATGCCACGGGCCGAGACCTTGCGGTCTTCCGGCAGGGCGTTGAAGGCCGCTTCATCATGCATCTCTTCAGTCGCCGCATAATACTGCGTGCGCTTCTCGACTTCGCCGGTCAGGTCTGAGTCGAAATCGAGGTCGAGCCCCGGCGCAGGCATTGTCAGAAGTTCCCGGTCGCAGAAAACCGCGCTTTCGCCCGTGTCCGCCAGGATGATGAATTCGTGGCTGAGATCGCCGCCGATAGGGCCGGTATCAGCGCGCATCGGAACTGCCGTCAGGCCGAGCCGGTCGAACACGTTCAGATAGGCACAGAACATCTTGCGATAGGCGGCGCGGGCGCCCTCTTCCGTCAGGTCGAAGGAATAAGCGTCTTTCATCAGGAATTCGCGGCCGCGCATCACGCCGAAGCGGGGGCGGATCTCGTCCCGGAACTTCCACTGCTGGTGATACAGGTTCAGCGGCATCTGCTTGTAGCTTTTCACGTAGGTCCGGAAGACATCGGTGATCAGCTCTTCGTTCGTCGGCCCGTAGAGCATCTCGCGCTCGTGACGGTCCTGGATGCGCAGCATTTCCTTGCCATAGGCCTCGTACCGGCCGGATTCCCGCCAGAGGTCAGCCTGTTGCAGGGTCGGCATCAGCAGTTCGATGGCGCCGGCGCGGTTCATTTCCTCGCGTACAATCTGTTCGATCTTCTTGAGGACGCGCAGGCCCAGCGGCAGCCAGGTGTAAATACCGGCGCCGTTCTGGCGCACCATGCCGGTGCGCAGCATCAGCTGGTGTGAGACAATTGCCGCATCGGCCGGCGCTTCCTTGGAAACGGGCAGGAAGTATCTGGAAAGCCGCATCGAATCCCCGGGGGCTGGTTGTAAAACGCGGCTCACCTAGCCGCAGGGGGCCCTATTGCGCAAGCAGCCGTGGCACGACCACGGCCGTGATGGCTGTGATCACGACACCGCCGATCGTGGCCCAGATGGCCTTCTTGCCGAGCATGTGATCCTTGGGGGCCGCCTCTTCGGTGCCCTCCACGGTCGAGCCGTCTTCCCACTGGCTTTTCACGCCAATGGGAAGGACCGCAAAGAAGGTGATCCACCAGCCTAGCGTGAAAACGACGAGGCCGCTCATGAAGTCCATCAGTGATGGCCCTTCGGGGTTTCCATGAGTTCGACGAGGACGCCGTTGGAATTCTTCGGGTGCACGAAGATGATCAGTGTGCCATGGGCACCGATCCGCGGCTTGCCGAGGACCGTGGCCCCGCGCTTGCCCATTTCCTCGACGGCCTGGTGGATATCTTCCACCTCGAAGCAGACATGGTGCTGGCCGCCCTTGGGGTTCTTCTGGATGAAATTATGGATCGGCGACTGTTCGTTCAGCGGTTCGATCAGTTCGATCTGGGCGTTCGGCAGGTTCACGAAGCAGACCTTCACGCCCTGCTCCGGCATGTCGAACGGGGTCGTGATATCCGTCGCGCCGTAAAGCGTGCGGTAGGTATCGCAGGCCTCTTCGAGATCCGGCACGGCGACACCGACATGATTTAGCGGTCCGAGCTTGAATTCACTCATTTTTCTAGTTCCTCAAAACAACGACTTCGATCATCGGACGCAGGCCATAGACTGTCTCTGCGGCCTTTCGAAGCGCGCGGCCGATGGCCCGTTCGACCGCCTCGTCGTCGAGGCGGTCCTTGCGTTTCATGCCGCTAACAGCCATTTCGGCCGCCTCTTCGAGGGTTTCAAGCCCTTCATCCGCCAGCCGGCCATCCGGTTCGGAAAAGCCCTTTACGACCACGACCGGCCCGTCCTCGACATCGCCATGATCGCTGATCGAGACCGTGGCGAAGAGGATCCCGCCCCAGGACAGCTTGCGCCGCTCCTGAACACCAAGGGCACCCTCGGGCACCAGATGCTTGCCATCGAGGAAGAGACGCCCGGAAGGCACTTCGTCGATGATCTCGGCCGGGCCGGGTGCAAGGCGGATCAGACTGCCATTACGGGGCGTGACGGCCTCGGCCACCTGCAGCGACCGCGCATAGGCCGCGTGCTCCATGATGTGGCGCCGCTCTCCATGCACCGGCACCGAGATGTGCGGGCGGACCCATTGGTACATGCGGCGCAGTTCGTCCCGGCAGGGATGGCCCGAGACGTGAATCTTCTGCGGCACCATGCGCGGCGTGATGACCCGGATGCCCTGGTCGGCGAGCGAGTTCATGAGCGCGAAGATGCCCTTCTCGTTGCCGGGGATCTGGCGCGACGAGAAGATCACGCTGTCGCCTTCACGCAGAATGACGTTCTTGTGGTCGCCCCGCGCAATGCGGGAGAGCGCGGCGCGCGGCTCGCCCTGGCTGCCGGTGCAGAGATAGAGAATGTGTTCCGGCGGGAAATGGCCGGCATCGGCCTCGTCGACGAATTCGAGCTTTGCCGGGAGGATGCCGACCGCTTTCGCCGCGTCGGTGATCTTGTGCATGCTGCGCCCGACGAGGCAGACGTGGCGCTCTGCCAGCGAGGCCGCCTCGATGATGGACTTCACGCGGGCGACGTTCGAGGCGAAGGTCGTGACGGCGACGGCGCCTTCCTGTTCGGCGATCAGTTCCACAAGGCCCTGGCGGACAGTCTCTTCCGAGCCTGCCTCCCCTTCCTCGAAAACGTTGGTGGAGTCGCAGACCATGGCGAGCACGCCTTCGTCACCGAGCGCCGTGAGGCCGGCGATGTCCGTGGTCGAACCGATCTGCGGATCCGGGTCGATCTTCCAGTCCCCGGTGTGCAGGATGAGGCCGGCCGGCGTTCGGATGGCGAGGGCGTTCGGCTCCGGAATGGAGTGCGTCAGCGTTACATAGGTGACTTCGAACGGTCCAGCCTGAACCGTACCGCCCATGGAAATCGTCTTCAGGAAACGCAGGTCGACGCCGCGCTCATCCATCTTGGCACGGACAAGCTCCGCCGTGAAAGGCGTGGCATAGATCGGCGCCTTGGTCTCCAGCCGCGGATAGATCAGGCCGACGGCACCGATATGGTCTTCGTGGGCATGGGTCAGGAAAACCGCGTCGATGTGCTCCCCGACAAGGTATTCCGGGTCCGCACAGATGAGGTCGATGCCCGGCGTGTCGTCGCCGCCGAAGGTGACGCCCATATCGGCGATGATCCAGCGGCGCGCGTGCCTGGGGCCATACCCGTAGGCGTTCAGGTTCATACCGATTTCGCCGCAGCCGCCGAGCGGCAGGAAGACGAGTTCTTCAGGGGATTGCGACGAGTCTGCCATGAGCCCTTATTTTTTGTTGATCCGGTAGAATTCGAGCAGGCCTCGCATGAGGATGTCCTGGTCGTAATGGTCGATGGTTTCGCTGGCGTCCTCGAACAGCGAGGCAACGCCGCCAGTGGCCACGACGGTCATCGGCTTTCCGTACTCGGCCTTGATACGCCGCACGAGGCCGTCGATCAGGTCGATATAGCCCCAGAAGACACCGGACTGCATGGCGCTGACCGTGTCCTGCCCGATCACGCGCGCTGGACGCTGGATCGCGATGCGCGGCAGCTGGGCGGCGGCATCGTGCAGGGCCTTCATGGACAGGTTGATACCGGGCGAGATGATGCCGCCCTCGAAGGCGCCGTCCTCGGCCACGACGTCGAAGGTCGTGGCGGTGCCGCTGTCGATGACGATCAGGTTGCCGGGATAGGTAACGTGCGCGCCAAGCGCGCTGACGATCCGGTCGGCGCCGACCTGTTCCGGGCGGCGGATGCGGATTTCCATGCCCGTCTTCAGGTTCGTGTCGCCGATGAACATCGGCTCGACGTGAAGGTAGCGGCGCGCGAGGTTGCGGAAGTTGAACACTGCCTGCGGCACCACGGTCGCGATCACGCAGCCGTTGATCTTCGACAGGTCCACGCCGTGCATGTCGGCAAGGCGCCAGAGCCAGGCGGCATGATCGTCGGCGGTCTTCGTCGGATCCGTCGCGCTGCGCCACTGGTTCACCCAGGCCGAGCCGTCATGGATGCCGAAAACCGTATTCGTGTTGCCAACGTCGATGGCGAGCAGCATGCGGGGTCAAGCCTCTCCGAGTAGATGTACGTCGCCTGCCCTTATGGTCTGTTGCGACCCGTCCGGCAATCTGAGGATCAGTCCGCCGTCGGGAGCCATATCCTCGAAAATACCGTCGATCGGCACCCCGCCAGGCGACACGCGGACCATGCCGCCAAGGCCTTCCGCACGGGTCAGCCAGTCGCGCCGGACAGGCTCGAACGACTCCCTCGCCTGCTCCAGACGGCGCTCGAAGAAGTGCGTCAGACGACCAAAAACCTCAATGGCATCAAAGTACTTACCCGGCGCAAGCAGAGATAGGCTGGTCGCGGACTGGCCGGCGCCGGGTGGCACCTCGGCGACATTGATGCCCATACCTGCAGCGATCCAGAGACCGGTCGCCGGATCGTTTCCGGTCTCGATCAGGATGCCGGACACCTTCGCGCCCCTCACGCGAACGTCATTGGGCCATTTCAGGCGAACGTCCGCATCCGGCGCAAAATGGAGGGCCACGTCGCTGACGGCGAGCGCGGCGGCGAACGGGATGCGCCCGGCCACGCGGATGCCGCCCGGTTCCCGGAACAGCGCGGTGCAGAACAGATTACCCTTCGGCGACGCCCAGTTGCGCTGCAGCCGACCTCGCCCGGCCGTTTGCTCGTCGGCGACGATCCAGCAATCGCTGAAATCGCCGGTCTGCGCGCGGCGCTTGGCTTCGGTATTGGTACTGTCGAGCGTGCCGAAGCGATGGACCTGCCAGGCTTGGCTCAAGCGCCAATCCCCAGCGCGGCCGTCGTCGTCCACCCGCTGAGGAGGAAGAAGAAGACCATGAACACGATCACGAACATGGCCGAGGCCAGCACGACGAGCGTGACCGAGCCGTCGATGGCTTCGAACCGTTCCGTCGGCTCATCGAACCACATGATCTTGATCAGGCGCAGGTAGTAACCGAGCGAGACGACCGAGGCGATCACCAGCACAATGGCGAGCGGATACAGCCCCGCGCTGATGCCGGCCTCCAGCACGACCCATTTGCCGAGGAAACCGCCAAAGGGCGGAAGGCCGGCAACCGACCAGATAAGGATGGAGAGCGAGATCGCAAGCCACGGACGCTTGCTCATCAGGCCGCCGAGTTCGCCGATGCCCTCGACCATGCCGCCCTGACGGCGCATGGCAAGCACAGCCGCAAAGAGACCGAGCGAGCTGACCACGTAGAGGGTCATGAAGGTGAGGAGCGGGCCGGCACCAAGCGTCTTGCCCGCGGCCACAGCGACGAGTGCGTAGCCGACATTGGCGATAGAGGAATAGCCAAGCAGGCGCTTGATGTTCGTCTGGGTCAGGCCGCCGAATGCGCCGATCAGCATTGAGAGTCCGGCAATGATGCAGATGATCAGCTGCCACTGGTCCGTCGATTCACCGAAGACCTGGAACATCACGTTTGCGAAGACGACCATGGAGGCCATTTTCGGGGCGGCACCAAAGAACGCACCGACCGGCGTCGGGGCACCTTCATAGACGTCCGGCGTCCAGATGTGCATCGGCGCGGCCGAAACCTTGAACGCGAGGCCGACGATCATCAGCACCATGCCGAACATGAGGCCGATGGACGGCTCTGCCGCGGCGATGCCCATATAGTCGGTCGTGCCGGCGAAGCCGTAGACCAGTGAAGCACCGTACAGCAGCATACCGGACGCCAGCGATCCGAGGACGAAGTATTTGAGGCCCGCCTCCGAGGAGCGTGCGGAGTCACGGTGGAATGCGGCGAGAACGTAGGATGCGAGGCTGAGCGTCTCGATGCCCATATAGAGCGTCATCAGGTTCGCGGCCGACAGGATCATGCCCATGCCGAGCGCGGCGAAGATGGTCAGCAGCGCGTATTCGTAACGGTTCGTCTGGTGGCGCTTGAGGAAGCCCTCGGACATCACCAGCGCAAGGCCGCCGACGATGAAGCTGACGATCTTGGCGAAGTTGACGAACGTGTTCGTCTCCACGAGGCCACCGAAGGCCTCGCCGCCCTGATAGAACACGGCTGCGATACCGGCTGCGCCGAACAGCGACAGTGCGCCATATTTGAACGACAGGCCGTTGAAGTTGTCCTTCAGCAGCGCGCCCAGCAGCACGCCGATCAGGCCTGCGGCGGCAAGCCAGAGTTCCGGCCCGATTGCCAGCGTCATGGCAGTGAAGTCGAGCATGGCGTCAGCCTCCGGCCATCATCGAGAGGATGCGAAGCGCAGCGCCCTCGGTCAGATTGAAGATCAGGTTCGGCGCGACACCGAAGATCAGGGTCAGCACAGCCAGCGGCACGATGCAGACGAGCTCGATCCGGTTCATGTCCGTGATGGTCTTGAGTTCCGGATTGGTGATCTGTCCGAACACGGTGCGACGGTAGAGCGTCAGCATGTAGACAGCCGAGAAAATCACGCCGAGGGCGGCACCGCCCGCGGCCCAGGTGGAGGCCTGGAAGCCGCCGACCATGGAGAGGATCTCGCCGATGAAGCCCGACGTGCCCGGCAGACCGACGTTCGCCATCGTGAACAGCATGAAGAAGGTCGCGTAGACCGGCATGCGGTGCACGAGGCCGCCATAGGCAGCGATGTCACGCGTGTGCATGCGGTCGTAGACGACGCCGACGATGAGGAACAGCGCGGCCGAAATGAAGCCGTGGCTGAGCATCTGGAAGATCGCGCCCTGAAGGCCGACTTCGTTGAACGAGAACACGCCGAGCGTGACGAAGCCCATGTGCGCAACCGACGAATAGGCGATCAGCTTCTTCATGTCGGTCTGGCGCCAGGCGACCAGCGACGTGTAGACGATGGCGATCACCGCCAGCGCGAACATGGCCGGCTGGAACAGGTGGCTCGCATCCGGGAACATCGGCAGCGAGAAGCGCAGGAAGCCATAGCCGCCCATCTTCAGGAGGACGCCGGCCAGGATGACGGAACCGGCCGTCGGAGCCTGAACGTGGGCGTCCGGAAGCCAGGTATGGACCGGCCACATCGGAAGCTTCACCGCGAACGAAGCGATAAAGGCGAGCCAGAGCCAGGTCTGCACTTCCGGCGCGAATTGGAACTTCTCAAGCACTTCGAAGTCGGAGCTGCCGGCCGCAATGTACATGTACACGACAGCGACAAGCATCAGCAGCGAGCCGAGCAGCGTGTAGAGGAAGAACTTGAACGCGGCGTAGATCTTGTCCTTGCCGCCCCAGATGCCGATGATCAGGAACATCGGGATGAGGCCGGCTTCGAAGAAGATGTAGAACAGCACGAGGTCGAGCGCGGTGAACACGCCGATCATGAAGGTCTCGAGCACGAGGAACGCAACGACGTATTCGGTCACGCGCGTATGGATCGAGTTCCAGCTGGCCAGAAGGCAGATCGGCGTCAGAAACGTCGTCAGCAGGATCAGCGGCAGCGACAGGCCGTCGACGCCGAGCTTGTAGCTGATCGACGCGTACCACGCATGCTGCTCGACCAGCTGGTAACCCGGTGCGGCTGGATCGAAGTAGAAGAAGGCCGCCAGCGAGACGAGGAAGGTCGCGCCGGAAATGACGAGGCCGGCCAGCAGTGCCGTGCGGCCTTCGTTTTCCTTGTTGGCAGCCGAATTGCTGCCCGCGGTCGCTGCGCGCACGAGCATGATGATGAGCGCGCCTGCCAGGGGCAGGAAGGTCAGCGCCGAAAGAATGGGAAACCCGCCCATTAGTTAGCCCCTCCGGCGTGCAGCCACATGAGCGCCCCGAAGACGAGGGCTGCGCCAATAATGATGAATGCGTAGTGATAGAGACGGCCGGTGTGCATGACAGACAGGCGGCGGGCGCTCGCCAGAGTCACGGCCGTCATGCCGTCTGCACCGAGACCGTCGATGATCTTCTTGTCCGCCTTCCAGAAGATGTTGCCGAGGAAGGCCGCTCCGCGGACCAGCGTCGCGTTGTAGATCTCGTCGAAGTACCACTTGTTGTAGAACAGCGAGTAGAGCGGACCGCCGCTGTCGGCGATGCGTTTGCCGACGCCGCGATTGAACAGGTAGGTGAAGGTCGCGAGCAGGAGACCGCCAAGGGTCACGATCAGCGGCGCATAGATCACCCATTCCGGCACGTCGTGGCGGGCGTGCAGCACATGGTTCTCGTCGCCGCGATAGATCGCACCGGCCCAGAAGGCTTCGCTCGAGTGATCGACGAAGAAGTCGTGGAAATAGAGACCGGCGAAGATCGCCCCGAGGCTGAGCAGGCCGAGCGGGATCAGCATCACGACCGGGCTTTCGTGCGGCATGTGATCGTGGCCGTGGCCATGATCGTCGTGGGCGTGATCGTCATGGGCATCATGCGCGTCGTGCGCGGCATGGCCGTGATCGTCGTGCGCCGCTTCCAAAGCCATCGGCCCGTGGAAGGTCATGTAGATGAGGCGCCAGGAATAGAAGCTGGTCAGGAAGGCCGCGACGATACCGAACCAGAAGGCCATCAGGCCGAAGGAGACATGCTCCGCGCCGCCGGCGAAGGCGCTCTCGAGGATGGCGTCCTTGGAGAAGAAGCCGGCAAAGCCGATCTGGGTGTGCGGAATGCCAAGGCCGATGATGGCGATGGTGCCGACCATCATGGCCGCATAGGTCAGCGGCATGAACTTCGCGAGGCCGCCCATTTTCCGCATGTCCTGCTCGTGGTGCATGCCGTGGATCACGGAGCCGGCGCCGAGGAACAGAAGCGCCTTGAAGAAGGCGTGCGTGAAGAGGTGGAACATCGCCGCCTCATAGGCGCCAACGCCCGCGGCGAAGAACATGTAGCCGAGCTGCGAACAGGTCGAATAGGCGATGACACGCTTGATGTCGTTCTGCGCCATCCCGACGGTGGCGGCGTAGAGCGCGGTGACGGCGCCGACGAGCGTGATCATGCCGGCGGCAACGATCGTGTACTCGTAGAGCGGCGACAGAAGGCAGACGAGGTAGACACCTGCGGTCACCATCGTTGCGGCGTGGATCAGGGCGGAGACCGGCGTCGGGCCTTCCATGGCGTCCGGAAGCCAGACGTGCAGGAAGAACTGGGCCGACTTGCCCATCGCGCCGATGAACAGAAGCACGCCGATCACTTCGACCGCCCAGACGCGATGGCCAAGGAAGGTCATGATGACTTCGCGGGCCGGCGCCGGATCGGCAAAGGCAATCGGATTGACGACAGTGTTCTCGCGCAGCGCGTCAAGGAAGGGCGCGAACTCGACCGTACGGAAGATGCAGAAGACCGCCATGATGCCGAGGGCAAGACCGAAGTCACCGACGCGGTTGGTCACGAAGGCCTTGATCGAGGCGTCGTTCGGCGCCTTGTTCTGGTACCAGAAGCCGATCAGCAGGTAGGACGCGAGGCCCACGCCTTCCCAGCCGAAGAAGAGCTGGATGAAGTTGTCGGCAGTCACCAGCATCAGCATGGCGAACGTAAAGAGCGACAGGTACGCGAAGAAGCGCGCCTTGTGCGGCTCCTCGCTCATGTAGCCCCAGGAATAGAGGTGCACGAGGCCCGACACGCCGGTGATCACGGCCATCATGACGATGGAGAGCGTGTCAACGCGGATCGCCCAGTCGGCCTGGAACTCGCCGACATGAATCCACGGCATCAGCTTGATGATGTGCTGAGTGATTGCCACGCCATGTTCGGCGCCGTGGCCAGCCGCTTCGGCATGGCCACCGACACCGGCGGCATAGGCGAACAGCTGGAACAGCGACAGAGCACCGGCCGTCAGGACGACGCCGGTCGTGGCGATCATGACCGCGCGGTCGCCGATCTGCTTGTGGATCAGGCCCGTCAGCGCCACGAAGCCGGGCGCCAGGACGATGAACATCAGAAGTGCGTCAGAAAGCATGTCCGCCTAGCCCTTCATCAGGTCTACGTTCTCAACCGAGATGTCACCTCGGTTGCGGAAATAGACGACCAGGATGGCAAGGCCGACCGCGGCCTCTGCAGCAGCGACCGTCAGCACGAGCATGGCGAAGATCTGCCCTGTGATCGTGCCGCTGAACACCGAGAAGGCGATCAGGTTGAGGTTCACCGAGAGCAGGATGAGCTCGATCGCCATCAGGATGACGATGATGTTCTTCCGGTTCACGAAGATACCAACGACCCCGATCGTGAACAGGGCGGCGGACACCGCGAGGTAGTGGGAAAGCCCGAGTTCCATCTGTATCAGATCCCCTGCCCCGGCTTGGGGTCCTTCAGTTCGTAGGCATCGGCACGGCGGCGCGACGTCTGCTTAGCAATGTTCTGGCGTTTTATGTGCGGGCGGTGGCGCAGCGTCAGCACGATGGCGCCGATCATGGCGACCAGCAGGACCACACCGGCCATCTGGAACAGCAGCAGATAGTCGGTGTACATCACCTGCCCGATGGCCTCGGCATTGGTCTCAGCGCCCGGTGCGGCGTCAAACGAGTCCGGTCGCGAATGCACGCCCACCACGGAAGCCATGAAGATCTCGGCGGCGAACACGATGCCGACCAGCATGGCGAACGGCCAGTAGCGCAGCGTGCCATCCTTCAGCTCGACGAAGTCCACGTCCAGCATCATGACGACGAACAGGAACAGAACCGCCACCGCGCCGACATAGACGACCACCAGCAGCATGGCGAGGAACTCCGCCCCGATCAGGACCAGTAGGCCGGCTGCCGAGAAGAATGCCGTGATGAGCCACAACACGGAGTGAACCGGGTTACGCGCCATAATGACCATCAACGCGGAAAACAACGTCACCGCGGAGATCAGGTAAAATGCGTAGAGTGCCACAGCCCTCTGACCCCTCTTGTGTTTGGGGTGCGCCTTGCACCCCCGGTTACTCGTTAGCGGCGCGCCCTAGCGGTAGGGCGCATCCAGTTCCAGGTTTTTCGCGATCAGGCGTTCCCAGCGGTCGCCGTTCGCAAGCAGGCGGTCCTTGTCATAGAACAGCTCTTCCCGCGTCTCGGTCGCGAATTCGAAGTTCGGTCCCTCGACAATGGCGTCCACCGGGCAGGCTTCCTGACAGAAGCCGCAATAGATGCACTTCACCATGTCGATGTCGTAGCGCGTCGTGCGGCGGGCGCCGTCTTCACGCGGCTCGGCCTCGATCGTGATGGCCTGTGCCGGGCAGATCGCCTCGCACAGTTTGCACGCGATGCAGCGCTCTTCGCCGGATGCGTACCGGCGCAGCGCGTGCTCGCCGCGGAAGCGCGGCGACAGCGGGTTCTTCTCGAACGGGTAGTTCACCGTGGGCTTGCGGCGGAACATTTCCACCGTGGCCAGCCAGAGGGCGCCGAGGAAATCGGTCAGCAGCGCACCGCGGATGGTCTGCGCGAGGCTCATGCCTGAACTCCCATGTAAGCGACATAACCGGCGACGACGAGCACGGCGACAAGCGAGGTGGGCAGGAAGATCTTCCAGCCAAGGCGCATCAGCTGGTCATAGCGATAGCGCGGCACGATGGCCTTCACCATGGCGAACAGAAAGAAGAAGAACAGCGTCTTCAGCATGAACCAGAACAGGCCGGAGAAGCTCGTGACGAACGGATGGGCGCGGACGAAGTCCTCCCCCAGCGAGATCGGGCCGTGCCATCCGCCGAAGAAGAGAATGGTCATCATCGAACACATCAGGACGATGTTCAGGTACTCGCCAAGCATGAACAGCAGGTACGGCGTCGAGCCGTACTCCACCTGGTAACCGGCAACGAGCTCGGATTCCGCTTCCGGAAGGTCGAACGGCGGACGGTTCGTTTCGGCAAGCGCCGACACAAAGAAGATCACGAACATCGGCAGCATGACCACGACCAGCGGGAAGTTCTGGAAGCTGAGCACGTGCCAGTTCCAGAAGCCGCCTTCCTGATTGTTCACGATGTCTGCGAGGTTCATCGAACCGGTCAGCAGGATCACCGTCACGATCACGAAGCCGATGGAGACCTCATAGGACACCATCTGCGCCGCCGAGCGCAGCGCGCCGAGGAACGGGTATTTCGAGTTGGAAGCCCAGCCGCCCATGATGATGCCGTAGACACCGAGAGAGCTGATGGCGAAGAGGTAGAGAACGCCGACATTCAGGTTCGAGATGACCCAGCTCGTACCGCTGACCGTACCGGGCGCCACGGGAATGGCTGCCCAGGCCGCGAAGGCCAGCGTACAGGTCAGGATCGGTGCGAACAGGAAGACGAACTTGTTCGCGCCGGCCGGGATCACGATCTCTTTCAGAAGGAACTTGCCGAAGTCTGCGAAGGACTGGAGCAGGCCGAACGGGCCGACCACGTTCGGGCCTTTCCGCATCATAACGCCAGCCCAGACCTTGCGGTCCAGAAGCAGCAGGAAAGCGATCGAGAGAAGCAGGACCAGCGTGAAGAGGCCGATCTGGCCGAGGACCATCAGCGGTCCCCAAAACTGACCCAAAGACTCGACGTAGTTGCTCATGGCGCCCGCCCTACTCCGCTGCCACCGGAGTGTCCAGCGCTGTCGCCAGCGCGGAGCATTCCGCCATGGTTTTCGATGCGCGGGCGATCGGATTGGTCAGGTAGAAGTCCCCGATGACCCGCTTGAACGGTGCGCTGGAAAGGCTTCCGGCTGCTTCCGGAACTGCTTTCAGGGCCGCAGCACCTGCTGCGCCCGGCGCGTAACCGATACCGGCGAAAACCGGGTTCGCACGCAGCTTTTCGCGCAGCGCGTCGACCGTGTCGTAGGGCAGCGTCTTGCCCATAACGTCCGACAGCGCGCGGAAGATGGCCCAGCCTTCGCGGGCCTCGCCTTTCGGCTGGACAGCGCGGGACGTGACCTGGACGCGGCCTTCGGTGTTCACGAAGGTAGCGGCCAGTTCCGAATAGGCGGCCGACGGCAGGATGATGTCGGCACGCGAGGCACCGGCATCGCCGTGCGAGCCGACATAGATGACCGTGGCAGAGCCGAGCTTCGACAGGTCCACTTCGTCGGCGCCGAGCAGCACGACCGTTTCCATCGCGCCCCCGAGGATGCCGGCAGTGGCTTCACCGCCTTGGCCCGGCACGAAACCGGTGTCGAGCGCGCCGACCCGGCCGGCCGCGTTGTGCAGCACGCCGAACCCGGCCCAGCCATCGGCCACGGCGCCGGTCTCGTTGGCGAGCATCAGCGCGGCGGCGAGCACGGCGGCGCCATCCTCACGGCAGAGCGCGCCTTCACCGACCACGATCATCGGGCGCTTGGCGCCTTTCAGGAAGTTCGCCGTCGCCTCGGCTGTCAGCGCGTCTGCGCCCGAACCGAGATGGGTGTACTTGTAGGTGAGGTCAGCCGCCTCGCCGATCACGCCGACTTTCAGGTCGGCCCACAGCCAGGTCTTGCGGATACGGGCGTTCCAGACGGCCGCTTCGACGCGCGGATTGGTGCCGACGAGCAGCAGCGCGTCCGCCTCTTCCACGCCAGCCAGCGTCGGGTTGAGAATGTAGTGCTCACGCACGCCATCGGCGCCATATTGAGCACCAGCCGGACGGCAATCGGTGCTCTGCACGCCTAGGGCGCGGAACAGGTCCAGCGCGGCCTTCGCCTGCTCGACCTCGATGAGGTCGCCGGCCACGACGCCGATCTTGCCGGCCGGCTTCGACAGCGCGGCTTTCACGGCGGCAAAGGCTTCGCCCCAAGTTGCGGGCTTCAGCTTGCCGTTCTCGCGAACGTAAGGCTTGTCGAGGCGCTGGCGGGCGAGACCGTCCCACACGAAGCGGGATTTGTCCGACAGCCATTCCTCGTTAATGTCCTCGCTCGTCTCCGGCATGATGCGCATCACGCCGTCGCCTTTCGCATCGATGCGGATCGAGGCGCCCATGGCGTCCATCACGTCGATGGAGGACGTCTTGCGCAGCTCCCAGGGGCGCGCATTGAAGGCGTAGGGCTTGGACGTCAGTGCGCCAACCGGGCAAAGGTCGATCACGTTGCCGGAAAGCTCAGAGGTCAGACTTCTCTCGAGATATGTCGTGATCTCGGCGCTCTCACCACGCGAGATCATGCCGATCTCTTCCACGCCGGCGACTTCCGCGACGAAGCGGACGCAACGCGTGCACTGAATGCAGCGGGTCATGATCGTCTTGACCAGCGGACCCATATACTTGTCTTCGACAGCGCGCTTGTTCTCGTCATAGCGGCTGGTCGGACGGCCATAGGCCATGGCCTGGTCCTGCAGGTCGCACTCGCCGCCCTGGTCACAGATCGGGCAGTCCAGCGGGTGGTTGATGAGCAGGAACTCCATCACCCCATTGCGGGCTTTCTCGACATAGGCACCCTTGGTACGCACGTTCGGCGGAGAGCCGTCGCGGTTGGGACGCATGTCGCCGACCATCTGGGCGCAGGAAGCGATCGGCTTCGGCGCGCCTTCCCACTCGACAAGACACATGCGGCAGTTGCCGGCCACGGACAGGCGTTCGTGATAGCAGAAGCGCGGGATCTCGGCGCCGGCCTCCTCACACGCCTGCATCAGCGTGTAGGTCTTCGGAACCTCGACTTCCTTGCCGTCGACATTGAGTTTGAACAGATCGGACATGGGCCCCTACTCCGCCGCGATGACTGCGCCCTGCACCATGGCGCGCGGCAGTCGGTACTGGTTGATGCGGTCTTCGATTTCGTGCCGGAAGTGACGGATCAGGCCCTGGATCGGCCAGGCCGCTGCGTCGCCAAGGGCGCAGATCGTGTGGCCTTCCACCTGCTTGGTCACGTCCAGCAGCGTGTCGATCTCGTCGTGCTCGGCTTCGCCCTTCGCCATGCGCTCCATCACGCGCCACATCCAGCCGGTGCCTTCGCGGCACGGCGTGCACTGGCCGCAGGATTCATGCTTATAGAAATAGGCGAGACGGGCAATCGCCCGGATCAGGTCCGTGTCCTTGTCCATGACAATCACGGCTGCCGTGCCGAGGCCGGATTTCAGGTCGCGCAGCGTGTCGAAATCCATATAGGCGTCCATGATCTGCTCGGCCGGCACCATCGGAACCGAGGACCCGCCGGGGATCACGGCCTTCAGGTTTTCCCAGCCGCCGCGGATACCGCCGCAATGGGTGTCGATCAGATCACGGAAGGTGATCGACATCTCTTCTTCCACGTTGCACGGCTTGTTCACGTGGCCGGAGATGCAGAACAGCTTGGTACCGGCATTGTTCGGGCGGCCGAAGCCGGCGAACCATTCGGCGCCGCGGCGCAGGATCGTGCCGGCAACGGCAATCGATTCCACGTTGTTCACGGTTGTTGGGCAGCCATAGAGGCCTGCGTTTGCCGGGAATGGCGGTTTCAGCCGCGGCTGGCCCTTCTTGCCTTCGAGGCTTTCCAGAAGCGCAGTTTCCTCGCCGCAGATATAGGCGCCGGCGCCGTGGTGGACGTAGAGATCGAAATCCCAGCCGTTCACGTTGTTCTGGCCGATCAGCTTCGCTTCATAGGCTTCCTTCACGGCCTTCTCGAGCGCGTGACGCTCGTTGATGTATTCGCCGCGAATGTAGACGTAGCATTTGTGGGCGCGCATCGCGCGCGACGCGATCATGCAGCCCTCGATCAGCAGGTGCGGATCGTGGCGCATGATTTCGCGGTCCTTGCAGGTGCCGGGCTCGGACTCGTCGGCGTTGACGACGAGATAGTGCGGGCGGTCCCGCACTTCCTTCGGCATGAAGGTCCACTTAAGGCCGGTGGGGAAGCCGGCGCCGCCGCGGCCACGCAGGCCCGAGGCCTTCATCTGGTCGCAGATCCAGTCCGGACCCTGGTCCAGGATTTCCTTGGTCAGGTGCCACGCACCGCGCTTCTTCGCGGCCTCAAGGTCCGGCGAGTGAAGGCCGTACAGGTTCGTGAAGATGCGATCCTTGTCCTGCAACATGGCTTAGCCCTCGCTACCCTTCTTGGTGCCGTCGATCAGCGTCGTCTTGCCGGTCGCTTCCGGTGCTGCCGGAACGGCCGACGGAAGGTTCGGCAATTTGGCGATGGAATTGCGGCTGCCGTCGAACAGGGCCGGATCGTTCAGCGAGGTTGCGCCACCCTGAGGAGCGCTGTTCACGCGGTCGACCTGCGGACCCGGATGGACCTCGACGCCGTTCTTCAGCTTGCCGAGAATCTGCGCCAGGGAGTCCGGCGTCAGGTCCTCGTAATAATCGTCATTGATCTGCACCATGGGCGCGTTCACGCAGGCACCGAGGCACTCGACCTCTTCCCACGACAGGCGGCCATCGTCGGTGACATACATGATGTCGCCGATTTCCTTCTTGCAGACCTCTTTCAGCTTGTCGGCCCCGCGCAGCTGGCACGGCGTCGTGCCGCAAAGCTGGACATGGTATTTACCGACCGGTTGAAGGCGGAACATCGTATAGAAGGTCGCGACTTCGTAGACGCGGATGTACGGCATTTCCAGCCGGTCCGCGACTTCGCGCATCGCCGGCTCGGACAGCCAGCCATGATTGTCCTTCTGAGCGAGCCACAGAAGCGGAATCACGGCCGAGCGCTGCTTCTCTGCCGGATACTTGTTCCGCCAGAAGGCAATTTTCTCTTCCGTCTCCGGCTTGAAGGCGAACGTGTCGCCCCCGGCCTCAAGATCAAAACGGCGCAGTGCCACTACTCGCCCTCTCTCACAAAGTGCATTTGGATTTCATCCCGGAACGGATGAGAAATAATCTTCAGGCTCACGGCTGGACGCACGATGGACGACATCATCTCAGACGGCTCCCCGCGCGAAATCCACCCGGGCAATCTTGCCATCGCGGATCGTGTAGATCGCCGCCACCTGAAACCGCTCGCCGCCAGGGCCGCGCGACACGTCCTCGTGATCGATCACGGTCGAGCCGAGGTCGATCCGGTTCACCAGTCTGGCGTGGTTCTTGGGGAACTGGAAAAACAGGTCCTCATGACGTTTGCGGATGGCTTCAAGACCCGTGTGGGTGACGTCCCCGTTCAACGAGGCGAGCATGGCGTCATCCGCAAAGCACTGCAGAAATGCTTCGATGTCCTGCTTGTTATAGGCATCCAGCTGGCGCTGGATCAGTTCCGAAGAGGCGCTCACCGGTCGATCTCCCCGAACACGATGTCGAGCGAACCCAGAATGGCCGAGACGTCGGCCAGCATGTAGCCCTTGCAGAGGAAATCCATCGCCTGAAGGTGGGGATAACCCGGCGCGCGGATCTTGGCGCGGTAGGGGCGGTTCGTGCCGTCCGAAACGAGGTACACACCGAACTCGCCCTTCGGCGCTTCGATGGCCGCGTAGCACTCGCCGGCGGGAACGTGGAAACCTTCCGTGTACAGCTTGAAGTGATGGATCAGCGCTTCCATCGAGTTCTTCATTTCGGCACGCCGCGGCGGCGAAACTTTCGAACCCTTCAGAAGCACCGGGCCGGGGCCCTCGCGGTTCATCAGGTCGATGCACTGCTGCATGATCTTGGTCGACTCGCGCATCTCTTCCATGCGGCAGACATAGCGGTCGTAGTTGTCGCCGTTCTTGCCAACCGGAATCTTGAAGTCGAGTTCGGAATAGCACTCATAGGGCTGCGCGCGGCGCAGGTCCCACGCATAGCCGGAGCCGCGGACCATGACGCCGGAGAATCCCCAGTCCATGATCGTCTTCTCGTCGACCACGCCGATATCGACGTTGCGCTGCTTGAAGATACGGTTCTCGGTGACGAGGCCCTCGAGATCGTCGAGCTTGCCCGGGAACTGCTCGCACCATTCGGAGAGGTCATCGAGCAGCGCCTGCGGCAGGTCCTGGTGGACACCGCCGGGGCGGAAATAAGCGGCGTGCATGCGGCTGCCGGAAGCGCGCTCGTAGAAGACGCAAAGCTTCTCGCGCTCCTCGAAGGCCCAGGTGATCGGCGTCAGCGCACCGACGTCCAGAACCTGAGAACCGATGTTCAGAAGGTGCGACATGATCCGGCCAAGCTCGGAATAGAGCACGCGGATGAGGCTGCCCCGGCGCGGAACTTCAAGGCCGAGCATCTTTTCGACAGCCAAGCACCAGGCATGTTCCTGGTTCATCGGCGAGCAGTAGTCGAGCCGGTCGAAGTACGGCATGCCCTGCAGGAACGTCTTGTACTCGAGCAGCTTCTCGGTGCCGCGGTGCAAGAGGCCGATATGGCAGTCGACGCGCGTGACGATCTCGCCGTCGAGGTCGAGGATCATGCGCAGCACGCCGTGGGCGGCCGGGTGCTGAGGCCCGAAGTTCAGCGTGAACTTGCGGTCGTCCATGTCGGAGATGTGGGCGGTGTCGGCCATGTCTTACGACTCCGTCGCTTTCTCGTCGCCGGGGATCTGGGACGTCATGCCCTCCCACGGAGAAAGGAAGTCAAAGTTGCGGTATTCCTGGATCAGCTTGACCGGCTCGTAGACGACTTTCTTCTCGAGGTCGTCGTAGCGGACTTCGTAATTGCCGGTCAGCGGGAAGTCCTTGCGGAGCGGGTAGCCCTCGAAACCGTAGTCGGTCAGGATGCGGCGCAGGTCCGGGTGGTCGGCGAACTGTATGCCGTACATGTCGAAGGCTTCGCGCTCGAACCAGTTGGCAGCCGGCCAGACGGCGCAGGCACTCGGCACAGCCGTGTCCTCATCCGTCGAAACGCGCACGCGCACACGATGGTTCAGGTGCATCGACAGGAGGTGATAGACGACCTCGAAGCGATCGGTTCGCTCCGGATAGTCCACGCCGCAGATGTCGATCATCGTCTCGAAGTCGCACTGCGGGTCTTCGCGCAGGAAGCGCAGAAGGCCCACAATGTGGTCGCGCTCGGCCATCACGACGAGTTCATCGATATTGATATGGAAGCTCTTCACGGCGTCCGGTCGGGACGCCGCGATGTGCGCGCCGAGATCCTTGAGGGCGTCGATGGCGTCTTGGTTCAGCATGTCTTTCCCCTAGCGCTCCAGCGAGCCTTCCCGGCGGATCTTCTTCTGCAGCTGCAGGAATCCGTAGACCAGCGCCTCGGCGGTCGGCGGGCAGCCCGGAATGTAGATGTCCACCGGCACGATCCGGTCGCAGCCGCGCACGACGCTGTAGCTATAGTGGTAGTAGCCGCCGCCATTGGCGCAGCTGCCCATTGAGATCACGTAGCGCGGCTCGGGCATCTGGTCGTAGACCTTGCGGAGGGCGGGCGCCATCTTGTTGGTCAGGGTACCGGCAACGATCATCACGTCCGACTGGCGGGGCGACCCGCGCGGGGCCATGCCGAAGCGCTCAAGGTCGTAACGCGGGTTGCCGGCGTGCATCATCTCGACGGCGCAGCAGGCGAGGCCGAATGTCATCCACATCAGCGAGCCGGTGCGGGCCCAGGCGATCAGGTCATCGGCCGCGGCCGTGAAATAGCCCTTGTCGGCCAGCTGGTCCGACAGGCCCGTATAGAACGGATCGTCCTGGCCGGGCTGGAACCCGCCCTCGACGCCCGAACGGGCGCCGCCCAGTGCGTATGTTTTGTAATCGTCGGACATTATTCCCACTCCAGCGCGCCGCGGCGCCATTCGTAGATGAAGCCAACGGTCAGGACGCCCAGGAAGCCGACCATCGACCAGAAGCCGAGCAGGCCGATCTTGCCGAGACTGATCGCCCACGGGAACAAGAAGGCCACTTCAAGGTCGAAGATGATGAAGAGAATGGCGACCAGGTAGAACCGGACGTCGAACTTCATGCGGGCATCGTCGAAGGCATTGAAGCCGCACTCGTAAGCCGAGTTCTTTTCCGGATCGGGTTTGGACGGTGCCAGCAGGACCGAACCGACCACGAACAGGCCGGAAATGATGGCGCCGAGAACCAGGAAAATGATGACCGGAAGATAGTCGAGCGCCAGCCGTTCGATGTCCGACATGAGAGAGGGCCTCCTAGCCTGTGCTGGCGCCGGATTAGGACGGTTTTGCCGTCCGCGCAACATATCCACGCCACATATCCGTCAGACTTAGCTTAACGCTTGTTTTCAGCCACCTCACGGGCTGCAATGTGCGGCGGTGCGTCACGGCTGGAGGGCGATCCAGCCCCCTTCCCGGCCCGTACCGGACTGAAATCCGGCCTAGTCTGCCGACAGTCCCAGCGACTCGACCGTGCTGATCGTGAGATAGCCGACCGGCAGGCCGTTGGCCTTCTGGTAGGCCTCCATCGCTTTCAGGGTCGCCGGGCCGAAAGCCCCGTCCGCCTGGACATTATACCCCTTCGCCGCCAGCGCGCGCTGCACTTCGGCGATTTTCTCCGTGGTCGCGTTCGAGTCGCACAGAACTTCGCGCCATTCGACGGTTCCGCCGCCGGTCACGGTACGCTTCTCGACGGTCTTGTAGGTGGCCGGCACGACGATGGTCTCCTGCCGCTCTGGCGTGACCAGCCGCTGGACCGGTACGTCCTCGTAAACGGCCGGGACCAGTTCCTCGACCACCCGGGCCGGAGTCTGCAGGACCTGCCGCTCGATCGTACGGTAACGGGCAGGAATCACCTTTGTTTCAACGCGCTCGGGCGCTTTCAGGCGCTTTCGGGTGACCGTGTCGTACTGGGCCGGCACCTCGACGCGGCAAAGAAGCTCGCCGGTCGGCAGGGTCATCGTCTCGTCTGCGGCAAGCGTGCGCCCGTAGAGGCCCGTGCCGGGTTTCCATGTGACATAGGCCGGACGGACGAGCACCTGTTCGGTGAAAGTCTCGTATTCGGCAGGAATAACCACCGTTTCGGTCCGCTCCGGAACCTCAAGAAGCTGTTCCGTCTCAACCACATAGGTGGGCGGCACGACCGAATAGGTCAGCGCCTGCTCCTTCACCAGAACCTTTTCGGTATGGGTCTCGTACACCGCCGGAATGACTCGCGCCTCGGTATGTTCGGGCTCGTCGAGGACCTGCTCTGTCTGGATCTCGTAGGTTTCCGGGATCAGCACGCGGGCATAGCACGAGCCCGGCTCGGCATCCGGAGGATAATCGCCCGTCCCCTGAGCCGACGCGAAACCGGCCAGGGCCACCGAAACAGCCGATGCCAGCAGAAACTTGCCCATGACGGGTCCCCCTGTTCCCTGTCCGCTCCGTTCTGGATGCGGCAAAGCGCGGGCAACTTAGCGTACACAGCCCGTATACGCCACTTGGTTTAAGGCTTTTCACCCGCTTTGCGCCTGACGGATATGGGATTTTCCGGCCGGGCTGTGGTGCGGGCACAACAGTCTGCACCGGCCTGCCGCGGGGGGTGGCATTTGGAGCGGTTCAGCGTATTAGAGGCCGAAACATCCAGGACGCAGCCCATGATCCCCCGTTATACCCGTCCCGAAATGGCGGCCATCTGGTCTCCTGAATCCCGCTTCGGCATCTGGCTCGAGATCGAGACCCTCGCCGCTGAAGCCATGGAAAACCTCGGCATCATCCCGGCCGGCACCACAGCCGCCGTCCGCGAGAAAGCCGCCTTCGAGGTCGACCGGATCGACGAGATCGAACGGGAAGTGAAGCATGACGTCATCGCCTTCCTGACCAATGTCGCCGAACATGTGGGCGAGCCCGCCCGCTTCCTGCACCTTGGCATGACCTCCTCCGACGTGCTCGACACCTGCCTCAACGTGCAGATGGTGCGCGCGGCAGATCTGCTGCTGGTCGGCATCGACCGCGTGCTCGCCGCGCTGGAAAAACGCGCCTTCGAGCACAAGCTGACCCCGACCATCGGCCGCAGCCACGGCATCCACGCCGAGCCGACCACGTTCGGCATCAAGCTCGCAACCTTCCATGCCGAGTTCCAGCGCGCCCGCGCCCGCCTCCTGCTGGCACGCGAGGAAGTCGCCACGTGCGCCATTTCCGGTGCCATCGGAACCTTCGCCAATATCGACCCGCAAATTGAAGCGCACGTTGCAGAAAAACTTGGTCTCCAGATCGAGCCGGTCTCGACTCAGGTCATCCCGCGTGACCGCCATGCCATGTATTTCGCCGTCCTCGGCGTGATCGCGTCCTCGGTCGAGCGTCTCGCCACCGAAGTGCGCCACCTTCAGCGCACGGAAGTCCTCGAAGCGGAAGAATACTTCTCGGCCGGCCAGAAAGGTTCGTCGGCCATGCCGCACAAGCGCAACCCGGTGCTGACGGAAAATCTGACCGGCCTTGCCCGCCTCGTGCGCTCCGCCGTGACCCCTGCGATGGAAAACGTCGCCCTCTGGCACGAACGCGACATCTCGCACTCCTCGGTCGAGCGCGGCATAGGTCCGGACGCTACCGTCCATCTCGACTTCGCCTTGCACCGCCTTGCCGGTGTGGTCGAGAACCTTGTCGTCTATCCGGAGCGCATGCTGAAAACGCTGAACTCCATGGGCGGCCTGCACAATTCCCAGCGCGTCCTGCTCGCTCTCGTCGAGGCCGGCACCAGCCGCGAAGAAGCCTACCGCATGGTCCAGCGCAATGCGATGAAGACCTGGGGCGGCGAAGGCCCGCTTTTGGAGCTGCTCCAGAAGGATGCGGACGTGATGGCGAAACTGTCGAAGGAACAGATCGAGTCCCTGTTCGACCTCGACTATCACTTCAAGCATGTCGACACGATCTTCCGGCGCGTCTTCGGCCACGCCTGAGGTTCAGCGCCCTATTGAGCGAAGTGCCTCGCGCGCTTTTGCTACGATCGCATCCCAGCGGCCGGCTTCCGCATCGTCCCTGGTGGCGATCCACGATCCGCCCACGGCAAATACGTTCGGCAACGCCAGATAATCCCCGGCATTCTCCGCGCTGACACCGCCGGTCGGCATGAATTTCAGGTGCGGCAACGGCGCGCCCAGCGCTTTCAGGGCCGGAATACCTCCGGCAATGTTTGCCGGGAACAGTTTCAGCAGCTCGAAGCCTTCTTCATACCGGCTCATCGCCTCGCTGGCGGTTGCGACACCGGGGATCATCAGCCCGCGGCCCGGGCCCAACGCCTCAAGCAGGCCGGGACTCATGCCAGGCGAAACGAGGAAGTCGGCGCCAGCATCGAGCGAGCTGCGCGCGTCCGCGCCATTCAGCACCGTGCCTGCGCCGACCAGCAGCTCAGGTGCAGCCTTCTTCATCGCCTCGATGACGCGCACGCCCACCGGCGTTCTCAACGTGACTTCCGCGATGGTGAGCCCGCCATCGAGCAGCGCCTTCGCGAGCGGCGCCGCATGATTGACAGAACCGACAACCAGAACCGGCACGACGGGCGCCCTGTCCGCAGCCTTCTGCAGGGTCGCGAGAGGAGAAGTCATTTGCGTAGCTCCTGATCGTAATAAGCGGCCGCGCCGATCAATGGCGCTTCCGGGTCGTGCATAAGATCGACCGGGCAGTCGGCGAGGAATCTGCTCATCGGGCCGCGCTCATGGAAGCGCTGCGTGGCCTCCGGCGTCCGGAGGAAATCCACGATCCGCTCGGTCACACCGCCCGCGAGTACGACACCGCCCAATGCGCCGTTCGCCAGCGCAAGGTCGCCCACCGCCCCCATGACCGTGCAGGCGCGCACCATGATGAGCTTGTGGAACATCTCGTCCCCCGCGTCGGCGCGCTTGCGCATCTCTTCCGGCGACATGGCCTCCACCGGCCGGCCGAATATCTCGCAGAAAGCCTCGTGCACCGGCTCCAGCCCCATGCCGGACGCGACCAGTTCGTTCGAGACATAACCGAAGCGCTTCATCAGGATTCCGGCGAGCTGGAATTCCAGATCCGTCCGTGGTGCAAAGGCGATGTGCCCACCCTCGCCGTTCAGCACGTGCCAGTTCCCGCAATCGTGAAACAGCGTCGCCACACCGAACCCGGTACCCGGCCCCGCCACGATCACCGGCGCTTCCGGTTCCGGCGTTCCCGGCAGAATACGCTCGAAAGCGTCCGGACCATGTTCAGGAACCGACCGCGCCATGGCAGTGAAGTCATTGATCAGCCGGACATCGAAAAAGCCGAACCGGTTCTTCAGCGCCTGTTCGGCAACATGCCAGCCACGATTGGTCAGCGTCACCTCGCCATGCTGCACCGGACCTGCCATCGCAAAGCAGGCCCGGTCCACACGCGCATTTGTCTTGTCGAGATAGGCGCCCAGCGCATCGTCGAACGCATCGAACGCATCCCCGGAGAGCTTCTCGAAACTGTCCGCAACGATGCGGCCGTTTTGGCGGCGCGCAATCGCGAAGCGGACATTCGTGCCCCCGACGTCTCCGACCAGAATACCGTCGCTCAAGGATCAGTCCTCCTTCGCAACGAAGGTGAACTGGCTCGCGCCCGTATCCGCGGTGCCGCTCATCTGGCGGAAATACGAGAACATCTCGCGGCCGAGACCGATGGACGACTCGTTCGGGCGGAACTCCGCCGGCGGCCTTGCTGCGAACTCTGCCGGATCGACCTTGATGTCGAGCGTGCCAGTCTCTGCATTGAACACGATGACGTCGCCATCCTGCACGCGCGCCAGCGGGCCGCCGCGCGCCGCTTCCGGACTGACATGAATAGCTGACGGCACCTTTCCGCTCGCCCCGGACATGCGCCCGTCTGTGACCAGCGCAACCTTGAACCCACGGTCCTGCAGCACGCCGAGCGGCGGTGTCAGGCTGTGCAGTTCCGGCATGCCGTTCGCCGCCGGCCCCTGGAAGCGAACAACCGCAATGAAATCGCGATTCAAGCGACCCGCCTCAAAGGCTTCCTTCAGCGCCTCCTGCGACTCGAACACGATCGCGGGCGCCTCAACGACGCGCTTGTCCGCCTTCACGGCCGACACCTTGCTGACACCCCGCCCAAGCGGACCGGTCATCAGCCGCAATCCGCCATCCGAGGAAAACGGATCGCTCGCCGGGCGGATGATGTCGAGATCGCCGCTTGCCGCCGATGCTGGCCGCCAGGCCACCTTGTCGCCATCGAGGAAAGGCTCTCTGGAATATCCGGAGATCGGCCCGCCCACGCCCATGGCATCGCCCTGGATCAGTCCGGCCTCGATCAGTTCCCGCACCACGAAGCCCATACCACCAGCGGCGTGGAAGTGGTTCACGTCCGCTGGTCCGTTCGGATAGATTCGCGTCAGCAGCGGCGTCACATGGCTGATGTCGGCGAAGTCCTCCAGCGTCACGACAATACCCGCGGCCGCGGCCATGGCCGGAATGTGCAGCGCGTGGTTCGTAGAACCGCCCGTCGCCATGAGACCGACGATACCGTTCACGATGGAGCGTTCGTCGATCATCTCGCCGGCAGGCAGGTAGTTGTCCCCCTGCGCGGTGATCGCAGCGGCGCGGTGAGTTGCAGCGCGCGTCAGCGCCGTGCGCAGTGGCGTACCGGGATTGGTGAAGGCGGCACCCGGAAGATGGAATCCCATGATCTCCATCAGCATCTGGTTGGAGTTCGCGGTACCATAGAATGTGCAGGTGCCCTGCGCGTGATAGCTTTCCGCTTCCGCCTTCAGCAGCGCATCGCGGCCGACTTTTCCTTCAGCAAACAATTGCCGGATACGGACTTTTTCCGGGTTCGGCAGTCCGGACGGCATCGGTCCGGCCGGAACAAAAACAGAAGGGATCCAGCCAAAGCGCAACGCCGCGATCACGAGGCCGGGCACAATCTTGTCGCACACGCCAAGATGCAGCGCCGCATCAAACACATCGTGGCTGAGCCCGATGGCAGACGCCATGGCGATTACGTCGCGCGAGAAGAGGGACAGTTCCATGCCCTGCTGGCCCTGGGTCACCCCATCGCACATCGCCGGCACGCCGCCGGCTACCTGCGCCACAGCATGCACTTCACGGGCCGCCGTCCGGATAATCTCCGGATAATGTTCGAACGGCGCATGCGCCGAGAGCATGTCATTGTAGGAAGTGATGATCCCGATGTTCGGCCAGCCCGCGCCAAGCAGCTGGGTTTTCTCGATCACCGCACACCCGGCCGAAGCATGAGCAAGGTTGCCGTCCGTCATCTTCTGGCGGGCAAAGCCCTTCGGACGCCGGGCACGGATCATTTCGAGGTACGCCCCGCGCGTATCGGCCGACCTCTGCCGGATGCGCTCGGTAACTTCAACGATCTTCGGATGGATGTTCGTCATGATCAGGGTGCCCAAACAATGGTGAGCCGGTCACCCAGCCCGTCGATGGCGTGGCGCACCGGCATATCCAGCGGATCGGCTGCGCGTGCGCGTTCCAGCACCTCCAGCTTGTCATCGCCGAACAGCAACATCAATGCCTGCCCGGCCGAGGTGACCGCCGGGCCCGTCAACGTCAGCCGTTTCACATTCGCGCCCGCGCCCGGGCACCCGGTCGCGTCGATCGCCGCAACGACTTCTCCGCGCGATGGCGATAGAGCCGCGTCCAGCCCCTTGGAGTGCGGGAACCAGCTGGCCGTATGGCCGTCCCCCCCCATGCCCAAAAGCACCATGTCCGCAGGCGAAACGCGCGGCTTGTAGGCCGTATTCCGGTCCGCAACGGCCTCCTCGGGCGTCTCAACGGGGGCCCACAGGGGCAGGAAGCCCGCGGCTCCCGCACGGCCAACGAGGAGGCTGGACCGCACCAGCCGCTCGTTCGAAAAAGAATCGATCGGCGGCACCCAGCGTTCATCGACAAGCCCGACCGTGACCTCGGGCCAAGCCATGGGCGCCATTGACAGACGGACAAACAGTGGTCCGGGCGTCGATCCACCTGAAACCATCAGGTTCGCCCGCCCACGTTCGGCGATCGCCTGCTTCAGCGCATGGAGAACGCGTCCCGCCGCAAAGTCGGCGACCTCATCGCGTGTCCCGAACCGGACGAGTTCATACCCCATCCGCTTACTGACCTTCCCACCAGGCACGACCGTCGCGGTCCATCATCATGGCCGCGGCCAGCGGACCGTCGCTGCCGGCGGCGTAGGCTTCCGGCGCGTCGCCGGACTGGTCCCAGGCCTCGATCAGGCCATCGACCCAGGTCCAGGCCGCCTCGACCTCTTCCTTCCGCATGAACAGAGACAGGTTGCCCCGCACGACATCCATCAGGAGGCGTTCATAGGCATCCGGATACCGCACTGTGAAACTTTCCGCGTACGAGAGGTTCAACGGCATGGATTTCACCCGCAGGCCACCCGGGCCGGGTTCCTTGATCTGCACGAACAGGCGCACGCCCTCGTCCGGCTGCAGGCGGATGACGAGACGGTTAGCCATGTCATTGCCTTCCCCGAACAGGGAATGCGGCGTCTTCTTGAACTGGATAACGATGTCGGAATGCCGGTGCGACATCCGCTTGCCGGTCCGCAGGTAGAACGGAACACCCGCCCACCGCCAGTTGTCGATCCCGGCCTTGATGGCAACGAAGGTCTCGGTGTTGCTCTTCGTCTCACCGGAAAGCTCGTCGGCATAGCCTTTGACCGGCTCGCCTCCCTTCACGCCAGCCTTGTACTGCCCCCGTACCGTCTGCTTCTTCGCCGCCTCACCCCGGATCGGCATCAGGGCGTTGAGCACCTTGATCTTCTCAGTTCGGACGTCGTCGTCATCCAGCTGGTTCGGCGGCTCCATGGCAGTGAGACAAAGCAGCTGGAGCATATGGTTCTGCACCATGTCACGCAGCGCGCCCGACCGGTCGTAATAGTCCGCCCGGCCTTCCAGCCCCAGGTCCTCGGCCACGGTGATCTGCACGTGGTCGATATAGTTACGCGACCAGAGCGGTTCGAACAGGATATTGCCGAAACGCAGCACCATCAGGTTCTGCACCGTTTCCTTGCCGAGATAATGGTCGATCCGGAAAACCTGCCGCTCGGAGAAGACGGCACCGACGCCCTCGTTGATGGCGCGGGCAGAGTCGAGGTCGGTCCCAATCGGCTTCTCCAGCACGACGCGCGTGTTACCCTTCGACAGGCCCACGCGGCCGAGTGCATTACAGATCTCGACATAGAGGCTTGGCGCCGTCGCCAGGTAGAACACGCAGGGCCGGTCCACATTCTCGGTCAGCTTCGAGCGGAGCAGCGGCCAGTCGGCATCGGGGCTCGTCGCATCAATCGACACATAGTGGATCAGTTTCTCGAACTTCTTCCACTCCTTGTCGTTCCAGTTGTCGCCGGTCGCTTTCTCGCAGGCCTCGCGCGCCATGGCGCGATAGCCCTTGTCATCGAGGTCCGACCTGGCCGTGCCGACAATGGCGCTCGTTTCCGGTATCTGGCCGTCGAGCCAGCGATGGAACAGGGCCGGCAGGAGCTTGCGCCGGGACAGGTCGCCGGTGCCCCCGAAAATGACGATGTCGAATGGATCGACCGGTATGAATTTGGCCATGTCGCGCTCCCTTCACGCGGCTTGTATGCGGAACTGATCTCTTTTTTACTAGGTCATTCCAAATGGACTGAAAATTTTTTGCGGCCGGAACAGGCGCGCACCTGAAGACATTCCTTTTATAAACTGACCCTTACTCTGGCCCTCACATCACCCGGGTTTTCCCTCCCGCTCACGCTTTGCAAGATTTGCATCGCAGGAATAGAACCCTCTGGACTTTGGCACAGAACTTGTGACAACGTTGTAAATAACATAAATAAAGGGAGGCGGCATACCATGTCCAGCAGAACTCGTTTGGAAGACCTGGCGGTCATCGCCGGCGTATCCATCGCGACGGTCTCGCGAGCCCTGAACAACAGCCCCGCTGTAAACGACGAAACCAAGCGCCGTGTCTGGAAAATCGCGCGGGAACAGAATTACCATTTCCGTCCTTCCATGCCTGCGCTGCTGTCCGGGGCCGCTGCCACGATTGCGGTGGTCATCCCCACCCCGCTCGGCCGCCAGACGCAGGTTTCGGACCCCTTCTTCCAGGAACTGATCGGCGGAATCGGCGAAGCTGCCCGCGATTCGGGCTGCGATGTTCTCGTCTCGCACCTCGCCCCGAAAAGCCAGGACGATCTCGCCTCGCTGATGACGGCGAACCGCGCCGACGGCGTGATATTCCTTGGACAGAGTTTCCTTCACGAGCGGTTTAACCGCCTTGCCGAAACCGAGAACCGCTTCATCGTGTGGGGCGCCGAGCTGCCGGGGCAGAAATACTGCTCCATCGGATCGGACAACACCCGCGGCGGCGCCCGTGCGACGTCCCACATGCTGAACCTCGGCCGCCGCCGCATCGCCTTCCTCGGCGATACCGACGCACCGGAAATGCTTCAGCGTTACGAAGGCTATATCGAAGCCCACCGTCGGGCTGGCCTCAGCGTTGATCCGGAACTCACCGTACCGGCGACGTTCGAGGTCGAATCCGCCGAAGCCGCTCTCGGCATGCTTCTGGAACGAAGCATCCCGTTCGACGGCGTCTTCGCCGGATCGGACCTTATTGCCCTCGGCGTCATCCGCGCGCTGCTGAAGAACGGCATTTCTGTGCCGCGCGATGTTTCGGTCGTCGGCTACGACAATCTCCAGCTTGCAGCCTATTCGCACCCGTCGCTGACCACGATTTCGCAGGACATGGCGAAAGCCGGCCGCATCATCGTGTCGAAACTGCTCGCCTCCAGTGAAAACGGCACCATGCGTTCCGAACGCCTGCCGACCGAACTGATCGTGCGGGAATCCTGCGGCCTCGCCTAAACGTTCAGCGCTTCAGGAGCAAAACAGAATAAGGCGGCACGCTGCGGCCGGGCCGCCCTTTCGGCCACCCGGACGAAATCTGTACTTCCCCGTCGAGGCTGACGCTCGCCGGAAGGTCCCCCGCCTCACCGCCCAGATTGAAGACGCAAGTGACAGCCTCACCCGCCAGCGTACGAGTCATGACCAGAAGGTCGCCGGGCGCATCGGAAAATGAAATCTCGCCCCGCCGCAGCGCAGGTAATGCCGCGCGTATCGCCAGGAAATGGCGCGTAAAATTCAGCACTGAGTCCGGATCGCGCTCCTGAACGGCGGCCGACATCTCCACGTGGTCTTCACCAACAGGCAGCCATGGCTTCGCCACAGAGAAACCCGCATAGGCGTTCCCGCCCGACCAGGCCATCGGCGTCCGTGCGCCGTCCCGCCCAAGCGTCAGCGGCCAGTTCGCGATGGCTTCCGGGTCCTGCAGGTCCTCGAACTTTATATCCACCTGAGTCAGGCCGAGTTCCTCCCCCTGATACAGGATCGGATTGCCGCGGAGGCACATCAGCAGCGCGTTGGTCAACTTCGCAAACCGCGCCCGGTCCGGCCCCTCATACCAGCGGCTGACACAACGCGGCGCATCGTGGTTCGAAAATGCCCAGGACGGCCAACCCTCGCTCACTGGCCCCATCCAGTTCGATTGCGACCGCCGAACGCGTTTTGCCGTCAGGCTCGGCGCGTAGAGAAAGTCGAAATTGTAGGCGGCGTTGAGATGCGTCACGCCTTCCGTATAGGCCCGCATGACCGGCAAAGGATCCTCGCAGGCGACCTCGGCCACAGTAAAGACTGCGCCATATTCGTCCGTCAGCGCACGGACGCGTTCCAGGAATTTCGGCACGCCGGGCTGCGACTGGTTGTAGACACGGTGCTGCAGGTCGAACGGACGCGTGATCGTGCGGCCTGCCGGATCCCAGGGCGGATTGTCCCGGAACGCCTCATCGTGCATGCCGAAATTAATCGCATCCAGCCGGAAGCCATCGACACCCCGGTCCAGCCAGAAACGCGCTGCAGCCAGCAGCGCCTCCTGAACGTCAGGATTGTGCAGATTGAGTTGTGGCTGGCTCGGCAGGAAATTGTGCATGTAGTATTGCCGGCGCCGCGCGTCCCAGGTCCACGCCGCCCCGCCGAATACCGCCTGCCAGTTGGTTGGTGGCGTGCCGTCCGGCTTTGCATCCTTCCAGACATACCAGTTTGCCTTCGGATTGTTTCGGTCGCCACGGGACTCCGCAAACCAGGAATGCTCGTCAGATGTGTGGGCGTAGACCTGGTCGATCACCACTTTCAGCCCGCACGTATGCGCTGCCTCGAGAAGGCGGTCGAAATCCTGCAGCGTCCCGAAAATCGGATCCACCGCGCAGTAGTCGGAAACATCGTATCCGAAATCCTTCATCGGCGACGCGAAGAAGGGCGAGATCCAGATACCGTCGACGCCCAGTGCAGCGATATAGTCCATCTTCTGCGTGATGCCTTGCAGGTCGCCGATGCCGTCGCCGTTCGCATCCATGTAGGAGCGCGGATAGATCTGGTAGATCACCGCGCCGCGCCACCAGGGTTCGCCCGTTCCTGTCATCGCACCATCTCCCGCGACACCTTGTCGGCAATCATGATTGTCGGCGTGTTCGTATTCCCGGACGTGATCGCCGGCATGACCGACGCATCGATCACGCGCAGCGACTCCACGCCTATCACGCGCAAATCCTTGTCCACGACGGCCATTGGATCATCCACTCTCCCCATCCTCGCCGTCCCGACCGGATGGAAGATCGTCGTGCCAATATCCCCGGCCGCCTTCGCCAGCGCGGCATCATCGTCTCCGACCGCCGGCCCCGGCAGCATCTCGTCGGGCTTGTAACGTTGCATTGCCGGCTGCGCCATCAGCTTCCGCGTCACCCGGATCGCATCTGCGGCAACGCGCCGGTCCTCCTCCGTCGACAGATAGTTGGGCGCGATCACCGGCTTTTCGGCCGGATCGGCAGATGCGATCCTCACCTGTCCGCGCGAGGTCGGCCGCAGGTTACAGGCGCTCACCGTGATCGCGGGGAAGCGGTGCAGCGGATCGCCGAACTTGTCGAGCGACAGCGGCTGGACGTGGAACTCGATATTCGCACGCTCATGTGAAGCATCCGAGCGCGTGAAGATGCCGAGCTGCGACGGCGCCATGGTCAGCGGGCCGCGCCGGCGCAACGCATAGTCAAGGCCCATCAGGCCACGGCGAAACAGGTTGTGATAGGTCTCGTTCAGAGTCCGTGCGCCGCTCACGCGATAAATCGCCCGCTGCTGCAAATGGTCCTGGAGGTTCCGCCCCACGCCCGGGCGCTCGACACGCACCTCAACGCCTGCATCGCGCAGCACATCTCCGGGTCCAATTCCCGAGCGCTGCATCACCTGCACACTGCCAACAGAGCCTGCGCAAAGGATAACTTCTCCACGGCACAGCGCCCGCCGCCGCACACCGCCTTGCTTGTATTCCACACCCCGCGCGCGGCCGCTCTCGAGCACCAACCGGTCAGCGAGACACCCGGTCTCTACACGCAGGTTCGTCCGCCCCATCGCAGGCTTAAGGAACCCCCGCGCAGCCGACCAGCGCACACCACCCTTCTGGTTCACGTGAAAATAGGACGAGCCTTCATTGTCGCCGGTATTGAAATCCGCGACCGGCGACACACCCATCTGTTCGGCGGCCTGCCGCACGGCGTCCAGGATGTCCCAGCGCACACGCGGCGCCTCGACACGCCATTCCCCACCCGATCCGTGGACGGTGCTTTCACCAAGAAAGTGATCCTCGATCCGCCGGAACACGGGCAATACATCGTCCCAACCCCAACCGGGCAGGCCCAGGCTTTTCCAGCGCTCGTAGTCCGCTGCCTGTCCGCGCATGGAAATCATGGCATTGATCGCAGACGACCCGCCGAGGACCCTGCCGCGCGGATAGTTCAGCTTCCGTCCATTGAGGCCCGGCTCCGCCACCGTCTCGAACATCCAGTCTGAACGCGGGTTACCGATGGCGAACAGGTAGCCGACGGGAATATGGAACCAGATCCAGTTGTCGCGCCCACCTGCCTCCAGAATGAGAACGCGATGTGCGCCGGACGCACTCAGCCGATTCGCCACAACGCAGCCGGCAGACCCTGCCCCGACGACGATGTAGTCATATTCGCCCTCAAGGTCCCGCACGCCGCTCACCGGCGCCTCCTGTTGCACCCATTAGGCCGCAAGGCGCGTCCCGCGTCCAGAGCCGGACGCGGGCGCCAGGCCTTACCGGAGGGACGAGAGCACGCCGAACGGGCTGTCCGAAGGCTTCCGGTCCTGCGCCTTGGCAGGCGCTTTCCCGGCAGGCGCCGCAGCGCGTCCGCCAGCCTGCTTCATGCTGAGGCCGATCCGCTTGCGCGCGACATCGACGTCCATAACGGTTACCTGCACGATCTGCCCGGCCTTCACCACCGTATGCGGATCTTTCACGAACGTGTCGGCCAGTTCCGAAATATGGACGAGGCCATCCTGGTGCACGCCGACATCGACGAAAGCCCCAAAGGCCGTGACATTGGTGACGACACCTTCCAGCCGCATCCCCGGCTTCAGGTCGGAAACCTGTTCGACTCCGTCCTTGAACGTTGCGGTCTTGAATTCCGGACGCGGGTCACGGCCCGGCTTTTCCAGTTCCTTCAGGATGTCCTTCACCGTCGGAAGTCCGAAGGTTTCGTCCACGAATGCTTCCGGCTTCAGCTTCGACAGGAAGGCCTTGTCGCCGATAATCGCGTCCACCTTGCGGCCGCTCTGCTTCGCAATCCGTTCGACCACCGGATAGGCTTCCGGGTGCACGCCCGAAGCATCCAGCGGGTTCTTGCCGTTCATGATGCGCAGGAAGCCCGCTGCCTGCTCATAGGCTTTCGCGCCGAGACGCGGCACTTTCTTCAGCTCACTGCGCGTCTTGAACGGCCCATTCTGGTCGCGATAGGCGACGATATTCGCAGCGATGGCCGCGTTGAGGCCTGCCACGCGAGACAGAAGCGAAGCCGACGCCGTGTTCACGTCCACGCCCACCGCGTTCACACAGTCCTCCACCACGCCGTCCAGCGACTTCGCCAGTTGCGTCTGGTCCACGTCATGCTGGTACTGACCGACGCCGATCGCCTTCGGCTCGATCTTCACCAGTTCGGCCAGCGGGTCCTGCAGGCGCCGCGCAATGGAAACCGCCCCGCGGATACTGACATCGAGGTCCGGGAATTCCTTCGCCGCGAGTTCCGACGCCGAATAGACCGACGCCCCGGCTTCCGACACCATCAGGCGCGTGAGCTTCAGGTCCGGTATCTTTTCGGAAAGGTCCGCAACCAGCTTGTCCGTCTCCCGGCCCGCGGTGCCATTGCCAACGCTCACCAGTTCCACCTTGTGCTTCTTGCAGAGCTTCGCGAGCGTGGTCAGCGCGCCGGTCCAGTCCTTCTTCGGCTCGTGCGGATAAATCGTCGCCGTGTCGATCAGCTTGCCGGTGGCATCCACGACCGCCACCTTGCAGCCCGTGCGGATGCCGGGGTCGATCCCCATCACCACCTTGTGGCCTGCCGGGGCCGCCATCAGCAGGTCTTTCATGTTGCGGGAGAAGACGCGGATCGCCTCGCTGTCGGCCGAGTCTTTCAGCCGGTTGATCGTCTCGCGTTCGCTCGACGGGCCAAGCCGGCTCTTCCAGGCGGCCTCCGCCGTCTCCATCAGCCACTCATCGGCCGCACGCCCTTTCTTGGCGAACCCGAACTCGGAACAGATTTCCCGCACTGCGGGATGGCTGCGCGTGTCCGTATGCGGCACCGCCACCTTGACCTTCAGCACGCCTTCCTTCTGGCCGCGCAGCATGGCCAGCGCGCGGTGCGACGGCATCTTGTCCAGCGGTTCGTCGAAATCGAAATAGTCCGCGAATTTCGCGCCTTCGGCTTCCTTGCCCTTCACCAGCGACGAACCAAGCTTGCCCTGCTTCCACACAGTCTCGCGGATCTTCCCGGCAAGGCGCGGCGTCTCGGCGATCTTCTCGACGATGATCTCGCGGGCGCCCTCCAGTGCCGCATCCGGCGTCTCGACGCCCTTCTTCTTCGACACGAAGGCTTTCGCCTCAGCCGACAGGGCAAGCGCCGGATTTGCGAGAATGCGCTCGGCCAGCGGCTCGAGGCCGGCTTCCTTCGCGATGGTCGCCTTGGTGCGGCGCTTCTGCTTGTAGGGCGCGTAGAGGTCTTCCAGCGCCACTTTGGTCTTCGCGGCCATGATCTCGCGTTCGAGGTCCGGCGTCATCTTGCCCTGCTGGCGGATCGCGTCGAGGATTGCGTCGCGGCGCTTCACCAGATCGGTCAGGTATTCGAGGCGCTCGGCCAGCATGCGCAGTTGGGTATCGTCGAGGCCGCCCGTGCGCTCTTTCCGGTAGCGTGCGATAAACGGCACCGTGGCGCCTTCTTCCAGCAGTTCGATAACGGCTTGCACCTGCCTCTCGGCAACCCCGAGCTCGTCGGCGATCTGCCGGGCAATCGAAAGGACGGAAGTCGGAGCGGACGTACGGGATTTGCCGGTCATGTAAGGCGCCTTCTGGCTAGAAATGGACGGTCGCGCGACAAGCGCGGGAACCGATCAATTCACCGGAAATCGTTCACACCTCGTTTACGCCTTGCCGGCGGCGCACGAAATTTTGTGACGCAGGGCTGCGGATGGCAGCGCGCTTCAATTTGCTTGCTGTTTGAGGAATGAGCGACCCGAGACATAGGTGACAGATTGTACCGGACACATGGGTAACACTTTCCGCTTTGGCGGGAGGTTGAGATGCCATGGAAGGAACAATCGAAAATGGATGAGAGGCTACGCTTTGTTGCCCGCCGGCTTGACGGAGAGTCGATGACGGATCTTTGCCATGAGTTCGGGATTTCCCGGAAGACGGGCTACAAGATCTTCAATCGCTACAAGGAGGAGGGGCTGATCGCCCTGGAGGACCGCTCGCGTCGGCCTGTGCGGTATGCCAACCAACTGCCTGTGCCGATCGAGCGGGCGATCATCGATGCCAAAAAGGACAAGCCCCATTGGGGGGCACGCAAGATCCGGGAACTGCTGGTACGACGTCTGGCAGGTGATGTGCGCGTTCCCGCCCATTCGACGATCCACGCCGTTCTGGACCGTTACGGCCTGGTGAAGAAGGCCGGCAGGAAGCACCAGAGGGCAGTGGGAACCACCCTGTCCTCCGGATCGGTTCCCAATGCCCTCTGGTGCGTCGACTTCAAGGGGGAGTTCCGTCTTGGCAACCAGGCCTACTGTTACCCCCTGACGGTCACCGACCATGCCTCTCGCTTCATCCTGGCCTGTGAGGCCCTGGAGAGCACAAAGGAAGCCCCCGTCATCGAAGCCTTCCATACCCTGTTCCGGGCACGTGGCCTGCCCGATGCCATACGTTCGGATAACGGCGTGCCCTTTGCCAGTCCCAATGGGCTCTACAATCTCTCGAAACTCTCGGTCTGGTGGCTGAGGCTCGGCATTGCCATCGAACGCATCAAGCCAGGCCACCCCCAGCAAAATGGCCGGCATGAGCGCATGCACCTGACCCTGAAACAGGAAACCACCCGGCCGGCTTCAGCCAATGCCCTCCAGCAGCAGGTCCGCTTCGATGACTTCGTCAGCGAGTACAACACAGAGCGCCCTCATGAAGGGCTCGATATGGCAACGCCTGCAGAGGTCTACACACCCTCGCCCCGTATCTATGACGGCCTGCCGGACATCGATTATCCCTTCCATGATCGCGAGGTCCTGATCAC
>Ga0209607_1000034_pt1 | contig 114190 bp, 95 predicted proteins | sample AD_UKC117_MetaG_FD_184413 | JGI IMG/M metagenome (GOLD analysis project Ga0209607, IMG submission 184413) | Active sludge microbial communities of municipal wastewater-treating anaerobic digesters from Hong Kong - AD_UKC117_MetaG (SPAdes)... | ecosystem: Engineered > Bioreactor > Anaerobic >... | reverse complement strand
GCCTTATATGTGGATGAGTTGCGAAAAAACGAAGGTTTGTCCACAGAAACAGCCTTATATGTGGATGAGTTGCGAAAAAACGAAGGTTTGTCCACAGAAACAGCCTTATATGTGGAGGAGTTGCGGAAAAACAAAGGTTTGTCCACAGAAACAGCCTTATATGTGGAGGAGTTGCGAAAAAACAAAGGTTTGTCCACAGAAACGGCCTTATATGTGGATGAGTTGCGGAAAAACAAAGGTTTGTCCACAGAAACAGCCTTATATGTGGATGAATGCCGTTGCAGAAAGCCAACTGTTGTGACAGCACAAATAAAAGGGAGCCTCGGCGTACCTTAAAGCTCCCTTTTATTTGTGCTGCTGCAACCGCTCTTTAATGATAAAGTTCCTTGTACCGCAGCAGGGCATCGTCCAGGATTTCCATGGCTTTGGTCCTGTCTGAAAAGTCTTCCACCAGTACGTCTTTTTCTTCCAGACGTTTATATTCCTCAAAGAATTGTTTGAGCTCGGAATCGAAGATGGGCGGCATGTCTTTGATCTTGTCTATGTGGCTCACGCTCTTGTCGTGACTGGCAACGGCAATGAGCTTGTCATCTGCCTTGCCCTGGTCCACCATCTGCATCACCCCTATGATCTTGACCCGTACAATGCATAGCGGTTGGATGGCTATTTGAGAAAGTACCAGAACATCCAACGGGTCGTCATCTTTGGCATAGGTCCGGGGGATGAATCCGTAATTGGCGGGATAATATACGGCCGAGTACAAAACGCGATCCAGGCGTAACAACCCGGTTTCCTTGTCCAGTTCGTACTTTGCACGGCCTCCGTTGCTGATCTCTATGATCGCATTTACCTGGAACCCTTCCAGATTGGGTTCAACGCTGTGCCAGGGATTATGTACTTTCATCATTAAATCCGGATTAGGTTTATAGGCTTAAAGTTATCATTTTTTCGTACAAATAGGAAAACTATGTGAACATATACATAAACCTTTCTGTTTTATTACAGTCAAATTTGCATATGTGAAACCATTATACAATATCCTATGAAAAAAATAATGCTCACCCAATTCATCATGTGTGTTGTTCTGAGTGGTCACCTGCTTACAGCACAAAGCATGAATGATTCACTGGCAACTTTCATCCGGAATGAAGCTTTATCCCCCGACGACTACGTTATAGAAAAATTCAGGACACACGATGTGATATTGCTTGGAGAACATCACCTGATCAAACAAAACCTGCTGTTTGTACAGGATCTGATTCCAAAACTCTATAAGAACGGTATCCGTAACCTGGGAATGGAATTCGGAGCCAATGAGGTACAAGACAAACTGGACAGCCTGGTCAATGCCCCGGAATACGATCAGGTTCTTGCACAGGAGATCATGTTCACCTACAATTGCACCTGGGGATACCACGAGTATATAAATGTTTATAAAGCCGCCTGGAAACTGAACCGTTCGCTTCCGAAAGACGCTCCAAAATTCAGGATACTCAATTTGAGCTACATTTTCAGATGGGACAACTATACGCCCGGACCGCGTAATCCGGAAAATATGCTAAGTGTTTTCACCAAAGGAACCGTCGATAAATTCAGAGCAGAGACCATAGAAAAAGAAGTGATCCAAAAGGGCGAAAAAGTCCTTGCCCTTGTAGGCACTACCCATGCCTTTACAAAATACGGTTCACCCTACTTCAAATACAACGGGGATAATTTCTGCGACTACGACCATGACTGGCTGGGAGGCCGCTTGTACCGGAAATACCCCGGCCGTGTGTTCAATATCATGTTGCACCAGGCATTCAATAAGAAAGACGGTGATGTATATATCCAGATATCACCTCTTGAAGGCTTATTGGAAGAAATCATGGCACTCAACAACAACAAAGCGGTTGGATTTGACCTGATGGATTCACCCATGGGACGGCAGCCGGATAATAGCATATACAGCACCTGTTACCAGGATTTCACCCTGGGACAGCTCTTTGACGGCTACATATTCCTCCAACCTCTCAATCAGTTGGAAGGCTGCACCCCCATCAAAGACTTCGTTAATGAACGTAACATAGAAGAAGCTATCCGTCAATTCCCCGATCCCGATTGGCATGCCCCTGTTAAAACTCTGGAAGATATGGTCCGATTCATAGAAGATAACCCCAAAACAATGGTCAGGGGCTATGAATCTCTTTGAATTAGCAAAACCTTTACAAATTAAATATATGAAAAAATTAACCGTATTGTTCTTTCTGTTGACCGCCCTGGTCAGCACATCCACTGCGCAGGAATTGCGCAATTTCTCATTTGGCCGGGAACCTATTGTATCCCCGCAGATAACAGAAAACCAGGTGACTTTCCGCCTGTTGGCACCAAAAGCCTATGAGGTTCGTCTGTACGGATCCTGGAACGCAGACTACCGCTCTACGCTGGCCATGTCAAGAGACACTTCCGGTGTATGGTCAGCTACCATTCCGTTGCCGGATCCCGAAATTTACACCTACAGTTTCATTGTGGACGGTGTAAGCATGAACGACCCTACCAATGTGTTGATGCAACGCGACGGAACCCGTTATTTAAGCATGTTGCTGGTTGAAGGCGGCATATCTGAATACTACAAAGAGGCAACTCAAAGGGGCAATCTGAAATCCGTCTGGTACGATTCCCCCACCATAGGGATCCAACGCAGGATGACCGTTTACACACCTTACGGTTACGAAACCAATCCCCGGAAGAAATACCCGGTATTGTACCTCTTGCACGGTGCCGGCGGTGATGAAGAAGCCTGGAGCAGCATGGGCCGTGCCCGCCAGATCCTGGACAATATGATTGAAAAAGGAGAAGCCGAGCCCATGATCGTAGTCATGCCCAACGGAAATCCCTGGCAACAGGCCGCCAAAACGCTGATGTTACCGGAAAAAGAATTCCAATGGGGTGATCCCTCCACAGCCAACCTTTACGTGAATTCATTGGTAAAAGACATCATTCCGTACGTAGAAAAGCATTTCCGCACCATAAACAAACCGGAAAGCCGCGCCGTAGCCGGTTTATCCATGGGCGGCGGACACACCATGTCTGTAAGCAACCTCTACCCGGGAATGTTCGGCTACATTTGTCCTTTAAGTATGGGAATCCGTGACGGCCAGGAAATTGACACCGAATTGCAGGCCATCAAAAAAGCCGGTTACAAACTCTACTGGGTTGGTTGCGGAGACCAGGATTTCCTGTTTGAATCTGCCAATGCCTTGCACCAGGCACTGGAACGCAACGGACTGGAACACACCTACTACGTGAGCGGTGGCGGTCACACCTGGCCCAACTGGAGGACCTACCTGACCATTTTCGGAAAACTGCTTTTCAAGTAAATAAGAATCCCTCCGGAAATCTTTGCAACGTATTTCGGAACAACAGCTTATCCTGGAACAACAGCTTATTTTGGAACAACAGGGGATTCTTTGATCATTGGTCAAAGAATCCCATTCCGTCCAGCATTTCAATCAATTTCAAAGAGTACCCTTCATCGGCAAGCGGCCAGCGTACATCGTTGCGGTAAAGCAATAACGTGGTATAGCTGTTGTCATCCGGGACGGGTACTTTTTCTGTATCCGTACCGTAATGCAGCAGCCCGCCCAGGTATTCGCTCTTGGCGGAATCCTGCATCATTTCCTTGAAGTGTTCGTTAAAACGTTCATCCGAAACCAGCTCTATATCAAAGCCATAGTCTTTCATGGCATATACCAGGTTGGCCATGTTCAGCCGGTAATTGTTGTAGGCATGCAATACGACCACCTCTGAAGGCGTTTTGGAAAGCACATGCACGGCACGGGCCACGCAGTCTATGGGAGACACCTCGGCAGGGGCTATCAGCCCGCTCAGCGGGAACATCCCCAGCACATGGTAGCTGCGCAGGGTATTGATAAACGCATTGCTATGGAAATTGATCTGGAATTCCCCGTCGGAGTGGCGTCCCATGAGGTTTCCCACCCGCATGACCTTCCCGTCCATCCCCTCGGCAATGGCTTGCAAAACGACCCTTTCCGAAAGGAATTTGCTCCGAACATACTGGTTGTCTATATCCTGCCCCATATACAACACACTTTCGTCCAGAACATCCGTGTTTGCCGAGTCTTTTGGACGCATGCCGCTCACACTGACCGTGGAAACGTGGATCAGCCGTGCATTGTCGCTGCGGCAGAAATCCACCAGGTTGGAAACGCCTTCCACATTGATCTTTTCCAATTCATCCCCGGCGGCATAATGCTTCACCACCGCAGCACAGTTGTATACGGTCCCGATTCCCATTCCCTTCAGGGATTCCAGCGTTCCGGGGTTGGTGATGTCTCCGTCCACGGGAATGATACGTTTGCCAAACAGATCTTCGTACGTATCTGAAAAATAATACATCAATTGCGATTTCAACCGCCTTTCCGGGGTCACAACCCCTTTGGCGCGGACCATGCAATAAATAACGTTATCTTCCTCTTCTATAAGTTGTTTCAACAAGTGTATACCCAGATAACCGGTGGCCCCGGTCAGGAGTGCATCCCCCACATTGCGCGGGGTGTAACCGTCCCAGAGTAGCGGTTTTGCCTTGCCCAGCAGCTTGTCAATGGCCGAGTAATCGTAATCCCCGATCCCTTTCTTCGCCTGACTTTCCTTTTCTTTTTCTTTTGCCCCTGCGGATTCGGTCAGGAATGCCGCAATGGCCTTGGGCGTTTTGTGTTGGAACAGATCTCCGTATTTGATGTCGTGGCCCAGGTTGATGATGCGGATGATGGCCTTGATGGCAGACATGGAAGTACCTCCAATGTGGAAGAAATCGTCCAGAATTCCTACTTGTTCCAATTGCAGGATGTCTGCGTAGATCTTGCACAGGTCTTCTTCCAGCTTATTTGCCGGGGCCACGTAAGGATGCTCCCGTATCATTTCCGGCAAGGGCAGCAGTTTCCGGTTGACCTTTCCGTTGGGTGTCAGCGGGAAGGTTTTCATTTCCACAAAGGCCGAGGGAACCATATATTCGGTCAGCGAAGCGCTCAGGTATGCTTTCAGCTCTTCAGGATCCACTTTCCCGAAAGGTTCCACCACGTAATACCCTACCAGCTGTTGGGCTCCCCCGAATTCCCTGACATCGGCTACCGCGGAAGCAATGCCTTTGTATTTGGCCATAAGGGTTTCAATCTCGCCCAGTTCAATACGGAATCCGCGCAATTTGATCTGGCTGTCTATACGGCCCATGTATTCTATCTCTCCTTTTCCATTCCAGCGTACAAGATCCCCGGTGCGGTACAGAATAGCATCGTCTTCCGATTGGGCATAGGGATTCGGAATGAAACGCTCCCCGGTCAGGTCTTCCCTTTTCCAGTATCCCAGTGCCGTCTGACGGCCTGCCAGGCACAATTCTCCGGGTATGCCGGGAGGCAACAATTGCTGTCGGGAATCCAGCACGTAAGACCAGGTGTTGGGAACGGGTTTCCCGATGGGTATATTTTCGGTGTCTTTGTCCTGGTCTACTTTGTGGTAACTGGAACATACGGTAAATTCGGTAGGACCGTAACCGTTGATTATTTGTACGTTACGCTTCTTTACCGGAACCATTTTCTCACCACCCATGATAATGTACCTCAGAGGCAGTTCAAACTGGTTGACCATTTCCAATCCAAATTGGGTACTGAACGTTCCCCCGGTGATGTGGTTGTCAACCGTGTATTGGTACAATTCCATCATATTCTGACGGATGTCCTCGTACAAAATATGTACCGATGCTCCCCCGGCCAGCGGGCAGAACAGATCGTCCACCGAGGCATCAAAGCTGAAACTGGGATGACAAACGTTGGCATCCTGCGGGGTGATTTCCAGGTCGTGCAACTGCCAGTGAACTTTGGCTGCCAGTGAGAGGTGACGGATCATCACTCCCTTGGGCTTGCCGGTTGAACCGGAGGTGTAAATCATATAGGCAATATCTTCCGGTTTAGGAGGCTGCACGCTCAAGGTGCGTTTTTTTTCAAAGTCAAATTCATCTATGAAAAGGACGCTGTCCACATGAAAATCACCTTCCTTCTTTTTGGATTCATAGATTTTCCTTTCTGTGATCAGCACTTTGGATTCACTGTTTTCCAGCATATAAAGCAACCGGTCGTTGGGGTATTCACTGTCCATGGGAACGTATGCCCCGCCGGCTTTCTGAATGGCTACTATACTGACCACGTATTCTTTGCGACGGGACATCATCACTGCCACAAAAGCACCCGGAACCACCCCCATGGCAGCAAGTTCTGCCGCCAGGCGGTCTGAATACCGGTCCAGGGTTTCGTATGCAAGGGATCCGTTCTTGTCTGCCACGGCTTTGTTTTGCGGATATTTGCGGGCATTTTCCCGGAACAGGTCAATAAAGGTTTTGGATGTATCGTACGGCAAACGTACACCTTGCGAAAAGTCCAGTACCTGTTGCCTTACGGCCGGTTCCATAAGTGTGAGTCCCGTAGTCAGCGTATCCGGATGCAAGGCAGCATCAGAGGCTATGTTTTTATACAGTTCCGCAAAACGCACCACGTCTTCCCGGGCGTATTTACCGGCATCGTATTGTACGGATAAACTGTAACCGGTGCCTGCGGGCTCTACCACCACTCCAAAAGGAAATTTAGCCGCTTCCAGGTCCAGGTATATGATATCCAGGAGCTTGTTGTCCACGCTCATTTCAATGCCCAATCCTCCTTCGTACACGTAATTGATCTGGGGCACAATCCCGTATTTATCCACCATTTTGGTGAACGGAAAGATCTCGTGTTCCATGGTGCTGAACATCTGTTCCTGAGTGTCTTTGGCAAATTCAATGAAAGGCCGGGGTCTCATATCCGTTTTCACGGGCAGTGTTTTAACAAACATCCCCACGGTCCGGGCCAATTGCGAATCGGCCCTTCCGCCGGAAGAAACGGTCAATACTACCTGTTCTTCGCGCGTATAGCGCTGTACGGTTTGTGACAAGGCGGAAAGGAAAAATGTATTGGCGGTCAGGCCGTAATCCCGGCAGAAGGCATTGATGACCTCTCCTGGAACGGTTTGGCTGTAATCTCCGGTTTCCTTTCCTTCCGGCACTTTGGGCGAAGGCGGGATCACGGACATGGTGCACTCGCCCCCGGTCAGGGCATTAAAATATTCTTCGGCCTGCCGGTATGCGGGGGATTGCAGGGCTTCCTGCTCGTACAGGGATACATCGAAGGCAGTGACCAACTCGCCAAGAAGTTCTTTTCCTTCCAGGACTTGCTTCAAATCCTGCATGAAAATGCCCATGGAGGCACCGTCAAAGGCAATGTGGTGAAAATCCATGAGCAGGTATACGGAAGACTGCGTCGTGTATATTTCAAAGCGGTAAAGGTCGTCGTTGAACAGGTCAAAAGGCTGCACGAATTGCGTCATGACAGACTTCATCTTGTCTTCATCGGCACTATGTACCAGTATTTCAGTGGGCTGATTGTCACGGCGATGCTGCATGATTTCGCCTTTTTGGATTACCAGGCGTGTTTTCAGGTAACTGTGCGTTTCCATGACTTTTGCCAGGGCTTCTTTCAGGCGGGCAGGATCCGGTGTGTTGGGATCATCGCTGCGAATGGCTACCGGAATGTTGTATTGCAAGGCTTCCCGGGCTTTTTCCCAGTCATAGTAAATACCTTTCTGGGTTTCCGTCAGGGGGTAATATTCCTGTGCGGGATAGGTTTTGATCCCGGGTGCGGCAGGTTCTACACCTTCAGCAGTCAACTGGCGTGCAAGCAACCGTATGGTTTTGAGTTTCAAAATGTCTTTGGTAGGCAAATTGATGTCCTTTTTTTGTTTGACTACCACAGAAAAACGGATGGCCAGCAGCGAGGTCAGGCCTATGGACAACAAGTTGGTGGTTACCCCGAATTCATCTGTCTGCAGGATTTCGGCTACGATCGCAAAGAGGTCTTTTTCCATGATGGTTTGCGGAGGAATGATCTCTTTTAGTGTCAGGTGCGGGATGGGAAGTTTTTTGCGGTCCACCTTGCCGTTGGGAGTCATAGGGAAAGCCTTCAGTTTGAGTAAAGCCGAGGGGACCATGTAGTCCGTCAGGCTGGCGCGCAGATGTTCCAGCAGTGCTTCCTCGGAAATTTCCGCATCCCCTTCCGTTTGGTAATAGGCGCACAACTGTTGGGCTCCCCCGAATTCTTTCACATCGGCAACGGCGGATACAATGCCGGGGAATTTTGACAGCACGGTTTCAATTTCACCCAGTTCTATGCGGAATCCGCGCAATTTTACCTGGGTGTCTATACGTCCCAGGTATTCCAGAAGCCCGTCGTCGCGCCAGCGAACCAAATCCCCTGTACGGTATAGCTTCTGATTGATGGTCCCGGTTGCGTACGGATTGGGCAGGAAACGTTCTGCCGTGATATCTTCCCGCAACCAGTATCCCAGTGCAATCTGGGGTCCGGCCAGGCACAATTCTCCGGCTACACCGGCCGGGAGCAATTGCTGTTTGTCGTCAAGCACGTAAGACCAGGAATTGGGAACAGGTCGTCCTATGGGAATATTCCCGGTGTCTTTGTCCTGATCAAGTATGTGGTAATCGGAACATACGGTGAATTCGGTAGGTCCGTATCCGTTGATGATCTTCAGGTTTCTCTTTTTTACGGGGAACATTTTCTCACCGCCCACCAGCATGTATTTCATGGGAAGTTCAAACTGGTTGATCATTTCCAGTCCAAACTGGGTACTGAAGGTGCCACCGGTAATATGGTTTTGGATCATGTAATCGTACAGCATGACCATGTCCTGGCGCATTTCAGAAGGGATCACATGTACGCAGGCCCCGGCAGACAAAGGAGGGAATATATCGTGTACAGAGGCGTCAAAACTGAAACTGGCGTGGCAAATGTTGTTGTCCCCGGGAACAATATCCATGTCACCGGCATGTGCCGTGCTCATGGCCACCAGTCCCCGGTGGCTTATCATAACGCCTTTGGGCTTCCCGGTGGATCCCGATGTATAGATCATGTAGGCCAGGTTATCCGGTCCGGGCAAATCGGTTACTTTTTCTACCGGTGCATCCAGATGTATGTCTTCCAGAAACAGCACGTTGTGGTGTTTAAAGTCTCCTTCTGCCTGCTTCTTGGCGTAAAGATCCTTTTCTGTAACCAATACCGCGGAACGGCTGTTTTCCATCATGTAAAGCAAACGGTCTATGGGGTATTCACTGTCCATGGGAACGTAAGCGGCCCGGGCTTTCTGGATCCCCAATACGGTTACCACGTATTCTTTCCGGCGGGACAGCACTACGGCCACAAAATCGTCCGGTTTAACCCCCATGGCAGTCAGTTTGCGGGCCATCACATCCGATTGCCTGTCCAGTTGTTCGTACGTCAAAGTTCCCGAAATGTCCTTTACCGCAGGGTTTTTTGGGTTTTTGGCAACCTGTTCCCGGAACAGGTCCGGGAAGGATAGCGTGTTGTCATAGTCCATTGCGGTGCCCCGGGCAAATTCCAGCACTTTTTCCTTTTCTGCGGGATTGACAATGGTGATTGCCGAGCAGGCGGTTTTCAGCGGGTCGGCGGCCAGTATCTCTTCCACCGAATTTTTGAGGGAAGCGGCAAAGATTTCCATGTACTCCCTGTCGTACAGAGCGTTGTTGTATTCGCAACGTATTTCAAAGTTATCCGGAAACTGGTATATGTAAATGCTCAGTTTGTCATGTGTTGATCCTTCGTGCAGGTATTCCATTCTGACATGTCCCTGAGGCATTTCAAAATATTCAAGGATTCCATTCTGATAGGTATAGGTCAGATCCATGGCTATACCAAAGTTGGTTACCATTTCTGAAAACGGATAGGTCTGGTGTGTCCAGAGCTCTTTCATACCGGTACGGATACCCTTCAGATAGGCTTCCAGTGTTTGCTTTGGATCTGTTTCCACTACTACGGGGAGTGTTTTGACAAACATACCCACGCTGTCCCGCACCCTTTCGTCAATCCGGCCGTTGTGGGCTGTGCAAAAGCAGAGTTTGTTTTCACGGGTGTAACGGTTCAGACAAATGCCCAGTGCCCCGGCAAAGAGGTTGTTGGGGGAAATTTCCAATCGTTTGCAATAATCGCTTATTTCCTGATAATCAATATATGCAGAGACCTTATCCAATGTACCGGCCGCTTCTTCGGAACGGTTCAGAATGGGAAGTTTTGCAGGAGTGACTCCGGAAAGTTTTTCGTTAAAATAATCCGCATCCCTCTTGTATTCTTCTCCGTGCATACGTTCGGTTTCCAACAGGGCAAAATCACCGCAGGTAAAGGATTCTTCATTAAGTTCTTCCCCGTTATAGGCTTTTACCAGGTCCCTGTGGAATACCGTGCAGGAAGATCCGTCGTATGCAATATGATGAATATCCAGGAATACATAAATCTTACCCGGTGTTTTATATATTTCTATGCGGTACAGGGGCTCTCCGGACAAGAGATCAAACGGCCTGATATTTTTAAGCAATTGTTCCCGGATCCCTTCTTCCTGAGTTTCGTATACGGGAATGTTGACCGGGTCTTCCTTTACAAAATACTGTACCACTTCCCCGTTGCCCAGCAATTTCAATTTCAGTTTCAGGAAAGGATGTGCCTCTACTACTTTTATAAAGGCTTCCTTTAGTTGTACGGCCTGTATCTTGAGGGGAAATTCGTATAGAAAGGGATTGTTGTACTGCGTCAGATCCTTGTCTTTCTGCCATTCGTAATACATGCCCTTTTGGGCATTTGTCAGGGGGTATGTTTGTTGCTGCATTGTCTGAGACTTATTATGTATTGATTGTTATTGTTTCCTGTGTAAAAGACACGGCTTTCCCCGCTTTTCATGTCCCGGGGATGGCAATCTATCCCGGTCCCGAGTGATTTGACGTAACTTTCCTTGCGGGTCCACATTTCTGTAAACCGTTGCGCTTCGCGGCCGGGTATTTCCGTTACCCAGTCGTATTCCTTTGGATTACAGATGTACCGGGCCATCTGGTTGTCGTAGGCAACTACTTTTTCAATATCTATGCCTACAGGATCCGGGGACAGTGCGCATACCACAGCCCCGGGGCAATGACTTATGTTAAAATGTATTCCGTTATAATTTGCCAGATAAGGCTTGTTGTTGGGACCGTATCCGAAAACAGGCAGTTGTGTAAACAAGCCTTCCCTTTTTAGGGCGTGGACCAGTAAGACATAAGCTGCCGCACATAATTTACGGTCGGCCAATCGCGTATAGCTCATCATTTTCTGAATGCGCTCCGAGGGCATAAAAGCCCGGCACAATTCCGGGAAACTGTCCGGCAAAGCATCTGCATGAGCCATGAGGTATATCATCCTCACAAATTTAAAAAAAAATCCCGTCGCAAAGCGGCGGGATTGCAAATGGTATGTTGCAGGATTAGCTGCGTCTAACATTTACGGCATTTAATCCTTTTCTTCCTTCCTGTAAGTCGAAAGTTACTTCATCGTTGTCCCTGATCCTGTCAATAAGACCTGATGAATGTACAAAATACTCTTTGGACGAGTTTGCGTCCTTGATAAAACCAAAACCTTTGATTTCATCGTAAAATTTAACGGTTCCGTTATTCATTGAAATAAAAAATAAAAAAATGTTTGAATGACAAATGTATGATAATAAATCGGATAATTTGCAGTATTTGTTGAAAATAAATTGTTAAAACATAAAACGGATCCCTGCATTCAGGTTGAAATACAGGGGTCTTTCCCCCCGGATGGTATGCACCGGGTTGTGGCTGTCAAAGAAGAATGATATCCCAGGTTCCACAAAAATTCCCAATCTGCTGATAACGTTGTATTGCGCTCCCAATGTGGCATTTACGGACCATTGCAAAGGAATTTGACCGGCTGTGAACTGCATGTTTTCATCGTCCATATCTCCCGTATAATCAAACGAAACGCACTTTTCCAGCATGCCTCCTGCCGAGGCATAAGCGGTGAAAAAATTATTCTGTACAAAGTCCCATCTTATCTTTAAAGGAATCCCCAAATACCATAAAACCCGGTCTGTAATAAAGACCGGTTGGTTATCGTTTGGCTTTAATTCCACATAAGTACTGGAATAAATGGCCGTGGCAAGCCGGGTGGCAAACAGGCCGCTCTCCACATACCAGCGTTCGGCCAGGGGAAACGAAGCATAAATGCCAAACGAAACAGGCATCCGGTGTTTGTATTCATATTGCACGTATGAAACGGGAGCGAACGAAGCGTCGTACGTATTCAACCCGGATTCTTTTTGCGTGATGCCGTAGGTGGCCAACCGGTTGTCAGACATCAACAGATCGTCCATGGGCAGCGCACCTGCTGCTCCTCCACGGCTGACATTCAACAGTCCCGCTGCGGATACCATGAATTTTTTTGTGGTTCGTGTTTCCCTGGCAGGTTCTGCAAAAGGGTCAGCTGTATATGCAGGACTGGTTTCAGGGATTTCTTCCTGTGTGGGTTCCTGTATAAATTCCTGTATGGGCTCTTGTACAAGTGCCTGTGCCTTTGCCTGTGTCTGTGCCTGTGCAGGTGCAGTGTCCGGAATCGTTTCCTGTTGTAGGGCAACTATTTTAGTACGGGATCCGGAAAGCCCGTAAATCCTTTTGATGAGAGGTTCAACCTTACAGGTCAGGCGGGTTGCCGGTTGGTGCAATTGTACTATGCGAACAGGCTGTTCAGGCGTTCCGGTTCCCCCGCTGTTCAAAAAGAAGACAGGAATCAGTATGGCTGCTGCACAAGCCGCTGCCAATCCAGTCCTTTTCAACCAGCGAAAGCGGTAGAAAGCAACGACCTTACGTTCCATACGTTCCCAGGAAGCATGTGTATCCAATGCTTCCGGAAGTCCGTTCACTTTATCCCGGACGATTTCCGCCCATTTATTGTTGCTTTCTCTCATATTCCTTTATTTGCGAGGCAAGCAAACACTTAGCCCTGTATAATTGGGATGAGGATGTTTTTTCCTTGATATTCAATTCTCTGGCAATCTCTTTATGGTTCATCCCTTCAAAAACATAAAGACTGAATACGGCCCTGTACCCGGGCGGCAGCTGTTGAATGAAACTTCGCAAAACAGTGCCGGGAACTCTTTCTGCAGCGGCTTCCAGTGATCCGTCAACAGCCGGTTCTTTTTCCTCTTCTACCAATGAACTGTTCTTTAACAAGTCTTTCTTCCTAAGGTGCTGCAAACAGGTGTTGATCATGACCCGTTCCATCCAGGCCCTCAGGGATCCCTCTCCCCTGTCCGTAAATTTATCCAGAGACCGGAACACCTGCATAAACCCGTCATGCATCATGTCCTCTGCCTGCTCCCTGCCCGGAGCATACCGCATACACACTGTCAACATGCGCCTGGCGTACTTCTGGTATATCTCTTTCCAAAGCTCTCTGTCTTTCATCTGTGTTTACGGTCATCATGTAAATGCAGGGGGTCACAGAATACTGCATTGACAAATATTTTTTATTTCTTTGATGCAGTAATTGAAAAATTGCTGCAATTAGTAAACAGAAACAACAACGAAAATACTAAAATAATGAAAAGAATAAGCAACCTCATTTTTTTGATCTCTGCGGCCACCCTGCTCCTTACCATGAATTCCTGTTCCAAGTGGCTGGATCCCGGTGAATCAACCAAAGTCACCTGGGGAACCATAACCTTAGACACTCATGAACAGGAAGTTGACGGAGAGTACCCATTTTATGTCATTACCGATGATACCCTGCTGTTTTGTCCCGTGAACCACACCTCTATCAATAATGAATTTGAACCTATAGACGGAGACCGGCTGATATTGTATTATACCATCCACGGTGATGATCAACAAGGGGAAGAAGACCAGACAGATGAATCAACCGTAAAATACATTGACATTGCTCAGATGCACCTGGTAGATACGGAAGATTTCATTTTCACCGGCCAGCCCGATACACTGGGTACGGACAGGGTTGAACCGCAGTATTTATGGTATGCCGGAGGCGGGTTCGGCTCTAAAAGGTATCTGAACCTGCAGGTATCCATAGAGGCCATGGACCCGACCAAGCATTCGTTTGCCCTGATTTACGATCTGAACCGTGAAGACCCGTTGGAAGACGGTTATTATTGCGTGGAATTGCGTCACGAATCAGGCAACGATCCGCTTTATACCAATTATTCCACCATGATGTCATACCCCCTGGAAGGCGATTGTATTGCAGAAGGTGTAAAAGGCCTTAAGATCAAAATAAATACCATAAACCAGGGCCTGAAAGTATTCACTCTGGATTATTAATTTGTTTACGGTTAAATGAATTAATGCGCCACCCCGTTTTTCAACGGGGTTTTTTTATTTTTGTAAAAAATTGATCATGAAAATAACGGGTTTCCTTTTTTTACTTATGTTATCACTAAACGCATGCTCTTCCGGAGGGCAGGATCTGACATTGCTGGCCGGAACCTATACTACAGGGGACAGTCATGGAATCTATACTTTCAACTTTAATCTTTCTACGGGTGATTTTCAACTGCTGGACAGCACCGCTTCCATAAATCCTTCTTTTCTGGCCCTTTCACCTGCAGATAACCGGGTATATGCAGTCAACGAAAGCGGCCCGGCATCCGGACTTGCTGCTTATGTAGCAGATAGAGAAAACAGAAAGCTTACCCCATTGCTGATTATCCCGAATCCCGGTGCAGATCCCTGTCATGTGGCTGTGGAACCTTCCGGAAGGTATGTGGTAACGGCAGATTATTCGTCCGGTACGGTGACCGTTTTTTCCCCGGACACGGAATCCATCAGGTACCGTTGGGAATTTTCAGGTTCGGGACCCGATACTGCCAGGCAAAAAGCCCCTCATATCCATTGCGTGGTCTTTTCTCCGGATGGCGGTCATTTGTTTGCCACAGACCTGGGAACGGACCGCATTTATGTTTTCAATAACCAAGGTCCCGATGCACCTGTTCTTTCCGACACTGTAACGATGGAACCTGGAAGCGGTCCCAGACACCTGACATTCAATAAAAAAGGGAACTACGCATACCTTATCAACGAACTTTCGGGCATGGTTACCGTTTTTTCTCACCTGAACGGCAAACTGGAAAGTATTCAATCTATTGTGGCCGATACACTGGAAGCACGCGGAAGTGCCCACATTGCTCTTTCAGAAGACGGGAATTTCCTGTATGCTTCCACACGTCTGAGAGGAGACGGGTTGGTTACTTACAGCGTGGATGATGAAAGCGGAATGCTTACACGTGTAGGATTTCAGCCAACGGGAAACCATCCCAGACATTTTTTGATCACCCCGGATGACCGTTGGATCCTGGTTTCCTGCAAAAACGAAAACCATATAGAAATTTACAGGCGTAACAGAAAAACCGGCCTTCCGGAAGATACCGGCAAACGAATCCCGGTGGAACAGCCGGTTTGCCTGGTTCCTTTTTAGGAACCGAGCATTTTTAGTTCTTCCGTGCAGAAAGTTGTATTGTGTGTGGCTTTCAGGTTTTCTTCCAGTTGTTCAACAGTCCGTGCGCCAATGAGTACCGATGTCACCCGCGGATCTTTCAGAAGCCATGAAATAGCCATCTGAGCCAGTGTTTGACCACGTTCCCGGGCAACCCGGTTCCACTTGTTGATCTTTTCCAGGATCTCCGGTGTTATGTTTTCTGCCTGCAGGGCTCCGTCAGCCCTTTGGGCCCGGGAGCCAACGGGTATGCCTTTCAGGTATTTTCCGGTAAGCATGCCCTGGGCCAGTGGTGAAAAAGCAATGCACCCCACTCCTTCTTTTTCCAGTAACTCCAAGAGATCGGCTTCTACCCAGCGTTCCAGGAGAGAATACTTGGGCTGGTGGATCAGGCAGGGCGTTCCCATTTCCCTCAGGATGCTGAATGCCCTGCGTGCCAGATCGGCCGGATAGTTGGATATACCTGCGTAAAGGGCTTTGCCGCTGTCAACAGCATGGGCCAGTGCCCCCATGGTTTCCTCCAGGGGGGTATCCGGATCCGGCCTGTGTGAATAGAAAATATCCACATACGGCAGACCCATGCGTTCCAGGCTTTGGTCCAGGCTGGCAAGCAGGTATTTACGCGATCCCCAGTTCCCGTAAGGTCCCGGCCACATATCGTAACCGGCTTTTGTGGAAATAATAAGCTGATCCCTGTAAGCCGACAGATCTTCCCGCATAACCTTACCGAAATTGCGTTCGGCGGACCCGTAAGGAGGACCGTAATTGTTGGCCAAATCAAAATGCGTGATCCCGCTGTCAAAGGCTTTCAAAATAACTTTCCGCCCGTTTTCATAATCGTCCACATCACCGAAATTATGCCACAAACCAAGCGATATGGAAGGAAGCTGCAAACCGCTCCGGCCGCAGCGGCGGTATATCATTTTACCGTACCTGTTTTCATTGGGTATATAACTCATAATATACAAATATAATCTTATTTTTGTATACAAAACAGACATCATGAAACATATCAAACCCCTCTCATTAGTTGTTTCTTTTACTTTTTGTCTTGCCTTTTCCATTGAAATACAAGCACAAGATTATCCTTTTCACAACAGGGACCTTTCTGCCGACCAACGTATTGAAATCCTGTTGGATATGCTTACCATAGAAGAAAAAATAAATCTCTTGTCTACCAATCTGGGAGTACCCCGCCTGGGAATCCGCAACACGGGACATTCGGAAGGTTTGCACGGGATGGCCCTGGGAGGCCCGGCCCATTGGGGAGGCCGCCAGGACCAGCCTACTACTACTTTTCCGCAGGCCTACGGACTGGGATCCACCTGGGATACTTCATTGGTAAGGAAAGTAGCAGAAATTGAAGCCCATGAAGTCAGGTATTACACGCAGCGGCCTGACAATCCCCGCGGCGGCATGGTCATGCGTGCCCCGAATGCAGACCTTGCAAGGGATCCCCGCTGGGGAAGGACCGAGGAAAGTTACGGTGAAGATGCTTACTTGGCATCCCGTTTGACCGTGGCTTTTGTCAAAGGATTGCAGGGAGATCACCCCGAGTACTGGAAAAGCGCCTCTCTGATGAAACATTTTATGGCCAACAGCAACGAAGACGGCCGGGATTCCACCTCTTCCGATTTTGACGAAAGGCTTTTCCGGGAATATTATTCCTATCCTTTTTACAAGGGCATAACGGAAGGCGGCTCCCGTGCCTTTATGGCATCCTACAACGCCTGGAACGGGATTCCCATGACCATTCATCCTATTCTGGAAAGTATCACCCGCCGGGAATGGGGCAACAACGGGATTATTTGTACAGACGGAGGGGCCTTGCGGCTTCTGATTACCGCGCACAAAGCCTTTCCTACACTCTGGGAAGGAGCTGCCGCCGTGGTAAAAGCCACCGTTGGACAGTTCCTGGACGATTACCTGCTGGCCATCAACCAGGCAATTACCAACGGCATCCTGACAGAAGAAGAAATAGACCGGGCCATCCGCGGCAATCTTTACGTGGCCCTTAAACTCGGGTTACTGGACAGTCCGGATGATTACGAGAAACAGCCTTATACCGGGATTGGAGTGACAGACACACAAAAACCCTGGGAAGACCAAAAAGTCAAGGACTTTGCACGCCTGGTAACTGCAAAATCGGCCATTCTGTTGAAAAACAAACCGGTTGCCGGGGAAAAGGCACCCCTGCTTCCCCTGGATGCCGGAAAGATTCGTTCCATAGCTGTTATCGGACCGCGTGCCAACGAGGTGATATATGACTGGTATAGCGGAACCCCCGCTTATGCGATCACCATCCTGGAAGGCATACGCAATGCCGTGGGACCGGATGTGGAAGTGTTGTACGAACCCTCAAACACCATTGATAAAGCGGTTATTGCAGCATCAAAAGCCGATGTTGCCGTTGTTTGCATTGGCAACCATCCTTACGGCACCGATGCCCGCTGGTTTTATTCTCCGGTACCGAGTGACGGACGCGAGGCCGTTGACCGGAAGGCACTTGCACTGGAGCAGGAAGACCTGGCCAAAGTGGTTTTACAGGCCAACCCCCGGACTGTACTGGCACTGGTGAGCAGTTTTCCTTTTGCCATAAACTGGTCCGATGAACACATACCGTCCATCGTTCACATAACCAACAATTCCCAGGAACTGGGGAACGGCCTTGCAGATGTCTTGTTCGGGAAAGTTAACCCGGCCGGAAGAACCACCCAGACCTGGGTACGGGACATCACAGATCTGCCGCCAATGATGGATTACAACATCCGTAACGGAAGAACATACATGTATTTCAAGGGAGATCCTTTGTATCCCTTTGGATACGGGCTTAGCTATACACACTTTGAATACAGTTCGCTTAAAGTGGAAAAAGCGTTCCGGGATTCCGTAAACGTTGAGTTTGTGCTAAAAAATACGGGCAAATCAGATGGCGAAGAAGTTGTGCAATTGTACGTGGAATATCCCGCATCTGCAGTAGAAAGGCCATGCAGGCAACTGGCCGGGTTTGCGCGCGTTTTCGTACCGGCGGGATCATCAAAAAAAGTGAGTTTATGCCTGAAAGCAGAAAATCTGGCATACTGGGACACGGACAAAAATGCATTTGTTAAGGAAGAAGGCCCCGTAAATTTGCTGGTAGGATCCTCTTCCGCAGATATTAGATTGAAGGGGACAACGCGATTATTTTAAAATTAGTATCTTTGTGAATTTATAAACCCAGCCGCATAACAACAATATGTTGATTTACGATAAAGAGCTGAATATTAAAGATATAGAAGATCTTTTATTTGGAGGAGAAACGATTGCTCCGGGCGAAGAAGCTTTCAAACGGATAGAACGTTCATACAACTTTCTTAAAGAATTTTCAAAAGGGAAAGTGATCTACGGGATCAATACAGGCTTTGGCCCTATGTCCCAGTTCCGGGTGGATGACAAAGAACTAAAACAGCTTCAGCTGAATCTGATACGTTCTCATGCATGCGGTACGGGAGATCTGCTTACAGATACTCAGGTCAAGGCAGCCATGATTGCCCGCCTTGCCACTTTTGTCCAGGGTTATTCCGGGGTTCACCCTTCCCTGCCCAGGCTGCTTGCCGAGTTCATTAACCGGGGGATTTACCCGGTGATCCCGCAACACGGCGGAGTTGGTGCAAGTGGAGACCTTGTGCAATTGGCCCACATGGGCCTCGCCCTTATTGGTGAAGGCAGGGTCCGTTACAAAGGACAATACAGGAACACCCTTGAAGTGCTGAAGGAAAACGGTCTGGAACCGCTGCAGATCCATATCCGGGAAGGTCTTTCAATGAGCAACGGCACCTCTGTGATGACCGGGATCGGAGTTATAAATCTGCTTCATTCGGGAAGGCTCATGCAATGGGCAGTGACCGCCTCGGCTCTGGTCAATGAAATTGCAGGATCCTACGACGATTTCCTGGCCCCTGAATTAAACCGGAAAAAACGCCACAAAGGACAAACATTCATTGCCAAAAAAATGTCCGAAATATTGTCCGGGAGCCGGCGTTTGAAAAGAAGACAGTCATACCTGTATAACAAAGAGGTAAACGGTGACAAAGTGTTCCGGGATAAAGTCCAACCTTTTTATTCGCTCCGTTGCGTACCCCAGATCCTGGGTCCGGTTGCCGATACGCTGGACCAATCCATGAAAGTGCTTATGGATGAATTGAATTCCTGTTGCGACAACCCGGTAGTGGATCCCGAAAGCAAAAACGTTTACCATGGCGGAAATTTTCACGGGGATTACATTTCCCTGGAGATGGACAAGCTGAAAATTGCTGTGACCAAGCTGACCATGCTCATGGAAAGGCAATTGAATTATATCTGCCACGACAAGGTAAACCAGATATTGCCGGCTTTTGTCAACCTGGGTGTTCTGGGCCTGAACTATGGGATGCAGGCTGCCCAGTTCACGGCTACATCCACCACCGCAGAATGCCAGACACTCTGTATGCCCAACTACATCCATTCCATTCCCAACAACAACGACAACCAGGATGTGGTGAGCATGGGCACCAACTCGGCATTGATCACTGCAAAAGTAATTGAGAATGCATTCCAGGTGACTGCCATCCATTTGATGGCGCTCATGCAGGGAGTGGACTGCCTGGACATAAAAGACCAATTGTCCCCGGCCACCCGCAGTGTTTACGATCAGATACGCTCATTCTTCCCTGCTGTAAAGGAAGATGAAACATTGTATCCTTATATTGCCAAAACTATAGAATATATAATAAACAATAAGCCGTAACAGTATGAAATATGCATTGGTAACGGGAGGGTCAAGAGGTATTGGAAGGGCTGTTTGCGTGGCCCTGGCCCGCGAAGGGTACTCTATACTTGTGAATTATGCATCCAACCGTACAGCCGCCCTGGAAACCGTCCGTCTGGTAGAAGAGGCCGGCGGAACTGCCGAGATCATGCCTTTCAATGTAGCATTCAGCCACGAAGTGGATGATGCCCTGGCAAAATGGGAAGAAACCCATCCGGGAGAATTCATTAGTGTTCTGGTAAACAATGCCGGAATACGGGAAGACAACCTGATGATCTTCATGCAAGACGAACAATGGAATAAAGTACTGGAGACCAACCTGTTCGGATTCTTTTTCGTGACACGCAGGGTGTTGAAGAACATGCTTACCAAACGCAACGGAAGGATCATAAACATAACCTCGTTGTCCGGTCTTACAGGCATGCCGGGACAGACAAATTATTCGGCCTCCAAAGCAGGCATCATAGGAGCCACGCGTTCGCTGGCCCTGGAGGTGGCCCCGCGTAAAGTAACTGTCAATTGCGTGGCCCCCGGATTCATAGATACGGATATGACAGCAGATATTAACCAGGACGACCACAAAGGACGTATTCCGGCCGGACGTTTCGGGCAACCATACGAAGTAGCGGCTGCCGTTGCGTTCTTTGCCAGCCAGGAGGCTTCCTATATAACGGGACAAGTGTTGTCTGTAAACGGAGGATTACATACTTAGAGAACTTATGAAAAGAGTTGTTATAACAGGGATCGGGATCCATTCATGCATAGGAACAAACGTGGAAGAAGTACGGAAAAGCCTGTATAACGGGAAATGCGGCATAGGCATTGATCCGGCAAGGACGGAATACGGATACCGTTCCCCGCTGACGGGCGTTGTACCGCGTCCGGAATTGAAAGGCGTTTTGAGCCGCCGCCAGCGGATATGCCTTCCGGAAGAGGGAGAATACGCTTATGCGGCCACGGAACAGGCACTCAAAGATGCCGGAATAGATTTGGATTACCTGGAAAAGAACGAAACAGGCATTCTTTACGGGAATGATTCTTCAAGCAAAGCGGTCATAGAATCTCACGAAATCTGTGTAGAGAAAAGAGATACTACCCTGCTGGGATCCGGTGCCATTTTCCAGTCCATGAATTCTACGGTAACCATGAATTTATCTACAATCTTCAAGCTCCGGGGAATTAACATGACAATCAGTGCTGCCTGTTCAAGCGGTTCCCATACCTTAGGCCTTGGTGCCATGTTCATCCGGCTTGGATTACAGGATATGATTGTTTGCGGCGGAGCTCAGGAAACCAATTACCTGAGCATGGCCAGTTTTGACGGACTGAATGCTTTTTCCACCCGGGTGGATGAGCCGCTGAAATCTTCCCGCCCCTTTGATAAGAACAGGGATGGTCTGGTTCCCAGCGGAGGCGCTGCCACATTGATATTGGAAGAATACGAACATGCCGTGAAAAGGGGTGCACCCATATACGCGGAAATCCTGGGATACGGATTTTCATCCAACGGAGTTCATATTTCTCAACCGAGTGATCATGGATCTGCCGTGGCAATGGAAAGGGCTCTGGCAGATGCAAATCTAAAACCGGTTGATATTGATTATATTAACGCACATGCTACTTCCACTGTCATAGGAGACGGTTACGAGGCAATGGCCATTGACAGGGTTTTTGGCGCCCAAAAAACTCCCGTTAGTTCCACTAAAGGGATGACTGGTCATGAATGCTGGATGGCCGGGGCCAGCGAAATCGTCTATACCCTGCTGATGATGAAGCATTCCTTTATCGCTCCCAATATCAATCTGGAAGAACCGGATGATATGTCAAAAAATTTGAATATAATTGTTAAAACTTTAGATAAGAATCTGGATATTTGCCTGTCCAATTCATTTGGATTCGGAGGAACCAACAGCGCATTGATACTGAAAAAATTTTAGCACGCACAACATAGAGATCATGAACAGGAACGAAATCAAAGAAATTGTAAACAACTTTTTAATCGAAGATATAGAGGTGGAGGCAGATGCCCTTAAAGACGAAGCTTTTCTTAAAGAAGACCTTGGCATAGACAGCCTTGATTTTGTTGATATAGTGGTGGTGGTTGAACAGAATTTCGGATTTAAGATCAAACCCGAGGAAATGACCAACGTCAAAACCTTATCCCAGTTTTACGATTATATAGAAGGAAGGATCAAAGCAACCTAATGGCAGAAAAGAAACCGGCGTGGAAGGGTACTACCGGCGGGGGAAATTTCGGGCAAAAAGCACTGTTCATTTTATTCCGCTGTGTAAATATACGGGTGGGTTATGCCATCCTGGCATTTATCATACCCTTTTACCTGCTTTTCAGTCGCAAAGCTTTCCTGGCCATTAAGGATTACTTGAAACACAATGGATTCCGGCACAATCTTGTGTATCATGTCTACAAAAACCATTTCCTGTTCGGTCAGATGATGATGGATCGGTTTTACATTTTTGCACGGAAAAAAAACATTTTCAAATCCCGCATTACCGACTGGGATGAATTTACCCGTTTACTCAACGGACCGGACGGTTTTATCATTTCCGGAGCACATGTGGGGAATTTTGAGATCTGCGGATATTTTATGCAGCAGGACCTGAAAAAACTCAACGCCGTTGTATTTGGAGGTGAATCGGCGTTCATCCAGGCCAACCGGGCCAAGGCCCTTTCGGGAAATACGGCGGATCTTATACCGGTTTCCACAGACATGTCCCATCTTTTTGTGATCAAATCCGCCCTGGAGAACGGGGATATTGTAAGCATGCCTTGCGACCGTCTTTTTGGGAGTGCAAAATCTTTTACCGTACCGTTCCTGGGAACTCCGGCACAGTTTCCTATGGGTGCATTTATGATGGCAGCCCAGCTGAATGTTCCCATGGTTTCCCTATACGTGATGAAAGAACGCGGCCTTATGTACCACACTATCTGTAAGACCGTTGAAGTAGATCGTTCACTATACAAGACTTCCAGGGAGATCGCCTTTGCACTTTGCAAAAACTACGTCAGGCAATTGGAGGAAGTAGTAAAAGCGTATCCACACCAATGGTTCAATTTTTATAAATTCTGGAATAACGGCACTATATGATAAAGCCCTACAACATACTGGAATTGATACCCCACAGGCCTCCTTTTGTCATGGTGGACAAACTTACAGAGTTTGAGGGCTATTACGCCGCCACGGAAATGACCATTACAGAAGACAATATCTTTTGTCTGAACGGGTACTTTTCGGAAGCCGGGATGATGGAAAACATGGCCCAGACCTGTGCGGCGCGTCTTGGATACAAAAGTCTGGACAACCATCTTTCCGTCAAATTGGGCATTATTGGTGCTGTTAAGGATTTCAACGTATTTTTCAGACCCGTGCCGGGAGATCATTTGGAAACCGGAATTTTGATAGAGCACGAAGTCTTCAATGCGATTTTATTGAAAGCCGAAATACGTTGCAACGGGAAAATTGCAGCAACCGCCCATATGAAACTGTTTTTAACCGACACAGAAAGTCAGCCCTATGAAGAAACCTAACGTACTTAAGGAAACAAAACATATCCTGATACGTTTCAGCGAAGTAGATTCCATGAACATTGTATGGCACGGTACCTACGTCCTGTACTTTGAAGATGCCCGGGAAGCATTCGGCAGAAAATACGGACTGACATACCAGAACTATTTTGACAACGGATTTTATGCACCGCTGGTGGATATGCAGTTTGAATTCAAAAATCCGCTGCAATACGGAGATACAGCCCGTATTGAGATTGAATACGTACCGGTTGAAGCCGCTAAGGTAGTTTTCAAATACAAAATATTCAGGGAAAAAGACAACGCGCTGGCTGCCACGGGAAGCACCACACAGGTATTTCTGGACAGTGATTACAAACTGGTACTGTACAGTCCCGATTTCTATACCGAATGGAAAAAGAGACACAACGTCATATGATCTATAAACTATCAGACAACATAATTTCTTCCCTGGGTTTTACAACTGCCGCCAACTACAAAGCGGTTCTTGAGGGAAAAAGCGGCATAGCCCCCGGGAAAGATGCGGCCGGGAATCCGATTGCGATTTCCCGCATTGAGCCGGAAATAGTGGAAGAAAGCTTCCGGAATACTTTCAAAACAAAAGAAAAATATACGATTCCGGAACAGGCAATGCTGCTCTCGGCTCATATTGCTATGAAGGAGGCCGGAATACAGGCAGGCTCTGAACGTACATGCTTTGTACTTTCTTCTACCAAAGGAAATATCCATTTATTGGGACTGCCCACGCATGGTTTTGGGCAAGACAGGGTCCATCTGTGGCATACGGCCGGGTTGCTGGCAGGTTTCTTTGGGAATCCCAACACGCCCTTTACTGTTTCAAATGCCTGCATATCAGGAGCATGTGCACAGATCGCAGCCATTCAATTACTGGAACAGGGCCGCTACGACCACGTGGTGGTGACAGGCATGGATCTGGCACCGGACTTTATTGTCTCGGGCTTTCAATCGTTTAAATCCCTTGACGAGGAACGTTGCCGCCCGTTTGACGCCCGCAGAAAAGGGTTGAACCTGGGCGAGGCGGCTGCCACTATAGTTTATGGGAAAGAAAAGAAAAAGGGCATTTCACTTATCAGGGGAAGCATCCGCAACGATGCCAACCATATTTCAGGACCGTCCAGGACCGGGGAAGGTCTTTACAGAGCCTTGCAAACTGCAATGGATGGCATTCCTGCCCATGATATAGCTTTTATAAGTGCACACGGTACTGCAACGCCATATAACGATCAGATGGAAGCTATTGCCTTTTCACGGGCAGGACTGCAATCCTCCCCTGTTTTCAGCCTGAAAGCTTTATTCGGACATACGCTTGGAGCTGCAGGAATCCTGGAATCCATCATTGCTGTCAAGGCCCTGGAACAGGGACTGGTTTTGCCTTCCACAGGTTATGAAGAACCGGGAATTGAAGGAGACATTACCATTTCCACTGCTCTTTCAAAAACGGATAAAAGATACTGTTTGAAAACCTTGTCGGGATTTGGCGGTTGTAATGCCGTCCTGTTATTTGAGAATACTTTATGAAAAAAATAACCGCATATTGCCGCATTACAGACCGGCAGGTCATTTTAAACGGAAAGGAGCCTGATATCGCTTTTTCCGGGGAACCGGGATCTTCCCGTTTGACGGAAATATACCGTTATCTGGATGCAGGATATCCCAAATTCCACAAGATGGACAACCTGTCAAAAGCCGGATTTCTGGCCTCTGAAATGGTGTTGCGGGCACTGGATTACGACAGGGAAACTCCCGACGGATCCACCTCTGTGGTATTTGCCAATAAAAGCGCTTCACTGGACGATGACAAACGTTTCCAGGCAACCATAAATCCGGACAACTATTATCCAAGCCCGTCGGTTTTCGTTTACACGCTTCCCAATATCGTGACAGGAGAAGTAGCCATCCGCAACAAGATCCACGGAGAAACTTCTTTTTTCATTCTGGAGGATTTTGATGCAGAAAAAATGCATACATTTATAGAATGGGCCTTCTCGTCACCCGGTATCAACCGCGTATTGTGCGGCTGGACGGAATACCTTGACAACCATTGCGACGTACTGGTTATGATGGTAGAAAAAGAAAGCCCTAAAGGAATGGATTATAACATATTGAATATTAACCAACTTTATTTAAACTAACATGGAAGAGTTGATTTTAGAATTAAAAAAACAGATCATCGAAGCGTTAAACCTGGAAGACATAACACCCGATGACATAGATACGAATGCCCCTTTGTTTGTAGAAGGACTGGGCCTTGATTCCATTGATGCACTGGAACTGATTGTGCTGATGGAAAAGAATTACGGGATAAAACTGGAAGATCCGGGAAAAAGCAAGGAGATTTTCAAATCCGTTGCTACAATGGCTGAATACATAGAGAAAAACCGCACAAAATAATTTTCCGGATGGAAAAAATATACGTTACTGGTTTTGGTATCATTACGTCCCTGGGGGCCGGTACGGCCGACACCCTGGAATCCCTGCACCATCGTAAAAGCGGCATTGGTCCTTTGCGTTGGCTGGAATCCATGCATTCGCACCTTCCCTGTGCCGAAATACCTTTCAGTACAGACGAATTGCGTTGTATGGCAGGTGTCCCGAAGGAGCAGATGATCACAAGAACCTCCCTGATGGGCATCATTGCCCTGGGTGAAGCCCTGGAAATGGCAGGGATCAGGAGCAAAAATTCCCTGAACCCGGTGCTGATATCCGGAACTACCGTGGGAGGTATGGAAAATACAGAGAAATATTTTCTACGAATGCTTACCCCCGACAAAACCTACGACGATTACATCCTCTCACACGATTGCGGAGTCTGTACGCAATTGATAGCAGATCATTACGGAGGTTTTGATATGCTTTCTACCCTTTCCACAGCTTGTTCTTCAGCTGCCAATGCGTTGATCATGGGTTCCGACATGATACGTACCGGAAGAACATCCATAGCGGTTGTGGGTGGCAGTGAGTGCCTCTCTAAATTTCATCTGAATGGTTTCAACACGCTTAAGATCCTGGATAAAGAACCCTGCAGGCCATTTGACGACACACGTGCCGGCCTGAACCTGGGAGAAGGAGCTGCCTACCTGGTTCTGGAATCGGAAGCATCCGTAAAAACACGGGGCGTTAAACCCTTGTGCCTGGTAGCGGGATACGGTAACGCGTGTGATGCATACCACCAAACGGCATCTTCTCCGGAAGGTGACGGAGCAGTTCTTTCCATGACCAAAGCATTGAAAGAAGCAGGACTTGAACCGGGAGATATTGACTATGTAAACGCACACGGGACCGGGACTCCCAATAACGATGAAAGTGAAGGCAAGGCCCTTATGCGCGTTTTCGGAACCAACAGCGTTCCTCCTGTATCTTCCACAAAATCGTATACCGGACATACCACAAGTGCGGCCGGAAGCGTGGAATCTGTGATTTCCATACTGGCTATGTTGAACAACTTTCTGCCGGTCAACCTGAACTATAAGAATCCCATGGAGATGCTATCCTTCCGTCCGGTTACGGATGAAAAACCTCCCCGGCCCATTCGCAATGTAATGACCAATTCTTTTGGATTCGGAGGGAATGACACCACATGCATTTTTTCTAAAATTTAACCATTATGGCCGTATACATACAGGCAGCAGCACAAATATCAGTACAAAATCCACTCTGTGACGACTGGCTGGATAACCCTGTTTCCTACGATGTTCCTTTCCAGCGTTCCATTGAAGCAGACTACAAACGTTTTCTGGATCCCGTAGCATCAAGGAGAATGGGAAAAATCCTGAAAAGGGCCATAGCCACTTCCATGACTGTTGTGGAAGCCTCCGGGATCAAAGATCCGGATGCCATTATAGTGGGGACAGGCCTGGGATGCCTGGAAACCACGGAAAAATTTCTGATGGCGATGCTGGAAGAAGGAGAAGAATTCCTGCAACCCACCAATTTTATCAATTCCACGCACAATACCATCAGTTCCCACATTGCCGTTCATCTGAAATGCACCGGTTACAACAGCACCTATGTACATTTGGGCGTTTCTTTTGAAAGTGCTTTGCTGGATGCTTTCATGCAATTTCAACTGGGCAGGATCAAGAGTGCATTGGTGGGAGGATTTGACGAGATGATCCCCAATTATTTCAAGGTTCTGGACAAAGTGGGATTCTGGAAAGGAAAAATGGCCGGGGAAACCGCGGTCAGTTTCATGCTGGCGGACACCCCGGGAAAAAACCCCATGGCTTGTATAAATGAGGTTGTGCTGCTGCACAATCCAACTAAAGAACGTATTGAAAAAGCCATACAGGATACATCCACCCGGCTGGGAATAGCCCGGGAAGACTGGATTACTCTCCCGTCCGTGAAACCATTATTTGGAGAATCCTTCAGCAATCATGCTTTTGACGTATACGCGGCAGCCTTCAAAATGCAACGCGGTCTGTTACCTGACAATGTTTTGCTGGTAAATAACTACCTGGAGTCCGAAACCTCTTTGATATTTATGACAAAATGCTGAAATTCATACTTTTGTCACTAACACAAACCATATTGCTGGCTTCCGGACAGGTATGCCTGAAAATTTCCATGCAGCATATGGAAAAATTCAGTTTTACCCGGACCTATTTCAAACACCTGTTTACAAACTGGTACTTTGCACTTACGGGACTGTTATTTGCATCTGCCACCATACTGTGGATGTATATTTTAAAGCATTATCCCTTTTCCATTGCATACCCAATAACCAGCTTTGCCTATGTATTCGGCATGCTGGCGGCCTTTTTTATTTTCAAGGAGGCAATCCCGCCTACTCGCTGGATCGGAGTGGTTTTGATTGTAGCCGGAGTGTTTTTCCTCTTAAAACAATAGTATATGCTAAATGTCTTTATTTCCTTGCTTTTATCACTTCCTGTAGTCTTGCCCGGAATACAGGATTATCCGCCGGAAATGCGTAACGCCTTAAAAGAGGTTCGTACTCTGACGTGTGATTTTCAGCAGGAACGGGAAGTATCGGTCCTTACGGAAAAGGGCATTTCCCGGGGAACACTGGTTTACCAAAAAGACGTTGCCCTCTTGTGGCAATACAACATGCCGGATCGTTCCGGATTTCTGGTCAGAAATAACGAATGGATTCTTTTAGGCCGTGATGGAGAACCGGTGAATGACAACGGAGCCGGCGGACTTTTCAGGCAAATTGGAAATATTGTATTGATGGGACTAAACGGAGATATACTGGATGAAAATGAAGATTTCAAACCGCAATATGTGAACGGGGGGGATTTCCTGCATGTAAAACTGAAACCCGTAAAAAAGGACCTGAAACGTCTTTTTTCAGAGCTCGAACTATTTTTCCGTAAGGAAGATTATATGATCCAGACTGTAGTCATTCATGAAATGTCGGGAGATAAAACCACAGTCCGAATGGGCAATATACGTGTAAACTTACCTGTTGAAGAAAAAATGTTTCATTCCTATGTTTCTAAATGACCTGTACCATATAATCTCAAAGGAAAGCCTGGAAGAAGTACACGTATTCACAGTGCGTTTGAATCCGGAACACAGGATTTACGGTGCACATTTCCCTGGGAATCCCATCACTCCCGGGGCCTGTTTGCTTGAAATGTCGCGGGAACTGGCATCGGTTGCACTGGATAAAGAATTGATTTTGGAAAAGGCTGACAATGTGAAATTTCTAAAAGGTATACATCCCGGAGAGAATCCCATTATTGTTTTCAGGTTGCAGGTTACTGTACTTGAAGACCGGACCTGGAAAGTACGGACAGAGATCCTGGAAGGGGAAACTTTAATGACCCGAATGAATTTATGCCTGAAAGAGACGATATCTGTGTAATCATTCCCACGTATAACAATGCGTCCACACTGTTGCGCGTAATTGACGAAACACTGGGGTATTGCAACCGCATGATAGTGGTGAACGACGGTTCTACAGACAACACCGTGGAATTGCTCAAAAGCATGTCCTATAAGCCGGAAATAATATCATACAATGAAAACAAGGGAAAAGGATATGCCCTGAAAAGAGCCTTTTCATTTGCTCTGGCAAGGGGGTATCGTTATGCCATAACACTGGATGCCGACGGGCAGCATTATCCATCAGATATTCCCCGGTTTCTGGAAGCCATGGAAAAGCATCCGGGAGCCGTTATTCTGGGAAGCCGTCTTTTAAAACAGGAAAACATGCCCGGTAAAAATTCGTTTGCTAACCGTTTTTCCAATTTTTGGTTCACATTGCAAACTTTCAGACGGCTGCCCGATACACAGACAGGATTCAGACTGTATCCGCTCTACCGGATGAAAAAAATGCGTATGTACACGACCCGCTACGAAACTGAGCTGGAGATCCTGGTGAGGCTGGCCTGGAAACGTGTTCCGATAGTACCCCTGCCCATAAGGGTTTTTTATGCTCCTGCCGGTGAAAGGGTTACACATTTTCGTAAAGGAAAGGATTTTCTCAGAATCAGTTTGCTGAACACCATTCTGACCCTTTCCGCATTATTATACGGTTACCCTTCAATGCTTTTCCGATCATGGTTCAAACGTTCCTGAAAATATACGATTATTTCCGCAAGCATACACGGCAACTGTACCTTTTACTTGCCTGTTGCACAGTCCTTGCAGCCGGGGGACTTTTCCTGCTGGATTTTAATGAGGATATATCGGGTTTCCTGACTTCCGACAAGGAACACGAACGCATTGATTACGCCTACAGGAATATTGGAGGAGCCAGCAAGATCATTATAAACATAGGCATGGCCCATCCTGGAGAGATGCCTCAAAAGGATCTGTTAATAGATGCAGCAGACTACCTGGGGGAGTTGCTGGAACAAGAACCGGCCCGGGATCATATATCCGGTATAACATGGCGGATAGATCCTTCTATGATGCTGGATGTCAGCAGTTTTATAACGTCTAACATGCCTTACTTCCTGGAAGAGGAAGATTATAAGGCTATGGATTCACTCATTCAGCCGGATGTTATCCGCGAACGCCTGGAACAGGTAAAGGAGACATTGCTCTCCCCTGCCGGGATGGTATTGAAAAATACTTTGCTTCAGGATCCGCTGTTGTTTTCAGGTCCTTTACTTGAAAAACTACAGGGATTCGGTATGGAAGACCGGTTTATGATCCATTTGGATCACATCTTTTCCAAGGATGGTTCGGAAGCGGTAATTACTATAGATTCGCGTTATCCTACCGCCGATACGGGAAATAACAAAAAACTGGTTGTTGCCATAGACAAGGCCATAGAAGAAACCCATGTGAAATTTGACCATGAAATTCAGGCCAGTCCCTTTGGAGCCGCTTATATTGCCCTGACCAATGCCAACCGCATAAGGCAGGACACATGGATATCCGTAGCTATTGCCCTGGCAGTCATTGCCATATTGCTGGCATTGTATTTCAGAAATTACCGATACATCCTGCTTATAGGATTATCTGTTTTGGCAGGATCGCTCTTTGCCTTTGCTATGGCCGGAGTGCTTACTTCTTCTCTTTCTCTGGTTGCTATTGGGGCAGGTTCTGTGATTGTTGGAATAGCCGTGAACTACCCGTTGCATTTTTTTTCACACATACGCGAAGGGTTCACTCCCCGCCGGACCTTAGCGGACATCGTATCACCGCTTACCACGGGAAACATTACTACCATGGGGGCGTTCCTGAGTTTGATTTTTATCAGCTCCCCGGCCATGCGCAGTTTTGGATTGTTTGCCACCCTCCTGCTGCTGGGAACCATTTTGTTTGTCCTCATATTCCTTCCGCATATGATTCCCGGGAGGAAAAAGGCTTCCGCACATTTTCATTTTGGGAAGCTGGCTGATTCTTCACCGGAAAAAAACAAATGGATCATGCTGAGTCTGTTGTTATTAACTGTTTTTTTCCTGGTTATCAATAAAGGGGCGGTTTTCAATGCTGACATGCAATCCATCAATTACATGACTGCTCCCCAACGAAGCAGTTTGAATAAAATGCTGGATCAGACACAGGGATCGCAGCATGTGATGTATTTTGTTGCCGAAGGGACTACATTGGATCAAGCCCTGGAAAATTACGAAACCGTAAAACCCCGGATAGAGGCATACCGGCACTCGGGGATCGGCAATTTTCTGCCGTCCCGTTCCAAACAGGAAGAACGTATTGCACGCTGGAACGATTTCTGGGACACCCGCAAAGAAGCTTTTATGGGTTATTTCAATACTACGGCCGGGGAGCTGGGATTCAGAGAGGGTTCTTTTACAAATTTGGAAACACTTCTGGAGCGATCTTACATTCCACTGGGGACAAAAGAATTCGGACCCATAACAACACACCTGGCCGGTAACTACATTGTGGAAAAGCCGGAAAGAAGCATGGTTTATACAATGCTTCACATTGACCCTGAAAAAGCATCTGAAACGGAACGGGGACTTAATGAAGCGGGAAGCCAATCCTTTGCCTTTGATGCCGGTTCCGTAACCCGGATGATGATCGCTTCCCTGTCTTCGGATTTTGATTACGTGCTCTTTATTTGCGGTTTCATAGTATTTCTTTTCCTGACTTTATCTTTCGGGCGTCTTGAACTGAGTCTTATTGCATTTGCCCCATTGGCTGTCAGCTGGATATGGATCCTGGGAATAATGAGCCTGTTCAACATACAGTTTAACATAGTAAATATCATACTGGCCACTTTCATATTCGGTCTGGGTGACGATTATACCATTTTCATCACAGAAGGAATGATCTATGAATATACCTACAGGAAAAAAATGCTGGGTACGTATAAGAATACGGTAGCATTATCTGCCCTGATTATGCTGGCCGGGATTGGATCGCTTATTTTTGCAAAGCATCCGGCCATGCATTCTTTGGCACAGGTGACTATTATTGGAATGATCTCTGTTGTTATGACTGCGTATGTGATTCCGCCGTTCCTGTACCGTATGCTGGTCACAAAACGGGGAAAATACCGGGATGAACCGCTTACTTTAACAAATTTCTTCTACTCGGCAGTTTCTTTTACGTTCTTCCTGTTGGGAGTAGTATACCTGAGCCTGGCCGGCAGATTTCTTTTGATCTTCGGAGGAAGGAACGAGCGGAATAAACTGCGTTTTCATAAGATTCTGCAAAGTGTTTGCCGATTTGTTATCTTCCGGATTCCGAGGGCCCGAACCGAGTTTTTGGGGCAGGAAAATGCGGATTTTTCCCGTCCTTCGGTCATTGTGGCCAACCACCAGAGTCACCTGGACTTGATGGCCGTGATCATGCTTCACCCGAAGATCATAGTCATGACCAACAACAGGGAGTGGAACTCCCCTTTTTACAAGGGAATCCTGCGCTTAGCGGATTTTCTGCCCATAGAATACATGCACACCCATTTGGACCATATAAGAGACCGTGTTGCCAACGGGTATTCCGTGATGATCTTTCCGGAAGGTACCCGTTCCGCGGATTGTTCCATTCTGCGGTTTCACAAAGGAGCCTTTCACCTTGCAGAGTCGCTGGGACTGGACATAACGCCGGTTCTGCTGCACGGATTTGGATACGTGCTGCCCAAAGAAGATCTGTTGCTGAGAAAGGGTCGCATGACCATAAAAATATTACCCACTATCCGTCACGATGATCTCTCGTTCGGTGAGACCTCCCGGGAGCGGAGCAAAGCCGTTCGCAAGCAGTTCATATGGGAATATGAATCCCTCTCGGCACGTATAGAAAACGCGCATTACTTTGCGGACAAAGTGATAAAAAATTACCTGTACAAGGGAAAAGAGATCAGCGCAAAGGCCCGGCGGATCATGCGCCAAAACGGCAACTTCAGCAAACGAATAGAAGCCCTTCCCGAAAGCGGCGTATATTACCTGGAAGATCCCGGACAGGGAGAATTTGCCCTAACTGCATCACTAGTTCGCAAAAATCTGAAGATAAAAGCGTATATTGCAGACCCGGAAAAAAGAGCCCTGGCAACGCATTGCACAGGGGTTCCGGAAAACCTGACTTATACCGAAAAACAACAAGGGGATGAGTAACAAATACGACGTCATAATTATTGGAAGCGGGTTGGGAGGCCTGGTATGCGGGTATATTCTGTCAAAAAACGGATTGAAAGTTGCCCTCATTGAAAAGCACGACGTACCGGGAGGGTGTTTGCAGACATTCCTGCGTAAAGGCGTAAAATTTGAAACCGGGATGCATTATATCGGCAGTATGGACGAAGGACAGTCATTGCACCGTTTTTTCAAATACCTTTCCCTTACAGATAAGATAGAACTCAGCCGGTTGGATGAAGCAGGATACGACGTAGTTTCCTACCTGGGAGACCGTTACGCTTATGCCAACGGACATGAACCGTTTACCGATATACTTTCACGTCATTTCCCGAAGGAAAGAAATTCCATAGGTCTGTATATGCGCCGTATGGAAGCTATTGCCGAACGTTCCCCTCTGTATTCGTTCAAGAATATGGAGAATCCTTACTGGTTGGACAGTTCCAATATGCAGATAGGCGTGGCTGAATACATCCGTTCGCTTACCGACGATGAAAAACTGCAAAATGTGTTGGCGGGAATCATGCCCCTATACGGGGGTGTTGCAGAGAAGACCCCGTTGTATTATCACGCTCTTATAACCGACTTTTATAACAAAAGTGCGTTCCGGTTTGTGGGAGGAAGCGATATCATTGTACGTTTGCTTTGCGATTCCATACGTGAAATGGGAGGTGAGATCATTACAGGGATGCCTGTAAACAAAGTGAACTTTGACCATAACGGGGCTACAGGTGTCACGCTGCTAAACAACCAGGTATTTGAAGGATCCTATGTGATATCGGATATTCATCCTGCCCTGCTGATGGATATGGTGGATACCCCCATGATACGTAAAGCCTATAAGAAACGGATACGCAACATTCAACAGACGTTATCCAATTTCACTGTATATATTAAATTCCGGGAAGACAAAGTCCCCTACCTGAATTATAATTATTACCATTACCCCGGGAAATCCGTATGGGACGGGCATTTTTTCTACATGCACATGTGTGACCGGCAGGACCAGAAATTCGTAAGAAGTGCCGTTCTGTTTGAAAGTATGAGCTGGAAAGAAGTGGCTCCGTGGAAAGACCTGCCTCCCGGAGAAAGAGGTGCGGAATACGAGGATTTCAAAGCCCGCAAGGCACAACAGATGCTATTGAACCTGGAAAAACAGTTTCCGGGCACCATAAGCCACATTGAAGATTTCTGGACTTCCACTCCTCTGACTTACAGGGACTATACAGGAACCCTGGAAGGTTCCATGTACGGAATACTGCGGGACAAGAATGCCCCTGCCGAAAGCTTTATCTCCCATTTAACTAAAGTTCCCAACCTTTTCCTGGCCGGACAGAACATCAATGCCCACGGGATCATGGGCGTTATCATAGGGTCCGTACTTACATGCGGAGCCATTACAGGTGTAGATCAGTTGATAAAACAAATAAAAAACGCATAACCACTAATACTTGAATATGTCAACAACAATTAAGCTGAAACTTATATACCCGCGTTGGGAAAAGCTCAAAGGACAAACCACATTCAACCTGCCCCCTCACGGCCCTGTAGTATTTGCAGCAGCCCTGCCTCCGCATGTAGAAGTATCCTTTACCGATGAAAACGTTGAACCTGTTGATTTTGAGGAATCGTGTGATCTGGTGGCCATCTCCATGATGTTATCTACCCAGGTCAGACGGGGATGGGCCATTGCCACAGAATTCAGAAAAAGAGGCAAGAAAGTGATTTTCGGAGGCATATCCACCATGCTCCATGCAGAAGAAACCATTGAATACGCAGACGCCGTATTCCTGGGAGAAGCTGAAGGACGCATGGAAGAACTCATTGGTGACTTTGAAAAGGGACAATTGAAAAAAGTATATAATTATATGGGGCAATTGCCTCCCATTGAACTGGTTGGGCCTGCCCGGCGGGATTTGTACAAACGGGAATTGTACAATCATAAAGGCGTGCAGATGGTAGACCTGTTCCACGCCTCGCGCGGATGCCGTTTCAATTGTTATCCCTGCGCCGTATCCTACCTGGGCGGCCGGCAGTTCCGGGCACGCCCCTTTGACAAAGTTCTGGAAGAACTGGAAACCATAGACAACAACCGCCTGTTCATAGTTGACAACTCCCTGGCACAGAACAAAGAATGGGAAATGCAGTTATTCAAGGAAATGATCCCCATGAAAAAGAAATGGATCAGCCATACCATAGAAGACGATCCCAAAATCCTGGACCTGGCTGCCCAGGCAGGAGCCTGGTATGTATATCAGGCCGTTTTTGACACCTCCGATTACATCAAGCAGCGGATCAAACGTTATCACGATTACGGGATAGGCGTGGAAGGAACCATCCTTCTGGGACTTGACAACCAATCCGAAGACGACATGCGTCGCCTGATAGATTTTCTTTTGGAAATTGATCTGGACCTTGCCGAGTTTACCATCCTGGCACCCTTCCCGCACACCAAAGCATACGACGACATGATGCGCAGGGGCAGGATCACCGATTACAACTGGGACCATTACAACGCAGGACAGGTAGTCTACCAGCCGGCCCAGGTCACTCCGGAAAAATTGCAGGAACTGTACGATTACGCCTGGGAATCCTTTTATAAGGAAGAATCCCAGGAATTGAAAATGACCAAACTCTTCACCCGGGTAATGAAACGTGAAATGGAAGACGGAACATGGAAACCCCGTGACAGGAAACTGATGAACAAATCGTTTGGAAAAGATGTAAAACGTACTATAGGCAACAATTGAAGTTATGGAAGTTCAGAGTAAACATTTTGATGAAATTTTTGATTTTAAGGGCAAATGGGATGTACCTTCAAAATGTGGACTGAGGATCCTGGATCGTGATGGAAAATACGTCGTCATAGCTACTGAAATTTACCATCATAACCCCGGATCATCCGTTACTTACGCCGGAGGATTGCTGTTTGAACAAATATGCAGAGCCAAGGAACTTGATCCCGATAATGTAATCTACATTGAATGCAATCCCGACATGAACTCACGGCTGTCATTTTACGCCGAAGAGTATTACCGGGTTGATTTTTCCCGCGAAAACGGAAAATTCGTAAACCCCACGTATAAACAACTATCGGATGAAGAAATTAAAGACCTTGTTTTTAATGGCCAATAAACGTTCCGTAATTTTTATCTTTTTTATTACACTGAGCCTTAGTATACAGGCACAGGAAATGTCCCGGCCCTGGGAAGGGATACGGGAAAAAAGCAGGGTTCGAATGTGGCATTATGCCCCACGGGCAGCTGATTCCAGGGAAACCGGGATCATTATCCTGCCGGGGGGCAGTTACCACCATCTTGGAATAAACAACGAAGGACACCAGGTCGCAGAAGCATTGGCCCAAAATGGGTATTCAGCGTTTGTACTACGCTACAGTACAAGTATGTACGGATATAATTACCCTACCATGATGGAAGATATCCAACGGGCTGTAATGCTGGTAAAAGAGAATGCATCTGAGTACGGGATCAAGGCTGATCAAGTGGGTTTGATTGGTTTTTCTGCAGGGGGACACCTGGCCGGATGGATGGGAACTTATTTCGACACCAATTTCCTGGCACGTTACGGGTTGCACCCTGCTGAAAGCCTGAAACCTGCATTCGTGGCCATGATCTATCCCGTGGTTTCCATGGCGGACGGTATAACACATGTCAGATCACGCAGGAATCTGCTAGCAGCCAATCATCCGGTAAGCTTACGCAAAAAATTGTCGCTCGAGGAAAATGTTAGAGAGGATATGCCTCCGGTATTCCTGATGACCTGCATGGATGATCCGGTTGTCGATCCTCAGAATACAATTCGTTACGGAGCGGTTCTTGAAGAAAAGCAAATCCCCCATCGTCTGTTGATCTACGAAGAAGGTGGCCACGGATTCGGGACGGCCGGTCTTTGGATGCAGGAATTCCTGCTATGGCTTGATGAAGAAATAATACAATAATACGCAACGAAATGGATATCAAATATACATCTACAGGTGAGATCAAACTTTTTCAGGAGAACCTGCTGCGGCGGGAATTATCCTATTTCAACGAACGCTCTCCTTTTTACAAAAAGATGTTTCAGCGTGAAGGTGTAGACATAAGAAAGATCAGGACACTGGAAGACCTGCAATACATTCCGTTTACACAGAAAAGCGATCTTCAGCAATTCAACGAAGAATTCCTTTGTGTTCCCAAAGATCAGTTGATAGATTACGTGACAACATCGGGAACATTGAGCGATCCTGCCACATACGCTTTAACCGACAGAGATCTGGACAGGCTTGCTTACAATGAAAAGGTTTCTTTTGAATGTGCCGGGACAAAACCCGGGGATATTGTCCAGCTGATGACGACCATGGACAAACGCTTTGTGGCAGGCCTGGCTTATTTTTTGGGGATCCGGAGCCTGGGTGCAGGAATTATCCGTGTAGGCAACGGCATACCCGAATTGCAATGGGATACTATCCTGAGAATGAAACCCAACACAATCATCTGTGTACCTTCGTTTATACTTAGATTGATTGAATATGCAGAAGAACACGGAATCGATTACCGTAATTCCAGCGTGAAAAAAGCAGTATGTATTGGCGAAAACCTTCGTAATCAGGACTTTTCGTTGAATATACTGGGAAAACACATTCGCGAAAAATGGGATATACAACTGATTTCCACTTATGCTTCCACCGAACTGGGAGCCACTTTCTGTGAATGTCCTTACGGAAAAGGAGGCCACCACCTTCCGGAACTGGTCATATGCGAACTGGTAGACGAAAACGACCGGGTGGTCCCTATGGGAGAACCCGGTGAACTGGTAATCACCAATCTTAAGCTGGAAGGGATGCCCCTGCTGCGTTTCCGGACCGGAGACCTGGCGCGTTTCCATTACGAACCCTGCGAATGCGGACGAAAAACCATGCGTATCAGTCCGTTGCTGGGACGTAAAAACCAAATGATAAAATTCAAGGGAACCACTTTATATCCCCCGTCATTATTTGATGTGTTGGAAGATATTCCATATATCAGCTGCTACCAGGTTATCCTGAGCAGCAACGCCCTGGGCACTGACGATGTACATGTCAAGATTTCCTTGAAAGCAGGACATCCTGAAATTCCGGTAGATATATGCAAGGGGGTCAAGGATAAATTCAGGGCAAAAGTCCGCGTTGCACCGGAAGTTGAGGTTGTTCCCGATCCTGAACTGAAAGCGGATGTATACAATGAAAAAATGCGTAAAGCAGTAAAACTGATAGATCATCGTGACAACAGCCCCGGATAAGAGATTTGAAGATATAAGGCCTTATAACGATTCCGAAATCCCCGCTGCCATGCAACGTCTGGCAGCCAATCCGTTACTGGATCAGGTCAGTGCCTGGTTGTTCCCTGAGCGTCCTGGGGAGACTTTCCGCAATATGTTGCGTTCTGTTAAAACAAACAGCGAGTTGCTGCATCAGGTCATGTATCCTGTGGTTATGAGTATTATTGAAAAGACTACTGCCGGATATACATGGGAAGGAGAGTCGAATATCTTTGCGGACCGGGGAACACTGTATATTTCCAACCACAGGGATATTGTAATGGATGCAACTTTGCATCAGCTGATCCTTTATAAGAATAATTTTCCGCCGGGAGAAATCTCATTTGGCAGTAACCTGATGGAATTCCCTATCTTACTGGACCTGGGTAAATCCAACAAAATGTACAAAGTATTCCGGAAATCTGAGAACATGCGCCAATTGGTAAAGAATTCGCGCCACCTTTCCGATTACATGCGGGACAGGATCTCCGGCGGTCGATCGTTGTGGATCGCTCAACACGACGGCAGGAGTAAAAACGGCATTGACAAGACAGATCCCGGCCTTCTGAAAATGCTTTCCATGAGCGACAAAAATGATCTGATCAGAGCCCTTTCATCACTGAATATCACACCGGTTGCCGTATCTTATGAAATCGAGCCTTGCGATATTCTGAAGGTCAAGGAATCCTGGCAAAAAATAAAGGATGGCAGGTATGTAAAAGCCCCCGGTGAGGACCTGGTTAGTATAGTAACAGGCATTACTCAATACAAAGGCAGGGTACATACGACCCTTTGTCCCCCGGTCACTGAAAAAGACCTGGTCCCTTATGCCGGTCTGAGCCCGTCGGCATTCTTCAATACCTTAGCCGGATTGATAGATAACCGTATATACAGGGGATACAAATTGTACGGAATCAATTATGCAGCATACGATCTGATAACCGGCCGCAAAGAGTATGGGGATTATTATACCGCAGATGACCAGAAGCTTCTTGCACAACGCGAACTACTTCTTCCTCAGGAAAACAGGGAAATACTTGCATCCATGACAGCTATGCTAAGGGAGTTGTACGCAAATCCTGTAAAAAATAAAATAAAATACGGATCATGAGACCATACATGAAACCTTTTATTTTCCCGATTTTTTCATTGACACTCATCACATTTTTCTCTTTTCAATCTATATACGCTCAGGATGCACAAAAATCCCATACAGAACGTTCCAGCATAGGAAACATCATCCATTTTTTCACACAACCCGTTGATTATTCAAAAGATCCGGTCCATCCCTCCCAGATTACATTACCTCTTGACACACTTCAGGAAAACAAACCCGTAAATCCGGAGGATAAAATCCTGGGGTACATCTGGCAATCTCAAAGAGAAGCCGGAAAAACCCGTTTTGAGAAAGCCGAAGACGGCACCTATCTGGCCCGCATTGAATGGATCCCGGTATCGGCAAATGACGAAAATCCCAAAGATTTCAGGAATCCTGATAAAAGCCTGCGCGACAGACCTTTGCTGGGGATGATATATAGCAGCGGAATTGTATACGAAGAAGGGAAATGGATAGCTCCTTACATGTATCACCCCAATTTTGGGATTACCGCCAGCAAAGGTGTTTTCTTTTTTAATAAAGACGGGGAACTGATAGTAAGGGGTTACAAATGGGGCTTTTCATCCACAGAATGTTACAAACTGGCGGAAGTGATCCGCTGATTATTGCACAATCAGTGCATTGGCTACCTTTCTGTCGCCCTGATGGTCAAACAATCTGTTATCTGAGGGATGATTCACTGTTTGTACAGGCTGTCTCAGGTTTTTTCTCACACACATAGTGGAAGATCCTCCGCCGTCCAGGTTAATGGCATCCCATGATTTGAGCCATCTCATTATATGTTGCAATTCTTCCATGGTCATCCCCGCAGCCTCCTCTGCTCTTCCGTCAACCACTACAAGTACTACCCAGCCGCCTTTTCTGATTCCGATGGCAGTCCTGGGATGACGTGTCAGGTTGAAACTGTTGTCCAACAACATTTCATCTTTTCCCTGTATACGCAAAACAGGACCTGAAGACAAAACATCTTCCCCTGTCAGTGTCTTTTCCCAATCATTCGTTTCTCCCCGGGTCATAAGCGTGTCCGGGACCTTGTGTATGGATACCCGGCCTTTTGCAGAGACAACAAGGCATCCTGACTGGTGGAAAGACCTCAATCCTTTTTCGTTCAAACGGTTGGGAGCCAATTCACTGCCATTTACACGCAGGTAGTTGACCGATTTCCACGGAGCGTCCCAGGCAAAAAAGGATCCGTTGATCCCGGCAAGAGCTTGGGCAAATTCCACAAAATCTTTAGTAAGTACCAGAGTGGTATCTGCCACAATGTCAAAACGGAAATTATTGCGGACCGTCAATACGGAAATGGTTTGATTTGAATTAAAGAGGGAACTGTCCGAAAAAGCGTATTGCCTGAGCATTATGCCGCCAAAATGTATGATTTTTGTCTCCCAGGGTGCTTCAGCAAAAATCAGTGAATCTTTTTGATTGGCAGTCAGACTGTCTGACTGTCCTGGTTCCAGGGAAAATAAAAAAGAGGGCTGCAAAAAGAATAAAAACAAAAGCAAAAAGAATCTCCTGTTCATAATGCAAATCTTTATATTTGTTAAAAATACAAAAAACTATGAAACAGGTTATTGATTTCCTGACAGAACTGAATCTTAACAACAATAAAGAATGGTTTGATTCTCATAAAGATCAATACCTGAACGCACTAAAAGAGTTTCATGCATTTACTGAACAATTGATACAGGGAATAGCTTCTTTCCATAAGGAGATAACAACATTGAGCGTAAAAGATTGTACCTACCGTATATACAGGGATCTTAGATTTTCACCGGACAAAACACCATACAAAACACATATGGGTGCTTACATTTGTCCGGGAGGCAAAAAATCCGGTTATGCAGGCTATTATTTTCACCTGGAACCGCGCCCGCAAAGCACATCGTCAAATCATTTCCTTGCAAGCGGTCTGTGGCACCCCGCTCCGGATGTTTTAAAAAGCGTTCGGGACGATATCCTCTATGATTCTGAATCCTACCTGGAATCTGTACGCTTGGCGAAAGAATGGATTATCGATTACGATGAATCCCTGAAAAGGGTTCCCCGCGGTTACCCTTCAAATTCAAAAGATGAAAATCTTTTCCGCCTCAGAAACCATCTCCTGGCACGGAATATGGAAGATAAATATATCTATGACAAGAATCTGCTAAAAAATGTCTTGTCTGAATTTAAAAAGACTTATACCTTTGTTGCTTTGTTGAACCGATCTGTTACTTATGCCGTCACACCGCAAAATTAAAGCAGGAATCATAGGCTTTGGCCGTATGGGAGAGATGTACCTGAACCAGATGTTGAAAAGCAATCAGTGGGATATTCTGGCTATATGCGATACCGATCCCGATGCCCTGGCTATTGCTGCAAACATAACTCCTGCCGGAACACTTCTGACTTCTGATGAAAACCTGATTTTTGAGGATCCCCGTATTGAAGTAGTTGTCTTGGCTACCTTGGCAGACTCCCGCAAAAAGCACATCTTTAAAGCCGTGGAACATTCTAAGCATGTGATCACTGAAAAACCGCTGGGATCCAATATTGCAGAAGAAAAAGCAGTTCTTGAAAAACTGAAGGATTCCCGGATCATGATCACTGTGAACCTGCCTTTACGGACGGCGTGGTACCACAAGACCATTAAGGATTTCATAGCTACCGGAGAAATCGGGGATCTGGCCATAGTCAGGGTATGTCATATGACTCCCGGGCTGGCTCCCGGTGAAGGACATTGGGCGGAAGGACCTCTTTTTCATGATTGCGGCATGCATTACGTAGATATTGCGCGCTGGTATGCACAAAGCGAATTTAAAACATGGAACGCACAGGCCATCCGGATGTGGGACTATAAAGACCCATGGTGGCTCCAGGCACACGGAACCTTCCAGAACGGTATTGTTTTTGATGTAACACAGGGACATGTGTACGGACAGCTGGCAAAAGACCTTACACACAACGGGTATGTAGATTTGATAGGAACAAAGGGGGTTGCACGCATGCATCACGATTTTGTCACTGCTACCGTAGAATTGCACGGAATCACCCGGACACAGGTCATTAAAAAACCTTTCGGAGATAAGAATCTGGACATTTTGTGTCATATGTTTGTCCAATCGGTTCTTTCCGGTATTCCTGATCCTGCCATGCCCAAGGTTGAAGATGCAGTCATTGCCTCTGAATATGCCTGGAAGTTCCTGTCCGATGCATCCAATAACGATATGCCGGTGCGTGGAGACATACATACTCTGGAAGAGATCCGGGAAAGACGCAACAACAAGCGAATAGGATACGGATTGCTTAGAAAGAAGAAGAAAATCCAATAAGACGAATATGCAACGTGCTATCGTAATAGGAGCAACATCCGGAATTGGAAAAGAGGTGGCACGGATACTGGCAGCCCAAGGCTGGAAAGTGGGAATAGCCGGCAGACGGGAGGCACTGTTAAAACAAATGAAAGAGTCTGATCCCAAATCATTTGAATACGAAGTGCTTGACGTAACTCTTGAAGATGCACCGGATCGCCTGGCATCATTGATTTCCAAAACTGGTGGAATGGATCTTTACCTTCACAGTTCCGGCTACGGAATGATCAATCCGGACTTGGATACGGAACAGCAAATGACAACACTGGCTACCAATATTACGGGATTTGTACGGATGGTCAATGTTGCATTTCATTATTTCAAAGATCAAAAACACGGGCATATTGCCGCGATTACCTCTGTGGCAGGAACAAGAGGAATGGGCATAAATGCCGCATATTCTTCATCCAAACGTTTTCAAATGTCTTACCTTTCTGCATTGGCTCAATTGTCAGAAAACCGGAAGTACAATATTCACATAACAGACATTCGCCCCGGGTTTGTAAAAACAGAGTTTTTGCATCATAAGTACCCCATGTGCATGGAAGCTCCGTACGTTGGGGAAAAGATTGTCCGCGGACTGCACAAAAGCAAACGCCATATAATTATTGACTGGCGTTACCGCATAGTTGTTTTTGCCTGGAAAATGATCCCGGAAAGAATTTGGGAAAAAATCAACCTGTCAAAAATGGTCAGGAAGTAACACGTCTGTAGTGACTGTACAGCATATCCACAGCCTTCTCTAAAACGGATCGGGGACAACCCACGTTCAATCGCATGAATCCTTCCCCTCCCGGACCAAACATGGCTCCGTTGTTAAGCGCCAGCCCTGCATCGGTAAAAAAGCCCGGAATATCGCGAATCCCTATATCATTGAGAGCCCGGCAATCCAACCATACCAGGAATGAAGCCTGGGGAGCGGATGCTTTGATGCCGGGAATAAGACGGGGAATCTCTTCCATGACATAATTTATATTGTTTTCAACGTATTCCAGCATCTGTTCCCGCCATTGATGACCCTTTGTATAAGCCGCCTGTGTGGCCACAGTGGCAACAAATGGAGCTTCATTCAATTCATTGGCATGCAGAAAATTGTAAAAACCTTTTCGCAGTTGCGGATTGGGGATGATTGCATAAGAACTTACCAGTCCGGCCATATTGAATGTCTTGGAAGGTGCGTTGTATACAATTCCCACCTGTTCGGCTTCCTGGGATACGCTCGTGAAAGGAATGTGTTTGTTCCCGAAAATTGCCATGTCTGCATGAATCTCATCCGATATTACCGTCACATGATATTTATAGCATAAGGCGGCCAATGTGCTCAGGGTTTCCTTGTTCCATACAGTGCCACCCGGATTATGGGGATTGGATAAAACCAGCATGGGACACCTTCTTCGTTTGAGGATATCTTCCAATAGATTAAAATCCATATTGTAACGTGTACCGTCCCATTCCAGTTGATTGTTCACTACCACCCTGCCATTCTGTTCGGTAACCATACGGAACGGGTGATATACCGGCGGCTGAATGATCACGGAATCTCCTTTTCCCGTAAAATGATTCATAGCCAGACCTATTCCTTTCACTATACCCGGGATAAACGTGAGCCATTCCTTCTCAATTTCCCATCCGTGCAGGTATTTGACCCAGTCTATTATGGATTGCCAATACGAATCGGGAGGCATAGTATATCCGTATATTGGATGCTTAAGTCTGTCATCCAATGCTTTACGAATAAAATCCGGTGTTTCAAAATCCATGTCGGCTACCCATAAAGGAAGGAGATCTTCCCTGCCGAAAAGTGCCTTTAGTCTTCCCAGTTTTACCGTATCGGTACCTGATCTGTCAATAATGGTGTCAAAATTGTATTTCATATAACTGTATTTCGCAATGTATCCGGTTTTCCTATGTCTGTTATGTGCAGTTCCGGCATATCCACTCCACGCACAACGCCTTTAGAGCCAGCCCATAAGTAGAAATCAATTATGGAAAAAACGTCCGGCCACTGATCCATCCATTCAAGGATACGTGGAGAAACCATGTGAATACCGGTAAAGGCCCTCATACTGTAGTCTTCTCCCGGAGAACGGCCCTCCATCCATTTTGTCAGGCCGTCTGCCCGGTTGATCCACCCTGCCAAATCCCAATGCCTGTCAAAGAGCAATTGCCTGGAAGTCTCCCTTTTGCTTACCGGTAAAGTGGCCAGATGAACAGCCGGATCGTGCCGTCTGAAAAATTGGGCCAGATCCAGATCAGAAATAATATCAACATTGTGTACCAACACAGGCTCACCGGGCTTGAATAAGGACCGCGCTTTACGGATGGCCCCTCCTGTATCCAGTAAATGGTCACTTTCATCGGAAATACAGATACGAACAGGAAAATGGTTGCTTTCCAGGTAATCACTTATAAATGCTTTTACCTGCCCGGCAAAATGATGTACATTGATCACAATCCTGGAAAAACCGTATTGCCTCATTTTTTCCAATTGAATCTCCAGAAGCGGTTTTTTACCGCCTCCTTCAGCATGAACAGGAACAAGGGCTTTAGGAATCGTATCTGTGATTGGCTGCAAACGGGTGCCCAGACCCGCAGCAAGGATCATAGCCTGCATATACCGGATTTTTTAAAGATCTGTTTCCAATTCCAACTCACGGTGATATAAATGTACCATTATGTCGTATTTCTTGGCCAGGTATTCGGCCATATGACGGGCACAGTAAACGGAACGGTGCTGTCCTCCGGTACATCCGAAGCAGCACATAAGGTGAGAGAATTTTCTTTCAATATATCGTTGAACATGACTGTCCATGAGGGAATAAGCATGATCCATGAATTTCTGTACTCCTCCCTCATCTTCCATAAAATGGATCACCTGGGGATCTTCACCGGTAAAATGGCGGTAATGTTCAAATTTTCCCGGGTTTTCAAGTCCTCTGCAATCAAATACATAACCGCCTCCGTTACCGCTTTGATCGTTGGGTATTCCCTTTTTGTATGCAAAACTGCAAACAGTGATTTGAAGTTTGCGTTCACGGTCCATGTCTGCATATTGCCGCATTTCTGTCAATTCTTCCAACAAGGCAGATAGATAAGGGTATTCGGTAAAGGGTTCCTTTAGTAATTTACGCAGATTGTCAATGGCATAAGGTACGCTTTGCAGAAAATGAGGTTTTTTCTCGAAATAGCCCCGGAATCCGTATGCTCCCAAAACCTGAAGGGTTCGGAAAAGCACAAAATGACGCAATTGCCTGTTGAAATATTTCTCATCCACCGGAAAATACGCTCTGAGTGCCTGCAGGTACCTGGCAAGCAATTCCTCTTTCAGTTCTTCTGAATAATTGGCTTTGGCCTGCCAGATAAAAGAAGCAACGTCATAATAGACCGGGCCTTTTCTTCCTCCCTGGAAATCAATAAAGAAAGGCTTTCCGTCTACCAACATTACATTCCTGGCCTGGAAATCCCGGTACAAAAAAGTTTCGGAAGCGTTCCGCAGCAGGATCCGGGACATTTCCCTGAAATCATCTTCCAGCTTTACCTCACCGAATTCCAGTCCGGTTGCTTTTAAAAAACAGTATTTGAAATAATTTAAATCAAAAGAAATCATCCGCTCATCAAATTCGGCTTGCGGATAACAAACTTTAAAATCCAGCCCTTCAGCTCCCTTGAACTGTAAAGACGGAAGTGCTTCTATCACTTTGAACAACAGTTCCTTTTCATGGGTTTCGTAATTACCTCGTTCCCTCCCGTTTTCCACTGAATTGTAAAGGGTTACATCTCCCAGGTCCTGCTGCAGGTAACAGGAATAATCGCGGCTGTGACAATATACACGGGGTACGGACAATCCCTGCTCAAAAAAATGATCCGCTATGGCAATAAACGCTTTGTTTTCTTCTTTACAAGTCCCAATGGTTCCAATCAGGGTTCCCTTTTCCCCTTCCATTCTGAAATACCGCCGGTTGCTGCCCGATGAAGGCAGTTCGGTTACAGTTCTTGCAGCAAAACCGGTATAGGATTTAAACAGAGTTTCAAGTTGTTTCATAAGGCAAAAATACGGAAAAAGTTTGAAAACGTCCCTAAGGAGCAGTCTGCATGACTGCATTCCACATGGCTTTGCGCAGCGACCCGCCTGCATCGTCCCCGTGATACATCCAGCACATCATGCCTTTCATGCCCAAAGACAATAGCCAGGATCCTTTAATGGCAATGCTTGCGGCATTGTCGTAACCGCAATAAAAAGCCCCTGTACTAATTCGTGTCACGTAAGGCACAGAAGCCGTGGGATCCCAGTTGTCTTTGTTATACAGCGATGGATCCAGGTTATTTATCTGCTTGTATGTCAAGGCTGAAGGACTGGAAGAGAAGGATATGCGGCCATAGAAGGGAATGCCCAACACCATTTTTGAAACCGGGAATCCGGCCGCTTTATAGGCATTCAAAGTACGTGCGCAATCCCAATAAGCGCGCGGATCATTCAATGCCGAGTGATGATGGGGTGCCGCATCCATATCGTACGTCATAACGTTCACAAAGTCCACGTAAGGTTCAACCGCACGCAGATCTATGTACCGGCTTTCCCCGTTTTTGTGCTTCACATCCATGACGTACCCCGGAAAAGTGATCAGATAATCCTTGCCCAATGTTTCGCGCAGCTGCTGCATCAAAAGTACGTGATTCTGCGTATCGGCAGCGGGATCACAGGCATGTCCGCTCCAGGATATACCGGGGAATTCCCAGCCAATGTCCACGCCGTCGATCCCCCACTGTTGCAAAAAATCCAGGCAATCCTGCGCAAAGGCTTTCCGGCCTTCTTCCGTGCTGCTCATGGCGGAAAATCCGCCTCCTTGCACGTTGTCCTTGTTAGACACAGTGTGGGTAAAAGCAATCAGAACCTTCAAATCCGGATGTGTTTTTTTGAGTGCTGCCACGTCTGCAAAACGAGATTCTTCCCCTTGAAGGCGAAAAGCACGGTACTGCCCGTTGACCACGTACAACTCGGCAAATGCATAACAAATGTGCGTTAATAGCGAAGGATCGGGAATTCCGCTGCTGTACCAGGTAACATAGGACAAGGCCACGCGGCCTTCAATACGGTCGGCCGGAACAAAGACTTCAGGTTCAGGTTCAGGACCGGGAGGATCCGGTTTTTTTTCACAGGAAAATACCAGTAAAAAAAGCAACAGGTACAACGACCTTTTCATATACAGGCTAATCAATACAGATAGTAACGGGCAGACAGGCGGCGGAATGCTTCCACATCTTTATACCAATAGTCCTTTATATCTTCAAACATATAACGTTCAGAAAACTTGGCCGTTATAAAAGGGCTTCCGCATACTTTAGTAATCCGGTCCAGGTTGAATTCAATTCCCGGATCCAGTTTGTGCATTTCCTGGATCACGTAAAAATTCACATCGGTAAGGGGAGCTTTTTCGGGATCGGTAATGTGCACCTGTACTCCCGTAAGTGTAGTTCCCTGTCCGCGGCTGTAAAACGGCCGGAAATAAATGGGTCTGAAATGCAGCCCGGGCAGGTTCAGGTCATTCAAAGCACGGGCAAATTCTTCCGGATCAACTGTGCCCTCTACAGGTGCAAACAACTGGAAAGGAAGCGTATAACCCACCCCTATGGACACGGCACTCAAATCCCCGGCTATGCCGCTCAACGGGTAAAAGAAAGAGGTGATTGCCTGGGGAATGTGTGGAGAAGATGCGATCCATTGCAAGCCGGTCCGGTCGTAAAACATATCCCTGGTCCATCCTTCCATGGGAACCACATGAAGTTTGCATTGAGCGCTTTCTCCGGGGCGGGCACCTGTTCCCAACATACGTTCACCGTTCAATAAAAGGGCCAGTTCCCCGCAGGTCAAACCGTATACGTAAGGAATCCTGTACTGGCTTACAAAAGTGAAGCATCCGTCTTCCACGTAACAGCCTTCCACTTTCAGTCCGCCTATGGGATTGGGCCTGTCCAGTACCACAAATTCAATACCGGCTTCAGCACAGGCTTCCATGGCCAGTCCCATGGTAGAAATGTAGGTGAAGGAACGGGACCCGATATCTTGTATGTCGTAAACCAGAACATCTATGTTTTGCAACATTTCCGGGGTGGGTTTGCGGGTGCTCCCGTATAAAGAATAAACTGGAATACCGGTCACCGGATCGTTCTGTGTTTCAATGTGATCCCCGGCGTGAACGTCTCCGCGCACCCCATGTTCGGGACCATACAATGCCACCAGGTTTACACCGGGTGCCTGGTGCAAAATATCAATGGTGGATTTGAGTGAATTGTCCACCCCGGTGGGGTTGGTTATTAGCCCTACTCTTTTGCCCTGCAGACAGGCAAAATTGGATTCCTTAAGCACTTCAATTCCGGTTTTGAATTCCGTTTCACCGGAGCGGCAGGAAACGGAAAAAAGCATTAACACAATGGCCAATGAACCGTGAAACAATTTTTTCATATCTGTAGGTTTAGTTATTTTTTTCCGTAATCGGCAGGCAGTTTTCTGCTTACCAGTATGGATGCAAATATACCGGGTATCGTACACAGGCAGACAAACCAAAAGAATTTCTCGTACCCCAGTGCTTCCTGTATGGCTCCGGCCGCCATCCCGGGCAACATCATGCCCAAAGCCATGAAGCCGGTCCCGATGGCGTAGTGCGATGTTTTGTGTTCCCCGTTGGCAACGTAAATCAGGTAAAGCATGTATGCGGTAAATCCGAATCCGTATCCTAATTGTTCAAAAGCAACGGAAACGATCACCACCCAAACGTTTTCGGGCATGGTAGACGCCATAAACACATACAACAGATCCGGCAGGTTGATGGCCAATGCCATGGGAAGGATCCATTTTTTCAAACCCCCGCGCGAGACAGCAATCCCCCCGATTATTCCACCTAAGAGCAAGGCTATTACACCTATGGTGCCATAGACCATACCTACGGTGGCTGTTTGCAGTTCCAGGCCCCCGGCCTGGGGCGTGTCCAGTAAGAACGGAGAGGCGATCTTCACCAGCTGGGATTCTCCAAGGCGGTATGTCAGAATAAAAAAGAATACAAGTCCCAGGTCTTTTTTCTTGAAAAAGGACCCGAAAGTCTTGAAAAAGTCCTTTATAAGTCCTAACGGTGTGATGTTTTCGCGGGAAACATCACTCAAAGGCCGGGGAAGGGCAAATTTATGGTAAACAGTCAGGATCAGAAACAAAGCCGCCAGCAGATAGAACGATAAGCTCCAGGCCAACGGAATGTTCCCTGCTACAGATGGGAATATTTTGCCTTCTTCCATCAATCCGGCAAACATGACCAGGATGCCTTGTCCAAAGATGGTCGCAAACCGGTAGAACGTATTCCTGATGCCCACAAAGAAAGATTGCTCTCCCTGCGATAATGCCAGCATATAAAAACCGTCTGCGGCAATGTCGTGCGTAGCCGAGCTGAAGGCCATGAGCCAGAAAAAAGCAAGTGTAACCTGTACGTAGAAAGTGGTTGGGATGAAGAAAGCCACTCCCGCAAAACCTACAGCTATGAAGCTTTGCATGAGAACGACCCACATCCTTTTTGTTTTAATCAGGTCTACAAACGGGCTCCAGAGGGGTTTGATCACCCAGGGCAAATACAACCAACTGGTATACAGGGCTATATCTGTATTGGAAAGTCCAAGCCGCTTGTACATGATCACAGCTATGGTCATTACGGCTACATAAGGCAGGCCCTGGGCAAAATACAAAGTGGGAATCCACGCCCAGGCGTTTCTTTTTTTAACGGGGGAAGGTGTGTCCATCAATAAATTTTTTCAATCCGGGAATCCGGGTAATAATGTTGCAATATATCCTTGTAGGCATATCCTTTGGCTGCCATAACGGCTCCTCCAATCTGACAAAGACCCACTCCGTGGCCCCATCCCGCTCCGTAGAGAATGAACGTGTCTTCACGTTTGACGGGAATAAAAGCCGAGGAATACAAGTGGGATTCGGAAAGAGCCTTCCTGATCAGGAGGTCTTTCCCAATGATGAGCGTTTTTTTGGTGCCTTTGATCTTAAGGCGGGATATCCTGCCCGAGGTGCCTCTTTCCACCGGAATAAGTTCTTCTACCATTCCAAAATCAACACCTATGCGTTTTTTGATCAAGGCGGTAAGTGCCGAGGCAGTATACGTCACCTCCCAGCGGTAAAAGCCCGTGGTTTCCCTGTCGTAGGAATTCAGGACCTGGGAGAGAATTTCCTGATCATCTGTGTTGCAAAAAGCCGGTGGCTGACTGCGAATCCAGATCTCGGCCTGAACGGGATCGGACAGATCGGGAAAAGGAATTTCCGCAGGAAATGATTCTCCATCGTATTTTCCCTGTAAATAAGGAGGGTCTTCAGGTTCCCAGGAAGTAGAGAATTTTTCCATGAAACCTCCGCAACATTTTGAAAAGCGCGCATCACAAATACTGCCACCGTATGTCAGTACCTCTCCGGCGGTTTCCATAACAGCCCCGGTAACATTGTCAATGGATTGCGACGGCCTGGTAATGCCCTGGTAACGCTGGCAATGGTCATCGGCACAAACGTCAAACAGGGTGTGGTCTTCACGATCCCACCATTTGATCCATTCGGTATCCGTTCTGATCTCACTCCGGTATGCTTTCTTTTCTTGTTCAAGCCCTTTTCTTTTTTCTATCTGCGAAAGCAGCCAACTGCGGGATATCACGGCGTGTGCCTTTAGGTATTCCGCAGAACTGGTGGCACTCATTTCCGAGGCTATGACACTGATCAGGTAATCTTCCACCTGAAGCACGTTTACGGCACGCACCATTCCCTCTTCCGGGATCAGCACCAGAGAACCTTTAAAGCGCTGATCTTCTTTACGTTCCCAATGAAATTCAATCCCTATCACCACATCTTTCAGAACGAAAGAGGATTTGGGATCATTGGACCGGAAAACAAATCTGTCCAGTATTTCGTCCCGGAAACAGATTTTCCCGTTTTCCGCATATGCCGTAAAATCTCCTGAAAAACCCCCGAAATCTCCTTCTAACGTAAAAGAAACGGAAGGAGCTTTAAGTATCCCTACTTCAATTGTTTTCTGGCTTGTAATTCCCATGTTCTGAGTCTGTCTTTATATAGGTTATTTGCATTAACTTTTTCCGGTTCCAGGGCTGCATCCGAATTTCCCTCCCAACGGCGGCAATTGTAGACTACATCGTATATGCGGCCTATCAGGTATTTCCTGGAAAAATTCAATCCCAGTCCGTAATCTTCCCCGTAATTGGTATTGGGGAGCAGGATTTCCCTTAGAATGGGTGTGAAGAAAGCCCTGGGAGCTCCCAGTCCGTTGATTCTGAGGGCATTGTTTCTGCCATTTTCAGGAGTCCATTCTCGGTGATCAATGATACCCGGAGGCAACGTATTCATCTGGAAATCAGTCATACGGTAGGTTCCTATAACCATTCCGCATTGTTGTTCATAAAAAGCATTCACAATCTTTTTCAGCGAATCGGGACCCGAATAGACATCATCACTGTCCAGCTGTACCAGGAATTTTCCGCATTTGGGATGATGGAGCGCCGTGTTCCACAATCCCCCCACGAATAAATCCTTACGTTCCGGCGTAATGACGATCAGACGCGGATCGTTTTCAAACTTTTTAAGGATGGTTAAGGTATTGTCTGTACTGTGGTGATTGACTGCTATTACATTGAATTTGAACCCGGGTTCCTGCGAAAGTGCAGATCTGACGGCATCTTCAATGGTGCGTTCCCGGTTAAAAACCGGTATCATGACAGTGGCCTCGTATTCAAACGTTTCGCGGTTCAAATCTACCGGGGTGAAGACAGGAGGCAAATACGCTCCTACCGCTTTCAGATGTTCGGTACAAGCTTTTTCCATATCTATCTGGACATCCCGGTTTTTGGGATCTACGTAATCGAACAATTTCTCTCCCGACTTACGTGTATCGGTCTCTATTTCTGTGTATAATACTTCATTGACATGCACCAGCGGAGCCATTCTGCTCACCGTAAGACGCAAATTGTACAGTCCGGCATAAGGATAAGTGACGGTTGTTTGTGCAACTGCTTTTTTGAGGATGGCAGTATTGTACAGCAGCACCGATCCAAAATTAAAATCATCGCGTAAGGCGCCTTCCTGGCATACAATCAGTGGCATTTTCCTGCGTTGACCGTTAATTATTTGATAATGATCAGCGTACAACATACCGGCTTGCGTATCTTCTCCAAGACGAACCAGGCGTTCCAGGGCAAAATAACCGGCTTCCAATGTGGTATATTTAGTATATATGAGCGTATACCCGGCGGATGATTTTTCTGCAATTTTGGCTACGGTAGCGGATGAACTAAGGTTATCAATCAGAATTACCTCCTGTCCGGTATGGGATAAATCCACTCCCGGATCTGTACTGAGCAAGTAAATCCGGTTGATAATTTTCAATGGTTTCAGGCAGGCCAGCGTGGCGGCTACCTGGTCCTGATCTGCCGCCGGAATAAAGCAATCTATGAGTTTCATGAAAAAAAGGGTTAGTTTTTTGATTTAGCTAACAAAGGTACAATCTTTTTAACTATTTTTGCCGACTGTAACTAAAAACAACGATGGCCCGAACCTGTTCCTTTTTTGTAATCCTGTTTTTCTTTTTTTTCACAGGTCCATACAAATCAATTCAAGCACAAGATCATACTTCTGTGATTAGGTATTATATGGAACAAAGCAGTGGTTTTTCACCGTTATTCAACGGAAAACTCCCCCCTCAATACCTAATGCGGCATAAAGGCACCTATTATCTGGAATCTGACACCTTTTACAGAGGAACCTTGGAATACAACGGAAAACGTTATATTGACCTTTCTTTGAACTTAAACGCACATTCTGATGAATTGTACATTAGAATGCCCCAGTATAATTCAAGTTCTGTTCTGCTTAAGGATCATGTGGAATCGTTTACTCTGGACCAAATGGAATTTGTTCACCTTGTCAAAGAAAAATGGCCCGGAGTGCCTCAGGAAGGTTATTACCAGATATTGTTCTCCGGAAAGAAGATCAGCGTTCTGAAACGGACTCTGAAAAGAATGAATGCTTCAACTTCAGTGAACGAAATAAATTTTTCACACGTATTTGAAGAGGAAATCTACTATTATATTGTACAAAACGGGATATTCCACCCTGTGAAAAGAAGGTCTTCTTTGTTGAAGGTTCTGGGTGACAAACGCAAGAAACTGAACCGTCATATAAGAAAACACAAATTGGGATTTGGAAAAGATAAAAGAGAGGCTACGTTTACTTCTTGCGCCGCTGTTTATGAAAAAGAAGAATAATGAAACGCAGAGGATGGATGAATAAATATATCTGGTTGTCTCTGACCACCCTGTTTCTTGGCTTTTCAGCCGCTGCCCAGGACACTTACAACCTGCGTTACGTCACTATTGATTCTCTTGTCAATACACTGGAAGATCGCACATCCCATCGTTTTTATTATGCACCTTCACAAACCGATACGCTGTTAATCTCTTTACAGACTTCACAGGATAAAGTGCTGGAATCATTCCAAAATGAATTGCAAAAAAACGGTTTTTCGCTCAATCCGCTTGGAAAGAACAAATGGGTTATAGTAAAGGGGACACCAAAGTGGGACCTGCATGAAGCTTTCTACCTGGATTCACTGGAAAACGGGTACCATAAAGAAGATGAATTGTCTTTATTGGCAGCAGAAGAAAAACAATCGGCTGATTCGGAAAATCGGCTTTATACACTGGGAGATCCATTGTTATCAGAAATGGGAGGCAACGTACGTCTGACAGGTTATATAAGAGATCACCTGACTGGTGAACCGATATCAGGTATTACCGTGATGTCAGAAAACAAAGTGCATTTTGCCATGTCAGATACTTACGGATTCTATTCCCTCACCCTCCCCCGGGGATACAATACAATCATGATCCAGGGATTGGGATACAAAGATTCACGCCGTTACTTACGTGTTTTTTCTGATAGTTCGCTGGATATCAATATTGCCGAAGAAGTGTTTTCATTACAGGGTATTGTAATATCTGCCGAAAAAATGGAAAATATACGCAACGTAAGCCTGGGTTTGGAACGAGTCAGAGCTGACCGGATACGTCATATACCAACAGTTTTTGGAGAAGCCGATGTGATTAAAGCTGTTTTAACTTTACCCGGGGTAAAATCAGTGGGAGAAGCAGCCGGAGGATTCAATGTCCGCGGAGGAGCAACAGATCAAAACCTGATACTTTATAACCAGGGTACTATTTACAATTCATCGCATCTATTCGGGCTTTTCTCTCTGTTCAATAACGATGTGATCAGCAGTCTTGAATTGTATAAAAGTTCGGTTCCCGCTCGTTACGGTGGAAGAATATCTTCCGTACTTGAAATAAATGCCAGGGAAGGCAACAAAAACCGGTTTACCGGTTCGGCAGGGATTGGATTACTTACTACCAAACTTACACTTGAAGGACCAATTATAAAAGATAAAACATCTGTTCTTGTATCTGGACGTACAACCTATTCGGACTGGTTAATGGGACTTATTCCGCAAGAAAGCGGATACAACGACGGATCCGCCAATTTTTACGATCTTAACGCCGGCATATCCCACCGTTTCAATAACAACAACCATCTGTTTGTTAACGGGTATTTCTCTCGTGACAAGTTTTCTTTTGACCCGGAAATATCTTATCGCTACCAAAACATAAACACATCTGTTCGTTACCGGAGCATTCTTTCAGAAAACACAGATATGGTGCTCTCTGTTGCCTATGATAAATACAATTACCATACACAGGATACGACCAATGCATCCATGGGTTACGACATGGCGTTTACTCTTCAACAGACCAGTCTTAAGGCCGATTTTACCACACGTCTGAACAGCAAGCACAAACTGAATTACGGACTCAACGCATTTTATTATTTTCTGGATCCCGGCAGTTACCAGCCATTTGATGAAAGGTCTCTTGTTGTTCCAGACAAACTGCAAAGAGAACAGGCTGTTGAAACAGCCGTTTACCTAAGCGATACATGGGACATCACTCCTTCTCTGTCTGTGGAAATGGGAATTCGCTACGGGTTATATTCCGCTTTAGGCCCAAAGGATTATTACCTTTATGATACTGAAAAACCCCGGTCAGTTGAGACAATAACCGATAGCCTGTCATTAGCAAAAGGCAGAATGGTGGCCCCCTACCACGCTCCTGAATTCAGGCTTTCCATGCGTTATGCCTTTACAAATGATTTTTCCGTAAAAGCAGGTTTCAACAATATGCGTCAGAACATACATATGCTTTCCAATACCACAGTCATATCTCCTACTGACATATGGAAACTGTCTGATGCAAATATTAAACCGCAAAAGGGCTGGCAAGTCGCTTTGGGTTTCTATAAAAACCTAATGAACAATACGTTAGAGCTTTCTCTGGAGGGCTACTACAAAAAATTGGATAGGTATCTGGATTACGCCTCCTATGCCCGTTTGCTGATGAATCACCATATTGAAACTGACGTTATTGAAACACAAGGCAGAGCCTATGGTGTAGAAGTTATGCTCAAACGTACACTTGGAAGACTGAACGGATGGCTGTCTTATACCTATTCACGTACTCAATTAAGCCAAAATGACCCCAAAGTTATCGATCCAATTAACGGAGGAGATTGGTACCCTGCTCCTTATGACAAACCTCACGACTTGAAACTGGTAGGTAACTTCAAGTTCACACACCGTTTCAGTCTGTCTGTTAATCTTGACTATAGTACAGGAAGACCTATAACCATGCCGGTAGGAACATATTATTATGCCGGTGGATGGCGTCTATTATACGGAGACCGGAACGCTCATCGTATCCCTGATTATTTCCGGCTGGATGTATCTTTTAATATAGAACCGTCTCATAAACTCACATTACTAACACATAGCTCAATAACTATAGGAGTCTATAATGTTACAGGAAGAAAAAATCCTTATTCCGTATTCTTCCGTACCGAAGGTAAAACGGTAAATTCATACATGCTTTCCATTTTCGGTTGTCCCATACCTTACATCACTTATAATATCAGATTTTAATGTCAATGAAATACTTTATCAGAATATTATATATTGTATTTCCGGCACTTATGGTCGTTTCCTGTATCACTCCGTATGAACCGGAAGAATTGCTCAACATGGATGATATAATAGTGGTAGAGGGAAATATTTCTCTTACCGGTCCTTTTACCATACAGATCACACGAAGTGCACCAATCAGTTCCTATCAGTACGGTCAGAAGACTATCAAGTTTGAAAGGAACGCCAAGGTTTATGTAAGCGATAAACAAGGCAGGATATACATGCCGGAAACGACGACAGCCGAGGGAGAATACCTGTTTGACTTTTCTGCACAAAATCCGGACCTTAAGGATGAATTCAAGTTGGTTGTTGAATCCATGGACGGACATACATATGAAACAGATTACAAAAAGTCCACTAGCAGTAGCAGCATGGAGTTGCATTACAAGATTGATACTCTTGAAAATAAAATCAAAATTTTTGTCAATTCCCATGATCAGAACGGCCTTTCAAAATATTACAACTGGCGATATAATGAAACATGGGACTATGTATCACAATTGCCTGCCTATTGCTATTTTGATGTAAAAGAGGTTAAAGAAACAAAGAATAACAGGCCTTGGATGTATCGTTGCTGGGACAGCCGGGAATCTTCAGAAATCCTTCTGGTTGAGACATCTTCACTTTCAGAAGACAGGATAGTGGATTATGAGCTACATTCCATAAATTTCCGTGATATAAGGATAACACAGCATTATACTATTGAAGTTGTTCAGACCGTATTGGATAGTGAGGCTTACACATATATGGAAAATATGAAAAAGAATTCCTATAATATTGGGAATCTCTTTTCTCCCCAGCCCAATGAAATCAGCGGGAACATCCATTGTGTAACAGACCAGTCAAAACGGGCTATTGGCTTTGTCACTGTATGTAACTCCGTGAGAAAAAGATTGTTTATTGATTGCAAAGGACTTCCCGGATATCCCCGGGAAGCTATGCCCCAAGACACATTGGTTCCTCTGGATGCCACAGTGTTAACTATGCTGAACCTCCTGCAAGGAGGTTATTCTCCTTATATGATTGACCCTATGGCAGGGGTAAGTGCTTGGAATTTAACAAGATGTATTGATTGTCGTAGTAAAGGAGGTCAACCTTATGTTCCATCTTTCTGGCCGGTTGAATGGCCTTGGTATTGAATAAATAATTATGAAACGGATCTTAACAGCGCTGATATTATTCCTCCCTTTCTCTTTTCTGTTAGCACAGACGGATATGCTTCATGAACGTATGTATGTCAGTACAGATAAAGAATGTTACCTTGCCGGCGAACAGTTGTGGGTATCGGCTTTCTGTTACGATGCTGTTTCAGGCATTCACTCTCCTGTGAGCGCTGTTGCTTATTTGGAAATCCAGAACTTGTCCGGGACTGTCTCCCAGTTTAAAATTGCCCTTGCCGACGGAAGGGGCAGTGGAATGATCAATCTGCCGTTATCTATACCTACAGGCATATACCGTTTAAGTGCTTATACCCGATACATGAATTCGGAAAGCGATCTGAATTTTTTTTCAAAGTTTGTAACGATATACAATCCCGGGACGTCGCTGCGTTCGGACAACGTGAAAACGGCAACAGAAACTTATACCGAAAGGGATTATCTTGAAGAAAAACAAGAAGAAAATTCAAAAGGTTTTATACTCAGGACAGACAGGAAAACATATTCTCCTGGTGACGAGGTCACAATAATGCTGCAGAGTGCTTTACCCGATCAGGTATCCCTGAGTGTTTCCGTATACCGCAAGGACGAGCTGAACTACTACCGAAACCGTTCAATAATTGATTATGTTGACAGTACCCTGAAAGAAGATACGACTCCTTTCTCTTTATGGAAGGTGGATTATACGGGTGAAATAATCAGGGGACATGTTGTAGATGAAAACAATGAACCAATATCAGAGGTGGACAGTTACGGTTCGTATATTTCCATTGCCGGAAGTGAGATCCAGTATTACTCCGGTGAGATCCGGGAAAACGGAAAAGTCAGATTTTTCACATCCAATCTATACGGTGACGGAATCCTGGTAAGTTACGTTCCTTCATTTGAACAGGAAAAATTCCATCTTGTACTGGATTCTGTTTATACGAATCCCGGGATCAGTTATATTCCTGAGCTGATCTTAGATAAGAAACAAACAGACGTTTTGATAGAAAGAAACATGGGGATCCAGATTGCAAGGGCTTTCCAGCTCGATACCCTGATAAAGGAACATAAGCCGGAAACAAATTTGCTTTTTGAAAACGCTGGAATTGCATATAAACTTGATGAATATACACGTTTTCCAACCATGGGCGAAGTTATGGTGGAATTTATCAGGGAAGCCCGCTTTCGTACCATAAACGGGACAAGGTGGCTCCAGGTACGTCTTAGAGATGCTCAGGGAGTAGCCTTTTATGTGGATGACCCTACCCCGCCTCTGGTACTAGTGGATGGAATACCCGTGGGTGACCATGAAAAGGTATTTGCTTACGATCCCAATCTTGTACGGGAAATTCTAATCTATACAGATAAATACGCGTTTGGCCCCATATATTATAACGGCATTGTTTTTATTAGAACTTACAAAGGAGATTTTCCGGATCTTGAACTGGATGAAACCATGAGGATTCAGGATTTTCAGGGAGTTCAGAACCCCCGCTCCCTGTCTGTTTTGCCGGAGAACACCCGCCTGCCTGATCTGCGTCACACACTTTACTGGAATCCCGTTTTGGAATTGGGAGCAAACCAGTCTGTTACTCTGAATGCCGCCACTTCCCAGATAACAGGAACATTTCGCGTAGTAATAGAAGGAATGGATCGCAAAGGGAATCCGTTCAAGACATCAACCGATTTCGTTGTAAAATAAAATAAGTAGGATTCTCAGCGTCCCGTAACCCGCAGGTACCGGCTTTTGGCCATCTGGTAATCCTTTACGGCATCTGTTTGCTTATCGTAACTTTCCTGGAGGAAACCCCTTGCAGCAAGTAATTCGGTCAGACTTACGGTACCTGCCTTGAAATAATCTTCATTCAACCGGGCATTTTCTTCCGATTCTTCCACGGCCAGTTCTGCCAATAGTAATTTTTGATAAGATTCAACGAATAAACCCCATGCCTGACGGATCTGCATGAGTAATTGTTGCCGGCCGTCTTCTTTTTGAATGCGAGCCCTGTCTGCTTCCAATTTCTTTTGTTTTATTGCAAAGGATCCCCGGGCCCAATCAGAGATGGGGACCTGGACAGCCGCCATTATTGCGCCGTTCCAGTTGTCTTTGTCCAGGATGTTTTCATAATAATACATGGCACCTACACCAATCTTTGGCATGTACCCTGCCCTTTCTATCTTTTTTTGCAGTTCGGCGGCTTGCACTCCCATATCCAACAATCGATATTCTATACGTTGATCAATGACAGAAGCCGGCTCCACGTAAAATTCCATGGGATCTGCATATACAAAATCTACGGGAGGAGCGATCTCAAAATGATCCAGAGAATCTACAGATAACCCTATTTCGCGTGCCAGCGCCATCGTCGCCAGGTATATCCCGTTTTCCAATTCTACGTTCTTGGTAGTAAGGGTATTCTTTTGCAATTTTACTTTCAGCACATCATTCCTGCCCAGGATTCCTGCATTGAAGGCCTGTTGTACGTCTTTTTCTACAGAATCCAGTACGGTTTTCATGATAGAGACGGTTTTTCGTTTCTCCGATAACGAAAAAAGAAGCCAGTAATATTCTTCGGTTTTGTCCAGGACTTCTTCTACGGTTCTTTGGGTAAAGAGCTCGCTGGAACGAATTCCCAGATTTGCCAGTTTTGTGGAATAGAAGATCTTACCTCCCATGAATACCGGCTGAACGGCTGTTGCACTCACCAAAATACCGTCTTTTAACAGTTCCATGCTTCCCAGCATCCCCATATCTATAGACATTATGGGATTGCTTGCCTGAAAACCCATACCGAACGCAGATACATTGGGAAAAAAATAAGTCAGTGCCTGCTTTTTCATTTGAAGGGAGACCTGTTCACCCAGTTTCATGTCTTGTATCCGGGCATTGTTTTCCAGGGCCATTTGCCTGCAATCCTGCAATGTATAAGGTTGCGAAACCAGCGGTCCGGCTGAAAAAAGGACTAAAACAAATACCAAATTAAAGATCTTCTTCATTACAACGTCAGTTTTTCGGGTTCGCTAATGGACCGGGCTTTATCCTGTTTCCGGTAGATCAACCAGTAAATTACCGGCATGAAAACCGAAACAAAGAACATGGAAGTAATGATCCCAAAACATATGGTAGCGGCCATGGGAGCCCAGAGGGAATCGTTCACTATCAGCATGGGGATAACCGCTACGGCAGTAGACGAAGAGGTCTGGAAAATTGGCCTTATACGCCTGCATCCCGCCCTGAAAGCCGCTTCTTTCACGGATGATCCTTCAGAACGCAACAATTCGGCATAATCAAACATAATAATCCCGTTCCGGACCACCAGTCCAATCAGGGTCACCAGTCCCAGGAACGTGGTCAGGCTTACGGGCAGGCCCAGAATCCAAGTGCCCACGAAGGCGCCTAAAATGCTTAATGTAGTGGATCCCATTACCAACAGTGACAGGGATACTTTTTTAAAGTGGAACAACAGGATCAGGAATATCATGAAAACAGCTATGGCTACTCCCTGCAGGATGCCGGGCATCAGGGATTTGTCTGCCTGGTAGGTTCCGCCGTACTGGTAACGGATACCATCGGGCATGGTAGTGTTATCCATCACTTCCTTTACCTGATCAAAGACATCGGTGGAGATTTTACCGTAATCCAGGTCCATCATGAGTGTAAGCGTGGGATAGCCGTTTCTTCTTGCAATCTGTGATATGTTCCATTCGGGCTCCAGGCGGGCAATCTGTCTTAAAGGAACACTTACTCCCGGGATCATGCCCTGTACGTATTCATCACCCAGACTTGCAATATCCGGAGAATGTCCGTCCTCTTGGGTCCGGATAACTACCGGAACGGTTTTGCCGTCAGTCAGCACTGAAGTAACAGGAACACCGGAATACCTGGAGGCCAGGTTCAACGAAAGGTATCCGGGATTGATTCCCACCCGTGACGCTTTGGTGGGATCTACCTGTACGTCAACCCCGTATTGCATTCCTCCAAAGTCGGAACGTACGCTTGCTATATACTGTATCTTTCTCAATTCTTTTGCCAGAGAATCTCCCAGGTGCATCATTGCCTGTTTGTCTTCCCCAATCAACCTGACTTCCACCTCGTTGGCTGCAAGCAAAGAATAATCCAGTTGCCTTACACGGACATACGTTCCCGGGAAATAGTGTATGTATTTCTTTTGATACTCTGCTACCAGTTCTTCAGTCACCTTGGAAGACGGCGTGTTGACAATAAACTGCCCAAAATGCGGTCCGGGTATCTGGGGCGTGTAAGAAGCCTGAAATCTGGGGGCGCTGGCACCAATAAAAGAAGTAACGGCCAAAACCCGTTCATCCTGTTGCATCATAATTCGCAGGGAATCACAGACTTTCTCTGTTTCTTCAAGTGCAGATCCAAAAGGCAGATTGATCTCTACCACAAACTGGTTCCTGTCTGCCAGAGGCATAAGGCGCTTTGGCAATTGCTGGTATACAAAAAACGGCAATACCAGGAACAGTATTATAACCACAACAACCCATACGGGATGTGAAAAAGCCTTGCGCAAGGTCTTTTCGTAGAAAACTCCGAACATTTCCAGGATGGATATTCCTCTCTTGCTTTTCTGCCGCTGTTTTTCCACTACCTGTTTCAATCCTTTCCGAATAGTGAAATATTGGAAATAAGGAATATAAAGCATGGCTATGGCCAAAGAAACCATTAGTGAAATGGAAATGGCCCACGGCGCCATGAAGATGAATTCCACGAAGTTTTCGGGAAATGTGAAATAGAACGGGAAAAAGGTAATACTTATGGCCAATGTGGCTGAAAAGACGGAACGGAAATAGGAACTGGCCGCTTTAATGGAAGCTTTCCACCGGCTCATCCCGTGATCCAAAAATGTCATGTAATTGTCTATGACCACAATGCTGTCATCCACCACCATACCTAAAACGACCAAAAGAGAAGCCAGTGTAACGGTATTGATTTCAAAACCTATGATATACATGATGCCTATGGAAATGAAAATGGTTATGGGAATGGCTGTTGCCGCAACCGAGGCCACCCTCAGGGGCAGCATCACTATCATCACGGCAATGACCGCCAGTATGGCCGTCAGCATTTCCTTGAGAAACGAATACACGGAATCGGCCACTACTTTCGGTTGATCGGCAATCCGGAACACACTTACATCTTGTGGAAGTTCCGCTTCAAAATCTTTCAGGATTAGGTCCACTTGTTTCCCGAGTTCAACCATATTAAACCCTTTGCTCATTTCCATGGACAAAAGGAGGCACTTCCTGCCGTTGTTGGTTATGTAACTGAGGGGTTCAGGATATTCCCTTACAATTTTCCCTACATCCTTGACTCGCAACACATTCCCGGATCCGTCAAAATATACGGGCTGCTCCAGGATTTCCTGTTCACTGGTATAGGCGTTATTCATGTGGATGGGGATCACATCCCCCATGGATGTAATACTGCCCGATGAAGTGATTAACCCTCCGGCAAACAGCTGGATCATTATCTGTTGCGTATTCAGGGCATAAGCAGCCAGTTTTTCCTTGTCCAGGTATATACTTATCTGCTCCTCCTGTTGACCGTACCGTTTCAGATTGGCAACTATTGGTAACGTGCGCAGACGACCTTCCAGAACATCCATTATCTTACCCAGCTGGGTATAAGTTTTGGAATCACTTTCCAGGGTGATCAGGATGGCCGAGGTTTCTCCGAATTCGCTGATAACCATCAGAGGCAAAACGCCCGGTGGAAGCTGCACCCTCAAATCGTCCAGGTTCAGACGCAGGTTGGCATAGAAATCGCGGGGATTTTTTTCTGTATCTACCAGGTCCATCACAAAATAGACCATACCGTCCCGCGTCAGCGAATACGTATTTTCCCGGTCGACTTCCTTATAACTTAGAAGATGCCTTTCAAGAGGAATGGTAAGTTCTTCTTCTACCTGTTCAGAAGAAGCTCCCGGGTAAATCCCCAGAACCAAAGCATTGCGAATGGTAAAATCCGGGTATTCCTTTTTAGGCATGTTGGGCAGGGCGTATATACCCAGTCCCACCAAAAAAGCAACCAGCAAAAGAACGATCTTGTGATTGTGCATTGTCCATTCGACAACGCCTCTTCTTTTGTTACTCATTGATTACCATTACCTTAATGTTATCACTTATCCTGTCAAAGCCGGAAATTACAATACGGTCCCCGGGAACAACCCCTTTCCGGATGGTAATACCCCCGGAAACGATCTCTCCCACAGTAACACTCCTTCTGCTCACTGTGTTATCCTGATCAACCACCCATACAAAATGACCTTTACCGAATTCCAACGGCATCACGGCATTAACAGGCATTACCAGGCTGTATTCGCCGGTAATGTTGCTTATAAAGACTTTACACACCATTCCGGGCAGCAAACCGGACAAATCCCGGTCCGGAGCAATCTTCACGTCGTAACTGTGCGATAGGGGATGCGCACGGACTCCCTTTTCTACAATCTTTCCGGCAGTTTGGGCATTACGAAGTGCTCCAACAGTAATACGCGCCGTCTGACCGGTGCGCGTATCGTAGATTTCGTTTTCGGGAATAGCCACTTTGATAAGCGGTTTGTGCGTATTGAGCAGGGTCAGCACCGGTTGGTCAGGCAGCACGTTCATGCCCGGCTCCATCATCCGTGCTCCCACTACTCCACGCTGCGGTGCATGAAGCTTTGACTCGGCAAGAGACCTTGCAGCTATCCTTTCCGAGGCACGAGCCTGCTCCAGTTTGGTCTGTATTTCAATAAATTGTATTTCGGGGAGGCTGTTGGATTCGTAGAGTTGTTGCATCCTTTGGTAGGCATCTTCTGCCTGCCGCAAGGTAGCTGCGGCTGTGGCATGCATGTTTTCCAGTGTAGCAGGATCCGTTTCAGCCAGAAGCTGCCCTTCCTGTACGGTCTGACCTTCGCGCACGTATACATTTTTGATTTTTCCGGGAGCAGGAAAACTCAGCATAACGCTGTTTGATTCTTCCACCACACCTATATATTCCCTTTCAGAACAGGTCATGGATTCGGTTAGGGTAATTACCTCAACTTTTACTTCACCTGCCACAGACTGGTAATTTCCTCTTTTTGACCGGCAGGAAGTGAACATCAAAGCCATGGCCAAAACAATCAAAATGCCTTTATTTATTGGTGATTTCATAGACGGGTATGTTAGGGTATACAAAAGTAATCAAATTCGCGGAAAACCTTTATCTTTGTACAATATATCTATGCAAAACGACCGTAAAAAATTACTCCTTCACGTATGTTGCGGACCATGTTCCACGACTGCATTGGAACGTTTGTACCCGGAATACGATATAACCGTTTTTTATTACAACCCCAATACCGCCCCTCAAAAAGAATATTTACTCCGCAGGGATGAAGCAAGAAGGGTAACCCGGGATATTTTCGGTTCGGAAATTGATTTTCTGGAAGGAGAATACTGTCCGGATGCATTCCTGGAAGCCGTAAAAGGCTATGAAAACGAACCTGAAGGAGGACGGCGGTGTGAAATATGCTTTCGTATGAGATTGGAAGAAACAGCCCGTTATGCCCGGGAAAACGGATATTCACATTTTTGCACCACTCTGACCCTGAGTCCTCATAAAAATGCCATATTGATTAACCGCATAGGTGAAGAACTGACACATAAATACAAAGGGCTGACATACCTGCCTTCCGATTTTAAAAAACGGAACGGTTTTGGCCGTTCCGTTGAGATCTCAAAAAAATACGAACTGTATCGTCAGGAGTATTGCGGATGCATTTTTTCCATGCAACAATCAACTACTTGTAAAGAAAACGCTTGATACTTCTCTTGGGCGTTTTTTCAAAAGCTTCCGGTTGCAATTCAATTTTGTGGATCCGGCTGAAAACAGGCAGCAGCATATTCAACCGCATACGATTTTCCTCCATCAGCTGAGCCAGGTTCATGGTATCCAGTGATTCCTGGGAGACCCGGTCGTAATCGGGAAATACCAGTGCCACCAGTTTCTTGTCCCTTTCTACCACAATGGATTCTACCACATAAGGCTGATTGTTCAGCTTGTCTTCAATCTCTTCCGGATAAATGTTTTGTCCGTTAGCCCCAATGATCAGGTTCTTACTGCGGCCTTTAATGAAAATGTTATTATCCTTGTCAATGAGTCCCAGATCCCCGGTACGAAGCCATCCGTCTTTGGTAAAAGCGGCGGCAGTGGCTTCGGGATTCTTGTAATACCCTTTCATGACATTGTCTCCGCGGGCTTGCAATTCTCCGACTATGGTGTGAGGATCATCCGAGTCAACCCGCAACGACATTCTGTGTACGGGCTTTCCACAAGATTTCTTCACGAATTTCCGGGTATCCTCGTAGGACAGCAATGGGGCACATTCCGTCATGCCGTACCCAACCGTATAAGGCAGCCGGATGGCCTTCATAAGATCTTCCACTTCCTGGTTTATGGCGGCCCCTCCAATTACTATGGTTCTGATCTTGCCTCCGAAAGCGTGCAAAAGTTTTTTTCGTATTTGCTTATGTATCACGGAAGCCAGCCCGGGCACTTTCATAATGGATTTCACCACAGGTTTTCGAATAGTGGGAAATACCGAGCTCTTGAATATCTTTTCAATAACAAGAGGCACCGTGATGATCATATAAGGCTGCACGGTAGCCAGGGCATCCAGAAGTACTTTGGGAGAAGGAACCTTGCCCAGGAAAAAAACCTGCGTACCTCCTGCCAGCTGGTAGAGAAATTCAAAGGCCATCCCGTACATGTGGGCCATGGGGAGCATGGAAACAAGGTTATCACCCGGGCCGTTGGGCATTTCACTCAATCCAAACTGTATGTTTGAACTGATGTTCCTGTAGGTTAGCATGACTCCCTTTGGTGCACTGGTTGTTCCCGATGTGTAATTGATCAGGGCCAGGTCATCAAAATTATCGGTCGGGTAATTGACATCAGCGGGACCAAAACCGTTGGGATACTTTTCCATAAACAAGGCATCCATATTGTCGTCAGCTTCCTGTACAGCCGGATCTTTAGCATACGCTATCTGCCAGTCTTCCAAGATAATGACCAATTCCAGCAAGGGCATACGGGCTCTGTCGATCTTGTCCCATATGTCGCGGCTTACAAAGAAAGCCGTTGCTTCTGAATGATCGGTCAACGTCATCACACTTTCAGGGAGAAAATCGTTCAGTAACGGAACAGCAACTGCCTCGTAAGACGAGACAGCTATAAACGCAATTCCCCATTCCGCACTGTTTGGTCCGCAAAGAGCAATCTTATCCCCCTTTTTCAATCCCATTTTCTCAAACAGGATATGGTACCGGGCAATCTTTTGCGCCATTTCTCCATACGTAAAGGAATTCTTTTTATAGTTAGTGAGCGCAGGCATATCCCAGGCGTTAACTATACTGTTGTGGATGTACTCCAGATAATGAGTTTTCATAACCAGTATTTTTTTTTAATACGGTTAAAAATATGTATTTTTTTTGAATATGAGACCCTTAGAAATTGTGATTATTGCAGGTTTCTGAGGATCAGCGCAGTACCCATTCCCCCTCCAATACACAATGAGGCCAGTCCGTAACGGGAACCTCTTTTCTTCATTTCATAAATCAAGCTAACTGTGATACGGTTTCCGGAAGCACCAATGGGATGTCCCAGGGCAATGGCTCCTCCATTGACATTGCAATGTGTATCAAACCATTCCCTATCCACACCCTGTTTTTCCTGCAGTTCGTGCATAACTCCCAGGGATTGAGATGCAAAGGCTTCGTTAAGCTCTACCAAGTCCATCTGATCCAGTTTCATTCCGGCACGCCCGAGGGCTTTTTCAATGGCGGGAACAGGCCCCATTCCCATATATGCGGGGTCCACTCCGCCCTGCCCTGTAGCAACGATCTCTGCCATGGGTTTCAGGCCCAATTCCTTAACAGCTTCTTCCGAAGCCAACAGTACGAAGGAAGCGCCGTCATTGATTCCCGAAGAATTGGCGGCTGTCACCGTACCGTCTTTCTTGAAAGCGGGACGCAGTGTTGCCATTTTTTCCAAAGTGCTGTTCCTGTTGGGAAATTCGTCTGTATCGAATTCCACAAATTCTTTCTTGCGTTTGATGGTAACAGGAACTATTTCATCTTTGAATCTTCCCGCGTCTATGGCACAAATGGCTTTCTGCTGCGAGGCAAAGGCAAATGCATCCTGCTGTTCGCGGGTAATATTGTATTTTTCGGCAATATTTTCGGCTGTGATCCCCATATGGTAATTTCCGAAGGCATCGGTCAGTCCGTCGGTAACCATATGATCCACGGCTTTAAAATCGCCCATTTTTATACCTTCCCGGACTCCTTGTAAAACAAAACCGGCCGAAGACATGTTTTCCACGCCTCCTGCCAGGATGACCCGTGCGTGCCCGGATAAAATGGATTGATACCCGTTAATGATGGATTTCATGCCGCTCCCGCAGATCATATTGACACCGTAGGCTGGAACAGAATCCGGGATGCCTGCATTTATTGAAGCCTGGCGGGCAACTCCCTGTTTTTGGCCTGCCATCAGGATATTTCCTACTATAACTTCATCAATCACGGAAGGATCCAGTTGGGTTTCTTCCAATATGTTCTTGATAACTACGGTCGCCATATCTGCCGGACTGACACCGGTTAAAGATCCTAACATTTTTCCAATAGCCGTACGTTTGGCTGCTACGATATACACTTTTTCCATGATAAATAATTGATTTTATAGTAATTACATTTCTTTAAGATCGTTTGAAACTATGAGTCTGCAACCGGTAGCTTCCTGTACCTGTTCCAGTGTGAATTCCGGATTGATTTCCTTCAGAACCAAACCTTCCGGAGTAACGTCCATAACCCCCATTTCAGTTATGATACAGTTTACCTGACCGGCGGCAGTCAGAGGCAACGTGCACTCTTTCAGTATTTTATGATTTCCCTTAGCAGTGTGTTCCATGGCTACCAGCACTTTTTTGGCCCCGGTTACCAGATCCATGGCCCCTCCCATTCCGGGCGTTTTTTTGCCCGGGATGCACCAATTGGCAATATTTCCTTTTTCATCTACCTGCAATGAGCCCAGGATAGTCACGTCTACATGTCCTCCGCGAATTATGGAAAAAGAAATTGACGAATCAAAACAGGAAGCCCCTTCTTTCAAGGTAATGGGACCGCCACCGGCATCTATCAGGTTCGGATCTTCCTGACCGGGTGCAGGCGGATTTCCCATTCCCAGGCATCCGTTTTCGGATTGCATGATTACTTTTACATTTGCGGGCAGGTATTTGAGTACCTGTGTAGGCAGTCCAATTCCCAGGTTCACAACGTCTCCGTCTTTCAATTCTTTTGCCGCGCGACGGGCAATGGTTTCCCGGATCTGATTCTTGTCCATAACTTGTCTGATTTACTGATTTGTGATTATTTATTTTTTCTTTTTACATATTCCTGTGCAATGTACGAGGCAACATCATCTGCATACGTATTGACACCAAAACCGGCGTCAAACCCAATTTCCCTTGCCAGTTCATGAGAGATGCGCGGGCCTCCGCAAACAAGGATCATACGGTCCCTGATGCCTTCCGCCTGCGACATTTCAATAAACTCGGTGCAGTTTTTTATATGGATGTCTTTCTGTGTTACGGTTTGTGATACCAGAATGGCATCGGCTTTCAGTTCCAGCGCTTTGGCAATGAGTTCCTCGTTTGTCACCTGGGATCCCAGGTTATAAGCCTCTATCATTTCGTAACGTTCCAGGCCGTAATGACCGGCATACCCTTTCATATTCATGATGGCATCAATTCCAACGGTATGTGCATCGGTACCGGTACTGGCACCTGCCATGACCAGTTTACGTCCAATGTGCTCCCGGATGTAATCATCCACCCCGTGCATATCCATGACCGTGCTTTCCACCTTTGGAACGTGAATACCGCAATAGTTAACGGTATGTTGCAGGTTGCCGTAACAATTGAAAAACGTGAATCCCGGTGTCAGTTCCCTTGAAAAAACCACTTGCGGATTGTCCATACCCATACTTCGCAACAACTGTTTGGCGGCTTCTATTGCCTCGGGACCGGCAGGTACGGGCAAAGTAAAGCTCAGCTGCACTTTGCCGTCGTTCACGGTATCCCCGTAAGGTTTTACTTTTGAAAGATCCAGGGTTTTGTCAAAATCCTGAATTTCTGTTGAATACATTCCTCCACCCATAATTATTTCTTTCCTTTTAACAATTCTATATAGGGATTAAAATATACCGCGGATTTCCGGGTAACTCCGTCCAGCCCCTTACCTCCTTCCTTTGGCCTTCGTACATTGGCAAAATAGCCTTTTTCCATAGCCGTGAACAGGCCTTCTTCTTTCATCTTTTCCAGCAGATCGCAGGCATCTTCCAATACCCTGGCGGCTCTTTGACGAATGATGCCGTCCTGTTTAAATTCCACTTCGTTGCCAATACTTCTGAAACTGGTGAATATGTAACGGGCATTTTCTATGGACAAATACCTGTCGCTCATAAAAGGCGTGTGAATGGCCTCGGTGGGCATTCCCAGAAGTTGTATCCCTTGTCCCGTCCATATCCCGGCGATGTTGAACAAAGCATCCTGAATGTGACCCTTAAAAATATTACCTGTCATAAACTTGGTGGGAGGCATGTATTTCAGAGGCGCCTTGGGGAAAATTTCGCGCAATAATTGTGCCTGTGCCAATTCAAAGAGAAAGGCATTTTCCAGTTCCGGATCCATTTCAAAAGCATGTCCCAGGCCCATTTGCTCTTCCGGCAATCCTGCGATTAAAGCCAGTTGCTCATTGATAAAATCCGAGGCAAGTACCGTATGTGCTTCCTCAAACGCATCTGCTGTTGTCAGGTAATTGTCTTCTCCGGTGTTGATGATCACACCGGCAAAGCCGTTGATGATCCTGGAAAAATACTGGTCTATGAGTGTCCGTTGCATGTTGATATCCCTGAACAGAATTCCGTAAAGGGCATCGTTCAGCATTACATCCAGCCCCTCAAAGGCACCCATCACGGCAATTTCAGGCATGCAGAGTCCCGAACAGTAATTGCACAAGCGGATATACCTTCCGACTTCATCCCCCACTTCGTCCAAAGCGTTACGCATGATCCTGAAATTTTCCTGCGTGGCAAACGTTCCCCCGAAACCTTCTGTGGTAGCCCCGTAAGGCACATAATCCAGTAAAGATTGCCCGGTAGTCCTGATGACCGCTATGATATCGGCTCCCTGGCGGGCTGCCGCCTGCGCCTGAATGGCATCTTCATAAATGTTTCCGGTAGCCACTATTACGTATAAATACGGGCAGGGGCCTTCTCCCAGTTTTGCTATGCTTTCTTCCCGGGAACGTCTTTTATCCCTTATTCGCAAAACACTTTGGTTAATATAAGGTTCAAGAACACGGGCTGTCTCTGCGGTTGTACGCGGGGATAAACGGGAAAAGTCAAATTTGCCGGAAGATATTTCCAGGGCAGTCTGTTGCGGTGTATTGCCTGTATCCAAAAGGGCATTTCCCAGAAAATGCAATACCCCGTCCGCGAGCATCCCTCTTTCTTTAAGAGCATCAACCACCATATTGGGCAACGGGATGTCTTCCCTGTTGACACCGTCTATGCCCAGGAGCCGGCACAACGTTCTTTCCACACTGACTGTAGTATAATTCTCCACAAAACGTTGGACCTGGTCCGCAATGTCTCCGGCTGTTTTCCGGGCCTCTTCCACTTTTTTAAAATCAAGTCCTAATTTAGATTCTCTCATTTCAAATATTTCTTTGCCGTGTCAATAAACGATCCGTCCACTCCCAGAAGGCGGGCTATGTTGAGCGCTTCCAGGGGAACGGATCCGCCTTTATCTTCTATCAAACTGTAATTCATATAACGATTCATCCGGAGCGGATCAAGACGTCCTTGTACCTGATTGCCTTGAAATCCCGCTACCCGTAATTTCCGGCAAGAAAGCCCCAGGTCTCCGTAATGGGTACTGATCAGGGACATGACACTGTGTTTTTCCAGGTATTCAACCAGGGCACATAAAATGGCCGCTCCTTCTGCAGGATTGGTGGTCCTGGCCGGTTCATCTGCCAAAACAAGCATTTTTGTCCCCGCGTTCATATTGGCCATTATCCGGTCCAAATCCAGCATTTCTGCCGCAAACGATGACAACCCCCTATATTGGTCCTGTTTGTCGCCTATGACAAGAAAAACATCCTTTACAAGGGGAATTGACGCTTTTTGTGCAGGAACAAAGAAAGAAAACTGGGTTAGGGCCTGTATCAGTGCCAGTGTTTTTAAAACCACGGTTTTACCGCTCATGTTTGCACCTGTAAGCAAACAAGGCTCTGCGCACAAGGTGACCGATACGGGCTGGAATGTTCCTCCTGCATTTTCCAGGTGATCTGCAATAGCCGGATTTACCATGCCGTCCAGGGACAATACGCCGGATTGATCCCCGGGAACCGTTACAGGTCTTACCATGTTGTATAAAAGAGCCAGTTTGGCTTTTGCAAACCATATCTCCATACGTGCCATCCGGTCAAAATTTTCCTGCAATGCCGGATACAGCGCAGACAGTTGCAGGGAAAGTTTTTCCCTGACTGCCAGTTCTTCTTTCTGAATAATATCCTGTAACTGATTCCATCCGGTCGGATCCCGGTCGGGATCAATTTCTGCAACCTGCCTACGCACAAGGGCAAGTGTCTTGCTGTAGGAATCGTATAGATAAAAAGAAACAGTTCCGGTATTGTCCGGATCCAGGATATGAAACACTTCTTGTAAAGGATACATGTTCTCGTAAGAAAAACCGGCCTGCCGGCACAATTTTTCCGCATCGGAACACAAAGCGGCAAAATACTTTATTTCAAAGAGTTCAACCTCGTCCAGGATGCGTTTTTCTTTCAAAGCGACCAGCGTTCCCTGAATATCATGTACCCTTGAAAAGAGATGCTCCAATTGCATTAAAACGGGCTTTGTCTTTTGATCCGAAATGATTTCAAAGGCTTTTTGCAGTATATCAAAATGGGTTTCCAACAGATCCCTGTCAGTGGAAAAAGGCATCTGCATCAAATAACGGCGTACCCGGGAACCGGTAAGCTCCATTTTACCGGCCAGGTAGCTCAGACCGTCTATTCTTTCGCAATACCGGGCAAAATTCATCCTTCCATTCTTTTTATGTCGTAAACAGGAACATTCACTTCCTTATGTATACTGTTTACCAGTTCTTCAGAGTTCATCCTGTATCCTTGTGGTGAAAACGGATTTACACAAACAGCCAGCAAACGGGTACTGAACAACTGGAAAATACGTCCTCCTTTATCCAGAAATGAGTAAAAAACACGCGGCTCGGCAAAAATACGTGAAAAATCCCTTATGTAGAGTTCTGTACTCCCTGCTTCTTTACCCTCTCCCAGTGTCTTCAGCAACGCGTTGCTGACGGCCCCGGGAATGTAAATCCTGTTCCCGCATTTTCCAAGAACTTCCCTGACTTGTGCCGGAAGCAATGCCGATTCCACACCGGGATCCGTAATGTCTCCCCGGGCGGTAATCCCGCGTATCCCGTGCGTTATGTTCTCCAGTTTACTGCGAAGGGATTCTCCTGCCAGGGGAAGATGTATGGTGTCAAAAACAAAACGTGTCTTTTGGGCCAGTATCCGCATATTCAAAGAGTAGGCAGCCCCCACGGCCAGTATCATGCATTCGGTAACGGCCGGGGAAGCGGGACTTAAGCGTGAAATGGCTCCGTCAACAAGGCATACGTCAATGGGATATCTTTGAGGCATTTCACGTACCCATTTTTGCAATAAAGAAGTATCTGAGGGCCCTGCCAGGATCATTTTTCCTTTTTCCAATGCCCGTGCCGTGACCATTTTTCCCAATACCGTAGTGTACGGAAGCACTTCGCATATTTCGGCCTTGAAACGTTTGGATGTATAATAGGAAGCAACCGTAGTGAAATACATTCCCTTTTCCAGGAATATCTCGGGTTTGGGGGTGGCCGTTACCCGGTCCACCCCTTCTCCGTCAATACCTATTGAAGTGACAGCTATCGCTTTTTGCCTTTGATTCAGCTTCTCCATCACATACCGCAAGCATTCGGTTTTTCCGGTGTTTTTTCCCAATCCGACAACCGATAGACTCCCGTAACGGATGATCTGATCTGTAAAAGGCATTCAGCAGCTTACTTCTTATGATTGCGTTCTTTTCTTTGTAAATAGGATGGTTCAAGAGACAATTGCCGCCCCTGCAATACTCCTGACACTCCTTCCAACGGAACGTTGTCTTTGCATTTTTCGCAAGCACAATCGTTTTTGTAATCCATGGGTTCTGTATAGGTCGTGATGACTCCCTCATAATTACGCAATACCATCCTGCCGGGTGCCTGGCTGATTACATAAGTGGGCATTACCGGAATTTTTCCGCCTCCGCCGGGTGCATCCACTACAAACGTTGGTACGGCATAGCCCGATGTATGTCCCCTCAATCCTTCAATGATCTCTATTCCTTTGGATATGGGTGTTCTGAAATGCTCCAGACCCATGGACAGATCGCACTGATAGATGTAGTATGGACGTACGCGGATCATAACCAGCTTATGGACCAGTTCTTTCATGGTATGCACACAATCATTCACCCCGCGCAACAATACCGTTTGGTTCCCCAGCGGAATTCCGGCATCTGCCATTCTTTCACAGGCGGCTTTGGAAGTAGGTGTGATCTCGTTGGGGTGGTTGAAGTGGGTATTAATCCATATGGGATGGTACTTGCGGAGCATTTCCAGGAGTTCAGGCGTTATTCGCTGCGGACATACTACCGGAGTACGTGTGCCTATACGGATGATCTCGACATGAGGAATTTCCCGCAAACGGGATATGATGGATTCCAGACGGGCATCGCTCATGGTCAGGGGATCTCCCCCGGAAAGCAGGACATCCCTTACCTGGGGTGTACGGGCTATATAATCGATCGCCTGCTGTATCCTGTCGCTGGAGGCTTCGTGATCTTTCTGTCCGGCAAAGCGTCGCCGGGTACAATGACGGCAATACATGGAACATTGGTCTGTTACCAGGAACAGGACCCTGTCAGGATACCTGTGTGTCAGACCTGGAACCGGGGAATCTTCGTCTTCGTGCAACGGATCCAGCAAATCGGCCGGAGACCGGTACATTTCCTTTTTTGTGGGAATGGCCTGTTTGCGTACCGGACAATTGGGATTGTCCGGATCTATAAGGCTCAGGTAATACGGAGTGATGGCCATACGGAGCAATTTGAGCGATTGGTGTATGGCCTCTTCTTCTTCCGGTGTAAGATCAATGTACTTTCTGAGCTGTTCCAGGTTAACTATCCTGTTGCGAACCTGCCATTTCCAGTCGTCCCACTCCTGATCCGTCACATTGGGAAACAATTGTTTTCTTCTTGTTTCATTCATATCAATTGTCATTATGATGCGTACAACTCGGTAAATATCTTACGAAGTTTATCACTTTCCCTGAGTAATTGCAATGTGATCTCGGCATGACCTTTTGTATAACCATTCCCCACGATCATGGTAACATCCGAACCCACGCCTTCGGCTCCCAGGGCAGCTTTTGTGAAGCTTGTGGCCATCGAAAAGAAATACACGGTTCCGGTATCTTTGGTACACAGAATCGATGTCATTTCCGTATCGTTAATATTTACATTGTTTATGGTTATATCACACATCTGACCATTGGTCAGTTCCTCTATTTTTTCCAAAACGGCAACCGGCTGGGTCGCATCCGCAGAGAATACATGATCACAGAATCCCAATGCTTCCAGGCGTTTTGTGGAACGTTCGCTGTGGCACAGACCAATCACTTTGCCAGTTACACCGGCTCTTTTCTTTGCTTCGTAACTGCAAAGCATTCCGGATTTTCCTCCGGCTCCTATGATCAATACGGTATCTCCCGGTTTAACCAGTTTGGCTGTTTGTGCAGGTGCTCCGGCTACATCCAGGGCAGATAAGGCAAGTGTTTCGGGCATATCATCGGGAATCTTGGCATAAATGCCGCTTTCAAACAGGATTGCCTTTCCGTCAATGTCCACCTGGTCAATATCTGGCCTTATGTCTTTGATCTTGTCTATGCGCAGTGGTGTCAGGGAAAGGGATACCAAAGTAGCGATCTTGTCTCCCACTTTCAGGTCAATCTTGCCTTCCAGAGCTTCTCCTATCTTTTCCACAACTCCCAGCAACATCCCTCCGGATCCGGTAACCGGATTGCGGTGTTTTCCCTGTTTTGCAACAATTCCCAACATGATCTCGGCGATCTTTGCTTTATCGCCTCCGGCTTGTTCCTCTATCTGGGTAAAACTTGCCGAGTCAATATTCAGGGTTTTAACATCTATGAGAATCTCATTGTCATAGATCTCATCCATGTTGTTATCCAGTTTGTTGGCAGGTTGCGGAAGAACGCCTTTGGGTTCGATGACCCTGTGAAGACCATACTTGTTACCTTTTTTCATTTGCAGTTTTTGTTAGAATAAGTAAGTAAATTAATTGTAAATTATTGTTTTATGGGTAAACTTAGAATTTCACGAGCTTCTTTGGGCGTCGCAATTTCGCGACCCAGTTCGCGGGCCAGACGCACCACTTTTTCTACCAGCTCTCCGTTGGATTTGGCCAAAACGCCTTTGGATATGTACACGTTGTCTTCAAAACCCACACGTACATGACCGCCGTCAATGATGGCGGCAGCTGCCAGGGGCATTTCAAAACGGCCCAGACCGGCTACGGTGTATGTGGCATCGGAAGGGATGCTTCCCCGCAGGAAAACAAAGTCCCTGAGGGATCCCCCGATACCTCCGTTGACTCCCATAACAAAATCAAAATGCATGGGTTTTTGGATGTATCCTTTCTTTTCCAGGCGAAGCGCCATTTCTATCATGCTTTTGTCAAATACCTCCAACTCGGGTTTTATACCCCTTTCTATCATGCGTTTACCAAAATATTTAATGGTATTCTCGGTGTTTTCAAAGATTTCGTCACCCCCAAAGTTGAGCGTACCGCAGTCCAGGGTGGCCATCTCGGGATTCAACTCGGTAGGCTGCAGCCTTTCGTCGTTCGTCATTCCCACCGCTCCACCTGTGGAAGGCTGAATGATGACGCCGGGACAAGCCTCGGCAATGGCTTCCATGATTACGCGGAAACGTTCCTTGTCCTGCGTGGGAGTCCCGTCGTCGTAACGAACGTGCAAATGAATGATGCTTGCTCCCGCATCATAAGCAGAACGGGCTTCACGGACACATTCCTCTACGGTATAAGGAATCGCGGGGTTATGTTCCTTCAGGACCTCGGCTCCGCATATGGCAGCGGTAATGATCAGTTTGTCCATAGCAATTACGTGTTTTATATGTATTTTTTCAGTTCTCCGAATGATTCTTCTACCATATCGGCTGCATAATTGATATCTTCATTGGTGTGGCGGTAAGCTACGTACCCATGATGGTAGGGCTGCAGGAAGACCCCGCGCCTGATGAGTTCTGTATAGAACCCGGGGCGAAGTTTCTTGTACAGGTTATCCGCATCCCTGTTAAATGTGATAAAAGGCATCAGCGGTATTCCGGATATTTCTACATCGTAAGGTACTTTTTTGGCAATCTCTTGCAATCGTTTTCCAAAAAGTTCTCCTTTTTCACGGATCTTTTCCAGAATGTTGTCGCGTTCAAGGATCTCTATGGTTTTCAGGGCAGCTACCTGCTCCAGGCTGTTCGGGAAAAAGGTGGATGACAGGAATACTTTGTCTGCCAATACTTTCATGTATTTTTCCTTGCCAACCACGGCTCCAATGGGATACCCGTTTGCCATGGCTTTTCCGAATACGGAAAGATCTGGCGTTACTCCGAATACTTTCTGAGCCCCACCCATATCATAACGGAATCCGCTGCGGATTTCGTCAAATACCAGAACTGTACCGTATTTATCGGCCAGGGAACGTACGCCTTCCAGGAAACCGGGAGCAGGCATCTGGACCTTTTCAGCCAAAGGATGTCCCACAGGCGTAACGATTATGGCAGCTGTCTGGTCTCCGTGTTTTTTCATGAGGTCTTCCAGCTCATCCAAGCGGTTGTAATGGAATTCGTAAACATCCTCCCACAATTTCTGAGGAATGCCTCCTTTGACTTCCACACACCAGTCATGCCATCCGTGATAACCGCAACGGATCACTTTTGTTCTTTCCGTATTGGCCCTGGCCACCCGTATGGCAACCGATGTGGCATCCGACCCTGTTTTCACGAACACGGCCATTTCCGCCGAAGGGATCAGATCTATAAGTTTTTGGGCCAGTGTGTTTTGAACCGGTTGTGTAAGGGAAAAACAGAAACCTTTTTGTTGTATCTGTTCAATAACCGCATTGTCTATCTCTTCTTCACGGTGACCTATGATTATGGGGCCGTAGGCACACAACATATCTATGTATTGGTTGCCGTCCACATCGGTTACCCTTCCTCCTTTTGCATGATCAAAGTATATTGGGTACTGGCCGGGTACAAAATTGTAAGGACGGCGAATACCTGCAATAGCCCCGGGGATGATCTTCAGGGCGTCTTCATACATCTTTTCGGAAATATCCAGTTTCAGTTTCTGTGACATAGTGACGTTATTTATTAATTAAGCTTTGGTTATATAATCCACAAAAATAGATTGTGTATGAACATGTTCCGGTTGAATTTCCCCGCTTTTGACAATCTCTTTCACTTCTGCTATGACCATATCGGCCGCCATAGCCATAATGGGATTGAAATTGCGGGTCGTTCCTTTGTAGAACAGGTTTCCTTCTTCATCTGCAGTATTGGCTCCCAGTAAGGCTGCCTGGGCTTTCAACGGTTTTTCCAGAAGGTAATCCTTCCCGTCCGAGTGAATCACCTGTTTGCCTTCTGCCACTACCGTTCCAAGTCCTGTTGGTGTCAGGATGCCTCCCAGGCCGGCACCGGCACACCGTATCCGTTCCACGAGCGTTCCCTGGGGTACAAATTCAATTTCCACTTCCCCTGCATGGTATAATTCTCCGGTAGCCGTATTGGTCCCGATATGACTGGTAATGATCTTGCTGACTCTGTGTTCTGCAATCAGTTTGCCAACGCCAATATGGGCAAAAGCCGTATCGTTGGTAATAACAGTCAGATCTTTCACATCAGTTTTCAATAAAGCTTCTACCAGACAGTTGGGGCTCCCAACTCCCAGAAAACCGCCAATCATAATAGTCATTCCCGACTGTACTTTTGCAACGGCTTCCTCCATAGAAATAATTTTGCTCATAACGGATAATATTATTAAAAGATTAATTTGCAAATATATCGATTGCTTACGAATTTTCGGTTAAAAAAGTATTATTTTTACAAATTAAAACCTGTGCCATGGTCATTACTGCTGAAAACATTTTACTTATAGGTTCAGTTCTATTGTTCATAAGTTTATTGGCCGGAAAAACCGGCTATAAATTCGGAGTCCCCACCCTGTTATTGTTCCTGATGGTGGGAATGCTTTTCGGAAGCGAAGGACTAGGACTGGATTTTTCCAATCAGAAAGCCGCCCAGTTTATTGGTATTGTAGCGTTAAGCATCATCCTTTTTTCCGGAGGAATGGATACCCGTTTTGAAGATATCAAACCGGTTGCCAGACAAGGTGTTATGCTGGCCACATTAGGTGTCCTGATTACGGCCCTGCTGACCGGCTCCTTTATTTACCTGCTTTCCTTGCTTTTACCCGGTATAGAGTTGTCTTTCCCTGTTTGCCTGTTGTTGGGCAGTCTCATGTCTTCTACAGATTCCGCATCGGTTTTTGCAATACTCAGATCCAAAGGCTTGAAACTGAAACACAACCTGCGGCCTTTGCTGGAACTGGAAAGCGGTAGTAATGACCCAATGGCCTACATGCTGACCATAACCATGATCCAGGTAATCACCTCTCCTGAAGAAACAAAGATATGGATGGTGGTTCTCATGTTTTTCTATCAGATGGCGGCCGGAGCTCTGGCCGGGTACCTGTTGGGAAAATTGTGTGCTTACCTGCTCCGGAAAGCCAATATTGGGAATGATTCCCTGTATCCCATATTGATCCTGGCTTTTTGCTTTTTCATCTTTTCCTTTACGGACTTGATACAGGGGAACGGTTTTCTGGCCGTTTACATAGGAGGACTGGTAATCGGCAACGCCCGTTTTTTGCATAAGAAAAATACCCGGAATTTCTTTGACGGCCTTACCTGGTTGTCCCAAATCATTATGTTCCTGACGCTGGGATTGCTGGTAAATCCTTCCGAGCTCTGGCCCATAGCCGGAATAGGTTTGTTAATAGGCGTTTTCATGATCTTACTGGCCAGACCTGCGGCCGTATTGTTGACACTCTGGCCGTTTCGCATGATGACCTTCCAGTCCAGGATCTTTACAGGCTGGGTAGGTCTTCGAGGGGCCGTACCCATAATATTTGCCACCTATCCGTTTCTGTACAACATTCCGGGAGCCGGTGTCCTTTTCAATATTGTATTTTTCATCACCATCCTTTCATTGCTTGTTCAGGGGACATCCATTCCCTGGGTCGCAAAGAAATTGCACCTGTCTTTCCCGCAACGGAAAAAACGTCGTTCGGAATTTGAAATGGAGTTTTCCGAGGATATAAAATCTGCCATGAGCGAGGTGATCGTGACCGAGGAAAGCCTGCGGTTCGGGACCCGGATGATGGACATACCGCTGCCGGATAAAACTCTTGTTGTGATGGTAAAAAGAGGCGATTCTTTTTTCATTCCCAGAGGCAGCACAGAGCTCCATATGGGGGATCGTATGCTCATTATTTCCGACGATGAGAAAGCCCTGAAACAGACTTACGAGGAATTAGGCATTGATGCTTACATATAATTTATAAAAATCTGAATTACAAATTTTTATAAATATATGCAACTACAATGTTATATAATAAAACATTATTGTTGTATATTGCTATATATTATTGATTTTCTTTGACTCAGGATTATACAGCATACAGGAATCCCCATAGCTTAAAAAACGGTATCCGCACGTGAGCGCATGGTCGTAAACCGATCTCCAATTGTCCCCTATCAATGCCGCCACAAGCAGAAGTAAAGTGGAGTTCGGCTGGTGGTAATTGGTCACCAGAATATCGGTTGTCTGAAAGACATAAGACGGGGCAATGATGATTTGTGTGGATGCCTGCAACGAGTCACGATTATTTTTTTCCAGGTAGTTCAACAGGTGTTGTATGGATTCCCCGTAAGACACCTCCCGGGAGGTCACATACGGTTCCCACTGCCCTACAAAGAGAGGATCCCTCCCGGCGGCTGCCTGCAGACCCAGGTAATAGAGACTTTCAATACAACGGCAGGATGTGGTTCCAACCGACACAACGGGACCCTTGTGGGCAGAAAGTCGTTTTAAAAACTCCCGGGATACTTCAAAAGGTTCACTGTGCATGATGTGATCCCTTATATAAGGTGTTTTAACCGGCTTGAAAGTTCCGGCTCCCACATGCAGTGTCAATTCAGCAATGCCTATATTGCTACTTTGCATACACCCGATAACCTGATCCGAAAAATGCAATCCTGCCGTGGGTGCAGCAACGGATCCCCTGTTGCGTGCATAAACGGTTTGATAACGTTCCAGGTCACTGTCCTCGTCTTCCCTTTTCAAATAAGGAGGAATGGGCACGTGGCCGGACGCTTCCAGTACTTCAGAAAATGGAATGTCGGCCACCCAGCTGAAACGGACCAGGTACCTGTCCGCTTCCTGCCCTATAAGACTTGCAGAAAGACCGATTTTAGCGATTTTGGGATTATTTTCGGGGTTATACAGGGGCAGATGCCCGGTTTTCCATCTCTTGGCGTTTCCGACGGCACAATACCATGTACTGGAAGCATGCTGGGAAAAAGCCAGTATGTATTCTTTAGGAGAAGCCGGTTCAAGGCAAAACACCTCTATCAGTGCTCCTGTTTCTTTTCTGAATATCAACCTTGCCGGAACAACACGTGTATTATTGAAGATAAGCAGGCTGTCCTGTGGAAGTATTTCAGGAAGATTCCTAAAACAATCATCCCGTATTTCATCATTCCGGTAAACCAGCAATTTTGAATCGTGACGAACCGGAAGCGGATAACGTGCGATCCTGTTTTCGGGAAGGTTATAGGTATAGTCACTTATGCGAATACCCGGGATGGGAAAATGAAAAGATTCCATAATTGATAATTGAGTGCAAAGGTATTTGATTTAAGTGAAATTATTACTTAAAGTAAAACTTTAGGTTGAAATTTACATTTGTAATTCACTTATGTAAACTATTATAGATGCATTTGTAATCAATTCTGCCCTTTTTCCAATCAGATTTTGTTCTTGTTAAAAAAGTAAATTTACATTTTTAAACAGACTGTTTTTAGATATTGTATATATCTATTAACCAGTATTTTATGGATTATATATAAAGTAATATATCATTTAATTATACAGGAAAACGAGGTTTTTAGTCCTTTTGCAACATTTTACATATTTTTATATGTTATATTCCAGTATTTTATATTTTTTATTTAAATAAATACTTCATATATAGATGTCAATCTTAATTCGTTGGGAATATTATGATAAACAACAAGATATAACAATGATATCTTTATCTCTGTTTACAAATGTATTTTAATACAATGTTACATAAGTAAACATAATTTATATTACATTTGTAAAAATTTGTTTACAATTATGAGAACACGTTTGCAACAGTTTTTACAGGCAGAAAACATGTCTCCTTCCCGTTTTGCCGACCAGATAGGCATACAACGTTCAGGTGTATCTCATATTTTATCTGGGCGGAACAAACCGGGATTTGACTTTATTGAAAAAATGCTCCGGGCCTACCCTTCGTTAAACGCAGAATGGCTTATAACCGGCAAAGGAAAGATGTACAAGGAAGTAAAAGCTGCTTCATTGTTCACTACCGAAGAATTGCCGGAACCCGTTCCCGTATTAGAAAAAGAAGAAGAAAATATTGACGGAAACGTCTCTTCTGAAGAATATTATGAAATGCCATCTGAAGTTTCACATAAACTCATAAAAGTGTTGCTGTTTTATTCAGATAATACGTTTACCGAGCATTCTCCCGGAGAAATGAATCCCTGAATTGTTTCCTGGAATTAATCCTTATATTTGTTTCATAAATCATGAAACATATGTATCGCCTTGTTAAGCCGTTTTTATTTCTTTTTCCGCCCGAGATAGCGCACAAACTGGTGTTTAAGGCTCTGGCTGTTCTAAAGTACATCCCTTTGTCCGGAAGAATAATGCGCATGTGCTTTTCATACAGATCCCCTGCCCTGGAAAGACAAGTGCTGGGTCTCAATTTTCCCAATCCTGTGGGTTTGGCTGCCGGATTGGATAAAAATGCGGAGGTAATCAACCAGATGGCCGATTTGGGATTTGGATTTGTTGAGATTGGATCTGTAACGGTAGCTCCCCAGGAAGGAAATCCCAAACCCAGAAGCTTTCGACTGGTAAAAGACAAAGCACTTATCAACAGGATGGGGATAAATAACCTGGGGGTCAAGAAAATTGTTAAAAACATACAGAAAACCCATCCCCGCGTGATCATTGGGGGGAATATATCAAAAAATACTTCTACTCCTAATGACTTGGCTTATAAAGACTTTGAAAAATCCTTTGCCCAACTGTACGATTACGTGGATTATTTTGTAATCAATGTCAGCTGCCCCAACGTTAAGGATTTGCGTAGTCTGCAGGCCGTGGAAAATTTAACCCGTATAACCCGGCACTTAACAGAAATCCGTCGGTATTGCGATGTTTACCGGCCCATCTTGTTAAAGATATCACCCGATATTTCAACCGATGTACTGGACCAGTTAATAGAACTGGTCATGCTTTCCGGCCTGGATGGCATAGTGGCCTGTAACACAACTGTATCGCGGGAAGGACTGGTTACCGGAAAAGAAATCCTGGACCAAATTGGAGAAGGCGGCCTGAGCGGAGCTCCCCTTAAGGAAAAAGTACTCTCTATAATCCGTTACATCCATGCAAAAACTGACGGGAACCTTCCTGTCATTGGTGTAGGAGGCATCATGAGCCCGGAAGATGCCCAAGAAATGCTCAAGGCAGGTGCTTCCCTTATCCAGGTGTACTCAGGCTTTATTTACGAAGGACCCGGTATTGTTCGTAAAATACTGAAGCACATAAATAAAAATACGGTCAATTAAATTATTACTTCATGTCAGTAAAATGGTTAACCATCCCCTTTACGGTGTTGGTATTGTTAGTCACTGCCTGTAACAACAGAGAGCAGACAGCCCTTAAAGAAATTGATAATCTTTATCAGGAGTTGTGGCCCGACGGCACTCCCGGGGGAGCCGTACTGGTTCTTAAAGGTGACCGGATCTTATTGAAAAAAGGATACGGCCTGGCAACACTGGATCCGGAAACGGAGATCACCCCTGCCACTTTTTTTTGCATTGCCTCTGTTTCAAAACAGTTTGCAGCTGCAGCCACACTAAAACTGGCACAGGAGGGCAAACTGTCTCTGAAGGATCCGGTATCCAAATATTTTCCGCACTTTCAGGCAGAATTCTTTGAGCGGATCACCCTTGCTCACCTGCTCTCGCATACATCCGGCATCCCGGATGCCAGGCCAAGGACAGACAGCCTGTTTGTGTATCACTCCACCGATGTGGAATCGTATTCATATATGGACACGCTCAGTTTCCTGAATTTTGAACCGGGAACTTCCTATGAATATATGAATCCTACTTTCCAGTTATTGTATACCGTCATAGAGAAAGCTTCCGGCAAACCTTTTGAAGAATACATGGAACAGGAAATCTTTACACCGGCGGGCATGGCCAACACACTTTACTTTGAAGAAGGCCGGGACATCCCGCAAATGGCACATGGATACCGGCCGGATACCTCTAACGGGCAATGGCAGGAATACGACTACGGGGAGACGACTTTCTTTGCTTCAAAAGCCGACGGTGCGCTATACACCTCCATTGAAGAATTTCTGCTTTGGGAATACGCCTTGCGGGATAATAAGATCCTTGGAAAAGATATGACGGAAAAAGCCCACACCGCTCACATTCAAACAAATATACCAGACACGGGGTACGGTTACGGCTGGTTTGTTACAGAAATTAACGGAGCCCCAAAAATATACCATACCGGTGATAACGGAGGTTTCAAGATCTATGCGGGAAGGTACCCTGAAAACGGGGTATTGCTGCTTATATTCTCTACCCGGGACTTTGACCGGAACGAAACGGTTGAAAAGACTGAACGGATCCTGCAAACAGCCGGCTGGCTATAAGAGCCTGAGGAAATTACCGCCCATGATCTTTTCAATATCATCAAAGGAATAACCCCTGGCACAAAGTTCTTCGGTAAGGATGGGAATGCGGGAGATATCTTCCAGTCCTTCCGGACATACTTCAATACCGTCAAAATCAGAACCAATGCCAACGTGGTCCGGTCCTACCAGCGACACTACATGATCAATATGGTCAACCACACGTTTATATGAAGGACGCGGAAGCGCAAAAAGTGCCTTTTTAGCCTTTTCCATACGTTCTTTGCTCCCCACGGGATCAAGGGCATAAGCTGCCTCGGCGTCTTCGTATTCGTCCAGCAAGGGGGCAACAGCAAGCGAAAACGTCTTATCCAGGAAAGGTGGATTGAAATTGATCTGCAAAACCCCTCCCTTTGCGGCAAGATCCTTAATCATTTGATCTGTAAGATTTCTGGGTACATCACATAAAGCTCTGCAACAGGAATGGGTGGACACAACGGGACGGGTTGAATACTTCAAAACATCGTAAAATGCTTCATCAGAAATATGTGCCACATCCACCAGGATCCCCAGGCGGTTCATTTCTGCTATCAACTCCCTCCCGAAAGGACTTACCCCGTGCCAACGTTTCTCTTCAGTGGCACAACTGTCACAAACTTCATTATTGCCGGCATGTGTCAGAGTAATATACCGTACTCCCATCCGGTAAAACAGGCGCAGCAGGGATAGGTCTTTATGCACTGGTCCTGCGTTTTCCATGCCCAGGAAGATCGCAATCTTCCCCTGATCCTTTAATTTCCGCGCCGTTTGGGCATCCGTGGCCAAAGACGCCAGATGGGGATACTTGCCGAGCATATCGTAGACAGAGGCCAGCGCTTCCAATGCTTTGAAGGTGCATTCAAACGGCTCCCATTTATTTGATACATAAATAGCAAAAAAAGAGGCGTTTACGCCTCCTTCTTTCATACGCACCAGATCCACGTGTCCAATATCAGTTCTTTTGCCTATGTCCAGTCCTTTCCTTCTGAGCATTATGGGTGTGTCACAATGTGAATCGAGTACCAGGATCTTTTTGTGGATCTCTTGTGGTGTCATGCTATATCAATTTAGTATGTAGTCATATGTGCTGCCCCGCTTTTATTGACATTCCTCAGGTTCACATTCCCGTTGTAATGCAATTTTGCTGCACCTGAAACTTCGGGTTCAAGCGATCCCGCAACATTCACACGGGCTTTGGCAACCCCGCTGATAACAGCTTTCATGGTTTCCACCTGGAATTTCATGCCTTCAAAACCGGCTGTTCCGCTTATATCCAATAAAGAACGTATGGCTTTGCCTTCAAAAGTGCCTTCTCCGCTACCGCTGATCTCAATGTCTGCAAAGGTAAGGGTTTTATTTTCGAATGCGAAAAATCCTTTTGAAGCACCGCTGATTTCCAGGTTCAGCTGTTCGGCATCTCCATAAAGTTGAATTTTGGAAACACCGGACACTTCAATGTCCATATCCGCACTTTCCACGTATTCAAATTCGGCATGACTGACCCCCGAAAGTTCAACATTCAATGCTTTTGAAGTAAATCGACCTCTTGCAAAAAGCTTGGTTACACCACTCATTTCAACATTTTCCAATACCGGAAGTGTTACTTTAGATGTTACCTTTAAATCCCTGTATTTTCTTTGTATGGATCTTGGAACACCACCGTTTTTGAATCCTATATGAAGTATCCCGTTCTTGACATAAACCTCCAAATATTCAAATACTTCATCGTATGTTTCCAGGGACACTGAATGCGAGTTTGATTTTTCCATGGTCACCTCCACCACTCCCGATAATTCAACTCCGGTAAACGGGTCAACCTGGAAATTCCTTTTCTCCAAAACCCCTTTCTGCGCCAGTGCAACAGTAGAAAGAAGACTTAATATTATAATTGTAAATATCTTTTTCATAGCTAGTTTGATTAAATATATAAAGTAATACTATTATTTAACGGACTTGATGGATGAGGCACCGCGGGAAACAGACTTGGTAAATTCGGGATTGCCTTTTACATGAATGTCAGAAGCTCCTCCTGCCACAGGAGTGATCTTTTCCGTAACATACACTTTAGCATTGGATGCTCCCGAACACTTAAGAGACAGTTCTTCCATCTGAAATTCAAAGGCTTTTACAGAGCTGGCCCCGGAAATTTTAAAAGTACCATTTGTGGAAGTCCCTTTCATGATGACGGTAGATGCCCCACTTGCCTCCAGGTCAATTTGATCTGTTTCCTGGTTGTATCGCAATTCCGATGCACCGCTGACATAAACCTTGGCCACCGTAGCCAATCCGCTGATTTCTAAATTAGAAGCGCCGCTTATATCAACATTCGCTGCATGTGTTAAAATATTCAGCTCAGCATTGGATGCTCCCGAAAGTTTGACCTTGAAATTGGCCGGATTAAAATTGTCACGGGTGATCAGGGATGCCGCATTTGACAATTCCACCCCGGTCAGATCAGGCATAGTGATGCGCGCTTGAATGGTATGTCGTTTCCCAATTACATTAGTAGTTAAACGCCACCACTCCCTTGTGACACCAAGATTCAAAACCTTTCCGCTTACCTGGATCTCCACTTCCCGGGCAAGATCATGGGGGATTACCAGTTCAAGTGAATATTCATTCCCTTTGAATACTTCCATTTCATATATAAATGAAGCGTTTACGGCATCAAAAGGCTCCAGTTGGTAAGTACGTGTCACTTTATCCTGTGCGGAAAGCAAGGTCAAAGAGACAAGAAAGCAAGAGATCAAAATAATTTTTTTCATAGTAGATTCTGTTTAATTTGTTAATGAAGCCAGTTGCTTCATTCCTTCATATAACTGTTGGTAATATTCTTTGTTTAAACGTACTGCTTCACTGCTGGAAATATCTTTTGGAAGCATTTCAGAGAACTCGTCCGGGGAGCCGGGCATAATAGATTCCATATTCATCAGGATCTCCTGTCTTTGGTAATCGGGAAGCTCCCGGGTGTTGTATTCAATCTGTTCGGAAAGTTTTTGCATCTGGTCGTAATAACAGGTATACGATTCGCTTCCACAGGGATCCACATAAAACAAACTGCTCACCGGATCCTCTTTCAGAAAACGCACTCCTATTGTAACTACCAGTAAAAGCAAAGCGGCCACCGATATATAGATCAGATAATTATGTTTGCGAGACCTGCGACTTTCCAATTTTTGCATGAAACGCAATTCGTGTCCTTCGGGGAGCGGGTCTGAATCAAACAGCTCCCTGTTTTCCTGAATGAATGATTTTAATTTGTCCATAATTTCTCTATTTCTTCCTGCAGCTTTTTCCTACCCCTGCTGTACTGGCTTCTGACGGTGGAAGGCTGCAGCCTTGTGATCTGTGCAATTTCATCAAAATCATAGCCTTCAAAAAGATAAAGGCTCAAAATGGTCCGGTATCCGGAGGGCAACACGTTCATTTGTTCTTTGATCAGGCGCGCCTGCTTCTGATGATCCCCTTCTCCTTCAAACAATGTAGAAAAAGAAGTGTCATTTTCATTCGTTACTTTCCGGACTTCGCTGCTGTCAAGGGATCCGGCATGTACGTTCATCTGAAAGTCCAAAGAACGAAGGCGGTCTATGGCACCTCTTGCCGCCACTTTGCGCAACCAGGCATAGCAAGCTTTGTTGTTTATAAACCGCATCTTGCCCCCGGTAAACAATTTTAAAAATGCATCCTGCATACATTCTTCGGCATCTTCCGGAGATCGTAAAATACGCAGGCAGGTATGATAAATAGGTTTGTGGTATTCCCGGTAAAGGGCTGTCTGGTCCATATTCTTTCCGCTATTGGTTGCCTTCACCTATATAAACGGAGTGTCCGGGATTTTGCTGCATCGTTTCCTGATTTTTTTTATGATGGGCTATCATCAGGTCCACAACTTTGCCGTAACTCTCCACACCCTCCTTCTGTCCATTGGCTTTCAGGTAGGCATCATTGACTTGTTGAGATACCCGGGCAAAGGAGGTCCTAAAGGGTTCCCAGTAAGCCCTATTCTGATCCAGATCGTAGAGGATCCTTGGAGAAAGGCCGGCAACAATGTCTTCATAACTGGAAGGAACCGCTTTGTATACAGCATTCAGCACGTAGTTGAGCGAATGCAACAGGCAGGAATATTTCAATTCCCTGTTTTGCGTATATCCGGACAGAAGATACATCAGGAAATTGGCTTCGTTTTCCCGCATAAATCCTCTTACATGGGCTTGTTCGTGAGCAATGAGGCCCGGTATCCAAAAAGCAGGCACATCCTTATTAATGTTAGCTTCAACTGTCCAGGGAAAGAAAAACCCCATGACAAAAGCGTAAGACATGCCCCGTGAGGCAATGACCGGTTTGACTGAAGGATAAGTACCTCCTACTGTCAGGCCTGTTTCCATAGCCAGTGAGTCATATGCAGATGCCACTGCTTTTTTAATGCTTTCAAAAGTATAATCGGGTACCAACTCTCCCCGGGTATCACGAGCCGTGAAAGATGCAGCAAGATTTGCCCGTTCTGTAATGTCGGCTGCAAGTGCCAGAAGGTCTTCCGTAGGAGCCGGTTCCACGCTGTAGCCAAGATGATCCTCCAAAGGGACCCTGTGGTAATTCAAACCGCAGGTCAGTATATAGACAGAGACAGCGTAAAGTGCCGTTATTCCCAGGTTTCGGAAATACTTTTTCCACGTTTTCCGGATCAGGGCTTTTACCGTAAAAAAAAGCAGGAAAAACACCAGTGCGTAGATAAGAATCTCGGCAAGGGAAAAAGGAATCAAAGACATTACAGCAGATACGGCCTGTGCCATATACCTGTATATAAATCCAGAATACACGCGATCCATGAATCCCGGAAAGAATTTAAAAAGCAGCAATAGCGTCAGACTCAAGCCCAAAACCATAAAAGGTATGCGGATTTTCCATTTACCGGCCATATTATTTTCCATATTGATTGTTTACAAAGTTACTATATTTGTTTTTCAATTATTTATTCAAATTATGAGAAAACGGACCTTCCTGCTACTTGCCATTCATTCATTATTTTTCATTTATTCACATGCTCAAAACAACGCTTTTCCACCCCTTTTGGACAGTACAGCCGCTGCCGGACTTACAGATTCACTGGCAGTTGTCGTCAGCGACGGGGTCATGCGAATTTCGCCTTTGCGGATCAGGAACATCCGTTGCGATGACCGGCACCAGAACCTGGTATTCAATTTTACTACAGGACTGGCCGAGTACCCGGCAAGGATTGACCAAACGGCCTCTTTTTATGCAACCATCCGGCATTTCCTCCCGGAAAAATACAAACATTATTCCATACGGGTAATCACGGATGACAAAGACCTGGAAGATCTCATCCCGCGATACTTCAATCCATCATTCAATCCGTTAACAGATAACCAGATAAAAAACAACCGGAAAGATTACGACAAGCTGGTAAAAATCGACAAACGGCACCCGGCCAAGATTAAACCAAAAAAAGGTACTCCCGAAGAAATTGCGCTACAGATAAAATTGGAAAAAAGACAGGCAGCCGTTAACCTGGCCAAACTGGAGGCACAGTCGCAAATGAAGAAAGAAGCCCGGCAACAACGCAGACACCAATGGCCGGAACTGGGAGCCACGCCACTGGTCACCCGGGAGAATCGTCCATACAACATTACTAACGGGCTACAAAACAAACATTTGGCTATTTGGCACAGCCACGGTCTTTATTACGATCAAAAACTGGCCCGCTGGGAATGGCAACGTGCCCGTTTATTTCAGACCGTTGAAGACTTATACACGATGTCTTATGTACTCCCCTTCCTTACTCCGATGCTTGAAAATGCTGGAGCTGTTGTAATGCTTCCGCGGGAAAGGGATACTCAAAATCACGAAGTGATTGTGGACAACGATTCACCGGACAGCGGCTACAGTGAACAGGGCGGTACGTACCTATGGCGTACCGATGAAAAAGACAACCGTGGCTTCGCCCATAAAAAAGAGGTATATACGCACTACGACAATCCATTCCGCATGGGAACCTACCGCAGGATCGTCACCCACAACCCGGAACTGCGCAAGAATGCCGTGATGCAGCCGGCATTTGCCGAGTGGATCCCCGATATCCCTGAAGCCGGGCGTTACGCCGTTTACGTTTCTTATGCCAGCCTCCCTGTAAGTGCCAGAGATGCCCGATATACCGTCCACCACAAAGGAGGATCGGATGTTTTCCTTGTAAACCAACAGATGGGAGGAGGCACCTGGATATACCTGGGTACTTTTGCCTTTGATCCGGGCAGAAATATGGAAGGACGTGTGACCCTGAGCAATGCCAGCAGGGAGATCAACGCCGTGGTCACGGCCGATGCCGTGAAATTCGGAGGCGGCATGGGAAACATCGGGCGGACCGTGGAAGACAGCACAATACAGGCCTCTTACAACAACATCACCATTCCCCCGCTGACAAGCCATTACCCCCGTTTTACCGAAAGTGCCCGTTACTGGCTGCAATGGGCCGGCTTTGCCGACTCGGTCTATACCTATTATGAAGGCACGAACGACTATACAGACGACTATACATCCCGGGGAAGGTGGGTCAATGCTTTGGCAGGAGGTTCAGTCAAACATCCCAACAACCCCGGATTGAAGATCCCGGTAGATCTCTCGCTGGCATTCCATACAGATGCAGGTGTTACCAAAAACGACAGCATTATCGGGACACTGGCCATTTATACCCGGGACAGCGACGGTACGGAACTTTTGCCAACGGGACACAACCGTTTGACATCCAGAGATTATACAGACCTGGTACAAACGCAGATTGTAGATGACCTGAGGGCCATATGGAATCCCGACTGGACCCGGAGGGGTATCTGGAACCGGTCTTATGCGGAAAGCAGGTCTGCACAGGTTCCTGCCATGCTTTTGGAACTGCTTTCACATCAAAATTTTGCAGATATGCGGTACGGACTGGATCCGCGTTTCCGCTTTACAGTCAGCCGTGCCATTTACAAGGGTATGCTCCGTTATTTGAGCAGCACTCAGGGTTTTGAATACGTTATTCAACCCCTTCCCGTAAACAGCATTGCCGTTGATTACAAAGCTGACGGAAAAGCTGTTTTAAGTTGGCAACCCACTGAAGATGTGCTGGAACCTACGGCAACCGCGGAAGGATATGTGGTATACACACGTACCGGGGATGAAAACGAAGCTTTTGACAGCGGATCCTACTCGGCAAACAATCGTGCAGAAATAGACGTTGAACGCGGCAAGCACTACAGTTTCCGGGTTACGGCAGTGAATCGCGGCGGAGAAAGCTTCCCATCGGAAACGGTCAGCCTGTACATGGCCCCCACCGGGGAAGAAAAAGGCAAAATTCTAATTATCAATGGATTTACACGCGTATCTGCCCCGGATAGTTTTGCCTCCGAAGACACACTTTTTGCCGGATTCCAGGATTTTTCGGATCACGGCATGCCTTATATAAACGACATTTCTTATGTGGGGTCGCAGTTTGAATTCCGCCGCAATAACGGCTGGGCAGATGACGATGCTCCCGGATTCGGTGCCAGTTATGCGGACTGGGAAGACAAAGTGATTCCCGGCAACACATTCGACTACCCCATTATTCACGGTAAAGCTTTTGCCCGCGCCGGATACAGTTATGTTTCAAGCAGCCTGGAGGCATTTACCAACTCCGACAATTATAACGCTGCCGATTTCCATGCCCTGGACTTGATCCTGGGAAAACAGAAGCAGGTTACCCGGGGAGGCACCCCTGACGGCCGTATAGATTTCAAGGCTTTTCCACCCTCTCTGCAGGCAAAAATCACTCAGTTTGCACAGGAAGGAGGAAACTTATTAATTAGCGGAGCATACACTACCAGCGATATCTGGGGAAGTTATCAAAAAGACAGTCTGGGCAGAATCTTTGCACAGGAAGTCCTGCGTGTCAATCACCGCAGCAACCATGCCTCACGTACCGGAGAAATCATGATTGCCCCGTCTCCTTTTAAAGCTTTTTACAACGGGGAACTATCAGCGGATCCGGTCTATTCCTTCCGTACTGAACTTAATCAGGAAATATACCCGGTAGAATCCCCCAACGCCCTTGAACCGGCATGTGAAGGAGCCTATACCATATTCCGATACCTGGATAACAGGCTAAGCGCCGGTGTGGCCTATAAGGGAGATTACCGCATGGTAGTCCTCGGGTTCCCGCTGGAAACTTTGAAAACGCCGGAACAACAGGAAAGACTGGTACAACAATGCCTGGAATTCTTTGGGACTGACAATTAGTCATATTCTTTCTGCATGGAATGGTTTTTGACACCCCGTAGTGATCAAAAACCACAAGGATATATTATGAAAAACAAAGGTACAATAGGGGTAACTACCCAGGACATTTTTCCAATCATTAAGAAATTTTTGTATTCAGACCATGAGATCTTTCTCAGGGAACTGATATCCAATGCAGTAGACGCCACTCAGAAGGTTAGGGCACTGGCCTCCAAAGGAGATATCAAAGGTGAATTGGGAGACCTTACAATCAGGGTAAGCTCCGATCCGGAAAAAAAGACAATAACCATATCTGACAGAGGTATTGGCATGACCCGGGAGGAAGTGGACAAATACATCAACCAGATTGCTTTTTCCAGTGCCGGTGAATTCCTGGAAAAATACAAAGACCAGGCAAACAACATTATTGGCCATTTTGGATTGGGCTTCTATTCCAGTTTCATGGTGGCTAAAAAGGTTGAGATTATCACAAAATCGTGGCAAGAAGGATCAGAGGCTGTCAAATGGACCTGTAAAGGCACGCCCGAATATACCCTGGAACCGGTAGAAAAGACAGACAGGGGTACCGATATTGTACTGCACCTTTATGCCGAACACGAATCCTACACCCAGGAAAGCCAGGTTGAAACGTTGCTTCACAAATACTGCAGTTTCCTGCCCGTGGAAATCGCCTTTGGAAAAGAAAAAGAATGGAAAGACGGGAAAGAAGTGGTTCTGGACAAGGACAAGATCGTAAACGATGTGAATCCTCTCTGGACAAGGAAACCCACCGATCTGAAAGATGAAGAATACAAAGCTTTCTATAGCAAGTTGTACCCCATGGCAGAAGAACCCCTTTTCTGGATTCATCTGAACGTGGATTACCCCTTCAAACTAACGGGCGTGTTGTACTTCCCCAAGATCAAGGACAAACTGGAAGTGACCCGGAACAAGATACAACTCTATTGCAACCAGGTATTTGTAACAGACAACGTAGAGCATATTGTACCTGATTTCCTGACACTTTTACACGGAGTAATTGATTCTCCGGACATTCCTCTGAACGTGTCCAGAAGCTACCTGCAAAGTGATTCCAACGTCAAAAAGATATCCAGCCACATCACCAGAAAGGTGGCAGATCGCCTGGAAGAGATCTTCAAAAACGACAGGCCTTCCCTGGAAGAAAAATGGGACAACCTGAAACTCTTCATAGAATACGGGATGCTGACGGAAGAAAAATTCTACGACAGGGCCCTGAAATTTGCCCTGCTTAAAAATACAGACGAAAAATACCTGAGTTTTGACGAGTACCAGACTCTTATAGAAACCAACCAGAAGGACAAAGACAACAAGCTGGTTTATCTTTACACCACCAATACCCAGGAACAATTCGCCTACATAAGTGCCGCTAAAGAAAAAGGCTATGACGTCCTGCTTCTGGATTCTCCTCTTTGCGCCCACTTTGTCAACCTCTTGGAATCCAAGATGAAAGACGTGCGTTTTGTGCGCGTGGATTCAGACACCCCTGAAAAACTGATCCCCAAAGAAGAGTTGTCCAAACCGGACATGAGTGAAGAGGAAGAGAAAGAAATGCGGGAAGCCTTCCAGGAAGTTCTGCCAAAAGACGTCACCTTTACCGTCAACTTCGAGAATATGGGAGCACAGCAAAACCCGGTGATGATCACCCAGGGAGAATGGATGCGCCGTTACCGCGAAATGTCGGCATTGGGCGGAGGAATGAATTTCATGGGATCCATGCCCGATTCTTATTCGCTTGTAGTCAATTTTGAACACCCTCTTATACAGAAGATACGGGAATCCAAAGACAAAAACCTGATCAGCCAGGTATGCGATCTGGCCCTGCTGGCCAACAACCTGCTAAAAGGTGAATCCCTGAATACGTTTATAAAAAGAAGTGTAGAATTACTGTAACGGTTTTACCACCTCAACCAGCTCGGGAAGGTCCATACCTATTTCCTGCAGGAATTCAATACGCGGAACCCCGTTGGCATTCCAACCCCTGCGTTTGTAAACCGCATCCAGCAGGCGTTCGTACTTGTCTTCCCTGAATTGGCGCAAAACCCGGCGTTTTTCTTCCAGGCTCATGGTCAGGGGATCAACGCCGATTTCTTCTTTCAGTTGTTTGTCGTAACGTTCCTGCCTGGAAAGGTATTCATCTTCGGTTACCGGCCCGCAGGCCCGGTAAGGTTGCGCATCGTCCTTACGAAGTCCGTATCCCATACGTATATTGAAGATTCGCTGAAAATTATATACCCTTTCCGACATACGAATCAATTCTTCCTTATCAAAATCCCTTCCCGTTACCGCTTTGAACACCGTCACGTAATTATCCACGTGCTCGGGGACTTTTGCCGGTTCATCGGTTTGTGCATTATCGGCAGGTTCAATGTCGTTCCAGCACAATTTGCAGAACCCGGCCAATCCAAACCATGTGCGGAACATGGGAAAATAATGAAGCGCTTCTGCTTTATCTTCAAAAGTGGGTATCTGGTTGTTGATCATATCCATGAAAATCAACCAGGCCTCATCGTGCTGGGGACCTTTGTTGGTCATGGCATACCCACCCTGCTGGGCCAATGATTCCTTGGATATGTACATGGAATACTCCATGCCTTTATTTTCCATAGCAATGTCTTTTAGAAAGGCAGGATCACCCCATCCTTTCTGTATGAACATTTCCTTCATCTTTTTAACGCCCAGTCCGGCAACCAATCCAAATCCTTCCCCGCGAGCCAACTGGTGCATACATTCCAGTGCAGCGGGAGCGTTCCCCCAGGTAAGCTCCAGACCTGCAGTGCGTTCTTTGTTCAAAATCCCGTTTTCCCAGCATTCCATAATGAAAGCCATGATGTTCCCCCACGATATGGTACAGATTCCGTATGTGTCGCAGTAAAAATTCTGTTCGGCCACATACAAAGGATCAAAAATGGCCAAATTGGATCCCAGGGCAGCCGCTGTTTCGTATTCCGGTCCATCCACCAAAACCTTGGAACCCTTATATGGGCCGGTCCTCAATTCAAAATCATCTATTCCTTTGGAACACATCATGGTACATCCAAGCCAGCAACCGTCGGGAATTCCCTGGGAAAAGTGTTTTTTCCACACTTCCATATCAATTTTATGGCAATCCTTATGATCTCCGTATTTGAAATTCATAACCGGAAGCAGGTCGTATTTTTCCATGACCCCCATCAGATGAGCCGTCCCCAGTTTACGCATTTGGCATTGAATGTCGTCCAAATCGTTCATTTCCTTATTGAAACGCTTTCCGCGTTCCAGAATAGCCGGCATATCCACTACATTGTTCAGTTTGCCTGACACCTTAGGCACTTTCGCCACTATGGCACGAACGTTTTTATGACGCATCAATGTTCCAAGACCGCCACGACCTGCCTGTTTCAGACGGATCTTCTTCCGTTTTACATCGTAAAAAGAAAAATTAAGCATGCCCACCAGCGAATGATCTGCAGCCTGGCCAGTAGAAACAACCGAAACATTCAGTTTATCGCTTTCGTTGTCGGCAAACATTTGGTGCAATTCCTCTGCCAGCAGGTGTGAGTCAATGTGCATGCCTTGCGGGGGAGCAAAAAACTCTACCTGGTGATCAATCCCGTTGATATACACAATTACTTCCTGCGGTGCAATTCCCTGTACCTCCAGGGCATCGAACCCGGCAAATTTCAGGTGGGGTCCAAAATGGCCTCCCACATTGGAATCCACTACCCTTTCCGTAAGCGGGGACAAACCAACACAGATACTTTTACCGGACCCTGCATATTGCGTGATCCCGCATACGGGTCCGCCGGAAATAACGATCTCGTTTTCCGGATCGCTCCATTTGGTCTGCGAAGTCACCGCATCCCAAAGCATTCTGAGTCCGTATCCTTTTCCCCCGACAAATTTTTCCTTCACTTCCGGATCAACAGGACGCACCTCTGTAGAAAATGTATCCAGATTTACATACAGGCTCTGATCTGAATATCCTTTGTCCAGCGGTTTCCAGCTGTAAGGGATTCTGGCCAGTACTTTCCGGTTGCTAATCAATGCATTCATAAACGGTGTTTTAGTTGTATATTTGCATTACAAAAATAGCCAAAATGACCGTTATACAAAATATTACATCGCACCTTAGCGTAAAAAAGGCAGGCGTAGCCGGAGCCGGTGGTCTGGGTTCCAACGTAGCCGCCGCCCTGGTCAGAAGCGGTGTGGGCCATCTTGTCATTGCCGATTACGACACGGTAACGGAATCCAACCTCAACCGCCAGTTTTTCTTTGAAGATCAGGTAGGCCGTCCGAAGGTGGAAGCACTCAGGGAAAACCTGCTGCGCATAAACAGCCGGGCAGATGTGGAAGCCCGTTCTTGCAAAATAACAACCCGCAACGCCGCGTCCCTTTTCGGTTCCTGTGACGTGGTCATTGAAGCTCTGGACAGTGCCAAAGAAAAAAAATGGTTTGCCGAGTGGATGATTGCGCATTTTCCATTCAAACCTCTGATCATGGGGTCCGGAATTGCCGGGTACGGCAGCCCGGAAACCCTGCGTGTACAAAGATCCGGCAATTTGTATATTTGCGGTGATCAAAAAGAAACCGATGAAAAACTTGTACCTTTGCTTGCCCCGCGGGTGATCATGGTTGCCATGATGCAGGCCAACCTGGCCCTGGAACTTTTATTAAAGAAATAACCGTAACAAGACCTATGACCATAACTCTGAATAACCGTCAAGAAACCTTTTCGCAACAAGAAATGAGCATTACCCGGATAATGGACGAAAAATCGTTCCATTTTAAAATGCTTATAGTGAAACTTAACGGCATACTGATCCCCAGGGAATCCTGGCCCCTGACATTTGTACGGGACGGAGACCGCCTGGATATCATACATCTTGTAAGCGGAGGTTGAACCGGATCAATGCAATAATTATGAAAATAAAACACTATCCTTTCCTTACTCTGTCTGCTGTCTTGTTATCCTGCAGCCTCATTACTTCTTGTATTTCCCTTGACTTGGACGCCATCAGCGGATCCACGCTGGTATGGAATTCGGGGTCCAACAATTATTTCAACAGGGAGGCATACACAACCCTTCCCGGCCCCAAAAAAATGTTGATAGACGGAGAAGTTGAAGAAGCAACAGAGATCAAACTTTCCCGTTTCCCGCTCAGGACCGTTACCGTGAAAGAAGCCGTTTACTGTCCCTCGGGAGATTCCATCGCATTCAAAGGAGCTTTCCGTTACGACGGGTATGCATTGTGTGATATTCTGAGTACCTTGAAAGTGGACAAAGCCAGCAAAGAAGATTTCTGGCCCCCGGTGGATATCTATATTGAAGTGAGAAACGACCAGGGCGATCTGGCTGTCTTTTCCTGGGGGGAAATTTTTTACTCGGCAAATCCCTACGGCATTGTCATTGCCAAAAGGGTAACCCGCGTCATTCCGGGCAAAACGGGAGAATTGTGGGAATTGCCGAACCAGACACAGCTGGTAGTGGAATCGGATCTGATCTCTGAAAGAAACATCAAATCCCCCTCGCACATAACCATCAAATCCCTGAAAGGCAATTATATAGTAAACCGGGACTCTGTGGTTCTGGAGAACGATCCGGGCAGGCTCGCCCTCATGTCTTCCCTGCAGGACACCCTTGCCCTGATCACAGACCTGCCCCAGGACCTGCCTTTGATCAGCCACACCACCCTGTTTTACGGGAACAGCACCGGATACAAACGGGTCCGGGAATTCCGGGGCCGGCAGATAAACCGGGTGCTTTCCCCCTGGTTTCCTTCAGACGATTACCGTGCCATACGCTGCGGTATGATGAGCATAGCCGGTGTGGACGGATACCGGGCAGCCTTTTCCCTTGCCGAGTTGATCAACCGCAACGACCACCGGGATCCCCTGCTGGTTAAAGAAGGCAATTCTTTTACCCTTTACGCGGCCGGGGATGCTTTTGCCGACCGTTGCATAAAAGGACTTAGTGAAATAAGGTTGGTAAATCCCTGGTAATATCATGAAAAAGATCATACCCCTTATCCTGGTTCCCCTGCTGTTTTCTTTGATATCTTGTGGAAATTCCCGCAAAGAGAACCGGTTAGTGGTTTTTCATGCCGGGAGCCTTACCCTGCCCATGAAAGCCTTGGCAGACAGTTTTACCGTGATGCATCCAAAAACAGAATTCCGTATGGAAGCGGCAGGCAGTGTGGATTGTGCACGCAAGATCACGGAACTGGGACGTTCCTGTGACATCCTGGCATCTGCTGATTACCAGGTTATTGAAAAATTGCTCATCCCCGAACATGCATACATGAACCAGGCTTTTGCCGTGAACAGCATGGTCATTGCCTATACGCCGGGATCCCACCGCGCAGATGAGATCAACAGCGTGAACTGGCCGGAAATATTGCTCTCTCCGGAGGTGTTTTACGGCCGTTCAGATCCGAACACCGATCCCTGCGGCTACCGCACCCTGCTGGTATTGCAACTGGCAAAAGATCATTACAGGGAAAAACCCGGCACAAGGTCTTTTACTATATCGGATTTCACAGAAAAGGACAAGCGTTTTATCCGGCCCAAGGAAGTAGATTTGCTTGCGTTATTGGCAAACCACTCCATTGATTACATATTCATATACAAATCCGTAGCCCTGCAACACGGCCTTCGCTTCCTGGAATTGCCCCCGGAAATCAACCTGGGGGACAGCACCATGGCAGACTTCTATGCCCGGGCCCAGTTAAAAATCAGGGGAAGCAGCCCCGGGGACTCCGTCCTGGTAAAAGGCACCCCCATTACTTACAGCTTCACCATTCCCCACAATGCAGAGAACCCGGAACTGGCGAAAAAATTTGCAGATTTTTTAACAGACCCCAACGGAGGGCAGAAGATCCTACGTTCAATGGGGCAGTAACAACGGTCGCTGCCACGTCAGCCTCTGTCACGCCGGTCGCTGCCACCACATGAACGGGAAGCTTTTCTTCTTGCCGAGGCTTTTGCTGCTTGCACAGGCAGTCTGCCACGTCGGTCGCTGCCACCACATGATCGGGAAGCTTTTCTTCTTGCCGAGGCTTTTGCTGCTTGTAGTGGCAGTCTGTCAGGTCGGTCGCTGTCACCACAAAAACGGGAAGCTTTTTTCTTTTGCCGAGGCTTCCCTTATCTTGTGGTGACAGCGATCTTACGCCAGGAGCAGTTCCTGCCAGCAGCAACCTTGTAGATTGATTTACGGGAGGTGGTAAGTAACAGCTATGTTGTAAAAATATATAACTCGCTGGTTATGTGCCTACTATACTCGTTTGGTAATTTTTGACTACTTACCACCCTCCCCTGTTTTTGCGGTTTTTCGGTAATTTCGGGGGGAGGTGGTAAGTAATAAATCTATTATATAATTACGTAATCTTCTGTTTTATTGTGTGTTACAAGCATTTTCACTTTTTCGGTTACTTACCACCCTCCGGTTATCATTTAAGAGATCTCAACTTTGTACGGGTTGCCACTTGTGTTTTCAATTGCTAGTATAGCTGAAAACAGGTCACCGGATTATTGCCATGTCGGCCACTGCCACCACAAAAACGGGAAGCTTTTTCTTTTTGCCGAAGCGCTCTATGCTCTTACTGACTGCTGGCGTCGCTGCCACCACATGATCGGGAAGCTTTTCTTCTTGCCGAGGCTTCCCTTATCTTGAGGTGGCAGCGACTTCACGCCAGGAGCAGTTCCTGGCACCAGATTGCCCCTACCAGTTTACCGATACCAAATCACTGCTACCAGGTCAGGTTACTGCTACAGGTTACTGCCACTGCAAACCACCGGGAGCCTCGGCAAGAAACAAAAGCTCACGGTGGTTTGCAGTGGCAGTAAAATAAGGACCACCCTAACATCAGAATCGCATGATGATTTGCAGTGGCAGTAACGTCAGAACCGTACAGTTATTTGCAGTGGTAGTAAAATCAGAAGTGCACAGTAGTTTGCAGTGGCAGTAACGTCAGAAATGCACGGTGGTTTATAGTTGTTGCGGCAGTGATGTCAGGACCTAACAGTGGTCCTCAAGGCGCTGGGCCAGATGCGTATGGCGCTTATTTGCTTCTGCTTCCCAGGTGAATCCGGCGGTTGGCCAGTGAATCGACCTCCGAGGGATCGTGCGTTACGTGCAGGATGGTGATCCCTTTTTCCGAGACACTGCGCAGCAAGGCCACTGAACTTTCCCTGAGTGGCGCATCAAGGGCAGACATGGGTTCATCCAACAACAAAACCATGGGGTGAATGACCAACGTCCTGGCCAGTGCAACACGTTGCTTTTCTCCCCCGGATAATGTACCTGGCATCCGGTTCAGATGCCTGGAAATATCCAGTTCTGCAGCAAATGCATGCACGGTCTCTCGGACCTCGGCCTTTTCTTTTCCCCTGATTTTTAAAGGATAAGCAATATTTTCGTAGACAGACATGTGCGGGAAAAGCGCATAATCCTGGAATAAAAGCCCAACCGGTCTGTGTTGGGGTGGTGTAAGCGTATGATCTTTCCCGTCTATCACAACAGATCCTTTTTTCAACGGTCTGAGCCCCGCAATAAGTTCCAGGATAATCGTTTTCCCGGATCCGGAAGGCCCAAGCAAAGCACAATAATCTCCCCTTTCCAGTTCCAGGGAAAAGTTCCTGAGGGAAAAAGCCCCGATGGAATATTCCATATTTGTGCAGGAAAGCATATCAGGTTTCTTTTCTTTTACGGCCCAGCAATCGCAACGCAATAAAGACCAATATACATATTATAATAAACAGAACTGCCACCGGCCGGGCATAATCCAAACCATAGGAATTGAAGCGGTCAAAGATCAGAACAGGCGTAGTCATGGGATGGTATGCCACAATAACGACCGCTCCGAATTCACTCATTCCACGGGCAAACATCATGACCAATCCGGTGATTACCGAAGGCTTGGCCAGGGGAAGAGAAATTTGACGAAAGACCTTGAACGGTGAAGCGCCCAGGGATCGAGCCGCCTGTTCCAGCCGCCCGGGAACGGCCAGGAACCCGTCACGTGCGGCATTGATCAGGAACGGAACACTGACAAATGCCATGGCCACCCCAATGGCAAATGGGCTGCCTACCAGGTTAAGTCCAAACAGATCAGCAAATTTTCCCAGTGCTGAATCCCGGGATATGAACCCAAGTACTGCTATCCCCGCTGCCGAATGGGGCAAAACTATAGGAATATCAATCAACCCCTGAATAATGGCTTTTCCCCGGAATTCCTTGTGTGCCATGATATATGCCAGCGGGAGTGCAAAAAAAGCAGCCAGAAGGGTAAACAATGCCGAAACGCCCAACGAAAGACCGATACTGGAAGTAACCTCCTTGTCCCTGAAGGTTTCAAACAAACCGGGAACAGATGTTGAAAAGAACAGCCCCAGCAGAGGGGCCACGATGAACAACAACATAACACCGGATAAAAATAAAAATACCAGGCGTATGGATGTATAGTTTTTTCCGTAGAGCATCGGCTATTCCTTTCAGGGCAAATATAAGAAAAAGCATTGTATCTTTGTAGATATGATAGATTTCCAAGAAGCTTTGAAAATTGTACTGGACAATGCCATTCCCGGCGATTCGGAAGAAATTGCATTGGCCGGTGCCTGTGATCGTGTGCTGGCTCATGACGTGTTCACACCTGAAGATATCCCCTCCTTTTCCAAATCTGCCATGGACGGGTATGCCTGCAGGAAAGAAGACATTGAAAAAGGGATGCAGGTGCTTGAAGTCATTCCTGCCGGTTGCCGGCCCGAACAACCGATCACTCCCGGTACATGCAGCAAAATAATGACCGGTGCAATGATCCCGGAAGGAGCAGATACCGTTTTGATAGTAGAAAAGGCAACTATACGGGATGCCATGGTTTACGGGACACCCCCTTCATCATCCAATATTAGGGTACAGGGTGAAGACCTTAAAAAAGGAGACCGTGTACTTGAAAAAGGAACGATCCTGAGGCCTCAGCATTTGGCAATCCTGGCTTCCTGCGGCATTGACCGCATTACGGTCAGCAAGCGCATTCGGGTCGGAATCCTTTCTACCGGCAATGAATTGACAGAACCCGGACAGATCACAGAACCGGGAAAAATATACAACAGCAATTCCTGGCAGTTGATGTCCATGGTAACCCGGATCAACGGCATTCCCACCTATTACGGGATAACTGCAGATACGCCGGAAGACACGAACCGTCATCTGAGCCGGGCGATACAGGAAAACCAGGTGGTTATTTTGTCCGGAGGTGTTTCCGAAGGAGATTTTGACATGGTGCCGGTTGTGATGCGTGAACTGGGCTTCAAAATTCTTTTTGACCGGGTTCGTATAAAACCCGGAAAACCAACCACTTTTGCCGTTTCTCCCGAAACAGGAAAATACATTATCGGACTGCCCGGCAACCCGGTATCTTCTTTTGTACAGTGCCTGCTTATTGTCATCCCTTTCCTGGCAGCCATGCAGGGTGCCCGGTGGGAACCCCTTTCTACAAGACTGCCTCTGAAAGGTAACTACCAAAGAAAAAACAGCAGCCGGATGGCACACATCCCCGTACAGATTAACCCGGACGGAACAGTTTCTCCCCTTCCGTATAACGGATCCGCCCACCAGGTTTCACTTGCCAAAGCACATGCCTTGGGAAGAATTCCCGTGGGAATTGATCGCATACTTGAAGGAGAGCCTATGGAAATACTCATATTTTATTAATCCGTGATGAAGGATCAATTTGGCAGAGAAATCACGTACCTGAGGATATCGGTCACCGACCGGTGCAACCTCAGATGTGTATATTGCATGCCGGAAGAAGGAATACCGTTGATTCCGCATTCCCAAATGCTGTCTTACGAAGAGATCCTGGATTTCACACGTTATGCCGTAAGGCGCGGCATTACCAAAGTACGTCTTACAGGCGGAGAACCTCTTGTCCGGAAAGGAATTCAATCCCTGATACATGATCTGGCAACCATTCCCGAAATCAAAGATCTGGCGATGACCACCAACGGGATTCTTTTAAAGGAAATGGCCCGGGATCTGAGACAGGCCGGTTTGCACCGGATAAACATCAGTCTGGACACGTTGGATACAGAGCGATACAGGGCACTTACGCGTGGCGGAAAACTCGGCAAGGTTCTGGAAGGTATACAGGCAGCCAAAAAAGCAGGATTCGGCGGTCCGGGATCCCCCATCAAGATCAATTGTGTATTGCTGCCGGACACCGGCCGGGAAGAAGTGGAGAAACTCCGGGCATTCACGCAAAAGGAAGGTCTTGAACTGCGTCTGATCCATTGTATGGACCTGAAAGCCGGATCATTCACCAAAGTAGAAGGAGGCGAAGGCGGAGACTGTGCTCGTTGTAACAGAATAAGGCTGACCTCAACCGGTTTGCTGAAACCGTGCCTGTTCAACAATTTGGGATATGATATCAGGAAATTGGGTGCTCAAAAGGCACTGGATGATGCATTACGTAACAAACCGGCAGCAGGCAGTGCCAACACCTGTGAATCATTCCATTATTTAGGAGGATAAAAAAACATTGGTCATGAATAAACAATTCTCTCACACACTCCGGGACGGACAAGTGAATATGGTAGATGTTTCGTCCAAAGAAAACAGTCTGCGAACGGCAAAGGCTTGCGGATTCATCCGTTTAGGGGCCCATACCCTGGACCTGATCAGAGAAGATAAAATGAAAAAAGGATCGGTACTTATCACGGCTGCTCTGGCAGGCATTTCGGCCGCCAAACAATGCGGGCATCTGATACCGCTTTGTCATAACATAACGTTGACAAAGGCCGATGTAACGTTCAACATGCACAAGGACGGGATTGAAGCCCTGGGAGAAGCCCGGTGCACGGGCCCTACAGGAGTGGAAATGGAAGCATTGACCGCCGTGAGCATGGCACTGCTGACCATTTATGACATGTGCAAGGCCGTGGACAAAAACATGGAAATTTCAGGTGTCAGACTCCTGGAAAAATCAAAGGATAAAATAGTTACGTCATGATAATTAGTTCTGTCAACGTCTCTGAAAAAACGGGAACTGTAAAAACATCACGTCCGTTCATTGAGCTGGACGCTTCAGGTATTAAAGGCGATGCCCACGCCGGTACGTGGCACCGGCAGGTGAGCCTGTTGGGGGAAGAAGCCTACCGTTTAATGAATCTTGATCCCGTTGAATTTCCTTTCGGGTCTTTTGCCGAGAATATCACCACCTTGGGAAATCCGGATGACAGCACTCCGGATTTGAAACATTGCCAACCGGGGGACCGTTTCCGATGCAAAGACATTTTACTGGAAGTCACTCAGATAGGGAAAAAGTGTCATGGTCCCGGATGTCCCGTACAGGAAAAAACCGGGAATTGCGTCATGCCCAAAGAGGGCATATTTACACGTGTTCTGTCCGGGGGTATCCTTAAACCCGGAGATGAATTCATTTACGTACCCAAAGAATACCGTATAGCTGTTATTACCCTGAGTACCAGGGCATATAAAGAAATTTACGAAGACCGCAGCGGGATGGAACTGGGAAAAATGATCATCCGTTTTTGCAGAGACAATGACTGGAAGCTGACATTGTCCTCTACGCTCCTGCCCGATAATGCTGAAATGTTGCATGAGGAACTGGAGCGGTACATCCGTGCCGGGTACGATATGATCTTTACCACCGGAGGCACCGGTTTGGGTCCTTCGGACATCACCATTGAAGAAGTCCGGAAAGTATTGAGCAAAGAGATTCCCGGAATCATGGAATTCGTGCGCATGAAATACGGCAGTGAAAATCCGAACGCATTGCTGAGTGCTTCCCTGGCCGGTGTGGGCGGAAACTCCCTGATCTTTGCCCTTCCAGGGAGCGTGAAAGCAGTGAAAGAGTATTTCACGGAAATTTCCCGTATGCTGAAACACATGGTTTACATGCGTATGGGACTGGACGTACACTAAAATAAACTATCTTTGTTTAAATTTTCTAATACTACTTTTATGAAAAAATCACTTTACACTTTGATTCCCCTGCTGGGTATCATCCTGCTAAGTTCCTGCACTGCGAAATCATATCAAGTAACAGCTGTTTTCCCTGACGATTCTTTTAACGGAAAAACGGCACGTTTGGTTGCATCGCACGATGGCAATGTTTTGGACAGCGTGGTCATTGCAGAAAAAACAGCAGCATTTACCGGAAACATTGAAGAACCCGTGTTATGCCTTGTCACCAGCGAACGTTCCCGCGGACAATTGATCCTGGAAGGCGGAAACATCAATATTGATCTGGGACAACCCGGGCAGGTTGCACTGGGAGAAGGAACTCCCCTGAATGAAGAACTGGGAACGCTTGTGACAACATACAACAGTCTGATGGACGAGATCATGGGTTACCAGGGTCAGGATGAAGAAGCTTATTTTGAAACCGTATGGACCCCAAAATTCACACAGGAGATCGGGGATATATTCCTGGCTAATTCCAATAACGACGTGGGAACCATGGCATTGATGTACCTTACCAACTACGGGGATTCTGATGCCCTGGACGGCTATTTTGAAAAAGCCGGGGAAACGGTTACTTCCAGGGGCCCCGTTCAAAAGATCATCAAACAGCGCCAGGCTTTGAAACAGACTTCCGAAGGCATGATGTTTACCGATTTTACCATTGAGGATTCCGATGGCAAAACAGTGTCTTTTTCTGAATACATAGGCAAAGGGAAATACGTCCTGGTAGATTTCTGGGCCGGATGGTGCGGACCCTGCAAACGCGAGATCCCTAATATTCGCGAGGTATACGACAAATACAACGGGGACAAGTTCACCGTATTGGGCGTAGCCGTATGGGAAGAACCGGAAGACACTAAAAAAGCCATTGAAGATCTGGGCGTCATATGGCCTTCAATCATAAACGCACAAAGCATTCCCACCGATATTTACGGCATTAACGGTATTCCCCATATCATTCTCTTTGGACCCGACGGGACCATAGTGGCTCGTGGATTGCGCGGAGAAGCCATGAAAGCAAAAATTGCCGAGGTACTGGATTAATAATGAAATCCCGATCTTACATAACCGGCGCGGTGATGGCTTCCATCACCGTGCTGTTTCTTTCCTGCAGCGGTCAGACAACACGTCAGCCGGACGTTCGTATATTGGAGGAAACACTGACGCATCTTTGCCAAACCGGTTTTGAAGGTCGTGAAGCCGGCAGTGAACAGGATTCCATTGTTGCCCGGTACATAGCAGACCGCATGGAATCATACGGATTTGAGCCCCTCTTTGAGGATGGCCCGTTTCACCGTTTCAAAATACGTGACCTGGAATCCTATAATGTTGTTATGGTTTTCAGGACCGGGAAACAGAACGGATCTGTTCTGCTTGGGGCCCATTACGATCACCTGGGTATGGGCGGACCCGGCTCGGGAAGCCTGAGGCCGGACACCCTGGTCATACACCCGGGAGCCGATGACAACGCCTCGGGAGTCGCTGCAGCCATGGAGACAGCGCGGTTGCTGATCCGGCAGTCCCGGGGCAAGGAACTCGGCAAAGACATCATTTTTGCGGCTTTCGGAGCGGAGGAAAAAGGAACACTCGGCTCGGCAAAACTGGCCGATACGCTGGCACAATTGGAACAACTCCCCTCTTTGATGATCAACCTGGATATGGTGGGAAGGCTGCGTGACAGCGTTCTGCAGGTGAGCGGGACCGGCACGTTTGAAGGAGCAGATTCCCTGCTGAACGCCTGTCTGGAAAAATCGGCGCCGATGGTGCTCAAGACATCTGCAGGAGGGTACGGGCCTTCGGACCACAGCGTTTTTTACCGCCACCGGGTTCCGGTGCTTTTCATTAGTACCGGCGCACACACAGATTACCATACACCGTTTGACACTCCCGACAAGATCAACTACAACGGAATGACAGCGATTGTTTCATATGCAACCACTGTTGCGGGGGAAATTATTCGTGATGATTTTGTTCCTCTTTACCGGGAAACGGACCAGCCCGAATCTTCCATGGAACGAGCCGCCTTTAAAGTGAGCCTGGGTGTCATTCCCGATTTTACTTACGAAGGAGAAGGATTTTGTGCCGGCACTATTATTAAAGGAAGGCCTTCCGAGAAAGCAGGCATGAAGGACGGGGATGTTGTAATACAGATCAATGACAGAACAGTAAAGGATATTAACGAATACATGGACATTCTTGGGGAATTGGAAGAAGGACAACGGATCCGGATCATCGTCCGCAGGAATGAATCATTGCATCATTTGGTAGTTCAATTATGAGAGGAGTCTACTGCTGGATTATAGCCCTTGTGCTTACCCTGGTTGCTGTTTTTTTTCAAAGAAGCACCGGGCCGGGTAATCCTTCCAAAGAGCTGATGGAGGTCAACGGAGGGGATTTTAAAGCGGTCTTTCCCCGTAGTCTTGTCCGGCCCAAAAACAATGACACGCATACCCTGCTTACCGTGAAAATAAGGTGCACTCCGGAAGATCAGGAAAAGCTCATAGGAGCCGTTCTTTATTACAAACGGTATCCCGGTACAGATGGTTTTACGCCTGTTGTTCCTTCTTTTTCTACGGAAGAAGACGTATTGCTGGTGAATACGGAAATACCTGTACAACCTGCTGCCGGGAAGATTAGTTATTATGTCCAACTAATTGGTCATGACGGGATTGTAGTTGATTCTGAACATAACATTCTCCGCTTCCGGGATCATGTCCCGGCTGTAGTGCTGATCCTGCATGTTTTGTTCATGTTCCTGACTTTTCTATTTTCCAATTTTACCGGACTTTACACCTTTGCAGGAAAGGTGCGTATCAATCCTTACGCACTGGTTACAATACTTGTATTATTTGCCGGCGGGTTCATCCTGGGACCTTTGGTCCAGAAATACGCCTTTGGTGTGTGGTGGTCCGGCTGGCCTTTGGGCGGGGATGTGACCGATACCAAAACACTGGTGGCTCTGGTTGTCTGGATAACAGCCTATTTGTTAAACCGAATCCCTTTTTCTGCAGCCGGTTTTTGCAGGTGGAGGCGTTACCTGTACCTTGCGGCTGCTGTCATTACAATGGCTGTCTATTCCATCCCTCACAGTACGGCGGGATCTGAGTACGATTACCAATCCGGCACTGTTGTGTCCGGAAACAGGGAAGAGTTATGAAACCCGACTCATTTTTCAATCAATCTGTTGAAGACCTGCTGAAACAGTTTGAAGTATCTGCCCAAACTGGCCTTTCAGAGGCTGAAGTAAAAAAACGGCTTTCAGAATACGGGTATAACCGGCTGGAAACGAAAAAACAAAAAACGCTGCTTTGGATGTTCCTGGAACAATTCAAGAGCAGCATGGTGATCATTTTGCTTATAGCCGCTATTGTGTCCGGGGTGATTGGAATCGTTGAAGGGGAAGGACTTATGGAGACGTTTGTAATACTGGGGATACTGGTTGTCAACGCTATCATAGGTACCGTACAGGAGAAAAAAGCACAAGCTTCCCTGAATGCTTTGAACAAAATGAGTTCGCCGCGGACCAAGGTATTGCGTGAAGGGCAGGTTTATCAGATTAATTCAACAGAAATAGTACCCGGGGATATTGTGATCCTGGAAACGGGAGATATCGTCCCGGCAGATATTCGGGTAATGGAAGCCGTGAACCTTAAGATCCAGGAATCCTCCCTGACCGGGGAATCGGTCCCGGTGGAAAAGACGGCTGTTGTTCTGGAAGGAACGGACATTCCCCTGGGAGACCGGGATAATATGGCCTTTTCTACGGGTGTGGTAACCTACGGCCGTGGCAAAGGGATTGTGACGGCTACCGGCATGCAAACACAGGTAGGCAAGATCGCGCACATGCTTCAGAATACTGAAGATACGGAAACCCCTATGGGCAAACGGCTCCGGCAACTGGGCAAAGTGCTGGGGTATGTGGCATTGGGAATATGCGGAGTGATCTTTTTGGTGGGTCTTATCTACGGCAACAACTGGTTTGAAATGTTCATGATGGCCGTAAGCCTTGCCGTTGCAGCCATTCCGGAAGGATTGCAGATTGTTTCCACCATTGTGCTTGCCATAGGAGTACAGCGCCTGGTGAAATTCAACGCCATTGTACGCACGCTTCCTTCAGTAGAAACATTGGGCAGTACTACGGTTATTTGCTCAGATAAAACCGGGACACTTACCCAGAACAAGATGACGGTGACCGAAGGCTGGGCCGGAGGCAACCGGGTGGATTTCCGTGATTTTTCAATTTTGCGGGAAACAAAAGCCGAGTCGGAGCCGGAAACTGCCGCCGGACCGGACATTGCCGCCGGACCGGACATTGCCGCCGGACCGGACATTGCCGCCGGGCCGGACCTGAGTACCCTGCTGCTCTCCTCTTTGCTCTGTACTGATGCGCACCTGAAAATGCTGGATGACGGCACGCACCAGACCTCGGGCGATCCTACCGAAACAGCGATCGTAGATGTCGGACTCGGCATGGGCAAGAACAAAAACCGGCTGGATGATCAGTTCCCGCGCCGGGGAGAAGTTCCGTTTGACTCGGACCGAAAAAGAATGTCCGTGATCAACCGCATGGAATCTGGCATGTTCCGGATCCACGTGAAAGGCGGTCTGGACGAGGTGTTGAGCGCATGTACCCACATTCTGATGCAGGGGAACGTACGCCCCATCCTGGCGGAAGACATCCGGGCGATTGAAGAAGAAAACAGCCGCATGGCTGGGGCTGCGCTGCGTGTACTGGCTGTGGCATACAGGGATATTGAAGAAGTTCCCGCCGACGTGGAAGTTGAATGGGTGGAAAAAGACCTTGTTTTTACAGGTTTGCTGGGTATGATTGATCCGGCCAGACCGGAAGTGATAGAGGCTGTTAAAAAGTGCAAAACAGCCGGTATACGGCCGGTAATGATCACCGGGGATCATAAAGTGACCGCTATGGCCATAGCCGGTGATATTGGCATTTATGTGGAAGGAGATAAAGCCATTACGGGGTCCGGGTTGGAAGACATCCCGGATGAGGAATTGTACAGGAATGTTCGGGATTATTCGGTTTATGCACGCGTGGCTCCCGAACATAAAGTACGTATAGTGCAAGCGTGGCGTTCCCATGGTGACATTGTAGCCATGACCGGTGACGGTGTAAACGATGCACCCGCACTCAAACAAGCGGATATAGGAGTTTCCATGGGGATCGTGGGAACGGAAGTGGCCAAGGAAGCTTCTGATATCATATTGACGGATGACAATTTCGCCACCATTGTGGGAGCCGTGCAGGAAGGCCGCCGGATTTACGATAATATCTTAAAAGCCATACAGTTCTTACTTTCAGCCAATGTGGGCGAGGTGTTGCTCATCTTTATCGCCTCTGTGTTCAATTTGGGCAATCCACTATCCCCTATTCTCATTTTGTGGATCAACCTGGTAACGGACAGCCTGCCGGCTTTGGCCCTGAGTATGGATCCGGCCGATAATGATATCATGACACGTAAACCCAGAGATCCGGGACAGGGTATTTTTACCCAGGGAATGATCCGTCGCATAAGTTACCAGGGAGCAACCATAGGTTTGATATCCCTGGCCGCCTACATGGTTGGCTACCGTGATGGCGGGAATGCTCTGGGACAGACCATGGCATTTGCAGTCCTGGGATTTTCCCAACTGTTCCACGTACGCAACCTGCATTCGAATATTCATTCCTCCTTCAGGTTCGGATTACTTAGAAACAAATCGCTCTTGGGCGCTATACTGGTTTCCGCGGCTTTATTGCTGGCCGTTCTGGTTGTTCCCGGAATGATGCAAGTTTTTGGAACGGTTTCCATGGATACCATACACTGGCTCATTACCATAGGCTTGTCCCTGGTTCCCATTCTGGTGGTTGAATTGGTAAAATGGATGAAGTTTAATCATTCAAAGGACGAGTTTTAAAAAAAATGCCGTATTTTTGCAGGCCTCCAAAAAAAACAGGAACTTTGCAGTCCTGCGGGCATTGTTTTTGATGACCGAATAAAGGGTCCGGTAGCTCAGTTGGATAGAGCAACAGCCTTCTAAGCTGTGGGTCGTGGGTTCGAATCCCGCCCGGATCACAAGAAGCCCTGCGAATTATTTTTCGCAGGGTTTTTCCGTACCAGGCGGGATGGAGCTTGCTCAAGCCCGTTCGGGTGCGGAAAAGGCAGCGCAGCAGCATGCTGCGCAGGCTTCTTGTAAGATAGCCCCCGCAGGGGGCCGGGATGTCGGAGCGCAGCGACGAAATCCCGCCCGCGCAATCCTCCATTTACCTTCTCCCCCCCTATTCCATCCTCATTTTAGCCCCTTTTTGAGGACAAACCTAGGATTTTTCGCAACTCATCCACATAAAGGGCCGTTTCTGTGGACAAACCTTCGTTTTTCCGCTTTCCATCCTCATTTAAGCCCCTTTTTGTGGACAAATGAAGAAACGTCGTGGTTCAATTTGCGTAACTCGCTGAATAGTACTATCCCTTGTTCGTTTAAATGATGATAGCGCTGTATGGGTACCGGCTGTAGCGCACTAATAGGTACCGGCATGACGGGCATATGGGTACCGCTTCAAAGACCTGTTTGGATCATTGTGTAAAGTTATTTTTATTTTTCTTTTTTCTACGCATAGAGTCCCCTTTTAATTCAATATGAATGGCATTATTTGATGATAGCGCTGTATGGGTACCGGCTGTAGCGCACTAATAGGTACCGGCATGACGGGCATATGGGTACCGCTTCAAAGACCTGTTTGGATCATTGTGTAAAGTTATTTTTATTTTTCTTTTTTCT